>Ga0163144_10024994_pt1 | contig 11694 bp, 11 predicted proteins | sample OliLak19BULKMAT1_FD_123175 | JGI IMG/M metagenome (GOLD analysis project Ga0163144, IMG submission 123175) | Freshwater microbial mat bacterial communities from Lake Vanda, McMurdo Dry Valleys, Antarctica - Oligotrophic Lake LV.19.BULKMAT1 | ecosystem: Environmental > Aquatic > Freshwater >... | reverse complement strand
TAAACTGCGACAGCGAGATGAATTAAATTTTATTTTGAGTCCAAACTCCCATTAAATGAGTGAGTTCCCACAATTAAGAAAACCTGCTTTCAATTATTTTTTCTAATTGCAAACGCAAAGCCGGGATTTCAACTTTTTCTAATACATCATTTACGTAGGCTTTAGTGAGCATGGCTTTGGCTTGCTTTTCGCCTATTCCCCTAGAGCGCAAATAAAATAATGCCTCTTTGTCCAATTGCCCAGTAGTGCTGCCATGTGAGCATTTTACGTCATCGGCCCAAATTTCAAGCTGTGGTTTAGAAAAAGCATTAGCTTGATTGGAAAGCAAAATATTTTTGCTCGACTGGTAGGCATTGGTTTTCTGGGCATCTTTCCGCACAAAAATTTTGCCATTGAACACTGCCGAAGCCGCATCATCAACTATGTTTTTGTACAACTCGTTGCTTTCGCAGTTGGGCACGGCATGGTCAACGACCGTGTGGTTATCTACATGCGAAGTGTCATTTATCAAAACCAAACCGTAAAGATGCGTTTCTGAATTTGGGGAATGAAAACAAACATTAAAGTTGTTTCTCACCACATTTCCACCTAATGTAAGGGTGACACCATTGAATACACTTTTCCCTAATTGGTTTACTTGGGTAGTGCCAATATGGTTCTCATTTTCGAAACCGTACTGCACCTTGGCATATTTCACAATGCTGTCTTCGCCTTGTGAAATTTCAGTAATCATATTCGAAACCGAAGGGTCGCTGCCTACTTTGATATGCACTTCCACTAGCTGAATGCTGGCATTTTTTCCCACGCTCAACAGTATTTTAGGTTGAGAAAAAACAGCTGCATTTGTGATTATATAAATTACAACTGGGAGTTCAATATGCTCATTATCAGCTACTTCTATAAAAATTCCATTCTCAGCAAAGGCTTCGTTAGCTGCAATGAACCCATCGGTATTGTACTGCTTGTATCCCTTTAAATTAGCCTTTGAAAATTTTTCGGAATAAATTATCGAGGCCAGGTTTTCAATGGTTAATCCTTTAATCCGTTGCGTGTTTTCTAATGTTTGTGCATATATGCCATCTTCAATTATAATATTTACTGCTTCCAGATCAGGGATAAAATGTTGGCTGATGCCTTGTGTTAATTCCTGCTTCTTCGTCTTGAAGTGAAAGTCGTTTTTCAAATACTCAGCCACCGAGGTATATTTCCATTCTTCATTTTTGATGGTCGGAAAACCTTGCTTTTCAAATTCAGCGATGGCTAATTTACGTAATTGGTGCAATTCAGAATCACTTTTACCATTTATGGACTTTTCAAAAACTTGGAATTGGGTGATTATTTTTTCTTCTAGTGCTGTCATGGTTCTTTTTGAATCGACTTTTAAAGGCAAATGCTTAATTGTTTAAATCGATGCTAGGCAGGAAGTGCATCCACCTCATTTTTAATGAAATCATAACCACGCTCCTCCAGCTCAAAAGCCAATTCCTTAGTTCCTGATTTCACTATTCTACCGTTGTAAAGCACGTGCACAAAATCTGGAACAATGAAATCGAGCAGTCTTTGGTAATGGGTAATAACCAGAATGCCATTGTCTTTCGAACGCAATTTGTTTACGCCACCTGCCACTATTCTAAGTGCGTCTATATCTAAGCCAGAATCTGTTTCGTCAAGGATGGCTAACTTAGGATCAAGCATCGCCATTTGGAAAATCTCGTTGCGTTTTTTCTCGCCACCTGAAAAGCCCTCATTCAAAGAGCGGCTCAATAATGATTGGTCGATGTTTACATAAGTCATTTTCTCCTTCATCAATTTTAAAAAAGAAACGGCATCAAGTGTATCAAGACCTTTGTGTTTGCGCACCTCATTTACAGCCGCTTTCATAAAATTGGTAGTGCTTACCCCAGGTATTTCAATCGGATACTGAAACGCCAAAAATATGCCTTCCCTTGCTCTTTCCTCGGGAGAAAATTCTAAAAGATTTTTCCCTTCAAACTCAACGCTTCCGCTCGTTACTTCGTAGACCTCACGACCCGCAAGAACAGAAGCCAAGGTGCTTTTACCAGAGCCGTTGGGTCCCATGATGGCGTGAACTTCACCTGCTTTTACTTCAAGGTTTAAGCCTTTTAATATTTGTTTCTCGCCAATTTTGGCTTGTAAATTATTGATTTTGAGCATTTTAATCTATACTGTTTAACCTCTTTTAACTTTTATTTTGATGGATATTTACGGAAATAGCAAACCACATTAAACCGCAAAAAAATCATAGTTCGCCCGAAATCTATTATACATGGTGTCATTTTTTATTATCGGATTGCGATTTCATCCCTTATGCTAGTGGATTTGTATGTTAAGAAAGTAAATAATAATGAAACTCCAAAATAAAACTGTGATTGTGCTTTTATACTTTCGAAAAAATCATATCGAGCCAATACCTGCAATTCCTATAGCGAATGCCATAATTAATAGTGCAAAGGTCTTAAACCGCCCAGTTTCTGCTATCAATTCTTCTTTTAGAGCATCTTCCATATTTTAATTTATTCGAAATTGCTCAGCTTGGGTGTCGGCAATTGCCTAAACTGAACGCCTGTGGCTATACTGCCCTTTCTATCTTGTTTAGCATACAGTTCCTGTGCCTTTTCTTGGTCTACCAATTGCAATTCTGAGTAGGAGTTTTTACCTGTAATCAACGGAAACCCTGCAATTCGGTTTGTTGACGAACAGTTAACACAGGTTTTTGCTTTGGGCAGTGCCTTCAATCTCAGTTCTGGAATCTCAATAGCACAAGATATGCACTTCATCATGCTGCAAGTTCAAATGAATCTTTATCCATCATAAGGACAAAAATTTCAGGGACTTCATAGTCTCGTATCGTAAAATTTGACACCCTTTGATAGTAGTATTTTTTATCATCAATGTCTGAACATGGAGATTCATTTATTATTCTCTTCACATTTTTATCTTCTGTATGTACTGGGATAATCATTTCAATACTTGAATATTCTTCAGTTAAATATTGCCTTAAATAGCCTATCAATTCACTAATCACCTCTTTCATACTTATGTCATTTAGCCATTGGGCAGAATCTGTAAGTGCATAATTGGGTGTCTTTCTAACTGCAAATGGTATTAACATAGTGAAGGCACAGCTCCGTTGATGATTATGAGCTGCATAGTCATCTACCGCCATTTTTACTTTATCTCCAAATAATTGAGCTACCATATTGGCTTTATACAAATAATTGCTGCATTTCCCTTTTCTATACTTTCGATGAATTCATTAGAAATCAAGGTAATACCTCCAGTGTACCCTAGATCCACTTTCCATTGTTCGATACAATTCCAGTTAACAGCAAATTACTTATTCCTATCTCTTTTTTCGTTCAATTTCTTTTCTAAACCAGCCAATACTAAAATCCTTATACAAATGAATTTTAAATCCATCCCTTTTTTCGGGGTATTCATCCAAATCTGAAAATTGGCAAACTCGTGCTTTTGAAGCAAATGGAATTACGTAAACTGCAAGATAAATAGCACCACCATTGCCATGTTGTTTGATAGCACTTTGGCTTCCACTGGTCGCTTTCCGCAAACTGCTTAAGTTCAAAATAATTAGCCATTGGTCAATATTATCCCACGCTTCCTTCCAAACTAATAGCTAGCAATTTTTGAGCTTCTACAGCAAACTCCATTGGCAACTGGTTCATTACTTCTTTAGCAAATCCGTTCACAATCAGTGCGATAGCTTGTTCAGTTGCAATGCCACGTTGGTTGCAATAAAATATTTGGTCTTCGCCTATTTTCGATGTAGTAGCTTCATGTTCTACCGTTGAGGTGTTGTTTTTCACCTCAATATATGGGAATGTGTGGGCTCCGCATGTGTCGCTCAAAAGCAGTGAATCGCACTGAGAAAAATTTTTGGCATTGTCGGCACGTTTGTGCACATCTACCAATCCGCGGTAGCTGTTGTGGCTTTTTCCTGCCGATATTCCTTTAGAAACTATCCTTGACTTGGTGTTTTTGCCCAAGTGTATCATTTTAGTGCCAGTATCAGCCTGTTGATAATTATTTGTGACAGCCACAGAATAAAATTCACCGATTGAATGATCGCCTTTTAAAACTACACTTGGGTATTTCCAAGTAACAGCCGATCCGGTTTCTACCTGAGTCCAACTTATTTTTGCGTAGTCGCCAGCGCAGATTCCTCTTTTGGTTACAAAATTAAAAATCCCACCTTTGCCTTCCTTATCGCCTGGATACCAATTTTGCACGGTCGAATATTTAATTTCGCTTCTTTCCTGAGCTACCAATTCTACCACGGCTGCGTGCAATTGATTTTCATCGCGCATCGGAGCTGTGCAGCCTTCCAGATAACTCACATAAGCTCCCTCTTCACAGATAATCAAGGTGCGTTCAAATTGACCAGTTTCTGCCGCATTTATTCTAAAATAAGTAGATAATTCCATTGGGGAGCGCACGCCTTTGGGGATATAAACAAACGAGCCATCTGAAAATACGGCTGAATTCAAGGCTGCATAATAATTGTCGGCCACTGGCACTACCGAACCCAAATACCTTTTTACCAAATCTGGATGCTCCTTCACCGCTTCGCTAATGGAGCAAAATATAATACCCAAGTCGGCCAATTTGCCTTTAAAAGTAGTGGCTATAGAAATACTATCGATAACTGCATCGACAGCCACGCCTGTCAATCTCTTCTGCTCGTCAAGCGAAATACCCAATTTTTCGAAGGTAGCTCTGATTTCTGGGTCTATTTCATCAAGACTATTTAAAGTTTTCTTCTGCTTGGGTGCTGAGTAGTACTTAATATTCTGGAAGTCGATTTTGGGGTATCCTACGTTTTGCCAGTTCGGTTCTTTCAAAGTGAGCCAGTATCTGTAGGCTTTCAACCGCCATTCAAGCATCCACTCAGGCTCATTTTTCTTGGCTGAAATAAACCTTACAATTTCTTCACTAAGACCTTTTGGGGCCTCATCAGCCTCAATATCAGTTACAAAACCGTATTTATATTCTGAGGTGGTTATTTCTTCTAATAAAGTGTCAGTATCGTTTTCTTCTTTGAACATTTGCGTCTCGTTTATGTCGTCTGATTTAGACTTAATCTAAACATGTAACAACAAATTTACAACACAAGGGGCGGATAAAAAGTTTTTTCGTGATTCTTTTTGTAAAGAATAGCGTTCGAAGACTTAAATAAAGATAATGGGGTGGAGCCAAGGTACTTTATATCTGTTTTAATGTTTACAAATCCAGTTGTATCTGTACAGAACCATACCAGTTTCATAATTGACATTGTCGAAATTGGCATTATTACGATCCTCAAGTTACATGGAACAGCTATATTTCAATGCTGCCTGAAGGAAACGAAATAGCTACTATCAGGGCAAATACTGATTTAGGTGAACACGCCCTTTGATCAATAAAAGTCGGTAGTACTATTGAATGTATATTTTTAGAATTTGTAACGCCTTTTGGGATCCTGCAAGTAGTTGACTTGGTAGGGGAAAAAGGTTTATTTTAAGGAAGTTATTGCACTTGGACAGACTGGCATTTTCCAAACGGGAGTTTAGAGTATGTTGATTTGGAAGCGAGTTTGCCACCAAAAATTGTACAGGAAAAGACAAAGTTTTGCTATGTACCGATGTTAAATGTGTGTGCTTTGGCTTGCTTTGAAAAGCTTTTGTTTCTCTTCTTTCGTTAGTTTTTCGTAGCCATATTTTGAGATTTTGTCCAAAATCGTGTCAATCACATCTTGGCTTACATCATCTTGGTTGGCAGTTTGTTGCTTTCTTTCAGGGTTTCTGTAGGTGACTTTCATCTTGGGTTTTGGCTTGAATAATGTAGTAAAAAAGGTGAGTATAGCATTGATTGGTTTTCCCCAGTCGCGTCCTAGCTTTAGCTGCCAGATGTAGATGAAGCCCATCAAAGCACCACCTAAGTGGGCAATATTGCCTCCTGCATTAGGCCCAACGGTTTGGGCAAAAGAGAGAAACGCATAAAAAGCTGCAATATATTTGATTTTCACAGGCCCTAAAAACAACAAGAAGAAGGTGTAATCAGGTATGAGAACAGCCGCGCCTATCACCACAGCATATACGCTGCCAGAAGCTCCTAGAAGTACCGTGTTTGCCGCCTTTTCGCTGAAAAATGGAATTAAATTGTAAGCAGCTAAATACACAAGCCCGCCTGCTATTCCACCCAGCACATAAAGACTTATAAGCCTTTTGCTTCCCAAAAACTCGCTTATCAACGACCCGAACCAATATAAGAAGATCATATTGAACAAAATGTGGAAAAAATTGCCCGTGTCGTGAGAAAAAAAGTAGGTGATTAACGTCCAAGGTTTGTAAAGGAAATTTTCTACCGAGGCAGGTAGAAAAAATTGGTATGAAATCAGTTCGTAGATGTCACGGTTGCCTGTGAGGGTCAAGGATACATTAAGCACTATGAGCAACACAAAAACAATCACGTTGATGAGTATGATCTGATTGAGTCCGCTACCGGTTTTATTGAAGGAGTTTTTTAAATCATCTAATAAGCTGCTCATATTTTGCTGAAAATCAATTTTCTAAATTAGCGAACCATATTCATAAAGTCAATAATAATCGTAGCCACTGCCTTTTTTTCGCCACATGCGAATCATTACGAATGCAAATAGCATGCCACCTATGTGGGCGAAGTGCGCTACGTTGTCGCCCTCTGTAGCTCTTACTCCCGAATACAACTCGATAATACCATAAACAGTTACGTAAACCCAAGCTTTTATAGGAAATGGCAGTGGGAAAATGAATAACTCTGTCTGTGGGAATGTCATGCCATAGGCCATAAGTATGCCAAAAACAGCTCCTGAAGCACCAATGAGCGGAACATTTGATTTCAACACAAAAATTTCGTTGGCGATATTTATGCTTTTGCTAATGAATTCCGAGTCGTTGGGGTTTTGAGCAAACGCATTTACAAAACTGTAGCTATTGAATCCGAATTTGTTTACAAATATCACAAAGGCATCAGGATTAGGGTTGGATGCGTACACCGAAATGGCATGCTGGAGTTCGTACATTTGATAAAAAGTGATGAGTGAGTATATAACACCTGCACCAATGCCAGTAACTACGTAGAATATCAGGAATTTTTTTGCACCCCAAAAGTGCTCTAACATAGGGCCAAACACAAATAATGCAAACATATTGAAGAATACATGCCCAAAATCGGCATGTAGAAACATGTATGTAAAAAATTGAAACACATGAAAATTTTGTGAAAGCACGTAACGCAAGCCAAAAAGTGGCGTGAGATCGAATACAAATTTGCCAAGAGCAAAAACCACCAGATTTAATATCAATAGTGCCTTTACTACGGGCGTGAACTGAAAATTTCTAAACATACATGTTGATTGAGAAGGCTAAAATACGAATTTGCAATTTGTAGCTTTAATAATTGTGAAAAAAGTATAACACCCCAGAATCATAAAGTAAAACCTATTCGCATACGGTACGGAGAGTGCAAATGTGATGGTTTTCAAGAACGAAACTGCTGCAACTAAATCGACTAGAACCAAATGGAATAGAAGCGGAGTGTGTAGCGGTAAATTTCGCCTTTATTTATAGCTAAAAAAGGCAAATGACCAGTAGTATACAATAGCCATTTGCAGAATTGTTTACTGAATTTCGATCTTCTTCCTAAATAAAGTACGAAAGCCATCGGTAACGAATACGATATATGTACCTGATTGCAGGCTGCTTACATCTACTTCATCTACACCAGGGCATAGACATTGCTTTCCTTTTCCACTTTTGCAAGTTGCACTTTCGAAGGGTTTTTCCAGCAGTTTTTTACCTTCCAGATTATATACATAACTCACCAACTCCGATTTATAGGTACTGCCTTTTACGGATATAAATATTTTGTCGGTTGTGGGATTGGGATAGATTGCAATATCGGATGGCATGATACTATCATCCGTGCTTGTACCTGTAATGGTAATGTTTTTACCTACAATAGTTTGTACACAGCCCGGAAATGTGACAATACAGCTGTATGTGCCTAATAGTGCTGGGGTAAAAGATTTTTGATTTGCTCCAGCTACGGGAATATTATTTAAAAGCCATTGAAATTGATTGCCAGGGTTGCCAAATGGATTTGAATAAGTCAACCCATTATTGTTGTGCACGATGGATGAAACACGCTCGACTGTGCTATCTGGAAACATGAGAATTGCGGAGTTTACTGTTGCAGTTGATGCACACGACAAACTGCTAGCTGCGTTTACATACACACTGGCAAAACCAACTACCGTGATTTCTGTCCCTGTTAAAATCGTTAATTGATCATCTACGTACCATTTATAAGTTGGAAAGCTACCGATTCCTGATGCAGTTAAAGCAATCACATGGAAGGTTGTGAGGCCTAAGCAATCATCTGCGAACGATGCTATCGAAGATATATTTACGCTAGGAACGACATTGTTTAAAATCGAAAAAGTAACCCCATTGGAGGTTAATACTGCGGTCTGCAAAGGACAAGCCCCAATGCCGCCCGTCTGAACAGTGCGCACCAATAGCAAATTGTCGTTGTTTAAAATAGTATTGGATTTGTAAGTAGAACCTAATACGCTTGTAATCGACCCGTTTAAAACCCAATTGGAGGAAATCACATTTTGTGCGTTACCGATGCTAGAGCTGACTGTAACGGGAGTGCCTATGCAAATACTTCCAGATGCACTCGAAGCAATAGTAATTGAAGGTACTGCAACTGGATCGAGCCTCAAATTTTGGCCATTGTCACTGCCGTTTATATTTCCAATCGCAGATGTGTAGATTACCCTGATGCGGTATTGGCCTCCATTGGCAATTGCAGAAGGGATGGTAGCATTCATTAAATTGGGGGTCGCTAAACTGGAAGCTAAAACTGTAGCATTACTGAAAGAGCCGCTCATGTTTGATAGCTGAGCTACAAACATGCCATCATTTGTAAATGTACCGGTTGCCGTAAATGGAAACTGTATAGTAGTTCCCCCGCAAATTGTTAAGGAATTTAATTGGCCTGTCGTGATGGAAGGTGTTGCTGCTGTACCAGTTACAGTGAAGCTTCCTATCATGCCGCTCGCGCTATGAATTATACATTTGAAGGTGTAAACACCAGCTGCAGTTGGTGTGTAATTGAATGATCCGGATGAAGGAGCACTGCCACTTGTAAAGCTAACTGCACCAGCAGGGATAGATACTGATTCGGCATTATGAAAACCACCTACAAAATTGAAAGTTATTTTCTCTCCAAGAGAAATATTAACAGGTGTGGTGGTAGTTGAAAATGTATTTCCACTGGCACCAACATTAATAATTTTGTCGGCCCAGGCAGAAAAACCAAAAGCAATAGTAGTAGATATAATAAGAAAGACTTTAGTACTGAACAAGTTCATGAGTTTAGTGTATGGTTTTGTGGAGATATATTTCGCAATTAATTCTTTTTTAGAGTACGAAGTAATTAAAACAAATAAGGTTGGTCGCCTTCAGGAGATGAAAAATTTAAAGGTAAAATACCTCTTTGGATCAATACAGGACACTTGGCTCTTTCAAATACGAAACTCAATGAACTCACAATTGGAGCAATACTGCTTTTGGTTGTTTGTACCCATTGGTTAGTCTTCAGCAATCACTATTATTTTATCTGTGGCTGCAAAGGTGATGGTTTCTGATTTGAGAGGGTTAAGTTTGATTCCATAGTTTGCATTTGGATTGTCGGAATTGGCGCTTAATCGGTAGCCTATGGGTATTTCTCCCCTCAGCAACGCCACCTCCGAAACCTGGTAAAAATTAGTTTCACGGCCAGGAACTGCATAGCTATAGGCTGGCTTCATGTACACCTCTGAGCCTTTTGCATCGAACAATTCTTCAAATACATAGCTCAACTCATTGTTTTCGGAAAGTTGTGCCAATACTAAAGAGATGATTTGATCTGAAACAATAAAATCATCTGCCTTCGAGAGATCGGCCAAAGACCTATTTTTTATATCCAAAATTTCACTCACAATATTGAAACGCTTGCCTAGTTTGTCGCCAATGTCGCGAATGTGCATGAGCGTAATGAGTGTGATCGCATCGGCCTCCTGCATTCCATACACATCCGAATAGCTTACGATGATAATATAATTGAAGTACTCGAGGTCGATTTGATTCAGCATTGCCCTGTCGTTAACATCGCCCTTTTGAAATTTGATGGTTTGGGTCTTTGTCATGTTTTTAAGTTCTTCGATTTGGGCTTCCAGGCCATCGGTTTCGGCCACTACAACTATTTCAGAGCCAGGAAGCACATAATGGTCTAGCTCTTTGACAATAATTTTGGTATTTCTATTCCAGCCTAAAATCAATGTTTTTTGTATGCCTTTGGTGGTATTATCTTTTGTAATAAGCTCATTTGCCACTGGCTTGGGGTTGTATTTTGCATTTTTGATATATTCGAGAGGCACATCGTCTTCTGCGATCAATATCAATTTATCGTCCACCCCAATTACTTCATCCAGCGAGGGGCCGATCAATATTTTTCCATCATTTTTTCTTATGCCGATGATTACAATATCTTCAAATGCAAAGTACAAATCTCTAAAAGTATGACCAGCACTGTTTTTTACTGGTAAGATGTATATCTCAACATTGGTATAGTCGATCAAATCGTTGTAGATTAAGCTTAATCCAGATTGGCGACTGGTTTGCACCGTTATTTTTGAAATAATATCGTTCGATACCACTACAGTCACCTCTTCTTTGCCCACAATCTTGGTTATTTCCCGATTTGATTCGTCTTTTATTTCTGCTATAATGTTGTGCTTGCCCAATTTTCTATTGGGGTTGTTCACAATAGCCATGATCGTTTTTATCACATAAGCATCTGATTTTTCTTCTTCAGGCGAGAGGATAATGATCGATTTGGCAGTGTTGAGGTTGGCAATTCTGATGTCGTTGGCATCGCGAGCATTGCCGTGTCGAAGTATCACTTTTGTTTTCCCTGTGCTACCCACTTTCACTGCAAGTTCGTCTTTTATGTGGTCTATTTCCCTGTCTGAAAGTATTACAATACAAGAATAGGGTTGGTTTGAATTGGCAATAACCAGCTCTGAAATAATTGAAAAAACTTTATTTGACCAGCCTAATATTACCGTGTGGCCTTCCTCCAGCACCAACGAACGACCCTTCTTTAATTCTTGTATTTTAGCTGAAAAGCCTGTATTTAGTATAGAAACCAAGGAGCTGACCAAGAAAATACCGATAAAAGTGGTGCCTAGCATAATCAGCCTCACTTGCCAGCTATTATCGCCAGTAATCGTTCCTTGGTCGATTACGTGCATTAGGCTTGTCCAGTAGGCCTCAAAAACATCTACCTTGTGACCTTCAATTTCTTCTATTCCAGAAACAAGGACGATAGCCGCAGTAAGCATGGCAACTATTAAAAATACGGCAAATAACAAGCCAATCATGGCGGGCGTACCCATGCCAATTATATTGTCGAAATTATATCTTAATCTCTGAGCAAAAGTTACTTTGTGCGACTTGTACATGGTAGTGGTGGGTTTTGATCAAATATTTGGAAATCATAATCTTACGTTATGATAGAAAGGCAATGTAAAATGATTTTGACCAAAATACTACAATAGCTGCGATTTTGATTATCCTTTGCGTTCGT
>Ga0163144_10024993_pt1 | contig 11695 bp, 12 predicted proteins | sample OliLak19BULKMAT1_FD_123175 | JGI IMG/M metagenome (GOLD analysis project Ga0163144, IMG submission 123175) | Freshwater microbial mat bacterial communities from Lake Vanda, McMurdo Dry Valleys, Antarctica - Oligotrophic Lake LV.19.BULKMAT1 | ecosystem: Environmental > Aquatic > Freshwater >... | reverse complement strand
TCCCCAGGCCCAGCACCACCAATTCCAAATCGCGTTACCCTAAGCCAATGCCCTCCCCCCGCGTCGCCATCATCGGCGGCGGCATCGTCGGCCTAGCCACCGCCCTTCGACTCCAACACCGTCTCCCCCACACAAAGATCACCGTCTTTGAAAAGGAACCCGCCGTCGGCCGCCATCAAACGGGGAACAACTCCGGAGTCCTCCACGCCGGCCTCTACTACAAACCCGGCTCAGCCAAGGCCCGGCTCGCCGTCAATGGCATCCGCCAAATGCTCGCCTTCTGTCAGCAGCACTCCATCCGCCACGAAATCTGCGGCAAGCTTGTCGTCGCCACTGACCCCGCCGAACTCCCCCGCCTTCACGACCTCCATGCCCGCGGCCAACAGAACGGCCTCAGCGGTCTCCGCCTTCTATCCCCAGACCAGATCCGAGAAATCGAACCCCACGCCGCCGGCCTCCTCGCCCTCCGCGTCCCGGAAGAAGGCATCGTCGACTACCCACAAGTCTGCGAGACCATGGTCGCCCTCCTCAAAGCCTCCGGGGCTCAAGTCCTCACCAGCACACCCATCACCAAAATCGAACCCGGTTGGATCCTCAACGGCCAATACCAAACCGATTTCCTAATCAACTGCGCCGGCCTCCAATGCGACCGTGTCTCCACCCTCGCCGGCGAACAATCTGACGCCCGCATCATCCCCTTCCGCGGCGAATACTATCTCCTCAAACCCGCCCGCCAACACCTCGTCAATCATCTCATCTACCCCGTACCCGACCCCGCCTTCCCTTTTCTCGGGGTGCACTTCACCCGCCTCATCAACGGCGGCATCGAAGCTGGCCCCAACGCGGTCCTCGCCTTCGCCCGCGAAGGATACCGCTGGTCAAACGTCTCCGTCCCCGACCTTTGGGACTCGCTAACCTTTCCCGGGCTCTGGCGCTTCCTTGTCCGCTACCCGTCCATGGCCAGCTATGAGATCCGCCGCTCCCTTAGCAGCAAACTCTTCTGCGCCTCGCTCCAGCGCTTGGTTCCCGAAATCCAACCCGCCGACATCTCCCGCGGCGGCGCCGGAGTCCGCGCCCAAGCCATGCTCCCCAACGGCGATCTCGTCCAGGATTTCCTCATCGTCGAACGCGAAAATGCGCTCCACCTGCTCAACGCCCCCAGCCCTGCCGCCACCGCGTCTCTAGCCATCGGCGACGAAATCGTCGACCGCATCGCCGCCCGGCTTACTTAACCACGCCCCCAAATCCGCTCTCGAGCGAACCCATCAACTGCAACACCGCCGGACCAAGCGTCACGAGCAAGACCGCCGGAAAGATCAGGAAAAAAACCGGAAATACGAGCTTTACGCTCACCTTCCGGGCCTGCTCTTGCGCCGTCTGCCGCAAGTGGGTCCGCAGGTAACGCGTTTGATTGCGCAACGCTCCCGCCAAACTCGTCCCAAACCGGTCGCTGTCAATCAAGACCTGCGCAAACCGCTTCAACTCGGCTTCGGTATTCCGCTCCACCAGCAGCCGTAACTGGTCCTGCCGGCTCCGTGTCGAAAGCAGCCCCGTCGGCACCGTGGCCAACTCGGACGCCAACTCCGGATGAGGCACCCGTAGCTCCCGCACGGTATCGATCATCGCGCTATCGAGCGACTGCCCGCCCTCCAGACCCAACACCAGCAACTCCAAAGCTAAAGGCAAGCTCCGCTTCAACGTCTCCGCGCGACGCCGAATCAGCCAGCTCAACACCTGGTCGGTCATCAGATAGCCCATCCCCGCTCCCGCCAAAACCGCGGTCAGCCACCCCGCTCCCCCGTCCCCAAAAATCAGCGCAAAGGCTCCCGCCGACAAACCAAACAAGACCGTCGCCACCGCCTTCGCCCCAAAAAACATCGTGAGCGCCTCGGATCGACGATAACCGGCAAAGAGCAACATCTTCCGATAGCGTTCGCTTTGGGAATCGCGCGTCGGAACCGCCTCCCCAAACGCCAGAAGCGTCCCCGCCAACAAGCCCTCCGGAGCCGTCTCCTCCCCCGCGCTCGCCTCTTTCCGCTGCTGATACCAATACCCGCCACCGCCTACTAAAGCCAGGATCAACAAAAAGAAGCCGCCCACCAACGCAAACTCTGGCGTAATCATCAGATTCTCACCTTCACGATCCGCTGAATCACCAAGTGCCCGGTCACAACACAACCGATTCCCGCCCAAATCAGGTACTTCCCGTTCGGATGGAACAGCAGCACGCTGATGAACTCGGTGGCCGTCAGGTACAGCATGATCGCAATGCCCATCGGCAACAGTGTCAGCACCATACCCGTCATCCGCCCCTGTGCCGAAATCGCCCGGACCTCTCCCCGCAGCGCCGCGTTCTCCCGCAACGTCTCCGCCAGTCGCTCCAACACTTCCGTCAACCGGCCTCCCGCCCGCGCCTGTAGCATCGCAGCCGCCACAAACAGCCGCACCTCGTCCACTTTCACCCGGCCGGAAAAGCTGTTCAACACTTGGTCGAGCGGTGACCCTAACCGACGTTCCTCGGCCATTCGCCGAAACTCCGTTCCCAACGGTGCCGCTAACTCCGCCCCCAACACTTCAAACGCGCTGCCAATCGGATGCCCCGCCCGCATCATCCGGGCCAAACTCTCGAGCGCGTCGGGAAACTGAGCCTCAAACTTCTCAATCCGTTGCTGCCGCTTATGCATGATGAACCAAAATGGAAGCCAAGCCCCGAACAAAAACGCGGCCACCGTCGACCCCGGCGGTAGCAGCGTCGTATCTTTTACGACCGCCGCGAACAGCCCCCCCAGCAACAGCATCGCAGCCGTCACTCGCCCTACCGACCAACGCAGATTCGCCTCATCCATCCGCAGCTTCAACTTGTCGATCAAGTCCAGACGTTGCAGCAAAGAGTGCCAAACCGTAATCGTACTCAACGACTCTTCCCGTAAAAGCGTCGGAAGCTCCGAACCGTCTTCCAACGACTCTTCGCCCACCGCAACCGCCGGACTGCTGATTCGGTCCCGCACAAACGCCGCTACAATCACGGCCACCGCCGCCAGCAGAAACGTCGCGATAAAAACGAGTGCGATCAGCTCGGAACCCATAGTGCTCCTACCGGACCGCCAAGCCGGCACGAACCACCGGAGCCATCACCCGCGGCGTCACCAGTACAAGCAAGTCCCGGCTCGCCCCGTCATTAATTCGCCCCCCAAACAACTTCTCCAGCAACCCCGTTGCCTCCGGGCCAGCTCCAAAGCCCGACAGCGCCACCGTCTGCCCGTCCACTAAATCCACCTCGGCCATCACCCGCCGAATCGTTGAACCCTGTCCCAATGCCATCGTCATCTCCGGCTCCACCCGCAAACGGATCGCGCCGTTCGCGCTCAGTCGAGGCACAAACTGAATCCGTAACCCGCAGGCGTTACCATTTGCCGCCTTCCACGTCGCCCCCGCTCGTAACGTCACTTCCCGCTGGTCGTACGCCGTCAATTTTTCTGTCGAAAGCAACTCCTGCTGCCGCATCACACTCTCGCTATCCACGCCGCGTTGCAGTGCCGCAATCCGCACCACCGCCGCTTGTGGGGCCCCCGTCAGTCGACTCTGGTTGTCTTCAAAAAAACTCGACCGCGCATTCACAATCTTTATGTCCAGAATCACTCGCCCCGCCGCCTCGGGAACCGCCGCCGCCCTCGCCGACTCGACCACCGCCGGGGATCCCCCCGCAAACGCTTGGTTAAACGCCACCGCCGGCCGCGCTCCCTGCTCCTCGTCCAACTGGTTCCGCAGCAACAACCGGATCTTCGCCGCCGAATCAGCCAGCGCCACCCGATCCGCATCTTTGGGCGATACCAGCAAATTCACAATCGGAGTCGCCGCCGGACCGCTGCCCTCGCTTCCTTGGATACTCAGAATCTCCGCGTTCTGCAGCAAGGGCCGTACCGCCGGCTCCGCCCCGCGCAAGTTAACCACCTGCAAATCAACCCGATGACCCGCCCGCAAGAACGGCATCAGCCCCGTCGATTCCGAAATCCGCACCGAAATCGCACGCATCCCCTTGGCTACCCCACCTTTGCTCCCGTGACCCCCGAGGTTGAGTTGGTCAGCCCCCGTCCGCGCTTCCGTAATCGGTTCATTCTCAATCGTCGATTGAAACACCGTCTTGCCAACCGCTTCTTCGACTTTACGATACGAACCCGGAGGCAACGCCCCAGCCCAATTCGACAACTTCACGTCTCCCGCTTCCAATTGCCGACCGCGGTCCAAGGCCTTCGCCGCCACCACGATCGTCTGCTTGGCCGCATTGGCCTCTTCATCCCGCAGCTTGCCAACAAACAAGCCGTAGAAGATGCCCGTCGCCGCAATCGCGACCACAAAGGCTATGCCAAGTAAAGGGACCAGATTACGCTTCATAGGGAGACACGTCTAACACCCCCAGTACATCACGGGAATCTGTAAGGGAAAATCAGCAAAAACGGCTAGTGGTAGAAGGGAAAGACCTTAGTTCGAGCTAGGTACCTTGTCGTAGACGTAGCGCTGCTCGATCTCCCCATTCGGCCCACTAATCGTCCGATAAATCGTCATCGTCTTCCCGTCCCCCGCCAAACTATATTGGTCCGTCATCCCCAACGCCGTCCCCTGCACCGTCATTTTGGCCTTCACCTGCAAAATCGGACCACGCCACTCCGCCACCGCCTTCACGTCGTTCCCTCGAATGCGGTTCACCGACTCCTTCCCGTCCAGCGTCCAACGATACTCACTCACCGCCCCGTCCGTCGTCGACTCGGCCCGCAACTCCCGACCCTGCTGCCGAATCTTCGTTACCACCGTCCCCGGCCGCGCCGCCCGGCCAAAGTCGCTCTTGTCATGGTTCAATCGCCATGTCCCCGTCAGGTCCGGATCCGCTCCCCACGCCCCCACAGCCAAAACAAGAAACAAGAAAAACCGCATGCCTCGATCCTAGGACGCTACCGCCTTCGGCGCAAGAAAAATCTTGTAAGCAAAAGCACCTACTACCACCGTCCCCAGTGCTGCCGCCGACACTCCGGGTCGCATCAAAAACCCCGAGCCCGCTACCCAAGCTCCCACCAGCACATAAAAAGCCGGCACCAGCGGCCAGGCAAAATTCACGACGCCCACCCGCTGCCAAACTGCTCGCTTTCGGAATACAAACAAGGAAGCCACCGCCAGCACGGAAAACGCGTTCAGCAAGAAACCCACGTAGAACATAAGGTCTCGGAACGAGAGGAAACACATCGCCACCGCACAAGCGCCCTGCATGGCAATCGCCACGTAGGGCGTCCGCCAACGCTCATGCACCCGCGCCGCCGCCGGGAAAAACGCCTTGTTTTGCGCCATCGCATAATAAACACGGGGACCAATCGTCACCATCGCGTTCACTGTCGCCAGCAGCGAAACGGCCATCAAGCCGCTAAACAAACTCGCCACCTCCGGTCCAAACAGGTTCGAGGCCGACAGCGAACCCACCGCCACGACACCCTTCATCTGCTCCAGCGGCTGCGCATAAATGTAGGCGATGTTCAGACCGACAAACAACGCCGCCACCAGGGTCGTCCCCAACGTCAAAGCCAACGGCAACGTTCGTTCCGGAGTCCGCAGCTCTCCCGCCACGTAAGTCGCCGCATTCCACCCTGAGTAAGCGACGTAGATAAAGATCAAACTCGTAGCAAACTGCTCCCACAAGGGCGAGGTCGAGGTCCGCACCGCCATCTGCCCAAAGTTGCCCCAATCGCCCTTCCCAATCGCAAAGGCAAACACCAGGAAGCCGACGATCACACTCAACTTCACCGCCGTCAGCACGTTCTGAACGCTCGCTGCCAACCGAATCCCGAACAGGTTCAACGCCGCGAAACACACAATCAAAACCGAAGCGACAACTTGCGCCCCGCCTACCGTAAACGGGCCAATCGCCGTCGAACTCGCCTGCTTCACCCCCGGAAAGAAGTACCCCAGATAGTCCGAAAACGCCAGGGCCGCCAGCGCAATCGGTGCTGAAAAGCCAGCCGTGAACGAGATCCAACCCTCCATAAAACCCCAGGTCGGCCCGTAAGCCTCCGTCAGGTAAACATACTCCCCGCCCGAACTCGGAAAATTGATGCCCAACTCCGAGTAACAAAACGCTCCGGCCAGCGCCACAATCGCGCCCACCACCCAGATCCCCAACACAATCGACGGGTCCCCCAAGTCACCAGCCAGAAATCCGGTGGTCGTAAAGATCCCGGTTCCAACCATGTTCGATATCACGAGCGCTGTAGCGCTGACCAGTCCAAGCTGGCGAAGAAGAGAGGTTTTCGGTTGATTCAACTGGCCACTCGAAGATTGGTGGATAAATGCCCACAGGCAGATTCGTAAACTTGGTATACGTCTTCAAACACTCTATCCCAGCTCACACAGCAGGCCGATTCGCGCGCTTCGACGCGCATGCGTTGTAACTCTACCGGATTGGCGATCAACTCGGCCACCCGGCGCACAAAATGTTGGTCGCTCTGGCACACATGGCCATTCTCCCCCGACGTAATCAGATGCTGAGGCCCACCGTGGTTCATCACGATCGCCGGCACCCCGCTCGCTAGCGCCTCGTGCACGCTCGTGCCATAGGTATCGGTCAACGATGGGTTCAAAAACAGGTCCATGTTCGCGTACGCATCAGCCAGCGCTTCGCCGTCTAGAAAATCCGAAAACTCTGTCCGTCGCAAGCGGCGCTTCAACCATGACCGTTCAAACCCCTCGCCGATGATCAGAAAACGGTGCTCCCCGCCGGCAGCGCCTTCTGCACCTGCACGAGCAATCGGACGTTCTTCTCCGGCTGCAATCGACCGGCAAATCCCAGCGTGAACGCCCCATCCTGCCGAAAGCGCCGACCGGGATGAAACAACCGCGTGTCCACCGCCCGCGGCATTAAGTGCACCGGCCGGCCGGTTTGTTCCTCTAGAAAACGAACCAAATCCGGATTTGGGGCAAACAACCGCCGGGCCAGCTTATAGAACAACGTGATACTTTCGAGCGCCCCCCGCTCCGTCAGCGCCGTAACAAACTCGGTATAAGCCCGCGGCAGCAACGCAAACACTGGATGGTCTAACAAAAAGTGCAGCCGCTTCGCCGCCAGTTCATGCAGATTGTTATGCCACGACGCCACCAGCGGGATCCCGTAATAGAAGGAGAAATAAGCCCCGATCAAACCAATATCGCCTGGCCCCGTCACGTGGATAACATCCGGGCGAAATCGCCGCACTGCCGCCCGCAAACGCAACAAATGGCGCGGCAATAATGGATCAAACGACAATTCGTTATCGAGAGGAATCGACGTCGCCGCCCTATGCAACTTCACATGCATCTGATTCCCATCCGTCCAACTCCGCGTCTCTTCCCCCGGTCTTACCAGCAACAACGGCAAGCCGTTCCGGCGCGTAAACGCGGACATCTCCCGGCTCGTCCGCGCAAGCCCGTTCACCTCATCAAATGAGTCCGTGAAGTAGGCGACGCGTATAGATGGACTAGCCGACATAGCAAGTGAGGAGACGCTGCCGTCATTATAAACGTTTCCTCACCTGCCGCAAATAAAACTAGTGGCTGTGCGGTTCGGCAAACGCCGGAGCGATACCGTGCAGCGCCAACCGGGTATCGATCGCCGTCTCGACGACGTCCTTTTCCTCATCGTTCAATCCGCCCGCCAAGTCCTCGATCTTCCGATACAGCTTCTTGGCATTTGACTTCGTCGTATCGCCGGAGCAGCAAAGCGCATAGGAGAATAACGCCCGCTCCCGCAAGTCCGGGTCATCGAACATGTCTTCCAGTTGCTTGGATTCGTAGTTCATCCCCAAGTAGCCAACACCCGTAATGGCTTCGTTCTGCACCGGTCGAATCGGGTCCTGCAAATGCTTCGAGAATATGGCCGCAAACGTTTTGTCGAAAGTGCGCCACATCCCGCGCATGGCCGCCGATCGGGTCTCCAGGTCCTCGTACAACGCCCGGAGAACTTTCTCCACCGCCGGGGTCAGTTCGTTGGTCGCCACCCCGATCGCCGCTCCCGCTCGCTCCGCCCCTGGCGCCGTCTCGTCCAACATCTTCGCCCGCAGCTTGTCGGCCACGCCGTCCTCCGGCCAATACTCGGCCAGACTCTGCCATGCCGCCGCCCGAACGCCCGCGTCGGAATCCTTCTCCGCCGCGCCCATCAGCACCCCTAACAGCTCCTCGTCCGGCTCCTCGTCCACTAACGCTTCCGCCGCTTCCCGCCTTACGTTTGGCTCGGGATGCTGCAAAAACTCGACGATTTCTTCGACGTCCAGGACGTCCCACACGGGAGTCGCGACCTCGTCGAAGTTCTCGTAGACGTCATATTCGGGATGTCCGTCTTCGACTACGGGCGCTTCCAGATTCCGCAGCGAGTACTCCAGCTCCCGCCGTTCGTCTTTCTCTTCCTCGCCCATCCGTTCCATCCGTTCCGTCATCGCCGGAATCAGATCGCGATCGCCGTAAAGGCTCAGGTTGATCGCCGCTTCGGCCGGTTCACTCTCCAGCCGCTCCAACAAAATCGCCTTAATCCGTTCGTCCTTCACGCCCAATCCGGCCAGGAGGAACGCGAGGTTGCCCCGGCTCTCGCCTTCGGCCGTTTCGCGCAAAGCCAGCAAGGGCTCCACCGCCGCCTCACCCAACTCCCCGAGCGCTTCGTAGATGTGGTCCGGCGCTTCGCCGTCGTCCTGGTGCAAAAGATCGATGAAAAACGGGATCGCCGCCGGATGCCGAAGAGCACGCAAAATGTGGAACAGGTCCACCGTCAGGTCCACCCGGTCTTCCTCCGGCTGTTCGAGAGCATAGGCAGCCACCTCTTCGGCCACCGATGGTCCTCGATCTAAAATCGCTTTAACGAATGCATGGTCGGTGGCGATACGGCCCCGGCCCGCTTCGTGCAGAAGATCGCGCAACGGCGCGGCGGCATATTGAGAAGGCAAAAGTAACATAATTTTCCGAAGGGGCTTAGTAAGTTGCGCGCCCGCCCGAGGCGTCGTAGGTTTGGGCAGTAACAAAACTGCAATCCGGGCTCGACAGGAAATGTACGACCGCGGCAATCTCTTCCGGCTCACCGGTCCGGCGCATCGGAATCTTCTCGGTCATGTAGGCCACCTGCTGCGGCGTGAGTTGTTCCAGAATCGGAGTCCGCACCACGGCCGGGCTCACCGCGTTCACGCAAACGCCGTCGGTCGCCACTTCTTTGGCAATCGACTTCGTAAACCCGATCACCGCCGCTTTCGTCGCCGAGTAGGCGGACATATTCGGGTTACCTTCTTTTCCGGCAATCGAGGCGATATTCACGATCCGGCCGTACTTGTTCGCCCGCATGTGGGACATGACGGCCTTACAGCCGTTCCAGACCCCGTCCATATTGATCGCGATGCACTTGTGCCAGTCGTCGATATCCTGCTCCCACAGGGGAGCAGCCTTCCCGCCGATCCCGGCGTTATTGACGAGGATGTGCACCTGCCCCGTCTTGGCGATCACGCCGTCGACAGCGGCCTGCACCGACTCCGTACTCGTCACGTCCATCTGGACCGACAGAGCTCCCGAAATGGTGGCCGCCACTTCTGCCGCCGCCGCTCCGTTGATATCGGCGATCACGACGGTCGCTCCCGCCTTCGCCAAACGCCGCGCAATCGCCGCGCCGATTCCAGAAGCCGCCCCGGTAATGATTGCCGTGTGGCCGGTTAGATCGAAATAGCCCATGAGATTATCCTCCTAATGAAGATGGCCCGGAGTCAAGCATCTGTCTCCGGGCCATCTCTTCAGTTAACTGCGGCGAAGGAAACTACTCTTCCCGCTTGACGATAACTTTCACGTTCGTGGTGACCTGTTTGTGCAGTTTCACCGGAACCTGGAACTCGCCCAGGGTCTTGATGGCCTCGGGGAGTACGATCTTCTTGCGGTCGATGTGGAAGCCCTTGGCCTCGAGTTGGTCGGCGATGTCTTTCAAGGTCACCGAACCAAACAGGTGGTCGTTCTCGCCGGCCTTCATGCTGATCTCGATTACGGTCGGCTCGAGCAATTTGGCCAGTTCTTGCGCGGCACCGGCTTCAACGGCTTCCCGCCGCAAACCCGCTTGACGCTCTTGCTCCACAATCTTCTTGTTCGATTCCGTAGCCGGGACGGCAAGCCGTTTCGGCAACAGAAAGTTGCGGGCGAAGCCCGGGGCGACGTTCACTAGTTGACCGCGCGTGCCGAGCTTGTCGATATCCTCTCGTAAAATAACTTCCATGTGGGGATTCTCCTCGGGTTAGAGCGACGTCGTGAACGGCATCAGGGCGATGTTGCGGCTCTGCTTGATCGCCATGGCGAGCAAACGCTGATGCACGCAGCACACACCGGAAATCCGGCGCGGGGTGATTTTGCCCCGTTCGGAGATAAAGGCCGAGAGCAACTTCACATCTTTGTAGTCGATGTGGTCGATCTTCTCGACGCAGAACCGGCATACCTTCTTCCGGCGGAAAAACTGCTTCTTATTTCCGGCCAGGGCTTTGTCGCCACCGGTCGGACGCTGGCTGGCCGCAATCGGGCGGCCTCCACTCTTGGTTTCTGCCATAGTCGTATTCTCCTACTCGTTAGTTCTCAGCTGCCGGTTCAACGGCGGCTTCGGCAGTTACCGGCGCTTCCTCTAACGGGAGCGGCGCGGCGGGCATCGGCATATCGGGAGCACCCGGCATCTCAGGGCGAACGCCCGGAGCGGCTGGCGCGAGCGGGGCAGCGATTTGCGGCTTCCGCGCGGCGCGTTTCTCACGACGCTTCTTCCGCTTCTCGACGCGACGCATTCTCTCGTCCATCCGCACAGTGATGAACTTGATAACGGCATCGGTCACACGCAGACGGCGTTCTACTTCTTTGGCCGTCTCGGCGCTTTCGGTTGAGAATTCGAGCAGAATGTAGACGCCTTCGGTCTGCCGGTTCACCCGGTAGGCCAGCTTGCGTATACCCCACTTTTCCACCTTGTCGAGAGTTCCGCCGCCGGTGGTGATTACACCCCGGAGCATCTCGACAATCGCGTCCTGTTCTTCTTCGGTCGCGTTGGCGTTGACGATAAAGAGTTCTTCGTAAGTCCTCATGTTTCCTCTTTGGCACCGGGAGCGCGACGCGCATTGAAACGCGCCATGGCCTTTTCGACGCCCCCGGTGATGATGGATTCCACTGCTGTGACAACTTCGTCGAGCAGCGGGTCCAACGTTTCTAGCTGTGCCCGCCGGATTTTGGCGAGCACGTATGACTTCATTTCTTTCACGGGCCGTTCCGGACGAATGCCCAGTCGAATCCGTGCAATTTCTTCTGTTCCCACGCTGCGGATGATCGAACTAACACCGTTGTGTCCGCCCGCTGAGCCTTTCGGCCGAATCCGCATCGAGCCCCAGTCGAGGGCGAGTTCATCGTAGATCAACAACAACCGATCGACTGGAAGCGTGTATTTCGCCAGCAGCTCTTTAACGGAGCCGCCACTTAAATTCATGTAGGTTTGGGGTTTCGCCAGCACGACATCAATGCCGGCGATTCGCCCGACTCCGGTGATCGCCTTGCCTTCGGCCCGCGTAACACGGATGCCTTGAGCGGCGGCGAGCCGATCGATGGCCAGGAATCCCAGGTTGTGGTACGTGTTGTCGTACTCCTCGCCGGGATTGCCCAAGCCAACGATCAGCATGGAGAATTACTTTTTCTTGGCCTT
>Ga0163144_10024992_pt1 | contig 11695 bp, 11 predicted proteins | sample OliLak19BULKMAT1_FD_123175 | JGI IMG/M metagenome (GOLD analysis project Ga0163144, IMG submission 123175) | Freshwater microbial mat bacterial communities from Lake Vanda, McMurdo Dry Valleys, Antarctica - Oligotrophic Lake LV.19.BULKMAT1 | ecosystem: Environmental > Aquatic > Freshwater >... | reverse complement strand
CGAGACCATCTCTGCGCTGCCTGCTGACTTCCCGGCTGCAGACGCGAAGGGCGGCTCGGAGATCGAGATCGCTCCCGGCGGCAAGTTCCTCTACGTTTCCAATCGTCTCGATCCAGCGAAAAAAGGCATTCTGGGCGCCTACAGCATTTCAGAGGTTGACGGCAAACTGACGCCCATCGACCACTACGAAACGGGCGGATCCACGCCGCGGCACTTCAGCCTATCGCCCAACGGCGAGCTGCTGGTCGTTGGCAACCAGACTTCGGCGAACATGTCTGTCTTCAAGGTAGACACCACCGACGGTACGCTGACCCTCGTGGAGACGACGGATACTTGCGAGTTCCCGTTCTTCGCTCGCATGGCCGTTTCGGCCGAATAGACCCCGCACAGCGCTCTCGGGGTCTCCGCGGAGATCCCGAGACCGCGCCGGCCGGGGCAGGTGGCCTCGGGTCAGGTGATGCCCGCCTCGCGCGCCGCCAAGAGTCGCCGGCGCAGACTGCTCAAAGCCCGCGCTACAACTCCGATGACTTCCCGCTGGCGGACTGGTAGTGGTACCTGGCATGGCGAGCAGCCGGGAGTGGCGTGAGGTAGGGTGGATCGATGTCGGAACGGCGATGCTGATAACGTTGGCAGCACTGCTGGCATGTGGGGGCGCCACCGAGGATCAGCTGAAGGTACGCTCCGCCTTCGACCTCAACTGCCCGCAAGAGCAGATCACACTGACTCAAATTGACGTGAGGACTCGTGGAGTGAGTGGTTGTGGTCAGCGCGCTACCTACGTTGAGTCGTGTGACGCGCCTCGTGGCAGCGCAGGCGCGACCTGCACCTGGGTCTTGAACTCGAACACTTACCCTTTGGGGCCCAAAAGCGATTCAGCAGCTTCGCCCCTGGCTGAGACCGCGCCCGCCGCACACTCCAGCCAAAGCACGCCCCCACCTGCGCCGAGCGCTGTGCGGGAGTCTGGCAAAGCGGGCTGGGGTTTCTGAATCGGCCCGGGAAGCCCACGAGCGCTGGGGCTCCTCGATGGGCGGAAATGGGAGACCGCTGCGCCGAGCCCATCTGGATGAGAGCAGCGGTTACGGCTAGACGCATCGAGGGCAACGACTCGTTCTCAGCGTCGGCACTCCTCGATGACGCCCAGCACTTCGGCTTCTTGGTTCGGCGTGCCCATTCCGGAGAGACGGATATGGTTGACCAAGCAGTTGTTGTCTTCGTCCGATTCTTCGAGGCTGTTGTCCGGGTCCGCGCAGAACTCCAAGCGGTAGAAGCCGTTCGGGACGCCAGTGACTTCTACGTACTGATCGGGAACGTACCAGTCGTAGATGTCCGCCCACCCGGCCGTGAGCCCCTGCTTGAATTGATCCAGCACGCCGTCGCTGGAAACCGGGAACAGGCAGTCGGGCGCGTAGTACGTGCGCGGTCCGTCGCCTTTCTCGGCCCAACTGTCGATGCGAATGTCCGCGATGCAGAAGCTGACCTTCCGCCCTCCGGTGACTGGGGCACGGCCAAGCTTGTCTCCGCCCCGGTTGGAGCGCCAAAGCTCCGACGTAGCGAAGCTCGAATAGTGGTAGTGCCCATGAACACCGTGGAGCTCGACCTCGCCACCCGGCTGATCCACGGTCGTCCCGTCCGTGGAGTACACGCGCTGGCGTACTTCGAACGTCGCATCGTCCTCCTGCGGCTCACCCGCGGGGATCGAGAACCCGATCTCGAGCGGCCCCTTGCCCTCGTTGACAATGATCTGATCGAAGCGCAAGCAGTTCTGTGCGCCATCCTCGGCAGTCTCGGACAAGAAGCAGCTGGCGCCTGGCGGCGGCTCCGGCTCGAAGATGGGGAAGGAGGGCGTATCGAAGGTGATGCGTTCTGTGCCTCGGAACGTGAGGTCCGGTAGAAGGCGTTTGACGGGTTGGATCTTCTGCGCAAACTCCACTTCTGCAAGCGCCTCGTACTCCACGAATGGCGCGACGTTGTAGGAAGGATCCGAGGCTATCCAGACGTCGTACACGCCGTTCTCCGGGTCAGCGATGAAGGCGGATTGAGATACGGCGATGATGCCTGCGGATGACCCGCGCAGCACCCCGTCCTTGTACACCCACAGATTGAGCGTTTCGAACTCGCCGCAGCAGCCAGGAACACCGGGCGGGAGCTCGTGCGGACCCGGATTGCCGAACCAGCGCAATGCTACCTGCAATCCCCCCGGTCGATTGGGATTGTCGAACGTGCCCCCCGGCAGCTTCAGCTTTAGGCGGAAGTGATCGCACGGAACGGTGGCGCACTCGGGCGGCTCTCCCCCGGTCGGGGCATCCTCCGGGCCCACTCGGCCCGACCAGAGCACGGTTTGCTGCTTCGTGCGAAGCACACCGGAGCCAGCCGACAATGCCTGCTCAATCGTGCCCAGCGCGTCCTCGTCGCCTTCTGGGACTGCTTCACATGCAACGACACTGAACGCGACGCTGCTAAAAACTGCGAGAATGGCGAGACGTCTGAGCATGCGTATGACGTTAGCAGGATGCGAACTTTTGGGAAGGAATTTTTTGTTTCGAACGGCACGCACCAATGCCCACACCCAGAGGGTGTGATAGGCGCCTACTCATTTCTCGTCGAAGCAATGACGGAACGCAATCGTCGCTTAGTTGTTGCGCTTGCATCGCGCTCGCTCCGCCTCGTCAGACCAAGCGACGTCCAGACACATGGATAAGCGTGGGTTCAAGCGCGGCGTTTTCCGGAGCTATTGAAGCTTGTCTACGAATTGCGTCATCAAAAGTGGGTTACAGCATGATCCGCGCTGGCATGTTCTCCTACATCAACGGGCGCTTCGATAAATAGGCAGGTGACGCCTCGTCATCTCGTCGCCCCGGGTCGCCTCGCGCCCGTGAATCGACATCAAGTCATGCTGGTTTCCAGCTTCTGGTGTACAGAACTGGGCATGGATCTCAGCGAGGCGGGCCTGGAGCCGAGTCCGGCGGCGATGCGAGAGCTCATTGCGCAAGTCGCCGACCGCGTCATTGCCTACTATGGGAGCCTAGAGAATCAGCGCGCCTCGGATACTGAGGGGGCCGCCGAGGTGGCCGGGCTGGTGGTCGAAGCGCTGCCAGAGAAGGGGCAGCCTTATGAAAGTCTGCTGGAGCTGATCTTCTCGCGGCTGATCTCCAAGGGCTTCAATACCAACGCCCCAGGGAGCTTCTCGTACATCAACGGCGGGGCGCTCTTTCATTGCGCGATAGCCGACCTCATCACTGCCGTCACCAATCCCTACGTTGGATACTGGGGAGCGTCTCCAGGCATGGCTCAGGTGGAGGACACGGTCATTCGGTGGTTCGCGGACATGATCGGTTGGCCTGCTGATGCCGGTGGCGTGCTGTTGTCCGGAGGATCGCTCGCCAATCTCTCGGCGCTCATCGCAGCCCGGAAGGCGCTCCTCGGCGATGATTTTGGGCTCGGCACCTTGTACGCCTCCGATCAAGTCCACCATTCCATCAACAAGGCGGCGATGCTGGCGGGCTTCCCAGAGGATGCCCTACGCTTGATTCCGAGCGACGGCGCCTTTCGTCTTCGGATCGACGCGCTGACGGAGCGCGTGGCAGAGGATCGCAAGGCAGGCAGGCGACCGTTCTTGGTGATCGGAACTGCGGGGACCACCAATAGCGGCGCTGTCGACGACCTTCAGCGTCTGGGGAGCTTCGCCAGTGCAAACGAGCTCTGGTTCCACGTTGATGCAGCGTACGGGGGCTTCTTTGCTCTGACCGAACGGGGTAGGGCGGTGCTCCAGGGGATTGAGCTCGCCGACACGGTGGTGCTCGACCCGCACAAGAGCCTCTTTACGCCATTCGGAACGGGTTGCCTGCTCGCGCGCGACGTTCGAAAGCTTCAGAGCGCGCACCAACTTCATTCCGACTACATCGACGCGGCGGTCGATCTCGGGATCGAAGCCAATGCAGTCAGCTTCGCCGACCTGTCGCCCGAGCTCTCTCGCGGAATGCGCGGCCTCCGGATTTGGCTTCCCATGAAGCTCCTTGGCGCCGGAGCCTTTCGGCGTGCCCTCGACGAGAAGCTCGACTTGGCGGCAATGGCCGCGGAAAAAATTGCCACGATGCCGGGGTTCGTGCTGGTAGCGGCTCCAGAGCTCTCGACCTTGGCATTCAGAGCGCATGAAGCGGGTCTGTCCGGGCCAGAGCTCGATCGGCTGAACGTGGAAGTCCTGGATCGGCTGAACCGAAGGGGTCGGGTGCACCTTTCGGCAAGCCTGATGCACGACCGATACACCCTAAGAATTTGCGTCCTCTCGCTCAGAAGCCATGCCGCGGCGTTGGCTACGTGCCTCGAAGAGTTAAGCGTGTGCCGTCACCCCTGATTGTCGAGCATCCTACTTAACGGCCCGGGAGTCGGGTCGGCGGTAGCCTGAGACAGGCGATGCGGAAGAGCTTGACGCTTCGATTGCAGGCTGAGATTCTTGGCTCGGCACGTTGCAACGCCTATCTAACATACGTGAGGCCCTGCTGAACGAGCTTGCGGGCAATGACGCTAGGCTGCGGTTCATTAACACGAGGCTCATATTGAGCATTGGGATCAACCTCTACGTGGTGACGCCGGCGGAAGATTCGGACCCGGATCGTGTCCGTCAGACCCTGGAAACCTTGCACAAGATGGGCTTTCTGAAAGGCGGCAAGCGTGTCTAGTGAGGTGGTGCGCGCCCATAGCGCTGCGACAGAGACAGCGCAGGCGCTGGCAGAGCTGAAGCCGCTGCTCTCCGACATCGAGCCGGTCATCATTCTGTTCTTCTGCTCGTCTAACCACGACGGCGTGCGGATTCAGACTGAGCTCAAGGCGCTGGCGCCCTCCGCGCAGGTAGTGGGTTGCACGACTGCAGGAGAGTTCACGGACCTCGCCATGAGCCAAGACGGCGTATCGATGCTCGCTCTGTCGCGAGCGAAGGTGCTCCGCTGCGCTTCGACTCTCGCCGAGTTCGACAAGGGGGAAAGCGTGGAGACCGCCATGCATGGCGCGGCAACACGGATTGCCACGAGCCTTGGTGTCGATCTCCGAGAGCTCAATCCGGAGCAATGGGTGGGGATCGTGCTGAACGAAGGCCTGCACGGTCACGAGGAGGACGTCGCGCTCACGTTGACGCATGTGGCGCCATTCTTGTCGTTCGTCGGAGGGTCAGCGGGGGACAATTTCAAGCTTCAGGAGTGCACGCTCTTCTGCGAAGGGAAAAAGTCGACCAATGGGTCCGTCTTGGTGCTCCTCGAGCTGGCGGTTCCGCACGTCATAGTGAAGACGTCCAGCTTCGAGCCGACTCAGACGAGCGTCAGAATCGGCCGAGTCAAGCATCGCATCGTCTACGAGATCGACGGCCAGCCGGCGCTCGTTAGGTATGCCGAGCTCGTCGGCGCGAAACCGGAGGAGCTCGGGCCCGCGATTTTCATGGGAGCGCCCCTCGGATTGATGATTGACGGCGAACCCTGGGTGCGTAGCCCCATTGCACCGATGCCCGACGGCGGGCTGATGTTCGGCTGCCGCATTCTGGAGGGCTCCGAGCTTTACCTGCTTCGTAGCACCGACTTGATCCGCGATACACGGGAGGCACTCGCCAGCGGCGCCAAGAAGCTTGGCCGAGAGCCGTCCGTGGGCCTGCTATTCAATTGCGCGCATCGCTGCATGGAAATGCAAGTCAAGCAACTGGATGGCCAGTTCCAGGGCGCCATCTCGGCTTTTCCTGTGGTGGGCTTTCATAGCTATGGCGAGAGTTACCTCGCGCAGCTGAATAACACGCTGGTCGCCCTGCTGTTCGGCTGATGCCGTAGCCCAAGCGAGGGGCCGCTCAGGCAGCTCGGGCTGAGCCCTCCAACGGAGTCGACTGCTGCCGTTCAGGTCGTCTCGCGAACGTGCTTCAGGTACTCGTACTGGGTCGGCAGCGTCTCGACCAGATGCTTGGCGCGCTCGCGGATCATCCTGAACATGCTGCGAGCCTTCGCTTCATCTAGATGATCGAGGATCGGCAGGTGGGACGGCGGCTGATAGTTGACACCCAGCAACATGACCGCCCAAGAGTAGCTGTCGAAGCCGTGGAATGAAGGGAAGATTGTGCGCGAGTTCGGTAAACGCGCCTTCCAAAGTTGCATTCGTTCGCGTAGGGATTCGGTCGGAGTGACTTCTTTCGTTGCGCGCCAGTAAGGCGTGTCCGACCTCTCACTAGCGGCGTAGTGGATGGTCAGGAACTCGCGGACGCCGTCGATGCACGTGTTGATGACCTTGTTATAGCTCGCGATGATGCTCGGATCAGGCGGGCCCGCGGCCGGAAGATGATTCACCAGCTCTTCGATGCCATGTTGAATGAAGAATATTCCGGTCGATTCGAGCGGCTCTACGAAGCCACCCGAAAGACCTATGGCCACGCAGTTCTTGACCCAGGCATTCCGGCAACGTCCTATGCGCATCTTGATGTGGTTCGCTGCAGAGTCGTGCGCTGCCGGCCCCAGAAACTCTCTGAATTCGCGCTCGGCCTCGTCCTTGTCGATGAACTGACTGCAGTAGACGTAGCCCGTTCCGTCCCGCCCGTAGAGGGGTATGTTCCAAGACCAGCCGGCAGTGTGGGCATGCGCGGTCGTGTACGGGCGAATGTCGTGGGTTTCGGGATCGCGAGGCACCTGAATGGCTACCGCGCTGTCATTCAGCAAGCTGTCGTTGAACGAAATGAATGGTTCGCGCAAAGCCTGGTTGATCAGCAGTCCGCGAAAGCCCGTGCAATCCACGTACAGGTCTGCCTCAAGCGCGCCATGCTCCTTGGTGTGAACCGCCGCAATGGACCCGTCGCCGCTCAACTTGACGTCGACAACCTCGTCAACTATTCGGCGCACGCCACGCTCTACGGCGTAGCCCTGCAGGAAAACTGCGAGCTCAGCGGCGTTGAAATGGTACGCATAGGGATACTGAACCTCGTGTCGCCGGATCACGTTGTTCGGGGGCGCAGAGTCTGCGCTAAAAAACTCACGAACCTTGTCGTCGAAAACCGTCCCGTCCAGATACCTGGGTGAGCGATTGGCGTCGCACAGCCAGGGCGTGGTGAAACACGCGTAGTCGAACGGCTCTTCATTGCGGAGAAGCTTGAGCCACCACTCGGCCCCATTCATACCCCCGGCCATCTCGAAGCGCTGAAACGGGTGGTAAAAGTGATGTTGGTCGTTCCGCCAATTGACGAAACGAATCGCCATTTTGTACGACGCGCTGCAATGCGGCATCCAATCTCGCTCGTCCAGGCCGAGAAAGTCGAAAAACAGCTTGATCGTGCTGAACGTGGCTTCGCCAACGCCAATCGTACGAATGGTCGAGGACTCCACCAAAGTGACCTGAACGTTGCGCAGCGATCGTACCAAATACGCGGCCGTCATCCACCCCGCCGACCCGCCTCCCACGATCACGATGCGCTTGATTGGTTCGCTCATTACTTATGATTTCCTCATGACGGCCGACGCCGTCCGACTTGTGAAGGTATACGTCGAGTAATCTAGGGCTCGAGCCAGGTCGCTAATTGCCGCCTCTACCCGCTGCAGCGAGTCGCCGTCGAGCTCGACTGCGCCGGCAGTATCCCGCGTCAGAGAGGCTTCCAGAAGCAACACTCCCCTGAGCACGTGTGGATCCCCCATGGATGCGAGGACGGGTCGCAGGGCATAATCAATTGCCAAGAGGTGGGCCGGCGAGCCAGCGATGCAGACGGGCAGCACCACCTTTCTCGCAAACGCGCGCTGTGGCAATACGTCCAAGAACGCCTTGAGCGCCCCACTGTAGGCTGCGTTGTAGATCGGCGTAACCAGGACTACCCCGTCAGCACGTTCGATCATGTTCGCCGCGGCTCGTACTGCGGGCGACTCGCCTCGCCATCCCACCAAATCCTGTGCGGGCATGTCGCGAACGTCCTGCATCTCAGCGACGAAGCCGCTTTCTTGAAGGGCTAGGCTCATCCGCTGACTGACCGCCAACGATCGCGATGCTGGCGCTGGGCTTCCCGACACGACTAAGATTCGCGACATTGCTCCTGATCCGAGGTCTCAGCTTTTCCGGCAGGAACGCGCCGGCCATGGTGGTGACAACGCCTACAACGGCGCCCCAAACCGTAAATTAAGAGCTAGTGGGGCTCGCCTGAAACTGCAGTTGCAAAGCGCGGATCCGCGATGACCAGGCCACGGTCGCGTGGCCGGTTCCCCGGCGCAGGCGTTTGCCTCGACGGATTCGGCGGCGAGGGAAAAGGAGGAGAGGAGCGATGGGGCGAACTCCGCGCAACCCTCAGGCCGACCGTCATGCGCGACTTTTCCAACCAGCTTGGGCGAAACTTTCGGCAGAATCGAAGCTTCAGCCAGCTTGCAAAAATTGGTGAGGCAGCAGAGCATTCCGGGCGTGGTGCGTTTGGATCCTCGGCGGTTCAGTCGAAATTTCTTGGCGCGCGTGGAGTCCCCTGCGGGGCTCGACGTGTTGTTCGAGCACCTGCCCGACGTTTATTTTTTCGTGAAGGACGCTTCGGGACGGTTCGTGCGCTGCAATCAGGCATTCGTGAAGCTGGTACGCGCTGCGCGCGAGGACGACGTCATCGGGCTGTGTGACTCGGACTTCTTTCCGCAAGACCTTGCGGAGAACTACATGCGCGACGACCGCGAGGTGATTCGTACTAGCGAATCGATCATCGACAAGGTCGAGTTGCTGCGAAATCCGGACGGTTCCATCGACTGGTACAGTACTACGAAGCTGCCGCTATTCGACAAAAAGGGGCTGTGCATCGGGCTCGCGGGCATCACGCGGGACGTGAAGAAGATGAACTCCAACACGGCTCGCTTCCTGTCATGGGCGCCCGTGCTGGAGGCCATGCTGAACGATTATGCGCAGCCGCTCTCTACGACTTCGCTGGCGGCCAAGGTGTCGCTGTCGGTTAGTCAATTCAATCGCCAGTTCCGGAAAAAGTTTCACACTACTCCGCGCAACTACCTCACCAACGTGCGCATGAACGCGGCCTGTCATTTGCTCGTTTCGACCGACTTGCCCATCTCGCACATCGCGCTGCAAACGGGCTTCTACGATCAGAGCCACTTCAGCAATCAGTTCGTGCGCCATCGCGGAGTGCCGCCGTCTCACTTTCGTAGCAAGTTCGCGTCGGGCGAAGCGCCCGGAGCGCCCCAGGACAAGTCGGGCGGCTAGACCGCATGCGGAAATCTTCCAACTATACGCGGTCCGGCTCCAAGCGGGCGGTGTCGCTAAGTGCTACGCTGTCGGTCGATTGCCTCGAGATCCCGGACTTCCAAAGCTCGGTGCGCGGGCCCTTTCTGCGGGCCTAGCGCTTCTTTGGTGCGGAGCTTGCGCCACTTCTGTGAATGACTCCCCAGTCGTCGGCGCTGCAATCGGAGGCAGCGACGGAGCGGGCGGGTCGAGCGCTTCAGGCGGGAAAGGCGGCGTTCCCGGGACCGGCGGAGTCGTGGCTGCGGGGGGCAAGCCAACAGAAGCGGGCGCGGGAGGTCGCGGGGGTGCCGGTGGACAGGGGTCTACTGCGGCAGGGGCGGGCGGCAGCGCCGGTACGGGCGGCAGTGGCGGCAGTGGCGGCGGCGGCATCGGCGGTGGCGGGGCGGGCAACCTGCCTTGTGCGGCTCACCCCCTCACGGCCAGGTCCACCTGGAACGTCACGGCTTCGCATTCGAACGACGTAGATCCTCCTTCCAACGCGCACGACGGGCAGGCTTCTACCCGGTGGTCCACGGGCAAGGATCAGTCGGGCGGCGAATGGTTGCAGTTGGATTTTGGCGCCGAGGTGACCTTGACGAAAGCGACGCTCATTCAGGGCGGGGCGGCTGGCAACGACTACCCGCGCACGTACACAGTTCGCTTCTCGAACAGCTCCATGAACTTTGCCGCGCCAGTTCTGCTGAACGGATCCGGTCAAGCGAATCAGGACACCGTCTTGAGCTTCAGCCCCGCCGAGAGCGGTCGCTATCTGCTCGTTTCCCAAGGCGGTAGCGCCCCGACTTGGTGGTGGAGCGTCTCCGAGATTCAGGTGGAGTGCGCCAACTGAGCTCAGTTCCGTGAACAAATTCCCTAAACCCTCAATTTCCCAAGCCTCAGGTGCTACCGTCCGGTGCTTCACCTGCACGGCTGGCGCAACAGGAGATCGATCATGACCGTTCGAAATTTCGAGCCTAAATTCATGAAAGTCGGCGTACTCACCGCCGCCCTACAGGAGCTCACGCCACGCAGCGTGCGCGATCCGGATCCGGACCAGGCCATCGAGGACTGGCTGTACTTCGCACGCGACGTGGGCGCGGATTGCATTCAGCTATCCGCAGCGCTCCACCCTAGCCAAAGTGATGTCCCCTCCGAGGCCATGCTGGACCCGGTAGCCAACACGCTGGACCTACGTGCTCCGTTCGACGCTAGTCGCCGCGCTCGAGTCGAGGTGGTCACCAAGGAATCGAAAGTCACGCTCAGCGACCTAGCCTACTTCGACAACTTGTTGCACGACGACCGAGCCGTTCGCACTAAGAAGCTCGACTTCATGCGCAAGGTCTTCGACGCAGCAGCGTTGCTTGGCGTAAGCGCTGTTTGCGGCTTCGTCGGTCGCGATCAAACCAAGAGCATGGACCAGAACCTCGAAGCCTTCGAGGCCATCTTCATTCCGCTCCTCAAAGAGGCGAAGGCTCGTGGCCTCCGTTACCGCGTCGAGCAGTGCCCGATGCCAGGCTGGACTACCGGCGACAACTTTCACAACAACATCGCGTACACGCCCGGCGCATGGATTGCGCTCCATCGCATTTGCGAGCGCCACGGGGTCGGCGACCAGTTCCGCATCCACTACGATCCGTCCCACTCGATCTTGATGGGTCAAGACACGCGCTCCATCTTTCAGTTCCTCAAGGACAGCGGGTACGCCTTCCTTATCGATGGCTTCCACGTCAAGGGGCAGGTCATCAACGCTCCCGGAGTTTCAGAGTGGGGCTACGGTGGCCAAACGTTGAATCGCGGAGATTGGGCCAATGGCAAGCCTTCGCCCAACCCCGCCGATCAGCTGAATGCCTGGAAGAAGCAGACCGTGCTCTGCGAGCACGAGCTCCCCGGCACCGCGCGGCACGATCCGCTCGCTTATCTGCAAAACCGAACGGTAGATTGGCTGGATCACCAACTCGCGGCTCGCGAGCTCCTGCCTTTGGATGTGCCGAGCGTCCCGCTGATCGTCGAGCACGAGTACGGCCCCGCCCGCACCCAGGACAAGGAGAAGCTCAAGCCCATCTTGGCTGGTTCCCTCGCCTTTACCCGCAAGATCGACGAAGCGGCGGCGTGCATGTTCGCCCTGCAGCACGAGGTCATGCCAGCCCAAGGCATTCCCGTTCAAGGGCGCGGCCGCGAGTCGTACCGCTCCTAGCCTGGGGGAGGAGGCACGCGCCTCCTCCCCTCAAAAAGCAAAGCTTTTTGAGCCTCCCCTGCTTCAGAGAGCGAGCATGCCGGAGCGTATAGCGAGGTAAACGCCTGCTACGGTGAGTAGCAGCAGGAGCACGAGCCAGCGGGAGCGCCCGCTGCGTTTTGGGGCGAGTGACGCGGACCTGCGCGGTACAGGCTTGGCCGCAATGTCTCCCGAGGCCTTCGAAAGGAGCGCTGGGGCTGCCAGCGCAGCGGCCTGTATGGGAGCGGGAGCGGGAGCGGGAGCGGGAGCGGGAGCGGGAGCGGG
>Ga0163144_10024991_pt1 | contig 11695 bp, 10 predicted proteins | sample OliLak19BULKMAT1_FD_123175 | JGI IMG/M metagenome (GOLD analysis project Ga0163144, IMG submission 123175) | Freshwater microbial mat bacterial communities from Lake Vanda, McMurdo Dry Valleys, Antarctica - Oligotrophic Lake LV.19.BULKMAT1 | ecosystem: Environmental > Aquatic > Freshwater >... | reverse complement strand
TGCGGCGCCTTCGAACCCCTTGCGGCCCGGGTGACCCATGAACCACGAGACGGCCCGGTCGTAGTGCCAACCGTCGGCCAGGATCTTCGGTTCGATGGCCTTCACCTTCTGGCGCTGGTAGATCAGATATGCCAGCCCCATGGCCAGCGCGCACGCCACGGCGGTGACCACCGCGAGGGCGATCTTCGTTCCACTCGACGCGTGTGCCTCGATCTCCCCCGGCTTCACCACCGGTTCGAGCCAGTGCAGCAGCTTCTTGCTGGACTCCTTGAACGGCAAGTTGAGCACACCGCCGACGATCGACAACCCGGCCAGTACCACCAACGGGAGGAGCATCACCCAGGGCGACTCGTGCGGCGTGGAGTCTCCGCGGGCGCCGTGCTCGGCGGCCCTGTCCTCCCACCGGGCCTTCCCGTAGAACACCATGATGACCTGGCGGGTCATGTAGAAGGCGGTGAGCAGCGCAGCGACGAACGCCACCACCCACAAGACCTTGTAGAGCGGCTTGTCCGGATGAGCCCAGAGGGACAGCAGGATTTCGTCCTTGCTCCAGAACCCGGCGAAGGGCGGGATGCCGGCGATGGCCAGCCAGCCCACGATGAACGTGGCGGCTGTGACAGGCATGAGCTTGCGCAGCGCGCCCATCCGGCGCATGTCCTGCTCGTGGTGCATGCCGTGGATGACCGAACCAGACCCGAGGAACAGCAACGCCTTGAAGAACGCGTGGGCGACCATGTGGAAAATGGCCGCAACGTACGCGCCCGACCCGACCGCAAGGAACATGAAGCCGAGTTGGCTCACCGTCGAATACGCCAGCACTTTCTTGATGTCGTTCTGGGCGACGGCCACGGTGGCGGCAAAGAGCGCCGTAGCCCCACCGACGATGGCGATGATGTCGCTCGACCATCCGAACGAGTGGGCGATGAGCGGGTTCATCCGCACCATGAGGAAGACGCCGGCGGTGACCATGGTGGCGGCGTGGATGAGCGCCGACACGGGAGTGGGCCCCTCCATGGCGTCGGGCAGCCAGAGGTACAACGGGAGCTGTGCACTCTTGCCACAAGCTCCGATGAACAACATGAGCGTGATGGCGGTGGCCGTGGTCCTCGTGAGCGTGCCGCCGATGGCCGCGTTGTTGATGGCCGAATAGCTGAGCGAACTCGTCGCCTGGAAGGCGAGGAACATCGCGACCATGAAGCCCCAGTCGCCGACCCGGTTCGTGATGAACGGCTTCTTGCCGGCGGTGGCCGCACTTTCACGGGTGTGCCAGAAGCTGATGAGAAGGTACGAGCAGGTGCCGACGCCCTCCCACCCGAGGAACGTCACGAGAAGATTCTCACCGAGAACGAGCATGAGCATCGAGAACGCGAACAGATTCAGGTACAGGAAGAACTTGGAGAAGTTCGGATCACCGTGCATGTACCCGATGGCGTAGAGATGGATGAGCGTGCCGATACCGGTGACGAAAAGTGCCATCGTGATGCTGAGCGGATCAGCGAGGAAGGCTGCGTCCACCTGCAACGAGCCGACGGGCAGCCAGGAGAACAGCGTGACGACGTGGTGACGTTCCTCCTCCGTCTTGGAGACGAGATCGAAGAAGACGCCGACGGTGACGACGAAAGCGGAGCCGCACATCACAGTGGCCACCCAACCGGCCAACGGGTCGCCGAGGCGCCGACCGAGCAGCAGGATGATCACGAACCCCGCGAGTGGTAGCGCGGGGATCAACCAGAGGGCGTCGAGCATGTCCGATCAGCCCTTCAGGTCCGCGATGTCGTCAGCGGTGGCGCCGGGGCGACGCCGGAGGATGGCCACGATGATCCCGAGGCCGACCACAACCTCGGCCGCCGCCACGACGAGGACGAAAAACACGGTGGTCTGGCCGTTGATGTCGTCGAATGTCCTCGAGAACGACACGAACGACAGGTTCACCGCGTTGAGCATCAGTTCGACACACATGAACATCACGAGCGGGTTGCGCCTCACGAGCAGACCCGTGGCTCCGATGCCGAACAGCCCGGCGGCCAGCAACAGGTACCACGTCTCGGTGGGTCGGGTCGCGGCGAGCATCATGAGCTCACCCCCGCCTTGTGGCGGGCCGCCTGCAGCCCCTTGTTGGGCTTGCGGGCCAGCAACACCGTGCCGACGACGGCGATGACGAGGAGCACCGAGGTGAGCTCGAACGCGAACACGTAATCCGAGAAGAGCGAACGGGCGAGCTGTTTGATGTTGGCGTCATGGCCGGCCGACGCCTCAGTATCGAGGCCGGTGGCGCTCGTCACGATCGTACGGCTGCGCGACACGATGATGGCGGCGCCGACGAGCCCCGCCACGCCGATACCTACGAGCGGGCCGAGGTACCGCTGACGCATCATCGGCTCGGTGCCGAGGTCCTCGGCCTTGTCCACGCCGAGCAACATGATGACGAACAAGAAGAGCACCACGATGGCGCCGGCGTAGACGATCACCTGAACAGCGGCGAGAAAGTGAGCCTCGAGCGCCACGAAGTGGACGGCGATCCCGAACAGCGTGAGCACGAGGCTCAACGCGGCGTGCACGGGGTTCGGGCGGAGAATGACGCCGAACGCGCCGACGAGCACCATGGCACTGGCGACCACGAAGACGGCTGTCTCGATCACCTCTTCACGCTCTTCACGGTCTTGGGTACCTCGGCATCGCGCTCCGCCTGGGGAGGTTCCGGAGCGCGGACGCCGTACCCGAGTTCGCCACTCCAGCCGACCTGGCCCTCGAACTCGGCGGACCCGGAGGATGCGGTGGCCCGCATCCAGCCCGACGTGTGGGTGTCGTCACCCTCGCGCCAGTCCTCCCACGGCAGCTTCTGCGGCCGACCGTCGTCACTCACGACCAGTTCGGCCCTAGTGTAGATGGCGTCCTTGCGGTTCGTGAACGAGAACTCGAACAACTTCGACTCCGTGATGGCCTCGGTGGGGCAGGCCTCCACGCAGAGATCGCAGTGGATGCAGCGCAGGTAGTTGATCTCGTACACGAACCCGAAGCGTTCGCCCGGGGACGTGGGCTCGTCCGGGTCGTTGTCCTTGCCCCGCACGTAGATGCACTTCGCGGGGCACACACCGGCGCACAGTTCGCAGCCGATGCACTTCTCCATGCCATCCTCGTAGCGGTTGAGAACGTGGCGGCCGTGGAGACGCTCGGGCTTTGGAATTTTCACGTCGTGCTTGTCCCGAGTACGGCCACCCGAGTACTCGGTCGTGACGCGGGCGCCACCGAAGAATCGCCGATGCTGCCGCATCGTGACGGCAAATCCGTTGAGGAGCCCCATCAGAACATCGCTCCTTCGTCAGCTCGGTTGGCGGCACTCGTACGCAGCGCGGCTCGGAGCAGTCCGTAGCTGGCGAGGAGCACGGCCGCCCCGACGACGCCGCCGAGGAGCTTCGCCCCGCTGTCCCACCCGGCGTCCTGAGCCACTTTGAGGGCGGCCAGCGCCATGAACCATGCCAGCGCCACCGGGATGAGCAGCTTCCAGCCGAGGTCCATCAGTTGGTCGTACCGGAGCCGCGGCAGCGTCGCCCGAAACCAGATGTACATGTAGAGGAACACGAACAGCTTGAGCAGGAACCAGAACGTGCCCGTGAAGGGTCCGAGCGGGAGATTGAGCGTCCAGTCCCCCACGGCGATCGGCTGCGGCCCGCCGAGGAACAGCGTGACGATGATGGCACTCATCGTCATGGTGTTCATGAACTCGGCGAGGAAGAACATCGCGAACCGCAACGACGAGTACTCGGTGTTGAAACCACCGACGAGTTCTTGCTCGGCTTCCACGAGATCGAACGGAGGCCGGTTCAGCTCCGCGGTGGCGGCAATGAGAAAGACGACGAATGGGACAACCCCGGTGGCCACCACATTCCAGTTGCCCAAGCTGCCCTGCCCGTTCACGATGCCGTTCGTGGACAGCGTGCCCGACAACAGCAGCACTGCGGCGACGGACAAGCCGAGCGCCGCCTCGTAGCTCACCATTTGGGCGGACGCCCGCACCGACCCGAGCAGGGGGTACTTCGACCCACTCGACCAGCCCGCCAACATGATGCCGTACACCGCGATGGAGCTGAGCGCCAGCCCGAGAAGGATGCCGATCGGCGGATCGGCCACCTGAAGGAACGTGGTGTGACCCAGCAGCTCCACCTTGCCGCCGTTGCCGTTCGTGAAGTCCCCACCGACGGGGATGATGCAGAACGCCAGGAACGCCGGGACGAACGAGAGATACGGGGCGAGGCGGAAGACGAACTTGTCGGCCTTGACCGGCATCAGGTCTTCCTTGAAGAAGAGCTTGATGCCATCGGCCAAGGTCTGCAGCAAGCCCCACGGCCCGGCCTTGTTGGGGCCGATGCGATTCTGCATGCCGGCGATGACCTTGCGCTCGAACCACACCATGAACATGGTGCCGACGAGCAGGATGACGAAGGCGAACACGACCTTGAGCCCGACGATGGCGAAGTCGCCCCATGACACGTCGTCGCCGAAGAGGGGATCGAGCGCCAGCATCACAACGCCTCGATTCGTACATCGGTCACCGCGGCGGTGGCATCGAGGAAGTCGGCGGCGCATCCCCCTGGTTGGTTGAACGGCATCCACGCCGTCCATCGGGTGATGCCGGCGTCGGCGACGACCGTCAAGTCCATCGATGCCTTCGGGCTCGAGACCCTGACCTGACCCCCCGACGGCACGCCGATCCGCTCGAGATCGAGGGGGTGGACGAGAACCCGCATGCCCCGCGCCAATCCGGCCAGCGACGGAGACATCCGGGTGTTGACGCCGTTGTCGTACAACTCGCGGCCGACGACGAGGCGATAGTCGTAGCCGGTGCTCATCGGGGCGACCAGCCCGACCCGCGCCAGCGATCGCCGCCGCTCCGGCACGGCGAGCAGGCCGTCCTTGGCTGCCTTGAGAGCGGCGGACGTGATGCCCGCGTAGGCCGGCACGTTGGCGGCGATCGCTTCGGTGACATCCTCGACCGAAGTAAAGCCGAGGTCGTGGCCGAGGCGGGATGCGAGCTCGGTGGCGATCATCCAATCCGGCCGGCTCGTGCCGGTGACGGTGACCTTCTTGGTGACGGTCTGGACCCTGCCCTCGAGGTTCGTGACGGTGCCGGACTTCTCGCCTCCCGCGGCCGCCGCCAGCACCACGTGCGCGTGCTGGGCCGACGGGGTGAGGAACGTATCGACGGCGATCACCACCGGCACGGTGCTGAGGGCCCGCCGGGCGAGATCAGAGTCCGGGAAGTCGGCCAGGGGATCGGCGCCGACCAGCACCAAGCACTGCAACACCCCGTTGGCGGCGTCAGCCAGGATCCCGGCAGCGAAGTTGCCGCCCTCTCCCGGCACCATCCCGAGTTGGAGGGCACCCACGACGTTGCCCCGCCGGAACGCCGGCAGCACCTTGGCGTGCGGCACCGCCTCGAGCAACGTGAGCAGTGCATCGGTCTGGAAGCTGCCGGCCTCGGCCAAGTTGGGCTTTCCCGCCACCACTACGACGGCGCCCGCCGCCAGTTGAGCGGCGACATCGGGGTCGGCCAGCGCGGTGGTGACGGCATCGCCCTGCTGGCCCGGCCGGTAGGCGATCGAGCGCCACGCAGCCTTCGTCAAGCCGGTCGAGCGGGGCGTGAATTCGAGAATGCGACTGCGCCGCTTGGCGACCGCGTCGCGTAGACGCAGGTACAGGACCGGTAGTTCCTCTTTGAGGTCCGGCGCCATGAGCACGATGGTCGCGGCGTTGGCCGCTTCGTCGATGGTGGCTCGGGGTAGGTCGAGCACCTCGGAACGCAGGCTGTCGAGCTGCTGCGCATACACGTGGGGGGTGCCGATCACATCGTGGGCGAGACGGGCCCACGCGTAAGCGTCCTCGTTGGTGCCGCGGGCGCCACCGATGATGCCGACGCTGGCCGCACCGTGCGAGGTGACGGCCCCCTTGATCAAGGCGGCAGCGGCGTCGAGTGCGGCGTTCCAGCCGGTGGACGCGAATCCGTCACTCGTGCGCACGGCCGGTGCCTGCAATCGGGCGGCGCTGTTGACGGCCTCGAAACCGAAGCGACCTTTGTCGCACAGCCAACCCCGGTTGACGGCGTCGTTGTCCACACCCTGGTACCGCAGCAGCTCGTCACGGCTCGACTGCACCACCGTGCGGCAACCGACCGCGCACGTCGTACAGGTGGACTCCGCCTGCTCGAGATCCCACGGGCGCGCCTTGAAGCGATAGGGCTTGGCGGTGAGCGCCCCCACCGGGCAGATCTGCACCGTGTTGCCCGAGAAGTACGACGCGAACGGCTCGTCGGGGAACGTGTTCACCTGGGTGGTGTTGCCGCGGAAGGTGAAGCTGATGAGTGGGTCACCCGCGACCTCGTCGGCGAAGCGGGTACAGAGGTCACAGAGAATGCAGCGCTCACGGTCGAGGAAGACGAGTTCGCTGATGGGGATGGGCTTTTCGAAGTGTCGCTTCTCCTCCACGTACCGGCTCTCCCCGGGACCATGGCTGAACGCTTGGTCCTGGAGCGGGCATTCGCCACCCTTGTCACACACGGGGCAATCGAGCGGGTGGTTGGCGAGGAACAACTCCAGCATGCCCTCCTGCATCCGCTTGGCGGTCGGTGAGTCCGTGGCGATCTTCATGTCCGGCGCGACCGTCACCATGCAGGACACAGTCACCGCAGGGCCGCGACCGCTGTCGGCTTCGACGAGACACATCCGACACTTGCCGACCGGGGTCATCCGCTTGTGGTAGCAGAACCGGGGGACGTACTGGCCGGCGTCGGCCGCGGCTTCGATGATGAGTTGGCCCTTGCGTGCCACGTGGGCCACGCCGTTGATCGTGACGTTGACCGCGTTCGGGTCCGGCGGAGTGGTGTCCTCGCCGGGCTGGGCCGGCTCGCCGGACTCGGCGGGTGCGTTCACGGTGTCGGTCACGCGTGCACCGCCATGACGGGAGCGGCCGTGACCGGAATGGATGTGCGCTTCACGAGCTTGGCCTCGAACTCCTCGCGGAAAAGGGTGACCGCCGAATGAATCGGGGCGTAGGCCGATGGGCCGACGAAGCAGATCGTCGTCATCTTGTATGGGAACGGAACCGCCTCGAGCTCGAGCGAACTGCTGGCGGCGTGGGGGAAGTCGCCCGGACAGATCGAGGTACCGACCTCGATCAGCAGGTCGAGATCACTCGACGTGCCGTGCCCATCACAGATCCGGGCGAGGATCCGCTCGAGCCACGTTCCACCCTCGCGGCACGGGGTGCACTGACCGCAACTCTCATGGGCGTAGAACCGCGTGAGCGACAGTGCGGCCGCCGGGATGTCGGTCGTGGAGTCCATCACCATGACTGCGCCCGAGCCGAGCATGGACCCGGCCGCCCCGACGAGCTTTCCCTCGAACGGTAGGTCGAGTTGCTCCGGCGTGAACCACGGGGCCGAACCGCCACCGGGCACGAACGCCTTCAACTCGTTGCCGTGGCGGATGCCCTGGCAGAACTCCTGCCCGTAGAGCAGGTCACGGAATGTCGTCGTGCCGTTGATGATCTCGTAGACGCCAGGCCGTTGTACGTGGCCGGACACGGCGACCATCCGCGTACCGGGCGAGGTCGCGGTACCGATCGCCGTGTACGCCTCGATACCGTTCGTGAGCAACCACGGCAGGTTGGACAGCGTCTCGACATTGTTGACGACGGTCGGTTGGCCGTACAGGCCGATCGCCGCCGGGAAGAACGGCGGCTTCAGGCGGGGCTCGCCGCGCTTGCCCTCCAAGGATTCGATCAGCGCGGTTTCCTCGCCGACGACGTAGGCCCCTGCACCCCAGTGCAACACGATGTCGACCGAGAAGTTCGTGCCCTGGATGTTCTTGCCGACATACCCGGCGGCATACGCGTCGTTGAGCGCCTCACCGACTCGCTCGTGGGCGAGGGCCATCTCACCGCGGATGTACAAGAAGCACTGCGAAAGCCCGGCGGCGTAGCAGGCGATGAGGCAACCCTCGATGAGTTGATGCGGATCACGCTCCATGAGGAGGCGGTCCTTGTAGGTGCCAGGCTCGGATTCGTCGCCGTTGACCACCAGGTACCGCGGGAACTTGCCCGCCGGCATGAGGCCCCACTTGACACCAGCGGGGAAGCCGGCGCCACCGCGCCCGAGGACCGTGGCACCCCGCACGTCGTCGTGGACGGCCGACGGTGCCTTGGCCAGCGCCACCTTCAAGCCCTCATACCCGCCGGTCGCCAGAAACCGATCCATCGTGTACGAGTCCTCGTGCCGGAACCGGCTCGTGACGACATGTGGGCGGTCACTGTCGACGAATCCTCTGGCCCATGGATACGTGGTCATCGGCCGTCCGCCATCCACGCGGGGCCAACGGGCACGTCCGGGCTGACGTTGCCGGCCGCCAGGTCGGCGGGAATGTGCTGGCGCACCCGGGCGAGCGTTCCGTGCTGTGGGATCTCACCATCGAGCGAGCCGGAGGTGAGGTCGAGGATCAGTTGGTCGAACACGTCGGGCGTGACCTCGTAGCGGTAGCGGTAGTTGACCTGGACCGCCGGGGCGTCGGTGCATGCCGCCATGCACTCGACAGCCTCCAGTGTGAACCTGCCGTCGGCCGTGGTGGAACCAGCCTTGATGCCGAGCCGATGCTCTGCGTGTTCCAGCAGGTCGCCCGAGCCGAGCAGGTGGCACGAGATGCTGTTGCACACGTTGATGCAGTAGTGGCCAACCTCGTCGAACTTGAACATCTCGTAGAAGGTGGCGGTGCCGTACACCTCGGCAGGGGTCGCTCCGACGAGTTCGGCGACGTGGACCATCGCCTCGTTCGTGATGTACCCGTGCTGCTCCTGGGCCAGGTGGAGCAACGGGATCAGCGCCGAACGAGGGCGCGGATAGCGCCCGATGATCTCCCCGGCAAGGGCCACGTTGCGCTCGTTGAGCCGGCTCACCGGTCGACCTCGCCGAGCACGGGGTCCACCGAGGAAATCACGGCGACGGCGTCGGCGAGAAGGCCTCCCCGCATCATGTGGGGAAGCGTCTGGATGTTCACGAACGATGGCGCTCGCACATGCATGCGATACGGCGTCGACGAACCATCCGACACGATGTAACAGCCGATCTCACCACGAGGACTCTCGATGGCGACGTACACCTCGCCTGCGGGCACTTTGAATCCCTCGGTGAAGATCTTGAAGTGGTGGATGAGCGCCTCCATGGACTCGTTGATACGAGCGCGGGGTGGCGGAGTCACCTTCTTGTCCTGGATGCGATAGTCGCCACCCGGCATGCGGTCGAGAATCTGACGCACGATGCGCATCGACTCGCGGATCTCGTGGAGACGAATGGCGTAGCGATCGAACGAATCGCCGTACGACCCGACGATGACATCGAACTCGACCTCGTCGTAGTGGAGATACGGCTGATCGCGCCGTAGGTCCCACGGCACCCCGGTGGATCGCAGGATCGGCCCGGTGGCGGCGAGCGCGATGGCCTCCTGGGCCGTGATGACGCCGACGCCCTGGAGCCGATCGCGCCAGATCGGCTGGCCGGTCATCAGCGTGTCGTACTCGTCGAGACGTGGCGTGATCTGGTCGAGCAAGCCCAGCACATCATCGCGCCACCCCGAGGGTAGATCGGCCGCCACACCACCCGGGCGGATGAAGTTGTGATTCATCCGCAGCCCGGTGACTTTCTGGAAGAACCGAATCACCTCTTCGCGCTCACGCCATCCGTAGATCATCATCGAGACGGCACCGAGATCCATGCCGTTGGTCGCCATGAACAACAGGTGACTCGACATGCGGTTCAGTTCGGACAGCAGCATCCGCATCCACACGGCTCGCTCGGGGATGTCGCCGTCGATGCCGAGGAGCTTCTCGACGGCGAGCGAGAACACGAGCTCGTTGTTGAGCGGACTGACGTAATCCATGCGGGTGACATTCGTGCCGCCCTGCAGGTACGTGAGCTGCTCACCCGTCTTCTCCATGCCGGTGTGCAGATATCCGACGATGGGCTTGCAGCGCAGCACCGTCTCACCCTGGAGTTCGAGCATCAAGCGCAGCACCCCATGAGTGCTCGGGTGCTGCGGACCCATGTTGATGATCATCGTCTCGTCGGCGGAGGGGTCGATCTCGTCGAGCGCCAGGGCCGCCGCCTCAGCCTCGCTCATCCTCAAGACGGATCCGACCTCGCGCAGCAACTCCCGGGCACCGAGCTCGTGGCGCGCCTTGAGTTCCTGACCGCCTTCGTCGGTCTGGCGGGTGGTGTCCGTCCTCACGACCGCGCCTCCTTGAACTGCACGGGGATGGTGCCGACCGCGTAGTCCTTGCGCAAGGGATGCCCGTCCCAGTCCTCGGGCATGAGGATGCGGGTGAGATCGGGGTGGCCGTCGAACTCGATGCCGAACATGTCGAACACCTCGCGCTCCATGGCCTCGGTACCCGGGTGCACGTCGAACAGGCTCGGGGCGGACTCACCATCGTCGAGTTGCAGGCGCACCCTCATCCGTTGCCGCCGCTCGATCGACAGCAGCCCGACGACAAGTTCGAACCGTTTCGACTCGACGCCGAGTGGTAGCGAGCGATCGGGGTGGGCGAGATAGTCGACGGCCGTCACGTCGACACACATCGTGTAGCCGTCCGCCACCAACTGCTTCACGAGTGACAGATAGTGGGCGACGGTTGGGAACACGGTCGCCTGACCGCGCGACTCACCCGTGATGCAACCGTGAAGCGCTTCCATTGCTCACCGGACCCCGATGATCACGGGGATCGGCCGAGACGCCGCAGGCGCTTCCTCGACGTGCACATTGGCGCCCGCATTGGACTCGGCGCGGCGCTTCAGCAGTTCACCGGTCTCGATCAGGCCATGCAGCGTTTCGATGGCGTGGATCAATGTCTCCGGGGTGGGCGGGCAGCCCGGGGCGTACACGTCGACGGGCACGATCTGGTCGACACCCTGCACGATGGCGTAGTTGTTGAACATGCCGCCGCTGCTGGCGCACACACCCATCGAGATGACCCACTTGGGCTCCATCATCTGGTCGTAGACCTGGCGCAGGACAGGCGCCATCTTCTGGCTGACCCGGCCCGCCACGATCATGATGTCCGCCTGCCGAGGCGACGCTCGGAACACTTCCATCCCGAATCGCGAGATGTCGTAGTGAGCGGCGCCGGTGGCCATCATCTCGATGGCGCAGCACGCCAAGCCGAACGTCGCCGGCCAACTGCTGCGGGCGCGGGACCAACGAACGAGGTCCTCGAGCTTGCCCGTGAGGAAGTTGTGCTGAATGCCGCTGAATCCGTCGTCGCGCACGTCCTTGACGAGGCCCATGATCAGGCCGCCACCTCGTCACGGCCCTCGAGGCCGACTCGGCGGATCGTGGATGTCGACGTCCGCGCCTGCGAGACAGCCTCGCCACGGTGCTCCTTGCGGAGTGGACCCCAGTCGAGCGCGCCGCGAGCCACGACATAGACGACGGCAGCGAAGAACACCACCGAGAACCACAGCATCGACCAGAACGCCGAGACCCCCAACACTCGACGCTCCACGGCGTACGGGTACAGGAAGACGATCTCGATGTCGAACATGATGAACAGCATCGCGACGACGTAGAACCCGACGGGGAACCGACCGGGAGGTTCACGCGACGGCAGGATGCCGCACTCGTATGGTGCCTCCTTGGCGGCGCTCGGCCGCCGGGGC
>Ga0163144_10024990_pt1 | contig 11696 bp, 9 predicted proteins | sample OliLak19BULKMAT1_FD_123175 | JGI IMG/M metagenome (GOLD analysis project Ga0163144, IMG submission 123175) | Freshwater microbial mat bacterial communities from Lake Vanda, McMurdo Dry Valleys, Antarctica - Oligotrophic Lake LV.19.BULKMAT1 | ecosystem: Environmental > Aquatic > Freshwater > Lake... | reverse complement strand
TAAAGCAATCAACGGGCTGTTTTAAATATTTTCAGTGAGACGCAGAGTTATTTTTTATGCTAACAATTACCATTTCCAGATAAGACCACACGCCTAATGTGATGCATATAATAAAGGCGAAAATTGGAAAAAATGAAATTTTGGTAGCCATAAAACCATAACCCCAAAACACCAAGAGAATTATCAAGCAACTGAAAAAACAGACTATAATTATTATTAGATTAATTATTATGGCTAACCAAATCTCCTTTTTAAATTTCGTTGTCGTTAATCTAAAAATGTTTATTGTAAAAAGTATTCCCAGGAAAAGAACTACGATTGGTTCCGCCTTAAAAATCTGGGAAATAAAATAATCATAAAGTGTCACAAATAGTCCCAAGGCTGAAACAGCAATTCCAATTTTACTCAATTGAGCCAGTTTAATTTTTTGTATGAAACTCAAGATGATAAAATTATTGTTGACAACTAAACATAAAGCGAAATACTCAAATAATCTTTACCAGCATCAATAGTAATGATACTTGAATAAGGAATAAAGTATATAGATGTGACAACACCAGCAGGTGCATAGGTTAATTTAATTCCCATGTCGGTTAATGAAACAATATTTCCAGATTTTTTTGTGTATTCGTTATACGTATGTTTACTGGTTCCATCTGTAAAATACGACATGGTATTGTTTACATAAATGGTTTCGATTTTGTCTAAAGAAGTTCCGACAGCGGTTAACATTGATTCAATATCAGCCTTTGTAACTAATGCATTGGCAGAGAAATTTATTCCGGTGAAAAGAACAAAAAGTAAAAATAATTTTTTCATAATTTTTTGATTGTTTCAAACGAATGTACGAAATTAACAGGTGGGTCGATTGGAAGAAAATCATAATAGTGATTACAAGCAAATTTCCCTCTTCGAAGAGAGATTAAGGGAGATGATTTGAAGGTCAATTTTAAGTCCACGAATGTCATCCCTCTCGGTCTCCCTTCAAAGGGAGAAGCCCAGGGGTACAAAACCTAATACGCTTTTTCTCCAATATAATTCCCGGGGGGATCATAAACACAAACCCACATTTGTGAGCCATTTGCGCAAAATGCTACACCGGCACCAACAAATAAACTTTTAGCCCAAATGACTTGTGAGTAATGTCCGCTTTTACTGCTTTTTCCTTGACTGTATGTCGTGTTTTTGTGATTAAAATATTTTTCTTCCTTGCACCAACTGTCAACGACATAATTGCCGGCGCGTGGAGTGGTTGACCAAAAAATATTTTCGCCGTATTGGCCGCCGCTGTGTTTTAGCTGACAGGTTTCTGCAATTTTTTCGGCCCAGTTTTGAGCATATTCCGCCAACGTATCCGACCACTGAATATCTGGAGCACCAACCTTTGCCCGATGATAATTGTGGCGCTCCACAATTAATTCTTTGTTGATGGTTTCTGTTTTTATTTTGTCATCAAAAGAGATATAACTATTAGTGATAAAAGAAAAAATGGCAAGAAGTATTGAAATTTTTATGACGTGCATACGCTGAACTAATTGGAATTAAAATTATTGTTTTACAGCACTGTCTGAATAATTTCGCCAGGATTTAATCCATTCAAATTAAGCGTAAATCTTATTTTGTTATAGTACTTCACATCTACCGCAAAAGAATTTTTGAGATTATCAGATTCATAAATCGGGAAGTAAATTCCAATTTTATCTGCTACGCGAATTCCAACACCAAAGTCATATACAGTTGTCATTACACCTGCATTGTCGAACACTCCAAAATCTGCAAATAAACCAACAAATGGTATATAAGGTAAATCAAAAAATAAATTCGCTGCTACAAGTTGTGTAGTGGTAGTTCCAAATCCGGAAACGGTTTTAAATCCACCTTGATTTTCGATGCGCTGGTTAGACCAAAGTCCGTCTATTTCATTTCTACCCATCATGTAGTTTTCATAGAATACATCCATCGTTCCTGATTGCCCACCAAGCGCAAAGCCATAGCGACTATCAAGGAATCCTTGATACATTAAATTCTGTCCAAAAAATGCCCGTATCTCAACGTATTCTTTTTTTCTTTTCCAATACAAAAGTTTATATTTTACTTCGGCTTGCGCATTTAAAACAGAGAGGTCAGGTGTTGCTGTTATAGGCGTATTTAAACTACCATTGTAATAATCAAAACGTATTTCACTGCTAAAATCGTGTACGCGTTTTTTATACTTGAACGAATAAATGGCAGATCCTCCAATCATCTTATTTTCAAACAATGTTCCATTTTCATAAATAAAATTTCCGTTTAATCGCAAACGATGTTTTGCAAAACTTTTTGCAGCAGGTTTACCAATTTTAAAATCGAGATAAGGTTGTACAGCATAATAAAAACCGCGCGGTGCAGTTGCAGAGTCAGGTGCTATTCCTATTCCATTCCCAAAAGTTTTTGTGTTTAAGCCGAGCGATATCATCCTGAAGTTTTTTGCAGGCACCCATGAGTAAGATAGGTTTGCAAATCCTGCCACATTTTTTCTACCAATTGAAAACATTGGAGCAAGGGTATATTCAAATTTATTTTTTGGAATGGTGGTATTGTGGAACATTACACCAACCATAAACTTATCGTATTTATTGACACCTATAATGGGCGTGTACCATGCATTGGTATATTCTAATTCATTATCACCACCTAAAAATTCTAGTTTCAACGGCTCGTATTTATGACACAATCCTTTTTTGTGCCAGCTGTTGTTGTTGCGGTTTGGCTCCGGCATTCTTTTGTCACCGTCAATTCTAAACTTGTCATAATTAGTTCCTTCAAAATACACTGTTGATTTTTTTTCTCCGGGTTCTATCCATTTTGTAGCTCTTATTTTACCGCTGAAATAAGCATCAACACGAACAGGTGCATCAACTTGTCCTGTATTTTTAATTGTTACGGTTGCACCTTTGTCATCGTATTTTACTTTTTTAATTGCAAAATCAATTTGAGCGGTTGTCGGAATTATATCATCAAACAACCAACCTAAATCTTTTCCTGATGTCGTTTCGATCGACTTTCGCAAGTCTTGCGGTTGCGGATGTTTGTAATGCCATTCATCGTAATAAGCCTGCATACATTTGTCAAACAAAGTATCTCCTAAATAATCTTTTAAATAAGTAAAAACTAATCCGGTTTTTGAATAAACAATGGCGCCATAATTTACTGAAGTATAATCATCCGAATGCAATTCAATCGGTTGATCAATTCCATATCCTGCCGAAAGTGAATAGGTCAAATCACTCATGTCATGATGATCTAAATGCTCAAGATGTACCTTATCTGCCATGCCCATCATCATATCAGATAAGCGTTCGTTTTTTGGATATTTAGTTTCAATGTATCGCATTTCGTTCAGGGTATTTAAACCTTCATCCATCCATGCATGATCGCGTTCGTTAGATCCTAATAAGCCATAAAACCAATTGTGACCAACTTCATGTACAATAACAACTTCAAGCTCTTCTTTTGAACCTGCATTTCCAATAACAGTTATGTTCGGATATTCCATTCCTCCACCTGCACTTATTGTTCCATCAACAGCGGTAACATTGTTGTAAGGATAATCTCCATTCCACAAAGAATAATAATATGTTCCGTCGTTAACGTATTCAATTGCATCTGCCCAAAGTTGGTGATGATGTGTTACAAACATGGCCCACGTGGTTACTTTTCTTTTGCTGTGTGGCAATTCAACTTCTCCTTTCAAAACTTCAAATCGTTTATCGGCAAACCAAGCAAAGTCGTGTACATTGTTTTGTGTGTAACGAATGGTTTTCATTTCGTTGCTCGATACCGGAAAATCAGTATCTCCGCCTCTCAATGTTTTGCGGTCTTGAAACTCTCCTTTTGTATATTTATCTGCAGTGCGTTGTGCACATTCGTTCAAAAAAGCAATTTCACTTTCTGTTTGCAAATCACCGGTTGCACCAACAACATAATTTTTTGGTAAAGTGATTGAAACATCAAAAGAGCCAAACTCAGAATAAAATTCTCCTTGTGTTAAATAAGGCATGGCATGCCAGCCAGATTGATCGAATACCGCTGGCTTTGGATACCATTGCGTAATCTGATACGACTCTCCGACATGACCCATTCTTGAAATATCGCCGGATGGTAGCTTTACTTTAAAGGGTGTTGTAACAACAATTTTTTGACCAGATTGTAAAACTGAATTCAAGTTGATTTTACAAATGTCAATATGCTCTTCGTCATAGTTCCATTTTACATCTTCACCATTTACTTGAAAATTCAACGAATCAATCCAACCACGATCTCCTTCTCCGGCAAACTCTAACGACATATCATTCATGTTATAAAGCTGTTTTCCTAATGCAGTTTTGTTATTTTTATATGCATTTGGCCAAAGATGAACATAGATGGCGTCCATTGCTTGACCAGAATTATTAATGTATTCAAAAGACTCGTACCCCGACAAAGTATTGTCTTGATCGTTGAGCGTTACACTAATTGTATAATTTACTTCCTGCTGAAAATAGCCTTGATTAAAAGCGTTGAAACTTAAAAACAAAAGGAGCAAAACAATGTAATTTTTCATATAGGTGAATTTGATTTAATATCGTCGACCAATTTAAGGCGCAAGATAGCTATATTTGCGGTAAATTGACAGTGTAAATTCCACCAACGGCATGAATCATTTTTTTAATTATTCTTTTCGAATTATTACTGTAGCCGTTGCTTTGCTGACATTTTCTTGTGCCAGCAGTCAAAAAACAGATGAACACATGAAGGACAAAGAAAAGCCAAAATACACCAACGAATTAATTCACGAATCAAGTCCTTATTTATTACAACACGCACACAATCCTGTTAATTGGGTAGCCTGGAGTGAAGAAGCATTTGAGCGCGCAAAAAACGAAAAAAAATTAGTGCTTGTTAGCATTGGTTATTCTTCTTGTCATTGGTGTCATGTGATGGAACATGAAAGTTTTGAAGATACAACCATTGCACAATTAATGAACGATAATTTTGTCTGTATAAAAGTAGATAGAGAAGAACGTCCCGATGTTGATCAGGTTTACATGAATGCTGTGCAGTTAATGACTGGCAGCGGTGGTTGGCCGCTTAATTGTTTTACGTTGCCAGATGGTCGTCCTGTTTATGGCGGAACATATTTTCCAAAAGATCAGTGGGCACAAATTCTTCAAAATTTAAATTACACCTATCAAAAAGATCCGGAAAAAGTGTTGGGTTATGCAACAAGTTTAACAGAAGGAATTCAGCAATCCGAATTGATTGAAATAAAAACAGAAGGTGTAAAATTTGAAGCAGAAAAGTTAGATGAAATGATGGTGAATTGGAAACGAAGTTTTGATTCTATTCGTGGAGGAAATAATCGGGCACCAAAATTTCCGATGCCAAACAATTATGATTTTATGATGCAGTATGCTTATCACACAGGTGATACGGCTGTAATGAATCATGTTGATTTAACGTTGACACAAATGGCGTTTGGCGGAATTTATGATCAAATTGGCGGCGGTTTTTCAAGGTATTCGGTGGACTCACTTTGGAAGGTACCGCACTTTGAAAAAATGTTGTACGACAATGCGCAATTGGTTTCACTTTATTCGCACGCATATCAGCGCACAAAAAATCCGCTTTACAAAGAAATTGTTTATCAAACTTTGTTGTGGGTTTATCGCGAAATGACAACAACAGATGGCGCGTTTTATTCAGCGCTAGATGCCGATAGCGAAGGTGAAGAAGGAAAATTTTATGTTTGGACAGAGACTGAATTGAAAATGATTTTAGGCGCTGATTTTGATTTTGTAAAAACATATTACAACATAAATTCTTATGGAGAATGGGAAGAAAATTATATTTTGCTTCGCTCAGATATAGACAAAAATTTGGCAAAAAAAATGAATTTGTCTGTTGATGAATTAAAACAAAAAGTAAAAGACATCAACGAAAAATTATTAGCAGAAAGATCAAAAAGAATTCGTCCTGGATTAGATGACAAATCATTGACTTCTTGGAATGCGTTAATGTTGATAGGATACCTTGATGCTTATCAAGCTTTCGGTGAAGAATTATTTTTAAAAGCAGCTTTATTGAATGCAAAATGGATTTCAAAAAATCAAGCTAAAGCAGATGGAAGTTTATTGCATACTTACAAAAAAGGTGAAAGTAAAATTTCCGGATTTTTAGAAGATTATTGTTTCACCATTCAAGCTTTTATAAAACTGTATGAAGTAACGTTTGACGAAAAATGGTTGCAAGATGCAGGCACAATGATTGCCTACGTAACCGAACATTTTTATGATAAAAAAAGTGGTATGTTTTACTTCTCTTCTGACTTAGAAAAAAGTTTAATTGCACGTAAAATGGATATTTCTGATAATGTAATTCCGTCAACCAATTCCGCCATGGCAAATGTGCTGTATAAATATGGAAGTTTAATGGACAATGAAGAATACAAAACAATTTCAAAACAAATGTTAGCTAATGTTTACGATGGCATGGAGGCTTATGGTTCTGCTTATTCAAATTGGGGAATTACTGCAATGAACATCACTTATCCATTTTACGAAGTTGCCATTACCGGAAAAGATTACGCGGTAAAACAAAAGGAAATGAATCAACTCTATTTACCAAACAAAGTTTTAATGGGTGGCAAAAAAGGAGATTTGCCTTTGCTACAGGGAAAATTTGTAGGCGAAACAACTATTTTTGTTTGTGTCAATAAGGCTTGCCAGTTGCCGGTTGGGGATGTTGCGGCTGCGGTAAAGCAGATGAAAGCTTTTTAAAAAAATGTTTCCAAATTGAAAGGAGACCTTGATTGGACATCAAATCGCCGGCGCGATTTGCAGTACTTGACTTTTTGGTTCTTTTGTGTCAAGACAAAAGAACAATACCCCAAAAAACACTACTTTTGAAATTATGGATAACAGAATTGATTTAGAATACAACACATCACGTTCAAAAATGTACATTCCAGAATACGGAAGAAATGTGCAAAAAATGGTCGATCATGCGGTTGGTTTGCCAACAAAAGAAGAGCGGAATAAAGTGGCGCAGGCAATCATTAAGGTAATGGGCGAACTCAATCCGCAATTGCGTGATGTAGAAGAATACAAACCAAAATTGTGGACACATTTATTTATCATGTCTGATTTTCAATTAGACGTTGATTCACCTTATCCATTGCCAACACGCGAAGCGCTTGCAGAAAAACCGAAAAAAGTAAACTATCCGCAAACTGAAATAAAAATTGGTCACTACGGAAAAACAGTTGAAAAATTAATTGAGAAAGCATGCGAAATGCCAGAGGGTGATGAACACAATGCCCTTGTAAAAATCATTGCAGGATTGATGAAGCGTTTTCACTTAACGTTCAATTCTAGCTCGGTAGAAGATCAAGTAATTTTGAATCATTTAAAAAGATTATCGAACGGAAAAATTGTATTGACAGATGTTTCTTTTTTACCGAATACAAATGAAATTCTTAAATCAAATATTGTTGCCGGCAGTCAACAAAAAACAGGATTCAATCGCAACAATAAAAATAAAAAGAAGAGCAACAACAACAAAAATAAAAGCGGTGGCGGTGGCAACAACGGAGGCAATAAAAACAACAACAACCGAAATCAAAATTAATGGGAGCATTTGAAATTCAAGGCGGACATTCACTAAAAGGCGAGCTTACCCCGCAAGGAGCAAAAAATGAAGCGCTACAAATTTTAAGTGCTGTTTTATTAACCGGAGAACGTGTCACCATTAGTAATTTGCCGGATATTGTTGATGTCAATAAACTCATCAACCTATTGCAAGCAATGGGTGTGCGCGTTGAAAAAGTTGAAAAAGGCACCTATAGTTTTAACGCACAGAATGTAGATCTTGAATATTTAAAAACAGAAGATTACACAAAACGAGCTGCTAGTTTACGTGGCTCTATCATGGTTGTAGGTCCTTTACTGGCGCGCTTTGGAAAAGCATTTATTCCAAAACCCGGTGGAGATAAAATTGGAAGACGAAGATTGGATACGCACTTTGAAGGCTTTCAAAAACTCGGTGCAAAATTTGAATACGATCCAAAAAATTTCTTCTACAATGTTGATGCAAAAGCGTTAAAAGGAACTTACATTCACCTTGATGAAGCTTCTGTGACAGGCACTGCAAACATTGTAATGGCGGCTGTTCTGGCAAAAGGCAAAACAACAATTTACAACGCTGCGTGCGAGCCTTACTTACAACAATTGTGTAAAATGCTCAACAGCATGGGCGCAAAAATTTCTGGAATTTCATCTAACATGTTAACGATTGATGGGGTAGAAAGTTTAGGTGGATGTTTTCACCGAATTTTACCTGACATGATTGAAATAGGTAGTTTCATTGGTCTTGCGGCAATGACGCGATCGGAGATTACGATTAAAGATGTGAGTCACGAAAACCTCGGAATTATTCCGGATGTATTTCGAAAACTCGGGATTACGGTTGAGCTTATTGGTGATGATTTATACATTCCGTTTAAAAAATCTTACAAAATAGATACGTTCATAGACGGCTCTATTCTAACAGTTGCAGACGCACCCTGGCCTGGATTTACACCTGATTTGTTGAGCATTGTTTTAGTGGTTGCAACACAGGCAAAAGGTTCTGTTTTGATTCACCAAAAAATGTTTGAATCACGATTATTTTTCACCGATAAATTGATTGACATGGGCGCGCAGATTATTTTGTGTGATCCACATCGCGCAGCAGTAATTGGCATGAATCACGAAACACCTTTGCGCGGAATAAGCATGACATCTCCGGATATCAGAGCAGGGGTTTCGCTGTTAATCGCAGCATTATCTGCAGAAGGAAATAGCACCATTCACAACATCGAACAAATAGATCGCGGTTACGAAAACATTGACATGAGGTTGAATAATTTGGGAGCGAAGATTACTAGAGTTGGGTAATTTGTTATTCAATTTTAAGTCATCTTTCGTAACCGAGAAGAACACAAATTAAAAATACACAAAGGTCGCCAAGATTTATTTTTTTCTCTGTGAACTTTGTGCCTCCTTTGTGACCTTAGTGGTTAAATTTTTTAACCCCAGTTTATCCCTCACTTCATTCGGAATGACAATTAATTTTTTTTTGGAATTTGATTTTTTGACCTTTTGACCTTTTGAATTTCCTCCTTACTTATTATTCCACAAACTCATCGTCCTATCAACGCCAAGTGTTGCAAAAGATTTAATAATCTCGGTTGCAATTTTCATTCGCTCTTTTAGAATTGGAAGTTCTTCGTTTGTCCATTCGCCTAAAACATAATCCACTTGTTTTCCTTTTGCAAATTCGTTGCTTATTCCAAATCGTAGCCGCGAATAATTTTGAGTTGCAAGCGTTGCGGCAATATCTGTTAAACCATTATGTCCACCATCACTCCCTTTACTTTTTAGCCTAAGTTTTCCGAGTGGTAAGGCAAGATCATCCGTAACAATTAAAACATTTTCTAGTGGAATTTTTTCTTGTTGCATCCAATAATTTACAGCTTTTCCGCTGAGGTTCATGAATGTTGAAGGTTGCAGTAGAACAAGCGTTCGTCCTTTAAATTTATGATGAGCAACATGGCCCAATTTTGCAACATCAAACTTGGTTTCGGTTTCTTTAATTAATTCTTCTAACACCTTAAAACCGATGTTGTGACGTGTATTTGCATACTTGTCTCCGGGATTTCCTAAACCAACAATTAAGTATTTCATAAATATCGAACTGGCGAATTTTCTAACCACCATGAAAGTCGACCTCTAAATTAAAGATATACTTAACACAACAGGTTGAAACATTAAAAAAGTGAAATTGAATTTTGTAATTCTGAAACCGTTGGAGGTTCACGCAAAATATCAGAAAAGCTTAAAGGCTCCTCCTCTGGAGCGATTTAGGGAAGTCAGATGTTTACGGGTTACCAAAACCATGACCAAAAAAAATCGCCTTTCTTTTTTGAAAGACGATTTTTGAATATATAAATAACCTAAAAATAATAAATCCTGCAACGGTACTTGCAACGGCCACTTATTTAATGACTATTTTTTAGCGGCTGCTGGTTTAGCTGCACCCGCTTGTCCCGGTGCATTTTTAACACCTGTTCCTGCTGCAGGAGCTGCCGCCGCAACCGGAGCTGCTACTGTTTCAACAGTTTCAACCACACCACGTGCAATTTTAACCGAAACAACAACTGCTTTTGGAGCATTAAGAAGTGTAATTTTATCAGTTGCTAAATCACTAACGCGAACAAACGAACCAATGCCCATATCTGTAATATCAATATTGATTGTATCAGGCAAATCTTTTGGAAGCGCTTGAACTTTTAATTTTCGAAATACTTGTTGAAGTTTACCTCCAGACATAACACCAACTGAACGTCCACTTAATTTAATTGGAATTTCAACTTTTACTTGTTTAGTTGGATGCAATTCTAAAAAGTCAACATGATGAACTTTATCCGATACTGGATGAAATTGAACTGCTTGAATTAACGTTTGTGTTTTTTTACCAGCAATATCCAAATTTACAATAGATACATGTGGCGTTCTTACAAGACGATCTATTTCTAAATCCGCTACTGTAAAATGGGTTTGTGAACCACCTCCATAAACAACACAAGGCACTCGGCCACCTACACGGATTGCCTTAGCATCTTTTTTCCCTACGCTCTCTCTCGGAGAACCGCTCAATGATACTTCTTTCATTTTTATTTGTTTTTAAGTCTGATTTTATTTTGTCAGACAGGTTAATAATACGTGTTAAAAATGCGCGCTGATGGATTCGTGTTTCATCAAACTGTGCATGACTTCGGAATATAAATGTGCAACCGAAAGTACTTTTATTTTTGGGCTTGTTTTTTTCAAAGGAATAGAATCTGTGACTACTAATTCTGTTAAGGCTGAATCTTGTATGCGTTCGTAAGCAGGCCCTGATAATACGGCATGTGTACAAAATGCACGAACCGATGTGGCTCCTTCTTTGATGAATAGATCAGCTGCTTTTGCTAATGTTCCCGCGGTGTCTACCATGTCGTCAAGCAAAATAACATCTTTGCCTTTTACATCTCCAATTACTGTCATCTCCGCAATTTCGTTCGCTACTTTTCGTTGCTTATGACAAATGGCTAATCCGGTATTTAATTTTTTTGAATACGAATTGGCGCGTTTTGCACCACCTGCATCTGGCGCAGCCATTATTAAATTACCTGTGTCAAGCGATTTAATATAAGGTAAGAAAATAGTTGAAGCGTATAAATGATCAACTGGTTTTTCAAAAAATCCTTGAATTTGATCCGCGTGTAAATCCATTGTCATGATGCGATCAACACCTGCTGTCTCAAGCATACTGGCAACTAGCTTTGCTCCAATTGCAACTCTTGGTTTGTCTTTTCTATCTTGTCGTGCAAAACCAAAATATGGAATTACAGCAATAATAGAATTTGCCGATGCCCTTTTCGCAGCATCTACCATCAACAATAATTCAAAAAGATTTTCAGTGGGTGGCATGGTGGACTGAATAAGAAATACATCTTGTCCACGAACAGTTTCTTCAAATGATGGTTGAAATTCGCCATCGCTGAATTCGGTAACAGTTACATTTCCTAACGCTTGACCATAAGAATCGGCAATATTTTTAGCAAGCACCGTAGTAGCTCGTCCTGAAAATATTTT
>Ga0163144_10024988_pt1 | contig 11696 bp, 7 predicted proteins | sample OliLak19BULKMAT1_FD_123175 | JGI IMG/M metagenome (GOLD analysis project Ga0163144, IMG submission 123175) | Freshwater microbial mat bacterial communities from Lake Vanda, McMurdo Dry Valleys, Antarctica - Oligotrophic Lake LV.19.BULKMAT1 | ecosystem: Environmental > Aquatic > Freshwater > Lake... | reverse complement strand
TTGACTTATAAAAAAGAAAAACGTTAAAAAAAATAATAACAATTTTTAAAATACCCTTATTTGATTCCTGACACCATAAAAAAGTAATGAAGGAGAAAAATCATTGGGCTGTTTAAAAATGTATCACCTGTACCATTGTATATTATTTGATATATTATTTCAACTCAAAAGCTGTTTTTCAATTGAAAAGCAGCCAGTGGAGGCCGAATTGAAAACCTCCGTTAATGGCAGGATAGTAGGGCGATATATAATAGCCTTTGCTCAGCCCTACAAATTGATTTAATTGGTTGATTTTCAAAAATATGCGTGCGTTCCTAAGTTTGGCGGTGATAAAGAAGTCGACCAAGATATTGTTATTGAGGCTGAAGCTGCCAGGATTTTGCAAATTTTGTACCAAAAACTGACCCACAGAAGGCATATAAGTGTCGCCAAAGTAACTAGAACGGTAGTAAATATCGAACCCAAACCTAAAATCTTGTTTAAATTGCTTGCTTTTAGGCACGTATTTTAAGTAAATCCTCGGGTTGGCATAAAAGGCAGGCATTCTGATTACGTCTGGCTGATTTGTGGGTATATAAGTGTATTTGGCTTGTATGTCAAAGTGTATTTTCCACAAACTGGTATTGAAAGTGAGGTCAACCATGCCGTAGAGCAATACATCATCTTTGTCGGTTTGCACTGGCAACACATCGCTATTAAAATAGGTGTAACTCTGCAATTGGTACACGGAAGGTTGAATCGCAAAGTATATTTTTTTTAACGCAACATCATATTTTGCATACAAATTATTGGAAATACTAGCCCTCAAATCTTGTTGCCAAGCGTACAGATTGTGGTTCAATGCATACATGCTGACGAGCGTTGGCGAGCTACGGTTCAAATTCAAGCCCAGTTCCAAATTGTAAATATTGGCCTTAAAATTAAAGTTGTAGTCGCCCTTGTAATTGTAGTTGCGGTAGGGATTTTGAAGATAAACTTTTGAAGTGTCATTTTTTGTGGGCACTTCAGTATTTGTTTTTACAGCGATGTAATCGAAAACCGAATCGGCCTTGCTGTTATTTATCAAAGAGGCCATCATTTCTCCAGAAAAAGCCAGGCTAATGCTGTCTTTTAATCTGTAGCGTACGAAACCACCAAAATAGCTTTCGCTGAGCCTGATCTCGGCTTTGGGATCGTTGAACCATTTGCCCAGTTCCCCACCTGGAGATGATAAAAATTCGAACCCAGACAGCACCGATAGTTGTTTTGAGCCCATCACGTATCTGTTTTTGTAGTAGGCTCCTATGGCAAATTTGCCCCAGTTGCTTTTAAAGCCTAATTTATGGGTAATGAAGGCAAATTCGTAGTTGAAATAAGTTTTTTCGGTGCGTCTGCTTGCCCCTTTATAAAAATTACTGTCGGCATTAGCACTTAAATTTGTAATGGCATCGCCAAAAGTATAGCGTTGGTTTCTTCTATCAAATTCATAAAAAGCTGAAAGCTTACCCAATTTCAAAATATCGTATTGGTGATACATGAAATAGGAAACCCTTCGGTCTCTTGAAAATATGCGGTTGGCGGTGGTGGCACCGTTGAGGCTGAAACTCAAGGCATTCAATTGCACCGGCCAACCCCCAACATTATTTGGAAGCCTATTCTGGTTCAATTCAGTTTCTTCCGAGCCTGTATTTCTCAGGTTTTGAGGTTGGAGGCCACCCTGTTCGTTGGTATGGAACAAAAAATAATTGAAGTTGCCCATAAAATGATACCTGCCATCTCTCGATTTGGTAGAGGTATAAATAATAAATTCTTGCCCCTGAGCCAATCCACTTGAATTTGTCCCGGTAAGCCCGATTTGCTTATCTACGCTTATGCGTTCATAGCTAAAGCCGAAATTCCAACTTCGGGAGATGTTTCTGTTTATATCTATTTTTATGCGGTCTTCTCCGGTAGTTCCCGGCATTCCTACATAATATACGTTGGTGAATGGCGATTTAGAATTGTAATATTTTACTTTTGAAGGGTCGGTATAGTATATGTTGTACACATTGAAGCCCGATTGATTGCCGGTAGCTTCGGGTTGTTTCAAAAACACCGCTTTGGAAGGTGTACCAATCAAACCTTGGTTTTGGTATATATTATCTTTGGTATAATTCATGTTATACTGCTGAATCCGATCAGTGAGCGTGTCGGACTTGAAATAAGAGTATTCGTTTTTAAAAAATCGGCTGCTGTACGGCAATTCTTTGCGTGGTTTTTTCTTAAACAGACGCAGCAATCGTAAATATGGATCGGAAAGCGAATCTTTCTTGAAATAGGTGGTCGTATCGCTTACAGTAAGGTTTGCTTTCTCGGTGGAATCTGCCTTGAACTTGGCCAAAGTATCGGCTTTGGCCTTTGCTTTCAATTCAGAGGCTGCATATAATTCAGGGCGCTCGTATTGCAATTTTAGGTCGAGGCCCAGTTTGGAAAATGGCCGCGATAGCAGGGTGTCTTTGTTAAAAAACACCCTATTTTCTTTATAAATAGTTTCAACTGTAAATATTTTGTAGGTATTTGTTCCATAGATGACCTTGGTGGTATCATCTACAATTGAGGTTGATTTTTGTGCGGTTGATTTGAAAAAAATAAATCCGGCTAAAAAAATGAGTGCGATTCTTAAATTCACGGTCAAAAATAGGTAAATTATTTCAGGCCTTTCAACACCAGTTTTTGGAATTGAGCCTCATTTTCAAGAAAATATATTTCAATAGGTATATAAAACACTGGAATATTTTCCAAATGCCTTTTGATATCGCTTTCCATCCACTTCATCATGTCTTTTTCGGTGGTTACAATGCATTTATTGGTCGATTTTATCTGGTTGTATTTTTCAAATATTTTGGTGAAGTCTCCATGTGAATAATAGTGATGATCGGGAAATTTGAGGTGGGTTACCAGTTTGAGACTTGCGGAAATGTACTTTTGCAAAGGCTTCGCATTGGCTATTCCAGTTACGAGCATAATGTTGCTCGTTGTATCGAAAGAGAGCGAAGAGTCAAGCAAGGCTAAGGGTGTTTTATATTTAATAGTGGTAAAAAACACTGGTTTAGCATTAGTATCGATGTATTTTTTGAGTTTTTGTCTGATGTATTCCATCTTATAATCGATGTCTGCAGGACATTTGGTCACCACCACTGCATCTGCTCGTTTTACCCCCGATCTACTTTCTCGCAACCTGCCCATGGGCAACAAAGAATCTTTGAAAAACAAGCGGTTGTAATCGGTAAGCAATATATTGAGGCTAGGCTTTGCCTTTCTATGCTGATAAGCATCATCGAGCAATACTACCTGTGTTTCAGGGTGTTGTGCTAATAGTCTAGGTATAGCCAAAGAGCGCTCTTCACCCACCATTACCTTTATTTTACTAGCAAATTTGTGTAAAAATTGCTTAGGCTCATCGCCTATTTCTGCTGCTGTCGAATTACTATTTGCAATAATAATTCCTTTGGTTTTCCGCCCATAGCCTCTACTCAGGGTTGCTACTTTGTAATCGTTGCAAAGTAATCGCACTAAGTATTCGACCAAAGGTGTTTTGCCGGTGCCGCCTACCGAAAGATTACCTACCGATATGCTGTACACATCAAACTCTTGGGGCTTAAAAAAAAGGATTTTATGGTCGTAAAGAAAATTGCGAACGGTGGTGACTAAAAAATAAATTAAGCTGAAAGGCAATAAAAAGTATTTCGCTAATGCCATCAATTTACATTCATAACATATAACAATCCTTCTTTCAATGAGTAGAAGGACGTGCGGATTTTCTTCAAACTATACCTTCTCAGCACATAATCTATCAAGCATGTTGAAACCACAATCATATCTACCCGCATTTCCGACATACCGGGTATTAATTTTCTTTCTTCGACAGATTTGGTAATGAGGGTATGAAACAACCAATCGAAATATTTTAAAGGAATCTCGAACTCGGTGCCTGACTCTAAATCATAATCAAGATTGTACTCTTGAATATAAATATCACAAAGTGTATCGAATGTGCCAGATGAGCCAATGAGAACAGTGGGGTTTAGCCGCAATATTTGTTCCTGCAGTTCGGACAGATTGTCATCAAAGAAATTGTTCATTTCATCTACCGCACGAGGCGATATGGGGTCTTGGCAATGAAACTTGTCTAGCAATCGCTGGGCGCCCATTTCATAGCTTTTTTTCCAAAAAATATGGTTCTCGTCACAGATTATAAATTCAACACTACCCCCGCCAATATCAAGTATCAATGAAATGTCATCGCCAATGTCTAAAGCCGATTTGACGCCATAATAGATTAGCTCAGCCTCTCTATTCCCATCTATAATTTGAACTTCAATGCCAGTTTCGTTTTTTATTCTATATACCAGATCTTGACCGTTGTCTGCATTTCTGAATGCACTGGTGGCTACTGCTTGTACATAATGTACCTTTTGCAAATCGATCGACTTCTTAAATAATTTTACCGCATCAATGGCTCTGATGCAGGCATCTTCGGTTATGATCTTATTATGTATTCCACCCTTGCCAATCTTTACGGGCACGCGATCGTGGTGAATGATTGTTCGCACGTTCTTCTCCACATTGATGGTAAGTAAGTTGAATGTGTTTGTACCTAAATCCAAAACTGAATAGTTTCCGTCTTCCATGCTTTTGAGTCTCGGCCCAAGAGATACATGAGTTTTTTTTGGCCATTTGGGCAAATAAACCATCCATTCGCAACCTGATTTTCAGTACTTTATCAAGGTGAGTACTAAAGACGGAATAAAATGGCGCGTAAAAGTACTAAAAAAATTGGGTGCGAAATGGGAAATGATTTTGCCACTTGATCAGATGTAAACAACCTTGTTCAAATTGGCAAAGCGCTCAACTTTGCCATTTGTTACGATCTAAAAATTGCGTTATCCTGAACGATCGAAAGGGCGCAATCATGAATATTACTAAATAATGGCAAGCATATTTTTACATGCCCACTATCAGCTCAGCAAAATGTTTGTCTTCCATTAGCTCAAGAAAGCTTCCTTGTTTCCTTATAGTGCCTTTTTCGAGGAACAATATTTTGTCGGCTTTAGATAAGGAAAGCACATCATTGGTCACCATTACGAGCGACCACTCACTTTCCTTTTGAAAAAGCAAATCTAAGACGGCAATCTTTTCGTTGGGTTCAGTAAAAAATTCATCGTCCATCACCAGCAACTTTGGTTTTTCGGCTATACTTCGAGCCAGTATAAATTTCTGGCGAATATTGCTGGCAAGTCCACTACCACCACCTACCAGTTGCGTGCGCAAGCCGTCTGTCTGCTGCCCTAAGAAGTCGGAAAGACCCACCTTTTCGATGGCCCACATTAGGTTTTCAAGGGTTATATCTCGCTTTCCTACAGTGATATTTTCCTCGATAGTACCTTCAAAAATTTCATCGTGCGATATGTTTTCTCCAATTGTATCGCGGTAGCTGTAAATATTTACATCGCGCAGGGGCATGTTATTGTAACTAAATTGTCCTTTATAATTTTGGTACAGGCCAGTGAGTATTTTTATTAGGGTAGTTTTTCCGGAGTTGTTTTGGCCAGCGATGCAAATTTTTTCTCCCGCCTTCAGTGTGAAATTGATATTGTGAAGCACCTGCTTTTCAGATCCGTCAAATTTATAAGATAGGCCTTTCAGTTCAACCGTAAAATTTTCATGATTATTTATGTTGTTTAAATTGATTCCCTTGGTCTCTTCCAAAGGCAAATCTGTTACATGTCCGACCTTATCTAGGGCTGTCAACAAATCATACACTATGTCGAGGGTGTTGATTAGTTTTTCGACCGCTGAGATCACCAATACAATAATTAATTCGGCAGCTATAAACTGTCCGATGTTGATTTGGTTTTGAAACACAAGCAAGCCGCCCAGTATCAGCAAACTGCCAGTAATGAAGGTTTTGAACATAATTATCGTTACATACTGAGTCATCAATACCCTAAAATGTTTTTTACGGGCTATAAGGTAGTTGGAGAGGTAATGATCTGTTTTGTCGATGGTGAGGTTTGTGTAGCCAGCAAGCTTAAATGTGGTCATGTTTCGGGCTAACTCTTGCAGCCAATAGGCTACCTTATATTTAAACTTACTTTCCTTAATGCTAGAAGACAGTCCTTTCGCTCCCGAAAAATATACAACAAGCACAATGATTGCTATAAGCAGAAAGCCGAAAAAGATAAAAAACTGATGATAAAACGAAAGTAAAATAAGACCAAAAAGTATTTGAAGCAGGGCTGAGGTAATATCGATCAAAAATTTGGGTAACGATTTCTGAATGTTAAGTACATCGAAAAATCTGTTCACCAATTCAGGGCCGTATTCTTTGCTTATGGATTCTAGTTTTATTTTTGGTATGCGGTAGCTAAACTCGTACGCGGCTTTTGCAAATACCCTTTGCTGAAGCACTTCAACGTAAGAGAGTTGCAAAATCTGTAAATAACCAGCAAATCCGGTGGCTAAAATTATGCCGAGTGTGAGTACAACTATGCTTTCAATCAGAAGTCCGCCTGAAATTAGGGTTATGATCGACTGAATGCCCAATGGCAAAGCGAGATTGACTAAACCCAATAAAATGGCAAAAAAGTAGATATATTTTATCTCCCTCCGCTCGGCATTCATTAGCCTAAAAAGCCTTTTAACTGGAGAAATATGTTCTTCATGTTCTTCTTTTGGCTTTTCAAAAATCGGTATGCCTGTAATAAAAAAGATGTCATTTTGCACATCCTTATCGGATTCCAGATGCCTTTTTCCGTACTCGTAATTATATCGCTGATTCAATTCTGCTACGCTATGTAGTTGTTTAATTATATCTGCTTCTACAACTCTGATAGGTTCGCCAACCGTTTCGTTCTCAAATTTTACCATCATAAGGTGCTTTTCGCGGTAAAGTATAATTGGCGATAGCGTATCTTTTTTTGTAAAGACTATAATTGGGAAAGATAAACTAGCCAAAAACTTAGGAAGTTTGGCGGTAGAAAGGCTGTTGTTAGTAAATACAAAATTGGCGTAGTTGCCGGTGTCGTACAGCCTTGAAAAGAAATAATCGAGTGTGCCGTACTGCTCCGACATGTAACGTCCGTTCTCGTTGAACAGGTCGAAGTGATTGATTTTGACATGCGATAGGGCTGCGTATTTCTCAATTATGTTATTTATTAGGGTGACATTCTGCATGTTGTAGGCGTATTAAGGTTTTTTCAATTTTGGCACAATTTATAAGAGAGAAAATTAGAGATATGGCATAAAGACCCTTGCCCGATTCTAACTTACAATACTACTTTTAGTGCGAATATGGCATTGCATAATCGCATCAATGTTTCTTCTTTGCCTATTATTTCCACGATCTGCATCAAATCAGGCCCCTGGCCTATACCTGTTATGGCCAATCGCATTCCCTGCATTACTTTCCCCAACTTTATTCCTTTTTTTTCTAAAGTCTCGTGCAGGCAATGTTTTATTTCATCAGAAGTAAAATTTGATACCTCTTTCAGCGAATCGTGCCAAGCTTGAGCGGCTATTGCAGCATCTGATGTCCATTTGGTAGATGCCACTTGCACATCATACGACTGTGGAGAGCTGAAAAAGAACTGTGTTTCCATTTTTAGGTCTTTCATGAATACCAAACGATCTTTCATTAAGCCGCAAATTTTCTCTAAAGTATCGGGATTAACTTTGATTCCTTCTTTTTCCAATTCTGGGGCAAGGTATTTAGCCAATTCAGCATTGTCTTTTTGTTTTAAATACTCTTGGTTGTACCATTTGGCCTTATTGATGTCGAATTTGGAGCCCGACTTACCGATTCTTTCAATCGTAAAGGCTTCGATGAGCTGCTGTTTGGAAAATATTTCCTCCTGTGTGCCTGGATTCCAGCCCAAAAAGGCCAAAAAATTCAATGTAGCATCGGGCAAAAAACCAAATTCCCGAAATCCCATCCATGTAGCACTAGAGGCTGGGTCTTTCCACTGTAAAGGAAACACTGGATAACCGCCCAAATCCCCGTCTCTTTTACTTAATTTACCGTTGCCGTCTGGCTTTAGCAATAAGGGCAAATGGGCAAATTGCGGCATTACACCTTCCCAACCGAAAGCCTTGTAAAGCAATACATGCGTGGGAGCCGAAGGTAACCATTCTTCACCACGAATAACATGGCTTATTTCCATCAAATAATCATCTACAATATTGGCCAAGTGGTAGGTAGGCATACCGTCTGATTTCATTAGCACTTTATCGTCAAGTGTGGCCGAATGTACCATCACCCATCCCCGAATTAAGTCCTGAAACCTCACTTCTTCTTTGCGTGGTATTTTGAAACGAATAACATAAGGTTGTCCTGACTGCAGCCAAACTTTCACTTCATCTTCTGGCAAGGTCAATGAATTTTTCATTTGCAGCCTTGTAATGGAGTTGTATTTAGGGTCGGGCACTTTTGCTGCTTCCAGCCTTTTGCGCATTTCATCTAGCTCTTCGGGTGTGTCGAAAGCATAGTAGGCATGCCCCGCCTCTACCAATTGCATGGCGTAAGGCATATACATTGCCTTGCGTTCGCTTTGGCGATAGGGAGCGTGTGGCCCACCTTGCCATGGGCTTTCGTCTAATTCTATCCCTATCCATTCCAATGCTTCTTTTATGTATTCTTCTGCACCAGGCACGAACCGTGTCTGATCTGTGTCTTCGATACGAAGAATCATTGTACCCTTAGTTTTCTTCGCCAAAAAGTAGTTGTACAATGCTGTCCTGACGCCACCTATGTGCAAGGCCCCTGTCGGACTTGGTGCAAACCTCACTCTTACTGCCCTTTCTGAACTCATTGCCTCTTTTGTTTAGTATCTTCGTTTAAAATAGGTTGGCAAATTTAGCTGAATGCAGGAATAAAAAAGGCTGAATTACAAATAGATAGAGAAATTTTGTAGGAATAAATTTGGCCTCAAAAAAAAAGCCCACGAAAGGGCATTTGATCGATTTATGTATAAACTCAAGCAGCATTGGCAAATATTTTAGTGTCACACGGCCTCATGAATTTCGCATCGATCACAACAATAACCCAAGGTGTATAAGCATCCCGCGGGAGGATTTTACCTTATTTATGCTGTTTTCCTAAGCAAATCTTTTTATTTCTATTAGGGCTGACTAACTCGTCTAAAGTGATTTTTTTCTGAACGCAATTCTTTTGCACTCCTGAAATTGAAGAAAGGTTAAAACTAGATTAAAATACGATTAAAACCAAATTAAGATTTGGTAGGCAAGGAAACTAGGTGGTTTGGCTAATTAAAGCGTTGTATGCAGCTTCAATTTATAGTTTTTTTACTAGAGAATTTGATCTCTACATCCACTAAGAGGGAGCTCGCTGTGCCGCCAAATGTTGTTCTCCATTTTGTGCCACGACAAGCTGGCTATTTGGTGGTATCCGAATTGGTGATCTCATCGCCCAATTCTTTCATATTCTGCTCAAAATCTCGCTTAAAAGCAATCCACATGCCTGTGTTGGTGTAGTTTACATTTTTGATTTTTCGCTTCAGAACATTGTTTTTTTGGTCTAAGACCAGAATTTTCTTGTCGTACTTCAACTTCACGTCTTTACTTTCATTTGTTCTTTTAAGCCTTAACAACGAGATTTTCTTTTGGTTTTCAACTATTTGAAGTTCTGAATCTTTCTTGAACTGACGAAAATCGGCAGCGGAGTCTAACTGAGCCTGTTTTAACTCTGCTTTTGAGGTTGCGATGGCTTCTCTTGCTTTGGAGGCTCTTAGGTTTTGCTGGCCAAATACCGAGAAACTTACCGCGGCAATCATCGCAATAATCGCGGTGTTTAATATGGAGATTTTCATAGCTGTAGTATTTATTAGTTATTGAAAGTGAGTACAAACTTGACAAACATGCAGATGAAAAGCATTACAATGTGCAGTATGAAATTTACATATTTCACAGGTTGTAAAGGATTTGCAATCAGGTCTAAACCACAGTTTTGGGCAATAAAAAAGCCCTCAATTTGAGGGCTTTTTTATTGATTTTAAATGTTGAGATATGCCTGCAATTATTCCAAAAACTCTACCTTCAGTTCTACCCTTCTATTTCTGGCTCTGCCAGCTGCGTTGATATTGGTATCCACTGGTTTGGTTTCGCCCATTCCAACCCCTGACACTCGCATTGGGTCGGCACCTTTGGTTATCAAGTATTTTGCCACTGCATCGGCACGGTTTTGAGAAAGTGTCATATTTGCACCGTCTTCACCCACGCTGTCAGTATGACCTTCAATGGTTAATTTATAAGTAGGATTATCTGTAACCACTTTGGCTATCGAGTTCAAGATTGGATAGGACAATGGTTTGATAACAGCCTTTCCTGTTTCAAACTGAATACCTTGCAAAGCTTTTTCAAAAAGCTGCTTAGTGGCTACTTTCAATTCGGGGCAACCGCCATTTGACGTAGGGCCCGATACATTAGGGCAATTATCTGCACTGTCGTTTAAGCCATCACCATCAGTATCAGGGCAGCCAGAATTGGCCGGTAAACCAGCAACTTCAGGGCATTTGTCGATATTATCTACCACACCATCGCTATCTGTATCTGGGCAACCTTTGGTGGCTTCAGATCCTTTTTTATCTGGACACAAATCTTCGCTGTCCATCACACCGTCATCGTCAGTATCGGGACAACCGCTAAACTTGGCCAAACCTGCTTTGTCGGGACATTTATCTTCTTCATCTTTAACTTTGTCGCCATCTCTATCGCCACATCCTTCAAGTTCGAGTGTCCCTTTCACATTCGGGCATTTATCTTTGCTGTCTGTGATGCCATCGCCATCGGCATCTGGGCATCCGTTCAATGTTGCCAATCCAGATACTTCTGGGCATTGGTCATCCATATCAGCTACACCATCTTTATCTTTGTCAGGGCAACCTTTTGTTTCTGCAAGGCCACTCACTTGTGGGCAAGCATCTTGGTAATCGAGCACACCATCGCCATCGCTATCCATCGGGCAACCTTTTTTGTCCACTTTGGCTTCTTTTGGCGTGTCGGGGCATTTGTCTTTTTCATCAGCTACACCATCGCCATCTTTATCATTCATTTTGCCCATATTGAAATTTAGCCCTATGGTGTGAATTAATGTTGCATCATTGAACTGGCCTCCTGATAATCTATCTCTTGAGTCGCTGTTCAAATAGCCCATCGTAGCTTGGTAGTTGATGCCGATTACTTTGCTCAACCTGAAATTTACACCAGCTCCCACTATCAAAGGGAAATCATCACCACCTTGAATATTTGATCCGGTTGTTTTCATATAGCCTGCTCCAGCCAATATGTAAGGAGCAATCTTACTTTCTTTGGACACCAAATATCCATTATTCAATTTGTATTTAAAATAAGCACTGAATTGAGTCATTTCCCCACTAAAGTCTGTTAAGGTGCGATAATAGCCCCATTTTTGACCGTAGGTTCCCATCACCGAGAAGTCAAACGAAGCATTTACGTAGCGAGATAAGGACAACCCTGCTACCCAGTTTTCTTTCAAAGTAGTGGAGTTAAAATCGAAAAAACCATTGCCCAGATCGCCAGAATATTCGCTTGTTCCGCCAAGCAAGCCTAAATTCCATTTGCGCTCTTGGTCTTGCCCATAAGCATTGATTAGCAAACCCATCGCTAAAGTTAACATTAGTATTTTTTTCATAATTTAATTT
>Ga0163144_10024986_pt1 | contig 11697 bp, 6 predicted proteins | sample OliLak19BULKMAT1_FD_123175 | JGI IMG/M metagenome (GOLD analysis project Ga0163144, IMG submission 123175) | Freshwater microbial mat bacterial communities from Lake Vanda, McMurdo Dry Valleys, Antarctica - Oligotrophic Lake LV.19.BULKMAT1 | ecosystem: Environmental > Aquatic > Freshwater > Lake... | reverse complement strand
GCTGAGCGTCAGCACCGATTTCGACAGCACCGCCCGGTAGAGCCATTCGCTGAGCGTCACCATGACCGAGACCATGCGCCCGCCGCGCGTCCTGCGCACGATCTCCCAGCTTTCGATCAGGCCGAAGCCCTGGGTGATTTCCTGGCCCCCGGTCTCGAAATTCGTGGTGATCCGGGTGCCCGCCAGCCGCTCCAGCGCGTCGCGCAGCCGCGCATAGCCGTCGCCGGAGGTCTCGCGCCCGGTGGCCACCATCATGTCATGGGCGCACATCTGCACCCGGCGCCCGACCGCGCGCCCGGCATTCAGCGCCGCCATCAACTGGCTGATGCAGAAGATCAGGATATCCTTGTCGTGGATCGTGGCGAGCCCCCGGACCGAGGGCGTCACGGTGATCTCGGTGCCGTTGTGGGCATAGCGCAGCACCCGCAGATCGGGCCGCGTGGCGAGCGAGAACATCGGATGCTCCATGCTCCCCATGTCGTCCTTGGGCAGCGCGCCCAGGATGTCGCACAGAAAGAATGCACCGGATGGCAGCACGGATGCGCTGCCGCCGCCCGGACCCGCCCTCGGGCCCGTCACGGTCAAAGCCATGGTCAACCTGCCTCTCGTCCCCCGCCGCCCGGGTGTGCCCGGATCCTGCGCAGGACCGCCTCGATAGTGTTGTTGCCACAACCGTCATCGCGGGGCGATTCCGGCATCGTGGTTTCGATGACACCGAGCCTAGAGTTATCCACACCCCGGGTCCATGAAAAAGCCCGGCGAGGACCGCGCCGGGATCGGGGTTTCGGAGTCGCCAGATCGGGGTTTCGGAGTCGCCAGATCGTGGGTTCGGAGTCGCCCCGTGCAAAAACCGCGCAAAAAACCGTTGCGAATCATAGGGCTGAAAAACGGCTCTGGGGCTTAACATATAAGGTAACTCATGATTAACAGGGCAGCAGCGGTCGATCCGTTGCACGACTGCATCGTCCCACGCCTCCGGAGCCTGCGGAATTTGCTGAGAAAAGGGCAGCGGGAGGGACCGATGTGCCAAGAAAGCTTTCGTGTTGCACGTTTTCAGGTATAGTCCACCTAACGCAGCACATGAGGCAGGAATGCGCGCAGAGGCCGAGGCACAACCCCCCTATTTCAACATCGACCCGGACCGCGCCCTGGCCGAACTGGGCGCCCCCACCGACACCGCCCGCTTTGCCGAGATCGCGGCGGCCTGCGCCAAGGGGCGCGACGATCTGGCCCGCCGCGGCGAGGGGCCGGACGGGCGCAAGACGCTGCGGCTGTTCTCCACCTGGGAGATCACCAAGTATCTCATCCCCGTGGCCACCGCGCATTTCCGCCGGGTGCTGCGGCAGAACCCCGGCCTGCCGCAGGGTGCCTCCGACAGCGCGGGCGCGGCGAAATGGTTCACCCTCGACGAGGTGCTGCGCCTGCGCGCCCATTTCGCCGCCGAGGGGTCGCGCGCCAAGGAATACAAACCCTACCGCCCCGAGGGCCTCGACGCCAAGATCGTTGCGGTGGCGAACTTCAAGGGCGGCGTCGGCAAGACCTCGACCGCCGCGCATCTGGCGATGTCCGCCGCCCTCGACGGCTACAAGGTGCTGGTCATCGACCTGGATTCCCAGGGCTCGATGACCTCGATCTTCGGCGGCCGCGTCACCGACGAATGGCAGACGGTGTTTCCGCTGCTGGCGCGTCACTACGCCACGCATCTGCAATCCGAGAACCGCGCCCGCATCGCGCGCGGCGACGATCCGCTGCCGCTCGACGACACCCTGTCGGAGGCGCTGACGATCCGCGCCCCGGACCTCGTGCAAAAGACCCACTGGCCCACCATCGACCTGATCGGCGCACAGTTGAACCTCTACTGGTCAGAGTTCCAGATCCCCGTCTGGCGCATGCAGGGCCGCTCGTGGAAGCTCTGGGACGCGCTCTCGGACATCCTGGCGGCGGACGGCGTGCTGAACGACTACGACATCGTCTTCCTCGATACCCCGCCCGCGCTGGGGTATCTCACGATCAACGGGCTCGCTGCCGCCGATATCCTGCTGGTGCCGCTCGGCGCCTCCTTTCTCGAATTCGACTCGACGGGCCGGTTCTTCGACATGCTGCACGCCACCTTCGCCTCGATCGAGCAGGGCGAGAACATGGCGGCCCGGGCGCTCGGGCGCGAGGGGCTGGCGTTCCACTGGGACGCGGTGCGCGCGGTGGTGACACGGTTCGACAAGGGGCAGCAGGCGGAACTGGCAGCCCTGATGCAGGCCTATCTCGGTCCGACCCTGTCGCCGCACCGGCAGGATTTCACGGCCCTCATCGGCCAGGCGGGCGAGCAGGTGAACGGCATCTACGAGGCCGATTACCGCGATTTCAACCGCGAGACCTATGCCCGCGGCCGCGAGACCTTCGACGAGACCTATGCCGCGTTCAAGCGGCTCCTCGTCGGCGTCTGGCGGCGCGAGGAACTGGCGGCGAAACAGGCTCTGCCGGCCTGAGCAGAGACGAACGGAGGCTCCCATGGCCAAACGCAGACGCCTCGACGTGATGCCCCGCGAAGGGGTGGCTCCCGACCCCGGGGCCGACGGGCCGCGCGGCAGCCTCGGCCCCGGCTTTGCCGCCGCCCCGTCCGTGCCGCCGGCCCGCGCCCCGATCGGTCAGGTTTCGGGCGAGGCCTCGGCCCTCGCCGCGCTCGACGAGGTCGCAGGCGTGCTCCGCGCCGCTCAGGACGAGGGGCGCATGGTGCTGTCCCTGCCGCTCGACGCCATCGTGGAGGATCATCTGATCCGCGACCGGATCGAACTGGAGCCCGACGAGATGACGGCGCTGATGCAGAGCCTGCTGCAGCGCGGCCAGCAGACGCCCGCCGAGGTCACGGATCTGGGCGCCGGTCGCTGGGGCCTGATCTCGGGTTGGCGGCGGCTCAAGGCGCTGCGCGAGCTGTTCGGGCAGACCGGCGACCCGCGTTTTGCCCGCATCCTGGCCCTGCCCCGCCGCGCCACCGAAGGCTCTGCCGCCTATGTCGCGATGGTCGAGGAAAACGAGATCCGCGTCGGCCTGTCGTTCTACGAACGCGCCCGGATCGTCATGCGCGCGACCGAGGCGCAGGCCTTTGCGACCGAAAAGGAGGCGTTGCAGAGCCTGTTTGCCGCCGCCTCCTATGCCAAGCGGTCCAAGGTAAAATCCTTCATTCCCGTGGTGGCCGCCCTCGATGCGGCGCTCCGCTTTCCGACCCATATCGGCGAGCGGACCGGCCTGGCGCTCTGCAAGGCGCTGGAGGCGTCGCCGGGCTTTGCCCCCCGACTCGCGCAGGTTCTGGCCGCGGCCGCGCCCGCAACGCCCGAGGCCGAGGCTGCGGTTCTGGCACAGGCTCTGAAAACGCCGAAATCCGACCCTGTTCTGCCCGGATCAGAGTCTGAAATCGTCCCCGGCGTGATCCTGCGCCGGGGCAGCCGTCGTCTGACGCTCGACGGTCCCGGCGTCACGCCCGACCTTGCGGACCGCCTTGTCGCCTGGCTGCGCGAGACCCTCTAGACACCCGGATCTTTCGCGCGCGAAAGATATCCACAGGGGGCCACAGGGCCCCCCCCTGTAGGTCAGGCCACCACCAGATCGTCCGCCAGCGCCGCGATCAGCTCTGCGCCGCCGAGGCCGGGGACATTGGCGATGCGGTCGATGGTCAGCGTCGTCTCCCCGAAATCGAAGGTGAGGCCGCTGCCGTCCAGCGTCGCAAAGGCCAGGATCTCTTCGATGCTCAGCGCCGCCCCGCCCCAGAGCGCATCGTCGAGCTGCAGCGTGTCGATGTCGTTCTGGAACTGGATGATGGTGTCGTTCCCCTCGCGGAAGACGAAGACATCGGCGCCGATGCCACCATGCATGACGTCGTCGCCCGCGCCGCCGTTCAGCGTGTCGTTCCCCGCATTGCCGTTCAGCGTGTCGTTGCCGTCGTTCCCGGCGAGGTTGTCGAAGCCGTCGTTGCCCTCCACCAGATCGTTGCCGTCGCCGCCCTGCAGGCTGTCCGCGCCGATCCCGCCCGACAGCGTGTCGGTGCCCGATCCGCCGTTCAGCGCGTCGTTGCCGGCATTGCCATGAAGGACATCGTCGCCGGCGTTGCCTGACACGGTGTCAAAGCCGTCACCGCCTTCGAGCAGGTCGTTGCCGTCGCCACCCTCCAGGATGTCGAAGCCGTTGCCGCCCTCCAGGGCATCGGCCCCCGATCCGCCATTGAGCGTGTCGTTGCCGGCATTGCCCTCCAGATGGTCGTCGCCGGCATCGCCCTGCAGCGTGTCATAGCCGCCGCTGCCGGTCAGAATGTCGTTGCCGTCGCCGCCCTGCAGCAGGTCCCAGCCGTCTCCGCCGGCGAGCGTGTCGTCGCCGCCGCTGCCGGTCAGGGTGTCGTTCTCGGTGCCGCCGTCGATCCTGTCGTTGCCGCTGCCGCCCTGCAGCACGTCCGCGCCCGCCTGCCCGAGGAGCGTGTCGTTGCCGCTGTTGCCTTCGATCGTGTTGGCCACGGCATTGCCCGTCACATGGTCATTGCCCTTTCCCGCCACGTAATTCTCGATCACCGTGTCGCGGGCGATGATCAGGGTGCCGACGAGGCCCTCGACATCGGAGAAGCTTTCGGGGTTCAGGTCGACGCGCTGGTCGGTGGTGTCCAGATGCAGGTCGATGGTGTCGATCCCGCTCTCGTCCCAGACCGTCCAGGTCACCGGCCCGCCGAGATAGACCGAAGGATCGGGGGTCAGATACTTGGCGTCGAACAGCTCTCCCAGGGCGTTGTCGAGCGTGGTGTTCACGCCCCAGACCGTGTCCCCCGCCGAGGCGCTGTCGACCGGCGCGCCGTAGAGGTCCTGGATGGCGATGATGTCGACCATCATGGCGGTGGTGACCGCGGCATAGCTCGCGTCGATGCTCGTGTTGTCGGTCTGCGCAAAGTAGCTCATCACCGTGAGCTGCCAGCTGTCGTTGGTGAAGGTGGCGTCGTCGGGATAGCCGCCGGTGCCGTTGTAATCGCCCTGATGGCCGAGCCCCAGCGCATGGCCGATCTCGTGGAAATAGGTCTGGAAGCTGTAGCTGTCCATCTCGGTGCCGTAGAGGTTCACCCAGGCGGACGAGATGTTGATCTCGGCCGAGAGCGTGGTGCCGCCGTCGCTGACATGGCTGGTGAAGGCCTGCAGCCCGCGCGCATCGTTCACGAAGGTGATCTGCGCGCCGCCCCCGACCTCGACGACGTCGATGTCGGCCACCGCCTCCCAGGTCTGGAGCGCCCAGCGGGCAAGCTGCGCCTCGTCGGCGTTGAGGTCGGTGAGATCGACGGTGATGACGTTGCTGACGGAGGTGTCGAACGAATGCCGCACGTCGCCTACGTCCTCCCAGAACCCGTCCGTCAGGTAGGCCGCCATCTCGTCATAGGTGCCCGGTTCCGGCGGCGGCGGCGGCGGCGGCGCGCCGGGGCTCGAGACGAGCGTGTAGGTCCCGGTCTCGCTGGCGTCATAGCCCGAGACGGCGACGTAATAGGTGCCCGGGGTTGGCGCCACGAAGACCACCTGGCTGCCGAGGCCGGCGCCGGAATCGTCATCTTCGGTCAGCAGCACGCCATCGGCATCGTAGACCCTGAGGTAGGTGTCGTTCAGCGGGTCCCCGCCCGATCCGGCAAGGTCGAAGGTATAGGTCTCGCCCGCCTCCAGCGTGATCGCAATCCAGTCGCTGTCGTCCGAGGCGACGGTGCCGGTCAGGCTGTCGCCGACCGCGATCTCGTAGGGGGTCGCCGCGCTGTCGGGGGCGTCGAGGACCTCGACGATTTCCTGCGAGACGATTTCCTGCGAGGCGATCTCCTGCGAGGCGGGGAGGGGGGATAGAATCAGGGTCTGGCTCATCGGGGGCTCCGGGCTGCGCGGGGGGGGGGCGGGGTGCGCCACTGATAGCCCGGAGTGACGCCAGTGTCATCGGGTGTGTCATCGGGTGTGTCATCGGGGCGATGTCGGCTCCGCGCTGCCGGTTCAGCCGAGGTCGCTGACCTGCAGCAGCGCTGCCACCAGGGGTGCGAATCGGCCCGGGGCGAGGTCGGCGTCCTGGATGCCGAGCGTCAGCGTGCGGCTCTCCTGCGGCACCCCGCCGGGGCTCTGCCAGCGCAGATGCGCCTTCAGCAGCGCCGGGCGCGCCTCCGTCACCACCAGCGTGACCTGCAGCCCCCCGGGCAGGTCGCGCCCGTCGAGCGCCTGCGCCAGATCGGCACAGAGCGCCTCGGCCCAGCCCGCTGGCAGCGGCACGCCGGCGGTGCAGGCGACGGGATCGGTCTGATCGGCGGACATGGCGGCGGTCTCCTCTGCGGCGGCGGGGCAGGGCGTCAGGACCGGCAGCGCCCAGAGCCCGAGGGCGAGCGTCATCAGGGCAAGGCGGGAGCGCGAACGGGGCAGGGAACGGGGCAGGGAACGGAACTGCGAACGGGGCAGGGAACGGGGCGGGCGCATGGCGGCCTCCGGCGGTTTGAGACGACTTCTCTGAAAGTGCCCCGAAGAGGTCACAAAGCCCAGAGCCTTCCTTAGTCCCTTTCGCCCACCCTTGCCAGCGGTGGTGCGGCCCGGAACGGGATATGGGAATGAGTGAGGTGACGTTCGGCCTGGTGGCCACGTTGCCCGGCGGCGAGGATGCCTACCTTGCCGGGGTAACAGATCTGTCGATCGAGGAGGGCAGCGAGGGGCTGGTCCTCTATGTCACGTCGGGGCCGGACGCGGGCCTCGCGGCCTACGGGATGGAGGGCGGCAGCCTCGTCCTGATGGACCGGGTGAGCGTGCCGGGGGACGCCAGCATCGGCGTCGCGTCGAGCCTGACCGTAATGGAGATGGGCGGCGGCACCGTGGGCCTCGTCACCGGCATCGACGGCACCGGCCTCTGGGCGGTGCAGATCGATGCGGCGGGCAATTTCACCAGCAGCGTCTCGCTTGGCTCCGGCATCGGTCTGCCGCCGGATTTGCGGGTCTGTTACGGCGCAACAGTGTCTGGAACGAGCTATGTCTACGGGGCGCGGCTGGGGTCGGAGGCGATCTCGGTCTGGCAGGTCCTGACGAACGGGCAGCTGTCGCTGGTTTCGGGTCCGGCGGCCACGGGTCCGGCCTCTGCCGGGGTCGGGATCTCGGCCATGGTCACGGTGGTCTCGGGCGGCGTGACCTGGCTTCTGGCGGCCTCGGACGGGACCGACGCGCTGACCTGCCACCCGATCGGCAGCACCGGCGTGCCGGTCGCCGTGACCAGCGAGGGTGCGGCACAGGGGCTCGGCATCGCCGACCCCACGGATCTGGCCGGTGTGGTGCTGAACGGCGCCGCCTTTGTGCTGATGACCTCGGCCGGGTCGGGCACGCTGAGCGTGGCGCAGGTGGCGGCGGATGGCAGCCTGATCGTCACCGATCATCTGATGGACGACCTCGACACCCGGTTCGGCGGCGCGACGGAGGTCGAGGTGATCACCATCGGTGGCCGGGTCCATGTGGTGGTCGCGGGCTCCGACGACGGTTTCACGCTCTTCGAGCTGCTGCCCGGCGGGCAATTGCTGCTGCGGGGCAGCCAGGAGGATACCACGGCCACGACGCTCGACAACATTTCGGGCCTGGCGCTGGCGGAGGCGGACGGCAACCTGCAGATCCTCGTGAGTTCGGGGTCGGAGCCGGGTGTGACCTGGTATGAGGTGGACCTGAGCGATCAGGGCCAGAGCCTGACCAACGGCTCTGCCGGCGGCGCGCTTACCGGGACGGCGGGCGACGATCTGCTGGACGGGGGCGCGGGCGGCGATGTGCTGTCGGGGCAGGGCGGTGACGACATCCTGATGGACGGCACCGGCAGCGATACCCTGACCGGCGGGTCCGGAGCGGATATCTTCGTGCTGGCGGCGGATGGTGCCGTCGACGTCATCACCGATTTCGATCCGGCGCAGGACAGCCTCGACCTGTCCTGGTGGCCGCTGCTGCGCAGTCCCGACCAGCTCGTGATCACATCGACGCCGACCGGAGCCGAGATCCGCTATGGCGACGAGGTTCTTGTGATCACAACCGTGGACGGCAGTTCTCTGAGTGCCGCACAGATCCTCGGGATGGACCTTCTGGGCCCCGGACGGCTGCTGCCGAGCTGGTTCGAGGCGGTCGAGCCGCCCGAGGCGCTGCCCGATCCGGTGGTGACCCCCGGCGATCCGATCGACGCCTATCCCGACCCCGATCCTGATACCGACCCCGATCCTGATCCCGACCCCGATCCTGATCCCGACCCTGATCCTGATCCCGACCCGGGCCCCGATCCGGAGCCGGATCCCGAGGCAGAGCCGGGACGCGATGTCATCGGCGGCGGCGGCACCGACGTGCTGACCGGCGGAACCGGCAACGACAGTCTCTATGGCGGCGGATCGGGTGACACGCTCTATGGCGGCGCCGGGTCTGATCTCCATTACGCGGGGAACGGCGACGACTGGGTCTATGACGAGTCCGGGCGCAACACGATCCTGGGCGAGGACGGCAACGATCACCTTTACGGCGGCGCCGACAACGATCTTCTGTATGGCGGCGCGGGCAACGACTGGCTCGACGGGCGCGGCGGCTGGGACGGCCTTTATGGCGGGGCAGGGGACGATACGCTGATCGGCGATGTCGGCCGCGACACGATCTATGGCGAGGGCGGCAAGGATCACGTCGAGGGTTACGGCGACATCGACACGATCTTTGGCGGCGACGGCGATGACGATCTGGCGGGCAACGCGGAAAACGACCTGATCCATGGCGATGCGGGCCGCGACTATCTCAACGGCGGCATCGGCTGGGACTTTCTCTGGGGCGATGCGGAGGACGACGTGATCGACGGGGCCGACGGGTTCGACACGCTTTATGGCGGCGACGGGTCGGATCTGCTGAACGGCAATGCCGGCAACGACGTGCTTTATGGCGGGGCAGGCGCGGATACGCTGAAGGGCGGCATCGGCTGGGATTCCCTCCACGGCGACGATGGCAACGACCGGGTCGAGGCGGCGGATGGCACCGACACGGTCTGGGGCGACGGCGGCGACGACCTGCTCTACGGCAACAACGGCACCGACACGCTTTATGGCGGAACGGGCAAGGATACGCTCTATGGCGGCGATACCGGCGACACGCTCTTTGGCGGCGACGGCGCCGACAGCCTGTCGGGTGACGGCGGCGGCGACCTCCTGAGCGGCGGTGGCGGCGACGACCGGCTGAGCGGCGGCGCCGGCCGCGACCGGCTCGACGGCGGCGCCGGCAACGACACCCTGCAGGGCGGTCAGGACGACGATGTCTTCGTCTTCGGTGCGGGTGGCGGTCGCGATGTCATCACGGATTTCACCGACGACACCGACACGCTGGAACTCGACGACGCGCTCTGGGGCGGCCGGGCGCTGTCGACCACGCAGATCCTCGACATGGCGCGGGTCTCGGGCGAGGACGTGATCTTCGATTTCGGCGGCGGCACCGTGCTGACGATCGAGGATCTGGGATCGGTCGATGCGCTGAAGAACGATCTTCAGGTGGTCTGAGACGGGCGGCGAAGACCCTGTTCTGCCGGAACAGGGTCAGTTCGTGACGGTGTTCACCAGATTGTAGCTGCTGCCGATCAGCCCGAAGATGGTCTGCGCGGTGGTCAGCGGGCTTTCGGTCGCATAGACCAGATCGCCGGAGCGGATCTGGAAGCGGCCTGCGCTGAACAGCCCGTCGGCGGAGGTGAGGTCGAGGGTGAATACCGTGCGGTTCAGCCGCGGCCCGGTGCCGTCGCCACGCAGCGCGGAATTGGGGTAGTCGCGCAGCACCAGGATGCCCTGCGGGTCGGCGCGGGAATCGTTCACGCCGCCGATGATCGCCAGCGCGTCGAGCGCGCTCACCTCGTCCTTGGGGAAGGCATGGATCGCCTCGTCGCCGGTGGCACCGAGCGACAGGAAATAGCGCTCGTCCTCCTCGACATAGATCTTGTCGCCGCCGCGCAGCGTGGTGTCGAGCGCGGGCGTGGACAGCAGCCGGTCGACGGAGGTGCCGTAGATCGAGGACCCGCGCACCAGCCGGATCTGGGGGTTGTCGAGCCCGGCGCTGACGCCGCCCGCCTCGGCCAGGAGCGCAAGGATGGTGTAGCTCTGGTCGACCATCGGATAGGTGCCGGGATTGCCGACGCCGCCGAACAGGCTGACGGTGGAAAGCCGGCCCTCGGTCATCTCGAACTGGACCTGTGCGGAGGGGATGATCTCGGTGAACCGCTCCTCCAGCACCTCGCGGGCGCGCTCCGGGCTCATCCCGGCGATCCGTACGCTTTCGATATAGGGCAGGAAGATCACGCCGGAGGAGGAGACGGTGATCGGCCCCAGCGCGACCGAGCGCTGGCCCGCGCCGGTCAGGAGCGAATTGTCCTCGGTGTCCCAGACGGTGACGGCGACCTGATCGCCGGGCGAGACGATTCGGTTGGGCGGCCCCGGCTGGTTCGCGATCCAGCCCAGATGCGCCTCGCCGACCGCGGGCCAGGCAGCGTATTGCGCAAGGAAGGCGCGGGTCACCGGCTCGACCGTGAAGTCATAGCTGGCATTGCCGTTCGCATCGCGCGTGGCCGCCAGCACCTCCGCCTCGAACCCGGCGCCCCGGGGCAGGCTGCACGCTGCCAGTAGCAGGCACAGGAGGGCCAGACCACAAGATGATGATAGCCTTCGCATGTCTGCTCCCGGCAAAACCCTTTTGCGATCATTAGGGAATGTGCGATGTTTAGGCAAGCAGCGTGGCGGTAGTCGGGGTGGACGGATATCGGCCGGGACGCAGGCGCACCGGGACGCGATCCTGCAATCGACATCATGGAAGATCGCCGCCCCGCTGCGCTGGCTGCGGCGGATGGGGCGGAGCTGAACCAGCCTTGCACGCTCGAATGCGCGAGCCCCTAGCCGAAACGCTCGATGAAACGCTCCGATACGGGCCGCAACGTCGCCTTGTCCCAGAGATACATGTAACGGTCACCGCCGCCATCGGAAATCCGCTCCCGCCAGTCGACGGGAAAATCGAACGGGGCGCGCATCAGATCGAACCAGCGCCAGCCGCCGGTCTTGATGTCCCTATTATCGAACCCCGTCCGATTGATATGCGAGGTGGTCATCAGAAGATCGATGTCCGATTGCAGGAACATCCGCAGCACTCCTGCAATATCCTTATACGACAGGTGGAACAGACAGTCGCGGCAGAACAGGATGTCGGCCCCGGGCAACGGGTCGGTGGTGATATCCAGAATATCGAACCTGATCTGCGAGGCTCCGCCGCCTGCTTCGTAAAGCTCCTTGTTGCGGGTCACGAGCGCCGAAACGATGTCGACGCCAAGGTAATCGACGCCCATGTCGGCGACAACATCGCGCATCCAGTTGAAATCGCCACATGGGGCGTCGAGAAACCGCGAAATACCTTGATCCGAGACGATCCTCGGCAGTTCCTTCCGCAACGAAACAGTTCTGGCCAATGTCGAACTGGGTCCGCTGATGGAATCGTCGCTCTTCCACGCATTGGTCTCGAAGATACGCTCGAAGACGGTCGTTCGAACCGACGGGGCCGACACCGCCACTGGACCGGGCGCGGCAACGGACGACGGAACCGGGCTCGGGTCGGCAACCGCCGCAGCGGCGACGGCAGGTTGCTTCTGCGTGGTCCACGTCATGAACTGCTCCTGTCCCAGGCTGACGCCCCCTTTGACGATCATAACCAG
>Ga0163144_10024985_pt1 | contig 11697 bp, 10 predicted proteins | sample OliLak19BULKMAT1_FD_123175 | JGI IMG/M metagenome (GOLD analysis project Ga0163144, IMG submission 123175) | Freshwater microbial mat bacterial communities from Lake Vanda, McMurdo Dry Valleys, Antarctica - Oligotrophic Lake LV.19.BULKMAT1 | ecosystem: Environmental > Aquatic > Freshwater >... | reverse complement strand
CGGCTGAGTACCGAACAAATCGGGACGGAGCTGGCTCGGCGTTATTTCCGCTGGATCGGCCCAGCGACACTGGCCGAGGTCCAGTGGTTCTCCGGGCTCGGCGTGAAGGCCGCGAAAGCGTCGCTCGCGTCGCTCGATCTGGTACCGCTGGAAGAAAGCAGCAATCGTCTGCTGTTTGCCGAGGATCGCGAGGCGCTCGCTTCGCTGAACGTTCCGACTCAGCCGCGGTACTCTTTGATCGGTTCCCTTGACAGCATCAGTCTGTTGCGCCGGGATTTGCGAGGGCTGCTGGCCGAAGAAGATCTGGACCGTCCGGTGATGGAGGACAATAAGGTTCGGCCTCTCGGCGGCCTGGCGGATTTGCCTTCCAACGCGATACTCGATCGTGGCCGTGTGGTCGGCTTGTGGGAATACGATCCATACGGCGACGGAGCTGTCGCATGGATGTCGTTTCAGAAGCCGGATGCCGCGATGGTGGCCGCAGTCGCGCAGACGGAAGCGTGGATTCGTGCGCAGTTGGGGGATGTGCGGTCCTTCAGTCTGGACAGTCCGAAATCCCGCGCTCCGCGCATCGCGAAGCTGCGGGAAAGGGCCGCCGGGTGAGTTCGTGCGAGGTCCGGGTGCAGCCGGGGGAAAATGAACGGAGGGAGTCCGGACCACGTGACGCTTTCGGAGATGCTCGACGCTTTGGAAAAGTGCGTCGACGTGCTGCTCCTCACCAATCAACGCCTTGCAGAGCGACTACAGGAATCTGAAGATCTCGACGCTATTGAAACAGAAGAAATGAAGAGGAAGAAGTCATCGGAGGGCTCGCCATTCGGCCTGTTGTTCCCGGAGCTGGAAGCGGATCGGACGCCGCAGGACTCGCTGTTCACAACGCCGCAGGAGGAAAACCAGGAAGTGGCAGCGGATGTGAAGCGGAAGCGCGCGCCGAAACCGAAGAAGGCAGACGGGACGGCAGCGGAAGAGGCAGTGGCCTCCACGCCCGAGCCTGCCCCGGCCGCCGAAGTGGTCGCAGGCACCGAGTTGAGGGAACTGGTCGCCGGGGAACCTGACGCTGCCCCCGCCGCCGAAGCAGCCGCAGAACCCGAGTCCGTGGAACTGGTTGCCGAGGAACATGAGCCTGTCCTGACAGCCGACGCGGTCGCAGAGGCCGAACCAGAATCAGCAATCGATGCGATGCCGGACTGGGTGACCGCAGAAGATGACCTGGAATTAGAACCGGTTTTGGAAGCAGGGGCCGAAGCAGAGCCGGAGCCGCCGCCACCCGAGATGCCAAAGCCGGCGCTCCGTCCGGTTCTCGTGCAGCCGCCGGTGTCCAACGGAACTCGCCCCCGACACCCATTCGCCGAGTTGGGCAACGTGCCCGTACGCCCGTCAAATGTCGCCAGCGCGTCACCCCGGCCCGCGTCCGATGTACACTGGTCATTCCCGGTGGAAGAGGAAAGCAACCGGCGGCCCGAAACATTGCGCAGGCATATGGAGAAGGCTGGACTTGCCGGTGACGAACTGGCAGGTGCGCTCGGTGTCCCGGTGGCGGCCCTCAATGGTTGGTTGAGTGGAAACGTGCCCGTCCCGGCCTGGGTTTTACCCTCTGTCCGCGTGCTCGAACTGGTAACTCCTTCGGCCCGGCTGGAGGCAAGAGGTACGTTGTCGACCAACGCCGTTCAAGAAGCAGTACCCGCTCGCAAGACCGTGAGCAGCCAGCCCGGCTACCGGCATCCCTTCTCCCGAATCGAGGAACTGTAAACAAGCTAATGAGACCCGCGAACACGAACAATCCAGGCAAACCGCGCCTTGTCATCGCCCACGGCGAAAAGGGCGGCGTCGGCAAGACGACCGTCGCCCGGGTGATCGCCGAATTTTTACGGGCACGTGAAATCAACTTCCGCGCGTTCGATGCGGAAGGCTCTACCGGGCCGCTGCTCCGCTTCCATCCCGAAGACACGATGCCGATCGACATCTCGGCGGCAGCCAGCGTCGCACCCGTTCTCGATTACCTGATGGAAGGCACCGGCAAACGGCTCGCTCTGGTGGATCTCGGCGCACGTTCCGGGGCCGATCTGAAGAGCTGGCTGTATCGAGGCGGCGCGCTGGAAGAAACGGCAGCCGGTCACCTCGGACTGACTCTGGTGTACGTCGTCGGCGGCGCAGTCGACAGCGTTGGACACCTGAAGGAGTGCTACGCCGCGCTCGGGCAGGCTCCCGACTACGTGCTGGTGCGCAATCTGGGCGTGGCGAACCAGTTCGACGTCTATGACCAGTCGATGGTACGGCAGGAGATTCTGAGCAACAGCGGCCGTGAGATCACGATGCCGCCGCTGGATCAACACGTCTATCAGTCCGTGGACCGGTCCAGCCTGCAGTTCAGCGCATTCTCTGAAAATCAGGGCGGCACGTTCAGCTACACGGAGCGCCGCTACACCAAGACCTGGCTGCGCGAGTGCTTCGAAGCGCTCGACGAAGTCGCGCCTTTCCTTCGGTAGACCTTACTTACTGAAACTGGCCGGCCAGCACACGAGCCTGCAGGTCGGCCTCCTTCTGCGCCAGTCCGCGGACGCCCAGAACCCAGGCGCCCTTCGCGAAAACGAACAGCGGCTTGCCACCATCCTCGCCAAAGTAGCCGCCGAATGACGGAACAAAGACCGGGCTCTTCATGCCTTTTCGAAGGTCGGACAGCGCGATAGCCGCCGCGGTGGGCGACGCCAGTTTCGCGGCGAACATGTCGTACTCGACCTTTCCCTTCTTGTAATGCGCCAGCGTTCCGCCGGGCAGAAATGCCTTGCCCAGAATCTGCTTTGGTACTACTTCGGTGTTCACCAGATTCGTTTTCGGAAACTTGCGCGAGTCGTCGGCGCCACTGGCTGCCATCAGGCACACCAGGAAGGCAACTACAGCTTTGAGAGGCATCACCTACTACCTTACGATCTGGATCGGCGCGCTGAGAACCTCTTCGTGGAACTTGTCGCACCCAACGCACAGGTTCTGGTATTCGCGACCCGACGGCAGAACGGTGCGCGACTTCTCGAGGAACCGCTCCACGCTCCAGCCGTGCGTCAGCCCCATGCGTTCCGGCTTGCCCGCGTTGATGGCCTCATATATCGGGTTCCCGACGTGCGCATCGAGGATGTCGTCGAGCCCCGTTGTCAACAGCGATCCTTTCAGCGGCAGACGCGTCTTGATGCAACACGGGAACACGTTGCCCTCCGGGTCGATGGATACTTCCGACCCCTTGTACCGACGCTCCAGGAAGTTGCGTCCACCTGACCAGGCGTTGCAGAAATTGTCAGTGAGAGTGGCCGTCGAGAGCTCATTCGCCTGCGCCCTCCCGCGCGGCCAGAGTTTGCCGATCCACGAGCCCGGCGTTGCCCCGAAGAAGTGGAAGTATCGCTGTTCGGGCACACGCTCCGGTGCCGCGACCCACTCCAGCAATCCTTCCGCCTGAAACCAGGCCGTGAGCTTCTGCTTGTGGGCTTCCCGCACCGCCTCTTCTTCATAACCCTCATGGAACGCGTCAATCCCGGATACCGAGATCACCTCGACACCGTGTTCGAGCATCTCGCCAATCAGTCGCGGCGTGAGCAGATCTCCGGTGGTCTGCACGATAAGCTCGACGCCACCGTTGTGCTCGTACTTCGCGCGGATCTGGCGCAGGGCAGGGTAGAGGATCGATTCCCGAATGGCCGGCAGCATCACCTCGCCTCCGGCAAGAATGATGCGTCCACGACGCTCCGCCATTCCGGCGTCGAGGTCGACGAATGACATTCGCTCCGGCAGGTTCGCGATGATGAGCGGTACGTTGCGCGAAGCCGTTTCCACCTGCCGTTCGAGATCCGCGCCGTAGTAGGGATGGAACCGCTCGTCGTAGCAGTGAGCGCAGGTTCGGTGGCAGGCCCAGGTCAGTACAAAGTAGATCGATTCCATATCAAAACTCCACTGTATCGGCAGCGTGTACCCGGAGGTGGACCGTCTCACCCGGCACAGCGGTGATGTGGGCGCGCACCAGATGACTGATTCCCACTTCCACCGACGCCACCAGGTGTGTCCCAACGTCGCGGACATCCAGAACGCGACCCTGCATGGGAATCCAGCCCTCGGACGGAAAGCCAGTCTCCACTGACTCAGGTCGGCACCAGACGTCTCCGTTCCAGCGCTGCCAGCCGAACAGGCGCGCGACGGCCGGAGTGGCTGGCCGTGTGTAAAGAACGCGGGCTGACCCTGTCTGAACTACGTGGCCGGCGATCATGACCACAATCTCATGAGCCAATTCTGCCGCTTCCTGCTGGTCGTGCGTGACGAACACGGATGTGATGCCGAGAGCGCGCTGCAGACTCCGAATCATTTCCCTCATCTCGGCGCGCAGCGATACGTCGAGCGACGAAAGCGGTTCGTCGAGCAACAGCACCCGAGGGCTCACCACCAGAGCGCGAGCCAGTGCGACTCGCTGTTCCTGTCCGCCGGAGAGCTGATTCACGCGCCGCGGGCCAAAACCGGCGAGGTGCACGCGAGAGAGTGCCTCGGCAACCAGCCGCGCGCGTTCTTCTGCCCTGATGCCGCGCATCCGCAATCCAAACGCGACATTCTCTGAAACGTTCAGATGCGGAAAAAGCAGGGGCTTTTGGAATACCATGGCAGTCCCACGCTTCTCGGCTGGCACAGTATTGACGTCAATGCCGTCGAACTGGATTGTCCCTTCGGCTACCGGGAGCAGACCTGCTATAGTGCGCAGCAATGTTGTTTTGCCACAGCCTGACGGTCCCAGGACTGCCATCATTTGACCCATCGGCACGTGCATGGTCACGTCGCGGATTATCGGCGAATCCGGACTGTAGCCAGCACTGACCCCCAGAACTCGGACGAAGGTCATGCGCGCAGCACCTCAGCCTGCCAGTCGCGTTCGAACTGTATCAGGTAGTCGGCGTGAGGCTCAGGCAGGGCGTGTGCGGCGAGCCAGCTGTCACTCAAAGTGGCAGCCTCGCGTGGCAGCGCCTCCACCTGTGCGCGGCGGGCCGGGTCGAGTCTCGATACCTCGATCGGAAAAGGGGACTGCACCTCTCGTGAGAGCGCAAGCTGAGCGTCGAACGACAGCATATGATCGATTACCGCTTTGGCATCATCTTTGGCGGCAGCGTTGAACGGAATCGCAAGATAGCTGTAGTTGAACAGCGTGCCCGGCAAGAGCACGAACGTTCGCACGGTGGCAGGGAACTCACCGCGTGCGATTCGGACCGAGGCGAATGCAGGGTTGTAGTTCATCGAAAGGTCGATCTCATTGTTCGCGAACAGCCGGTCGAGTTCACGCGCCGTGGCGGGGTAAGTCTCGCCTCGCCGCCACAGGAAAGGCCGGATATCGAGCAGACGTTTCAGCGCGGCCGGCGCGACATCCTCGTAAAATTCCCTGTCGAAGTCAGCAAAGCGGATCCGTTCTCCGTATGCCAGCAACACATGGCGAATAAAGGCCGATCCGGTGAAGTCGGGTGGCGCCACATAGGTGAAGCGGCCGGGATGCTGCCGCAGCCACGAGAACAGTCCGTCCAGACCGAGCCCCGCAGGCAACGCGGTCCGCGCCGGATCCCAGGCGAACACAAACTGAGCTTTTTGCCACGGCGCCTCAAAGCCGTCCGTGGGCGTACCGAAATCGAGCCTGGTGCTGGCGGGGTACAGAGCAATGTTCGACAGCGACTCGGCAAAGGGTCCCCAAAGTATCCCAGCCTGTCTGGCGGAACGAAAATTCTCGCCGTTCATCCAGACGATGTCGGCGGAACCGCCCTCGGTGCGTCCGGCATGTTTTTCTGTAATCAGTTTTGTGATGAATTCCGCGGTGTCGGCGACGGTAACCAGTCGGAGCCGAATGTTGAAGCGGCGACGAATATCTTCGGCTACCGGCCCACGGAAATGGTGGTTGCGTTCCTCATCGCCGCCCCACATAGCGAATGCGACCTCGCGCTCGCCGGCTGTCCGGCGCGAGCACGCGGTTGCAACCGCCGCCGCGGGAAGGGTTTGAACGAACGTCCGTCGATTCATGGGTGAAACGCCCTCGACGCCCATACGGCTGCACCGATTGCGGGAGTGATGAGCACGATTGCCAGGGCGGCCGCGATGCCTTCGTCCCCTCCGCGCTGGAAGGCTGCGACCTGAAGCGGAACGGTCACCACGCGGCCACCTCCGATCAGCATGGTCGTCAGAAACTGGCTCCACGAGAGCAGGAACGCAAACAGAAAAGCCGCGGCAAGACCCGGGGCAATTACGGGCAGCGTAACCGACCAGAGTACTCGAGCCGGTGTGGCGCCCAGGGTGCGCGCCTGCAACTCCAGCTCCGGATCGAAGCGCGCGAAGCTCCCCGTCAGCACCAGAATGGCGTAGGGCAAGGCGGGCACCAGATGCGCCAGCGCGACGCCTGGCACCGTGTCGGCAAGCCCTAACGCAAGCATCGTGCGATGCAGTCCCATGGTGGAAGCGAGCGGAGGCGTAAGGAGCGGCAGCATCAGGAACGCAAAGAGGGCGGCGCGGCCCTGGAATCGATGCAAAGCAATGGCGCGGGCGGCGGGGAAGGCAAGGACCACGGAGACCGCGGCGACCACTAACCCGATGGACGTGCTGTTCCACAGGGCTGGCGCCACTTCGGAATGATTCGAAAACACGAAGCTCCAGGCCCGGAGTGTGAAGGCTTCAGGCAGCAGACGCGGCCAGCGCCAGCCCTCGGCAACGGACCATAATCCCAGGAGTAGCAACGGGCCAAGGGCGGCGGCGCCTCCCAGCGTGACGGCGATCCACCAGTTCAGGCCGGGCTTAGACTGCCGCATTGCGCCTTCCTGCGAGTGCGGTTCCGGCCGCCGTCACAACGATGGCTACCAGCGCGCCGAGTACGGCAACGGCGAGGGCCTCCGGGCGGTCCGCCAGCTCGCCTTCCATGAACCGCTTCTGCGCGACTACGCCGAGCATCGCCGGGTAAGTGCGCCCCACCAGCCAGGGCACCTCAAAGGCAGAAAAGACAAATGCGAAAACGACCGCGGAACCGGCTCCCAGTGTGGGAGCGACCAGAGGCAATGTCACGTGCAGGAGGGTTTGCAGCCGTGAGGCTCCCAGCAGGCGCGCCGCTTCTTCCAGACCGCGGTCGAGCCGCAGCAAAACGGTAAGGCAGAGCAGGGCGAGGAATGGCGTCTCTTTCACGACATACACCGAGATGATGCCGATCCCCCAGCCGTCGTACAACAACTCCGGGAACGCACCTTGTGAGGGCAGCAGACCGGCGGCCAGCAGGACTCTCGCGATCAGTCCGCTGGGCGCCAGAAGGTGAATCGCCGCGACGGCGAAGGCGAGGTGAGGCACCACAACCACAACCTGCAGCACCATCGCCGAGAGTCGCGGGGCAGTGTGGCGGAAAGCAAGTGCGGCCAGCAGGCCGAGAACGGCTGAGAACAGGGTGGAGACCGCGGCGATCCACACGGTCAGCACCAGCGAGGACTGAAATTCCGAACCGCGGAGCACCGATTCGTAGTTAGACAGAGGCAGGCTGCCGGCCAGCGCCAGAATCAGGCCACCGACAAACAGCAGGGCGATCACAAGTACAGCCGGGGCGGCCAGCCATGCACCTTTCATCGCGAGTCCAGTGTCTCACAGAGAAGCGTCGATTTCTGCGAGGGAACCCAGCGCGGCTGCCACCGCGGGATCAAAACGCCAGGCGCTCTGACGAAGCACCTCCGCGCGGGCCTGTTCGGGCCGCATTCGGTCAGCCGGATCGTCGGCGTTCGTGAGCCGGTCAACGTAGCGCGCGGCAGCGGCGATTCTGATCGTTCAGCCGAAACGCGCCGGGCCAGCCGTACCCCCAGTATCTGGTCGGCGGCATCGTCTGCGGCCAGGAGATCTACAGTCTGGCGATGCTGCTGGTGGAGGCCGGGCTCGGCGACTGGGTTCTGCGACTGCACGCCATTGACTACTCGGACCAGGTGCTGGAATGTGCGCGGGCAGGCCGCTTCCCCGTGAGGACGAAGCAGACGAGGTGGCGCCGACGCTTTCCAAAGGCGGCTGGCTGCTGCTGGGTGCCGCCGAAACGCTGCTGAACATTCAGTGTCCATTTGAGCGTTGCCAGGCCGCCAGCCAAGTGTTCTACCGGCGCACGTAGCGCCAGTTTTCGTCGAACAGGCCCGCGGTAGCTGCTTCTATGACGTCGGGCAGTTCGCCGCTGGCCGCGACCCTGAGGATGCCGAAGTCGCCGTAGCGCGGCATGTTGTAGTCGCCATTGTGCTCGCGATCCGAGAATGTAAAGCCGGTGTTCAGCACCACGTACCGGCCTGGCCCGAGCGGGCTCGGATAGATGAGCGCGGGATAGTGAGACGCGGCAGGGAACGCCTCGCCGCCGATGGCGACGGTGTCCCTGGTCCACTGCACCGGGAGCTTGCCGAGCAGTTTGGCGATCCACGGATTGCTGCCTGGGTCGCCGAACAGAACCACGTTGTATTTACGGAAGTCGGCCTCCGTAAGATCGGTATCGTTAACGATCCGCGGATGAGCCCGCATCCACCGTGTGTAGCGCGTGTCGAAGCGCTCCAGCACCTTGAGCGACTGCTGGTGCACGGCTTCGTTCCACGGCTTTCCGGTGGGTCGAACACAAAGGAACTCGTCGAGGAACGCGTCCTCAATGGGACCCTGCTGCCCGTGAGTCTTCACCAGTCCGGCCGGGCGTTTCGATGCTGCCACCCTCCAGCCCGCGGACGTGCGCTCGAGGGTCAGCGCGGGTGATGCCTTCACCGTCAGCTTCTGACCGTCGATTTCCAACTCCCGGGCTTTGGCCGTTTCCGTGAGAGTGAGCCGTGCGATGTTCGTGGTCGCGATTCGATAACGGGCTCCAGTCTCAAGACGCTCCGCGTCCACGGTCGAACGCTGGTAGTGATGCTGAAGACCGTCCACCTTCACCCAGTAGTTGCTGTCGTAACGCGTGGTCCACGTGATGAAGCGAACGCGGTCCGGTGACACGCGCCCTCGGCCGGTCTGCTCCTTCAGCCATGCGTCGAGCCGCTCCCGCACCAGCGGGCTGGTGCTGTGGCCCGTGTTCTGCGAGATGAGGAACATGGAGCGCGTCCCTTTGGCCTTCAGGTAGTCGGGCTCGCCGTCCATGGTGAAGCCCTCCTTCTCCATCTGGGCTCGCGCGGCCAGGGAGGACTCCAGTTGCCCGCGATGCTTGGTTCCCGGAGGCAGCGCCGGCACGCAGCAGGTCTGGGTGTCGGTGTCGCCATCGTGTCCGGCAAGTGGCAGGTTGAACGCGTTCATAGACCACTCGGGCATGTTCTCGTAGACACGCAGGGTGGCTCGCTGATAGTCGGTCAGGTTCGGCGTAACGCGCTCCCGCGCGGAGATGGTGCCCGCTCCGATCTCGGCCGCGGCGAACCGGTCGGGGTAATGCAGCGCGATGTGCCATGCGCCTTCGCCACCCATGGAATACCCGCGCAGCACGATTCGGTTCGGGTCGATTTTGTAGCGCTTGCCGACGGCGGCGATGGTCTCGAAGATATCGGCCTCGGCGGCCCAGTGGTAGCCCGCTCCGTTGCGGCGTCCGTAGATGTCCACCTGGATCTGGCCCTGGTCGGCGACGGGCGGCTTCGATACGCCCTTCTTCTCGTAGCCATGCAGGAACTCGGCCTCCGTCAGAGTGTTGGCGCGTCCGTGGAGCCACACGTAGAGCGGTACCGGCCTCGCAGGATCGTACCTCTCGGGCAGCGTCAACGTGTACGGCTGTACGGAACCGTCGATCCGCGAGCGAAAGCCGTGCGCCCGGCGCCGGCCGGCCTGCGCGCTGGTAGCCTGGCTGGCCAGCGAGAGGCCCGATTCCACCACCTGAAAAGCACGGTCCATCCCGGCCTGATTGTTGAATTCGTCGGGGAATTCCAGCAGCATTTGCCCGGCTTTCAGGTAAATCTCCACGTCTTCCGAATTGGGTTTGTTTCGGATTTTCGCCACAGCGGCGGCGAGTTCCTGGACCTTGCCGCGGAACTTCGCGAGGTCCTCGGGTTTCGGCACGAATGGAGGCGCCGTCGCCTGTGGCGCGGGAGTACCGGCCAGCAGCGACTTGCGCATCTTCGCGACGGCGGTGAAGTGTGGATCGACAATGTTGGCGACTTCCATCTGCATGCCCTGCCCGAGGAGCAGGGAAGAGCCGCGCTCATCGAAGCCGTAATCTGCGATCAGCCAGCGCTGCAGTTCCGTCGTCGCGTGCTGCATCGCCTGGAGCAGCGGACGTGCGGAGCCCAGCACACCGATGTGATCCGCTGTTTCAAATCGCGGCCAGCCGACGGATTTCTTTTTGATCAGATCGACGCGAAACTCTACGTCCAGCGAGGTCTCGATGGCATTGCCGAGCACTTCGCCGTCGCCCTGTGCGGCGTGCCCGTCACCGAGGAACAGCAGCGCGCCGGGTTCGCTCACCGGCAGCATGAGCTTCACGCCGGCACCCATGCCGTTGTAGTCCATGTTGCCGCCGAAGGTGTCGGGCGTGCTGGTGGCGATGGCTTCCTTCCTCGCCGGAGCGACACCGATGCAGCCGAGCATGGGACGCAGCGGGATTTCGAAGTTGGCGCGCTTCAGACCGGCCGGATCGGGGCGTGCCGTGCCTCGCACCTTGTCGATCTGCCAGATGACGGTGCGGGACTGGCGTTCGCCTTCGGCGCGGAGAAAGGCAGGATCGGCGGTGTAAGGCGCCAGCACGTCGGAGGAGAAGCCTGTGGCGCGATTCGGCTCCAGCTTCTCAATGTAGACCACCAGCGTGTCGCCAGCCTCGGCGCCTTCAATGAAGAACGGCCCGGTTTGTGGGTTCGAGCGCTGCCCGCGCTGCACGCCCTTCTCGTCGAATCCGCGGGCGTCGATCGTCTTCGTGATTACGCGGTCGCCAGGCTTGATTCGCAGCACGGGTTTGTGCGCGAAGGAGAAGGTGTTGTGGTATTCGGTGGGCTCGAAGCGATGGGTTTCGGCGGACGCGGTGAGGGCGACAGCGGTCAGCAGCAGCACGGGGCGAAGCATAGGAGTCATTATGCCGCTGAGTCGAGGAGGAACTCGATTACGGCACGATTGGTGTCCCGCTCGCTGGACGATGTGCACGCGGCTGTCTGGGAGTGCCTGCTGAATGGCGTTGGCGCACGATGGCGGGACCAGCGGATCGTGTTCGCCCCACACCAGCAGTGATGGCGACCAACTGCTTCGCTGTGCGGATTAGTTGAAAACGACCAAAAGCCCTGCTCAGGTCCAGATCGGTCCGGTGGACTTCTTTGTACTGGGTTCGACCTTGTACAGCGAATAGTAACCGTTTCTTTTTTACGGCACTATTAATAGATTGTGATTATCTGGATAGTCTGACGTGGTTTCTAACTGACGGCGGAGAAACATTTATCGCAAAAAAATGAACGCTGGTTAGTATAATCGTTGCGATTCTTATCGTTTTGGGAGCATACTCGCTACAGAAATTCGTTTCAACAGGAGGAACTCGATGATTGGCAGGTGCTTATGCATCCTTACCGTGCTGATCCTCGCCCCGGCAGGCCTGCGCGCGACCATTGTCGCAGACAAGCCGCCGCTTGTACTCAAAAGTGGAGACTTCACCGGGGGCATGGTTTTCCGCAACGACGTTTGCAATGGAGATGACTGTACCGTCAAGACAGTTCATGCAGACCTGTACACGAGAGATGCTTTGGGGTTTAACCTCACTGTCGT
>Ga0163144_10024984_pt1 | contig 11697 bp, 10 predicted proteins | sample OliLak19BULKMAT1_FD_123175 | JGI IMG/M metagenome (GOLD analysis project Ga0163144, IMG submission 123175) | Freshwater microbial mat bacterial communities from Lake Vanda, McMurdo Dry Valleys, Antarctica - Oligotrophic Lake LV.19.BULKMAT1 | ecosystem: Environmental > Aquatic > Freshwater >... | reverse complement strand
TGGAGGCGTCGAGTATCTCCGGGGCAATCAGCAGGGTAAAAGACCTGGCCTCGCTCGAAGGCGTGCGAGACAACCAGTTGGTTGGCTATGGGCTCATCGTCGGCTTGAATGGTACCGGGGACAAGCGGCAGACGGTGTTCGCGGCTCAGAGCCTGGCGAACATGTTGAACCGAATGGGCGTTGTGGTTAATCCTGCGTTAATGCAAGCGAAAAATGTCGCGGCGGTGATGGTGACGGCGACCTTGCCGCCATTCGCCCAACCGGGGACGAAGATCGATGCGACCGTCGCCACAATTGGCGATGCCTCGAATTTACAGGGTGGGCAGTTGTTGTTGACCAGCCTGCGCGGCGCGGATGGGCAGGTTTACGCCGTGGCGCAGGGCGGGGTCCTAACCGCCGGTTTTATCGCGGGCCGGGCAGGGAACTCGCAGACCGTGAATCACCCGACGGCGGGGCGCGTCCCGAGCGGAGGAATTGTGGAGCAGGCGGCGCCCTCGGTGATCACTGAGGGACGCCTGCGTTGGCAACTGCAGCGGGCCGATTTCACTACGTCCATGCGCCTGGCGGCGGCCATCAACGCAAAATTCGCGAATGGCCGGCCGGCGGTAGCGCGGGCGGCACATGCGGGACTGGTGGAGGTGGAGACGCCGCCGGAGTGGAAGGCGCGGCCAGTGGAGTTTATCGCCGCGATTGAGGCGCTGACGCTTGACTCCGACCGGAAGCAGCGGCTGCTCATCAATGAGCGGACCGGGACAATCGTAATGGGGAAAGACGTGCGGATTTCGCCGGTTTCCATTTTGCACGGAAGTCTATCGGTAGAGGTGCAGACGCAGTTCGATGTCTCCCAACCCACGCCCCTTTCCGGTGGCCAGACGACGGTGACGCCAATTGTGGGTGTCGGGTCAAAAGAGGATGTGGCGAAGCTGGTGCAACTGAAGGAAGGCGCGACTGTGGATGAGTTGGTGCGGGGGCTTCAAAAGATTGGCGCGACGCCGCGGGAAGTGATCGCCATTCTGCAGAGCCTGCAAAGCGCCGGAGCGTTGGACGCGGAAATTCAAGTCATTTAAGGAGAGACGAACATGGAACTTGGAGCGCTATTGAAGGCCGGGCCGCGAACGGATATCGGCGACGTTGGAAAGGTTAAGGACACGAGGACCGCGGCCAGGGAATTTGAGGCGATGCTGATTGGCCAGATGATGCAATCGGCATTCTCGCCGGAACAGATGGGACTAGGCGGCGAGATGGATTCGGGCGGGCAGACAATGCTCGATTTTGGCCGGGAGCATCTCTCCCGGGTGATCGCGGAAGGCGGCGGTCTCGGGCTGGGAAAATTGATCGAGTCCGGTTTAGCGAAGGGCGACAAGAAGGCCTCCGCGGCGCTGGGGGTCAGCCGCTAACGCCGGTTCTCCCGCGCTTCCACCAGCAAAATTCGAATATCCATCACATTCGTCCGTGTGGGCCCCGTCTTCAGCAAATCCCCAGCCGCCTCCAAAAAACGGTAACTGTCGTTGTTCTCCAGGTCCGTCCGCGCCAACCGCCCATTCACGGCCGCCCGCGCCACAGTGCCCGCGTCCGCCAGTCCCCCAGCCGCGTCCGTCGGCCCGTCGGTCCCGTCCGTGCCCGCCGACAAAGCCACAATCCCCAGCACCCCTTCCAGTTCCATCCCCGCCACCAAAGCGAACTCCTGATTCCGCCCGCCCATGCCCTCCCCGCGCAGCGTAACGGTAGTCTCCCCGCCCGACAAGATACAAGCCGGTGGAGAAATCGGCCGCCCGGCCCGCCGCGCTTCTTTCGCGATCTGCACGTGCATCCGCGCCACGTCGCGCGTTTCGCCCTCAATCGTGGTTGACAAAACCAATGGCCGATATCCCAACGCCTTCGCCTTCAAAGCCGCCGCGTCCACCGACAGTGCATTGCTCCCGATAATCACATTCCGCACCCGCTCAAATACCGCATCCCCCGGTTTCGGCGTCTCCACGCGAGGCACCGGCCGCGGCAACTCCAGCCTGAATCGCGCCAATATCTCATCCACGTCCAGCCACGACGTTGGATCCGGCGCCGTCGGCCCGCTCCCGATCGTCGATAGGTCGTCCCCGATCACATCGCTCAGAATCAGCGTCAATACCTGCGCCGGCGCCGCCGCCCGCGCCAACTGCCCGCCCTTAATCCCCGACAGATGCTTCCGAACACAGTTCATCTCGTGAATGTTTGCGCCCGCCGCCAACATCCGCCGCGTCAACCCCTGTTTCTCCGCCAGCGTGAACCCCGCCACCGGCAGCGGCATCAGCGCCGACGCGCCGCCGCTGATCAGGCAAATCACCAGATCCTCGGCCTCCGCCCCGGCTGCGAGCGACGCGATTTCCAAAGCCGCTTCCACGCCCCGCTCGTCCGGCACTGGGTGCGCCGCCTCGCGCAAACGCACCCGCCGCAGCGGCAGAGTATGCCCGTCTTTCACAATCACGCAACTCGCCGTGATCCGATTGCCCAATAGCTTCTCCACCGCTTTTGCCATTGGCGCGCAAGCCTTTCCCGCGCCGACGACATAGACACTCCGAATCCTGTCCAGCCGGTACTTACCGCCGCCCGCCAGCAACGCCCCATCCGCGCACCGCACATGCCGCAGCAGCGCCTCTTCCGGATCCGCCGCCCGCAGCGCCGCCTTGCAAATCGCCAGCGCATCTTTCCGCAAATTCATGGCAACGCCTCCAAAATCGCTCGCACCGCTTCGTCTAAATCGTCGGATCCCACCGAAATCCGCACATCGGCCAGCGAGTAAGCCGCGACCCGTTTTTCGAACAGCGCTCGAAACTGCTCGGGGTCCTTCACCAGCGGCCGATGGGAAAACCCGGAAACCCGCCGAAGCGCCAGTTCAAATGGACAATCCAGCCAAACGCTCTTTCCTGTCCCGGCCAGTAACTCCCGGTTCCGGACGAATGTAAAGGCGCCGCCGCCCAGCGCCAGAACAATGGCGGCCCCGCGCCGTACCCGCGCCGCCAGCGCCGCATGTTCCGCGTCGCGAAACGCCGCCTCGCCATCGTTCGAGAAGATATCCGTAATCGTGCGCCCCGTCACGGTCTCAATATCGTCGTCTAAATCCACAAACGGCAAGGCGAGCGCCGCCGCCAGCCGCCGTCCAGTCGTGGACTTGCCGCTGCCCATAAATCCAATCAGATAGACCGTGCTACTCATCCCCGGCCGCTTCCATCATCGCCCGCAAACGCGCATCCACCAAACCGGGCGCCAGCCGCGACGCCGCCACCAGCGCCCAGCCCACCGCCGGCGTCATCACCGTTCGCGCATCCCCAGCAATTCCATCCGCCACCGCTCTGGCCACCGCTTCCGCCGTCGACGAAAACCGCTTGCCGGCCGCCAACTTTGCCGGCGGCCGTCCACCCAGAACCGCTGCCTGGAAATTCGTCCGAACATATCCCGGGCAAACCAGCATCGCGCCCACGCCCGTCGACGCCAACTCCATTCGCAACCCCTGCGTGAATGCCTCCAACGCCGCCTTCGAAGCCGAGTACAACGTGAACCACGGCAGCGTCACCTTACTCGCTATCGACGCCACATTCACCACTAGTCCGCTCCCCCTTTCAACCATAAAAGGCGTCAGCCGCTGCGTCAGATCAACCGCCGCAAACAGGTTCACTTCAAACATCAGCCGCATGTCATCCATGGAAGTTCGCCACGAAGGCGCATATACTCCCACGCCCGCGTTGTTGATCAAAATGTTGATCGGCCCCAATGCCGCTAATGCTTCCGAAACGGCCTTCTCGCGATCAGAAGGAAGCCTTAAATCCGCCGCAATCGAAACCGCTACCCCCGAAACCGCCCGCCGCGATACCCCCGCCACCCGCGCCCCTCGCTTCGTCAACTCCACGGCCAACGACGCGCCGATCCCGCTCGACGCGCCCGTGAGAAATATGTTGCTGCCTTCTATACGCAAGCGAAGGGATAATAGTAACATGCCGGACGCACTGCTGCCGCTGTTCCCATTGGGCCTCGTCCTCTTCCCGCGCACCGCTCTCCCGCTCCACATTTTCGAGGAGCGCTACAAGCTCATGATGACCGAACTGCTCGACGAGTCCCGCGAATTCGGCGTCGTTCTGACTCTCGAACAAGGCATCGCTTCCATTGGCTGCACCGCGCGCATTGACCGCGTCGCAACGACCTACGACGACGGCCGCATGGATCTGGAGACCACCGGTTACCGCCGCTTTGAAATCGCGGAATTGAACGAGGATCGCCCCTTCCTCAGCGGTGACGTCACGTTCTTCGACGACGACCCCGACCCCGCGCCCGCGCCCGACACGCTGGTCCTTAAAGCTATCGCCGGCTACTACGCCATGCGCGCGCTGAAGGGCGGCGAATCGCTTCCGGAGCCGCGTTTAAACGACAATCAGCTTAGTTTCCAACTCGCCCAAGCCGTCATGGACGTCCATATCCGCCAGACCATTCTCATGTCGCGCAGCGAGGCGGACCGCATCAAACGCCTCGCCGAGCATTTTCCCTTAACCGCCGCCCGCGAACGCCGCAAGGAACACTTCCGCACGCTGGTTCCGCGCAATGGCCACGCCCGCCTGCTTCCCAGTTCATGACTCGCCAGCATCTCATCATTGACGCCGACGACACGCTTTGGGAGAACAACATTTTCTTCGAAGAAGCTTTCGATGAATTTGTCGATTTCCTCGCTCATTCGCAAATGGCACCGCCGCAAGTTCGCGACGTGCTCGACGCCATTGAGGCCGTCAACGCAAAGATCCATGGCTATGGCTCAAAGAATTTCGGCCGTAATCTGGTGCAGACATATGAAAGGCTCGCCCAACGTCCCATCGGCGATCAGGACCTCGCCACTGTCGTCGCATTCGCGGAACGTATTCTCGACCACCCGATCATCCTCCGTCCCGGTGTTGACGAGACCCTCGGGTACTTGAGCGGGAAGCACGAGTTGACGTTGTTCACCAAGGGACATCCCGACGAGCAGCGCATGAAGATTGATCGTTCCGGTCTCGCACCCTTCTTTCATCATGCGGAAATCGTAAAGGAGAAGGACGTGGCGGCGTACTTAACCCTCGGCGCCGTCAAAGGCTTTCACGCGCCGATGACCTGGATGATCGGCAACTCGCCGAAGAGCGATGTGAACCCCGCACTCGCGGCCGGTTATAACGCGGTGTTCCTCCCCCATCCCCGAACCTGGATTCTCGAACACGAGGAACTGGCCCGGCCATCCGCTCCCGCGAAGCTACTCCTTCTGGAACACTTTGGTGAGCTGAGGGAACACTTCTAGGAAGTTTTTTGGCGCCGAAATGCTGGAGAGATCTTTGTCGTTCACAAAGTTTTAAAGTATATTTTTTCGAGAAATAACCGTAGTCATTTCAACTACTTGCGGGAACCGGCCCGGGTGAAACGGCCCGCCCGCCGAGCCGTTTTTCGAGGTGCATTTGCTAGACTCGGGGCGCCGGAAGATAGTATGCCTAATCGAACTGCCGCGGACCCCCAGGTTCACCTGCACTGGGTCCGGGAGACGCCGTCGCGTGCGCTCGATCTGCCCATCTCGAGTTCTCTTCAATCGCTCCAGCCGCTGCCCCCCTGTGTCCAAATCGCGGTTCGCGCCACCGGTCTCGATTCGGTCGAAGTTCATCTACCACCTTATCGCCCGGCTCACGCGCCAAATCTCGAAGCGTGGCTGACCGGGCTCCGGTTTCGTCAGGATGCCATCGGGCGCCTGATCGCCACCCATGCCGATGACCCGGACCCGCTCGCCACCATGGCATTTCACCAGGCGATGGTACTCGTTATGCGCGCGGTCTCCAGCGACTCCACGCCCCTAACCATCGTCGCCGAGTCCGGCGATTCTCCGCTCCTCCGCCAGCCGCTTGCCCTACGGCGCCGCTGCTCCGATCACGGCGGTCTCGCCCAGGCGCCCGCTGAGCGCGCCTGGGGTTACAACCGCGCTTACAAGAGAATCTCCTCCGCCCTCCAAGGCGCCATCCGCCAGTCGATGCCGCCGGCCCACATCCAATCGGTTGGCCAGTTCACCGACCGCGATCACACCCTCGCCCTGCTCACCTGGAGCGCCGCCGAACCGGTCGTCGGACGCTATGTCGATGAGCTTGGTGTCGACGTACTCAGTCCCCGAATGCTTACCCGCGCGTGCAGCGGCCTGTCCAAACGCCTTGCGCCGCGGCTTGCCGAAGTTCACGAAATTCTCGCCCGTCATCGGACTGCGGACGGCATCCGCGAGAGCTACAATCCCGCCTGCGCGCTCCGCATCGCCAAGCACTGCCTGCGGCGCGGCCGCTTTCTCAATCTTCTATTTTCTAACGAGGTCCGGCTCATCTCGGCGTTCGTCCAGTTCTGCTCCCGGATAAGCGGCTGGCGCGAAAACGCCGGGACGAACCCAGCCTCCGTCTTTCGCGAGGTCCGCGATTCCTGGATCGATCTGGAAGTCTATATCCACCGCTTTTACCAACGCCACCCTCATTCCGCGCTCGGCTCCATCCTACTCGTCGAAGCGGTACGCACCCTGGAGGCGTTAGACTTAAACAACCGAAATGATCTACTCGGGCAAGCGAATTCTGGTCACCGGGGGACTGGGATTTATAGGCAGTAATCTGGCGGTGCGGCTCGCGCGGGATGGCGCGCAGGTCACCGTCATTGACTCCGCCGTCCGCGGATGCGGCGCGAATTGGTTCAATTTGGAGCCGTTTTCAGCGCGGATGAATGTCATTAACGACGACATTGGCACACTCTTAACTTACTGTCACGCCATTGAGGGTACAGCGGTCGTGTTCAACATGGCTGGCGAAATTAGCCATATCAACAGCATGCGGGATCCCGTTCGAGACCTGGAGTTGAACACCGTTTCTCAACTGCGGTTCCTGCTGGCCCTGCGGGAAATCTGCCCGGGTGTCCGCGTCGTCTATGCCAGTACCCGGCAGGTTTACGGCGTCCCTCAGTTCCTGCCGATTAATGAGGCCCACCCCATCAACCCCATTGATTTCAATGGCATACATAAACACGCGGCCGCTTCTTACCATCGGTTGCTTACCGCCAGCGGAGAGATTGAGGCCTCCATTCTTCGGCTTACGAACGTTTACGGCCCCCGGATGGCCTTGAATATTCCGGAACAAGGCGTGCTGGGTCACTTCTTTCGTCGCGCGCTACTCGGGGAAGACATTGAAGTTTTCGGCGACGGCAAACAACTCCGCGATCCCGTCTATATCGACGATATTGTTGAGGCGTTCCTGTTGGCCGGGTCCCGCAAGGGTCTGCCCGCAACGAATATGAATGTGGGCGGACGGGATGCGCTCCCGCTCGCTGAAATGGCAAGGATTCTTGCGGCGGAAGGCGGCGGAAAGGTCCGCTTCCGGCCCTTTCCGGAAGGACACAAGGCCATCGACATCGGCAGCTTCTCAACAGACAATTCATTTATTCGAGAGACTTTAGGATGGGAGCCGCGCATCGCCTTCGAGGAAGGCGCCCGGCGGACGCTGGCCTTTTATCGCGAGCACCGGGAACACTATCTGCCATGATGAATCCGGCTGAATTCGCCAACATCGCCAAAGCTGAAAACGACTTCTGGTGGTATCGCGGAATGCGACAGATCATGTTCGGCCTGCTCGATCCCATAGCTCGCGGCCGGAAGTTCGGCCGAGTTCTGGAAGCCGGATGCGGGACCGGCCATTTTGCCCAGGCTCTTGCCCAACGGTACCACTGGCCGATGTTCCCGCTCGACCTCGGCTGGGAGGGGCTGGAGTACGGTAAAGGCCTTGGAATCGATCACTTGACGCAAGGAGATATCCAAGCGCTTCCTTACCGGGACGGGGCGTTTGACGCGGTCGTCAGCATGGACGTTATCATTCACATGCCGCGAGGCGCTGAACAGCGGCCGATGCAAGAGTTCCACCGCGTCCTGAAGCCTGGCGGCCTTTTGGCATTACGCGCGTCGGCGCTCGACATCCTGCGCAGCCACCATTCCCGGCACGCCATGGAACGCCAACGATTCACTCGTTCAAGGCTAGTTCAGCTTGCGGAAAGTACAGGCTTTAGAGTCCTTCGATGCACCTATGCCAATGCGCTTCTGCTGCCGGTCGCGCTGCTCAAGTTCCGCGTCGTCGAGCCACTCTTCGGCGGCAAACCGGAGAGCGGCGTACGGCCAGTCGCGCCCTGGCTCGACAAACTGCTCTACCTTCCGCTAAAAGCCGAGTCCAAGCTCGTCCCCGCTGGGGTCAATCTGCCGCTGGGGCAGTCGTTGATTCTGCTCGCTGAACGGCGGTAGCCGCCCACTCCTGCCAACCGCCGGTCAGCGGATAGAACAGCCCCAGGCGGATTGGCCGGTGGTCGAGCCGCGAGACGAGTTCCGCATACCGGTCAAGTTGCGAACGATAGTGCTCCTGTTCGGCGCCCGTCTTATAATCCACGATCCAGCGAACGCCGTCGGCGACGAACGAACGGTCGAGCTTCCGGCTATAAACGTCGCCGCCGAACGCGCCGCTTAGTTCCCACTCGCTCACCGCCTCCGGGTGTCCAGTAAGAACCCAGCGGCCGCGCTCGCTAAGCAGCGTCTGGCATATCGCCTCGGTCGCGCGCTGGACCGCCCCGTCCAGTTCATTGCGGGGCACGCCAAGGGCCATCAATTGGGCGCGAATCGCCGATTCGCGGTCGGCCACGCGCTCTGGGGTCCATGAGTCGAGACCTTGCTGGGCAATCTGTTGGAGCACCCGATGCACCAGCGTCCCGATCAGGCGGACCGTTTCGTTATCCGCGTTGTAGTCCGGTTCGCTCTCGTCGACGCGACACTCCGCGACGCTCCACGCAAGGGCCGGGGCTGGGCCGGGCGCCTGAAAGCCTTCCGGGACACGGCGCAGCGGAACGCCTCGGGAGACGGCGGCGGCAACCGCGATTGGCGTCGCGGCGGAGTCCGGAAATTCATTGGCCACGGCGTGCCACAGCCGCGCCAGGAAGCTGCCGGTTTGCGGCTGGCCGCCGAACAGATATAGCCGTTGTTTGGCCCGCGTCGCGGCCACATAAAGCAACCGGCCGGTCTCGTGCTCCTGCTTGCGGCGCTCATGAACGCCCAGGTAGTCGTAGACGGGATCGGGGTCGGCGCCGGTCTCGCGGATGCACCCGATGATGAGGTCATCGCGCTCGCTCCAACGCAGCAGCGCCGTCGAGCCACTGCGCGGCTTGTTCGACAGGCCGGGCAGAATGACGTTGTCGAACTCCAGGCCCTTCGACTTGTGAACGGTCATGATTTGGACTTGATCGCCGGCGAGCGGGTTAGGCGCGGCGAACAGCTTTTTAAGCGCCTCGTCGAGCGCGGCAAAGTCGGGCAGGTCACCCGCTTGATCGAGCGTGTCGAGCAGCGCGAAAAAGGTGTCGGCGTCCTCCTGTTCGGCTTCATCCCGGAGACAGGCCGGTCCGCCGAGCGAGCGCCAGGTTTCCTCAACATGGCGGCGCAGACTGCGGCGGCGGCTCTCCTTCAGCGCGTCGGCCAGAACGAGCGCCATCCGCTGAAGACGCGGGCCGGACTGGGCTGCCAGTGCGTCGGGGATCACCGGCGATTGAGCGATCCGGTTCAACTCCGCGAGTTCGAGTCCGCACCACGGCGCGCGGAGGATGCTGAGCCAGGCGACGCGGTCGGCCGGGTGCAGCAGCGCACGGGTCAGGGCGCGGAGGTCTTGGATGACGGCGCGCTCGGCCAACGGGTCCATCTCGACGGCTTGGAAACCGATGTGACGACGGTTCAACTCGGCGACGATGGCGTGGGCATCGGCGCGGCGCCGGACCAGGATGGCCACCTTCCCTTCCGCCCGTTCAACAGCATCCGCGACGGCGCACGGTTCGTCATCGGGCGTCGTTTGCCGGCATATCACCGGCTCGCCGGAAACTTCGCCGCGCTGGGCCTGGCTGGGCGAATAAGCGACAGCGCCGGAGGTTGGGTCATCCTCCGGCGCTAGCACGCAAGGGAAAGTCCCGTTAAACCAATCGACAAGGTTGCGGCTGGAGCGGAAGTTGGCGCGAAGAACAAGGGATTCGAGCGGCAAACGGCCGAGCCCATGCCGGCGGCACTGCTCGAATAGCGAGACGTCGGCCTCCTGGAAACTATAGATGGACTGCATCGGATCGCCGACGGCGAAGACGGTGCGGCCATCGCCGGGCATCCAATCGGCGATGAGGCGTTCAAGCAGCGCGAGCTTGGAGCGGGACGTGTCCTGGAACTCGTCGAGAAGCAGGTGCTGGATGCGAAAGTCGAGAGCGTAGGCAAGCGGCGTGGGTTCTTCGTCCGTGCCGAGCGCTTCGGTGGCGCTAAGGGTGAGTTGGACGAAATCGGTTGTACGGCGCTCCTGAAAGACCCTGCGAAGTTGGGCGACAGCGAGTTTGAGTACTCCGCCCAGGGCTTCGATGATGCTCCACTGATTGTCGGTATATTGTCCTGGCGGAACGGTGCGAAGGGCGGCCAGATCGGCGGCAAACGCCGTGTCGAGATTGGCGCAGAGCGACTCCATCTCCGGCTTGCGAGGATCCTTGGGAGGGAAGCCCTCAGTCTTCGTGATGCGCCTGCGGGGCGCGCCCTCCTTGGTGAGCAGGAAGTCCGCCAGGGATCGGTGGCGGATGAGGTCATCGCCCCCTTCCCGTTGGCGGACGGCATAGTGCAAGAGATCCCAGGCGTTGAAGGGAACCCGATGGCGAACGCGGTCGAGCGCGGCTTCGGAGACGGCGCGGAGGCTGGCTTCGAGACGTTCCCGGTCGAGGCCGCCGGCGACGTGCCGAAGCCACTGATCGCGCCGGGCGAGCATCCGCATCAGCAGTTCACCGACACGGGGGAGGTTGTTGTCAATGTGGAGCAGGAGACGTTCGAGTTCGGCCTGAAAGGGCGACTGTTGCTCGATCATGGCGAGGGTGCGCAGAGCGGCCTCGTAATAAAGCGCGCTTGAGTCGTTGTCCGGTGAAGGCTGGCCCCCCATACGGCTCATCCACGGCATCTGGCTGGTAAGGGAGAGACATAGCGAGTCGATGGTCATGACGCGGAGGCGGGATGGGTTATCGAGCAGGCCCCAATTGAAGGCGGTGTTGCGATCAAGCGCGGCGCGGGCGAGTTGCCAGGTGCGCTGAGCGTGGGGTTCCTCGGGTCGTTCGCCGAGAGCCCTTTGCAACGCGCTGCTTATGCGGGAACGCATTTCGGCGGCGGACTTCCGGGTGAACGTAATGGCGACGATGGCTTCCGGAGTTTCGACGGCGGCGAGCAGCGCGAGGAAGCGTTGCGTGAGAAGTTCGGTCTTGCCGGAACCGGCCGGAGCCTGGACGAGAAAGGACTCGGCGATATCGAGGGCGCGTTCGCGGATTGCGGCGTCGGGCGGCGTCATGACGAGCGCGTGACCAGCGCCGTCAATTGATCGGCGCAGATACCCCAGCCGGTATGGAAGCCCATGGTCTCGTGGGCTTCGCGGTCGGCCGCCGTCCAGTGGCGGGCGAGCGCGGTGTACCTGGTCTTGCCGTCCTGATTTTCGAAAGTCAGGATAAACGTCATGAACGGCTTTTCGGATGGTTCCCAGGCGGAGACGTAGGCGTCCGTTATGACAAGGCGCTCATTGGGGACGACTTCGAGGTAGGGTCCGGAGTTGGGCATGTCGTTGCCCTCGGGACTGCGCATGGTTATCAAGCTTGTGCCGCCGGGACGGACGTCGAGTTCGG
>Ga0163144_10024981_pt1 | contig 11698 bp, 3 predicted proteins | sample OliLak19BULKMAT1_FD_123175 | JGI IMG/M metagenome (GOLD analysis project Ga0163144, IMG submission 123175) | Freshwater microbial mat bacterial communities from Lake Vanda, McMurdo Dry Valleys, Antarctica - Oligotrophic Lake LV.19.BULKMAT1 | ecosystem: Environmental > Aquatic > Freshwater > Lake... | reverse complement strand
TGCGGCTGTCCTTCGAGGATTTAAGCCCTCTTGATGACGAGACGCGGACCCGGACGCTGCGCGAACGGGAGACCTCCGAAGCCACTTCCCCCTTCGACCTGGAGCGCGGCCCGCTCCTGCGAGCGCGCCTGTTGCGCACCGCGAACGAAGAGCACCGGTTGCTGCTCACCACGCATCACATCATTTCGGATGGCTGGACGACCGGCGTGGTATTGCGCGAGCTGCTCACCCTGCACGCGTGCTTCCGGCGCAACACCGCTTCTCCCCTGCCCGAGCCAGTCTGGCAGTATGCGGATTTTGCGGCGTGGCAGCGTGAGGAGATGCATGGCGACAGGCTGCGGCGACAACTCGACTATTGGCGCGAGCAACTACAGGGAGCCTCGCCCGTGTTGGAGTTGCCCACGGATTTCTCGCGCCCCGCCGTGCAACGCTTTCACGGCTCCGAGGAAACGCTGCTGCTGCCCCGGGAGCTTTCGGCCGCCTTGCGCGCGCTCGGCGCGAAGGAAGGAACCACGCTCTTCATGACCCTCCTCGCCGGCTTCCAAACCTTGCTGGCAAGGCTGTCCGGGCAGGATGATTTTCTGGTGGGCAGCGCGATTGCCGGGCGCACCTTTGCGGAAACCGAGAGCATGGCCGGCCTGTTCGTGAACACGCTCGTGCTGCGGGGGCGCACGGGTGGCCAGCCGACCGTGCGCGAGTTTCTCGCCCGCGTGCGCGACATCTGCCTCGGAGCCTACGCGCATCAGGAGATGCCTTTCGAGAAACTGGTGGAGGAGATCAATCCGCCGCGCGATCTCAGCCGTACGCCGCTGTTTCAGGTGTTCTTCAACATGCTTAACCTGGAGCCTCCGCCGACCGAGGCGCATGGCCTGCGCCTCGACGGATTGCGCACTCCCACGGGCGACTCGAAGTTTGACCTCACGCTCTACGTGCGCAGCCTTGCGGAAGGCGACGAGCTACGACTGGTCTACAACACCGGGCTGTTTCGCGCCGGGCGCATGAGGGAATTCCTCCGGCAATACCAGCGTCTGCTCGAACTCTTCGTCGCCAATCCCCACGGGCAACTCGGTGCGCTTTCGCTTACCACCGCCAGCGCCACCGAAGTGCTGCCGAACCCGCAGCTTCCGCTGCACCCGAACTGGGAGGGATCCATCGTCGATCAGTTCCAACGTCAGGCCAAAGCCACGCCCGACGCGCCCGCCATCACCGGGTCAGGTCTTTCCTGGAGTTACGCGAAGCTCTACGCTCAATCGAATCAGCTCGCCCATCATCTTCGCGACCGCGGTGTGCGGCGCGGGGACATTGTCGCCGTGTATGCGCGGCGGCATCCCGCGCTCGCGCTCGCCATTCTCGGTGTGCTCAAGGCGGGCGCGGCGACCTTGATGCTGGGCGCGGCGAATCCTCCCGAACTGCTCCTGAAACTGGCGCGCGTCGCCGGCCCGCAAGCCTGGCTCGTCATGGGCGAACTCGATGAATTGCCCGAGTTGCTGGCACCCGTGGCGCGGGCGTCGGCCTGCTGTGTGCCGCTGCCCAACTCAAGCCTCGAAACCGCAGTGTTCAGCAAGGCCAGCGTCGCGCGACCGCACTTGGAAATCCGGCCGGAGGACTTGGCTACCATCACCTTCACCTCCGGCACCACGGGCGAGCCGAAAGCCGTGCTCGGCACCCATCAGCCGCTGGCGCATTTCTTCTCCTGGCAACGCAAGATGTTTGGATTTACCACAGACGATCGATTCAGCGTGTTGTCGGGCCTGGGCCACGATCCATTGGTGCGAAACATCTTCGCCGCGCTGACGAGTGGCGGGGTCGTCTGCGTCCCGGAAGAGGAGACGCTGCATTCGCCCAAGTCACTTCTGTCCTGGATGCAATCGGAAGGCATCACGGTCGCGCATTTGACGCCCGCGCACGGTCAGTTGCTGGCGGCCGCAACTTCGTCCTCCGCCGGGGCGACGCTGCCCCGGCTGCGTCTGGCGTTCTTCGGGGGCGACAAACTCCGCCGGCGTGATTGCGCCGTGCTGGAACAACTGGCGCCGGCGGTGCGCTGCGTGAATTTCTACGGCACCACTGAGACGCCGCAGGCCATGAGCTGGCATGAGGTCGAACGAGGGGAAGCGGACTCGACTTCGCTGGAGGTTGTCCCGATTGGCCGTGGCATTGACGCCGTGCAACTGCTGATCCTGAACCGTGCCGGGCAACAGGCAGGCATCGGGGAGTGCGGCGAAATCGTGGTGCGCACTCCGTGCCTGGCGCGCGGCTATCTCGGAGACGAGGCGCTGACACAGCAGCGCTTTGCCTTGAATCCGTTCGGCGCCACCAGCGCCGGGGACCGCATCTATCGCACCGGCGATCAGGGCCGCTATCGGCTGGATGGATCGGTCGAAATCATCGGGCGATCCGACCGGCAGGTGAAGGTGCGGGGCTTTCGCATCGAACCGGCGGAAGTCGAGGCGCGACTCGGCGAACATCCGCAAGTGCAACGCGCCATCGTGGCGGCACGACCGGGGCCGGACCATGAACCACAATTGTTCGCCTGGTACGTTCCGAAAGGCGCGCCAGCGGATTCCAGTGTGCTGCGGGATTTTCTCCGGGACAAATTACCCGGACCCGTGATGCCCGGCGCGATCATCGCCGTCGATTCCATTCCTCTCACGGCCAACGGCAAGATTGACTGGCAGGCCTTGCCGCTGCAGGACCGCGGTGCCGCCGGGATTCACACCGAGACCGGACCACGCGACGCCCTGGAGTTTCAACTGGTCCGCCTGTGGGCGGAAGCGTTGGGACGCACGAGCGTGAGTGTGGACGAGAATTTCTTCGACCTCGGCGGCCATTCCCTGCTGGCAGTGAAGCTGTTCGCGCGTGTGGAATCGGTGCTGGGACGAGTCCTGCCTCTTGCCACCCTCTTTCAAGCGCCGACGGTGCGGCGCCTGGCGGAAGTCCTGCGGCGCGAGGGATGGACTCCGCCGTGGTCGTCATTGGTGGCGATACAGCCGCGCGGCCATCAAGCGCCTTTATTCTGTGTGCATGGTGTCGGCGGCAACGTGCTTGGCTTCCGCGATCTCGCGCGACATCTCGGGCCGGACCAGCCGGTGTTTGGCTTGCAGTCGGTGGGGCTCGATGGGAAACGAAGTCCAATCACCGGGTTCGAGGAAATGGCGGCCCATTACGTCACTGAGATTCGGCAACTGCAACCGCAAGGCCCATACTGCATCGCAGGCCTTTCCGTGGGCGGCTTGATCGCCTACGAAATGGCCCGCCAACTCATCAGCCAGGGACAGGAAGTGGGGATGCTGGCCTTGTTCGACACGGGCAGCCGCGGCCAGCTTGAGGCATTGTCACCAGCGGAAGCCCGGCGGCGGCGGCGAGGCATGCTGGCCGCGCGCCTTCGCTACAACTGGAAGAAGCAGTTTGCCGGAGAAGGCATTGTTCAATACTGGCGCCGGAAGCTGCGCACCTGGCGGCGGCGGTGGAAAAGCCTGCGGGAAAGGCGCCAGTTCCTCGAAGCCGCCCGGAATGGGCAGGCCTTGCCCAACGGAATTTTGAGCGTACGCGATGCGAACTACCTGGCCTCCAGTCGCTATGTTCCGCAGGACTTCGCAGGAAGGATAACATTGTTTCGCGTGAACGAGGAGCGCGTGGGCCGGCCAGAAGAACCAACCTTGGGCTGGCAGAGGCTCGCGCGTGGAGGCGTGGAGATCATCCAAGTGCCAGGAACCCACACGTCGCTCATCCTTGAACCGCACGTGCAAATTCTGGCGCAGGAACTTAAAGCGGCCGTGGATCGCGCGCTCCATGCCGGCACGACCCGTTGAGCGAAATCAGACCTCAAGAATCTTCTCGAACTTGGTGAGGTTGCGCGGGCCGTTCGTCGTCACCAGCGCCATGTCCTCCAAACGAACGCCTCCTCCCAGTTCCGGATAATACAGGCCGGGCTCCACCGTGACCACATGCCCGATGCGCAGGAGGTCGCGTGACTTCGGACTCACGCGCGGAGCCTCATGGATCTCCAGCCCGACGCCGTGCCCGATGCCGTGGAAAAATCCCTGCAAGCGGCCACGCCGCTTCCCAGTCTTGTAGCCTTCCCGCTCAAAGAACTCGACGACCTGCTGATGCACCGCGGCGGCACTGCCCTTGTTGCGCAAGGATTTGAAGGCCGCTTCCTGCGCGCCTTTGACGGTGTGGTAAAGCTTGAGCACCGCGTCGCTGGCCCGCCCCTTCACGACCGTGCGCGTGATGTCGCCAAAGTAACCGGTCTTCTGCGAGCGCGGGAAGACGTCGAGGATGATGGGCTCGTGGGCGCGCAACGGGCCGTGGCCGCGCTCGTGCGGATCGCAACTCTGCCGCCCGCCGGCCACGATGGTATTGCACGGCAGCCCCCCCGCCTGGAGCACCGCCGTGTCGATGATGGCGCGAAGCTTCTCGGATGTAAGCGGGTTGCCGCGGTAGATAATCCGCCGCTTACGATCGACCTTGGACACCGTGAGCGCCTGAATGCCCTCCGCCAGCCCGACCTCGGCCATCGTGAGGGCAGCACTGATCTTCTTAACTTCCCCGGGGGTTTTGATTTCGCGCTCCGGAAAGACGTGGCCTGGATGCGGCTTCACCTTCACGTTGAGGTCACGCAGTTCGCGGGCCAGGCCGAAGGGGAAATGGTGCGGCACGACGATCTTCTTTACGCGGCGCTCCAGCAAGAGGTGGCGGATGACTTGCGCGAAGCCGGTTTTCTTCGCGCCCGCCTTGCGCAGCTTTTCCTGAACCTGCCGCAACGACAACACGCGGCAATGAGGCGCGCCGTGGCGCACCCGGTCGAGCTCGAGATCGCTCAGGACGAGGTGCGGCGTGCCGTTCACCTGGAAGAAGATAAAGGGATCGGGCACGAACAACCGCACCGCATAAAGCATGTCGGCGTCGTGCTCGGTGTCAGCCACCATCAGCAAAGTCTCTCGACTCATGGAGTTTCTGGCGAATAGTCTGAATTCAACTCAGACCCCGAACAGGCGGTCTCCTGCGTCACCCAGGCCCGGGACGATGTAGCCTTTGCCATTCAACCGCGCATCGATGGCCGCGGTGAAAATCGGCATTCCGGCAAACTCTTCCTGCACATGCGCGATGCCTTCGGGCGAGGCGACGAGGCAGACCATGCGGACCCGCTTCGCGCCGCGCTCGGCCAGCAGACGCAACGCAGCCACGGAGCTTCCTCCAGTGGCCAGCATGGGATCGACGAGGATGATTTCAAACGCGCCCAGCTTGTCTGGCAAGCTTTTATGATACTCCGTGGCCTGCAGCGTTTCCTCGTGGCGTTTCATGCCGATGAAGCCGACGCGCGCGTGAGGCATCAACTGAAGAATCGAATTCAGCATCCCCAGCCCGGCGCGCAGCACGGGCACGATTAAAACCTCGCGCTTCAACTGCACGCCCCGGGTCTTGGCCAGCGGGGTGGTCACGGACACGGCGCGCGTCTCAAAACTGCGCGTTGCCTCGTACACCATCAGCGCCGCGGCCTCGCCCAGCGCGCGGCGGAACGCCTCCGGCTCAGTGTGCTGGTCGCGGATCTTCGTGAGGGTATGTTGCACCAACGGGTGCGAAATGACGGTGACGTGTTTCACGTGGTGGGAAGAAGGACTGGCGTCAGGGAAGAAAACTCGTCTCGAGGTAATGCAGACCCGGGCGAAGTTTCGGCATGTCGAGGCCAAGGTCAATCTTCACGCCCTTCGCGTTTGATTGTCCGAGGATCCCCAGGAAATCTCCCAGCGAAAAAGGCGGCTGATACGACACCAGGCGAGCCTCGGTGAGGCCTGTGAGATTCTTCGCGCGATTGACCGCCACCTCCAGGTTGCCCAACTCGTCGACGAGGCCCAGATCCATCGCTTCCTTCCCCGAAAGAATCCGGCCGTCAGCGAAATCCGTCCAGCGGCTGCTCAACTTCTGTCCCGGCTCCCTGCCGGCGGCGTTCTTTCCATTCGCCCATTCGCGGCCTTCTTTAATCACCGCCTTGAACCTCCCAAACGTCTCGCCGATCATTTTGCCGAGCATGGCCTCCTCCTCTGCTAAGTCCGCCTTCTCTTGCGGCGACAGGTTCTCCAAATCCTTCGAGGAGCTCAGCATGTCCTTGAACCTCCCGCTCTTGAACGTCAGCGGCTTCACGCCCACCTTGTTCATCAAGCCGCGGAAGTTATACGTCTGCATGATCACTCCGATGCTTCCGGTAATCGTCAATTCATTCGCCACGATCCAGCGGCACGGCGCGCTCACGTAATAACCCCCGGACGCCGCCACGCTGCCCATCGACGCGATGACCGGCTTGTTGTATTTCTGCTGAAACTTCGTGATCAAACGGTAAATGTCATCCGATGCGAGCACCTCGCCGCCGGGTGAATCCACGCGCAGCAACACCGCCTTCACCGAGTCGTCATGCGCGGCACGTTTCAACTGCTCATCAATCAGCTTCACCATGTCTTTCGCTGAAACCACCGACCCGCCCGAGATCACGCCCTCGACGGGAATCACGGCAATCTTGTTCGCCGCCGGACCCGCCTCCAGGGTGACTTCCTCCAGGTGAATGCCGCTCGCCGGCATCCCCCCGCTCATTCCCATCAACACGCCGGACACCATCCCGGCCAGGTGCAGAAAAGCACTCAAGCCCAGCAGCACCGCGAAGATAATCGCGGCTGTGCGCCAACCGTTGCGCTTCTTGGGCGCGCCGGAACGTTCCGGACCGCCAGCCGCGGGCCGTGGTGAATAAACCGGCGGCGCGGGAATCATCGGGGGCGGCGTGGGTGGCGGATTCGGCGGAGAAGAGTCGTTGTCCATATCAGGGGCGGAAGCTAGTCAATCGAGCGGCACCGCGCAACGGCATTTCCCGTTTCGCAATACGTCCGCGCAGGCAGCCCTCACCTCGGGCCCAACCAGGAACGGCTGGCGCCAATCCGGAATGTTCGTTCGTTGCAGAACAGGCCCGGACTCCGAGGCCAGAGTGATTTCCTCCGCTCGCGGGCCGGGGAGTCGCACTCCACCAAGCCGGTCCAGTGGCGCGGTCGCGCTTATGGCTGCCACGGCGTGGCCAGGCGATAGAAGCGATTAGTCGTCCAGGCCGGGTCGGGGATGAGTTCGACGCGATTGTTGGTCTTGGCCAGCACATTGGCCAGGCGCTGCCAGGGCCAACCGAGGGCTTCAGCATACTGCACGGTGTAGGTGCGGTTCGAGATGGCGGCGAACTCCACGGACGGCGTGCCGGCGACTTGCAGGCTGACCCGCAGGAAACTGTTGCTGTCGCCGGGATTGGTGCCGGCGATGAATTCACTCCAGTTCGACGACCCATCGCCATCCAGATCCGAATTGCGGTCGGCGGCGCTGCCTGGGTTGAGGCCAAATTGCTGCTCCCATGTATCCGAGATGCCGTCGCCATCGGTGTCGGCGACGGTCGTGATGTTCGCGAAGCCTGAGGCGACGCCGGAGGGGATGGCCTGGTTGCGCACGATCGCGCGATATTGGATGGTCATGGGCACATTCGTGGCCGTGAAGGTGAAGAAGTCCTGGAGGCCCGACACCACATTGGTCCCGATCGGAGCCGAGCTGCGCCGCCACTCGACGCTGAACGGTGCCGGATTACCGGTATAGCTGACACTGAGCGTCACCTGGGAATTGACCGGCACCTGTTGCGAGAGCGGCTGAAGGGTGAAGACCGGATTGATCAGGATGAAGAGACGCGCGGTCACTGAGGCGGAGCCGGAGGGGTTCATGATGGTGACTTCATAGTCGGCATCGTCCGCGAGTTGAACGTTGGATTTCATCAGCGTCGCCGCGGTTTCCCCGGGCAGGATCACGCCGTTCCTGCGCCATTGAAAACTCAGCGGCTTCTCCCCGGTTGCAATGACCGTAAAGACGGCGTTGCTGCCGGGGCGCGCGGGCACGTTGGTCGGCGCGATCAGGACACTGGGCGGGATGGCCACGCGGACCACCGCGCCGGTGCTGAGCGCCGAGCCGCCGGCATTGCCCACGATGACGTCGTAAAGCCCCGCGTTTTCGCCCACGGCGTAATTGATGGAGAACACGGTGTTCGTGGCATCGGGCAGGCTGAGGCCGTTCTGACGCCATTGATACCGCAACGGCCCTCCACCCGTGGCGGCGACGCTCAGCGCGGCGACTGCGCCCTCGGTGAGCGTGGCCGGCTGAGGCTGGAGAGTGATGACCGGCGGGGCGAGCACCCCTGCCCCGTTGGTCAGACCCGGCGTGGGCGCGGAGGCGACCCAGTTCACAGGTTCGTTTCCATAAAGCGCGGGAGCCTTGCGCTGGAGCGAGAGTCCGCCGCCATCGACGGCGCCAGAGGGCCACGGCGCGGAGTCGGTGTAGGCGACCTTGTCCACCAGCACTTGCGGAACGTAACCCGCATCGGGCAATCCCGCCGGCTGCGGGGAATCGGGGCGAACCAGTTCCACCGAGTCGCCGGAGTTGTTGAGTTGTCCGGTGAACGGTCCGAACACCGGCACTCCCGGCGGCACGCCGTTGCGCGTGAGGAAGGCGTCGAGGGCCGCGGTGTTGGCCGGATCGAAATTCACCACCAACGCGAACTGATTTCTCGCCAGCGTCGTGCCGGGAGGAAAAGTAAACTCGACGGCGTCGCGCAAGCGCCATCGATTGGTGCTGGCGGCGGGGTCGAACAACTGGATCGAGCCGCCCGTGGTGTTGAGCAGTTCGACGAACTCGTCATCCACACCCGCGCCGGGCGCGGGGTTGTAGTGAATCTCGTTGATGATGACCGTCCCGATGGCGGGAGCTGCGTTCGCCGCGCCGAGGCCGGTGCGGAATTGGGCAACGCTCGCCGGATTGTCCTGGCCAAATGTGCGCGTGCTCAACGCGGGGTAATCCACACCAACGCTGCTAACGTAGCGCCCGAAGGAGACGCCGACGCGCTGGGGACCGAACGAAGCGCCCGCGCGCAGGCCCGTCAGGTTGCCCGACGCATCTGCGGCGGAGAGCCACACTTCGCCGCCGTGCGCCGCATTCAAGCTGAAGGCGGAAGGCCCGGTGTTGAAATCAGCCTCGTAAAGCACGAGGAATCCTCCCGGCGGAATCAGGGTGCCGTCGGCCACGCGGTACTTCTTGAAATCATTCTGGCTGTCGCTGAGGAACCAGCCACCGACGTTCACCGACGTCGTTCCGGGATTGCGAATTTCCACGGCATCCTCCAGCGGTGCGCTGCCGCTGGTGAGGATTTCGTTGATGACCAGACCGGCCAGCACGTAGTTGGCCTCACCGGGGGAGTCGGAGCCGGGAAAGCTTTCGACCGTCGCCGCGCCATCCGGAAGCCGGCCCTGCGAGATGCCGAGCCATTGCGCACCGAACGCCACGGTGTCGAGGATGGTCGTGCCATTCGCGGCATAGATGCGTAGGAAATCACCGCCGTTATCCAGGCTGAAGCCGACATGATTGCGGCCCTGCTCCGGATCGTTGTCGGCGATCCATTTGGTGAAACCGCGTGGCCCGGTGAAACTGAGCGGCGCGATGCGATGGCGGTTGGTCCCGGCGTAGGACGGATCGTCGGTGAGGATCAGGCCCGCGAGATCCACGGACAGCGCGTTCGTGTTGTACAGCTCGAACCAATCCCCGCCGCTGGCAGCGTCAGCCATCCATTCGTTGACGCGCAGGCCGGTGGTGACGCCAAGCGGCGCGACGGCGGAATTCACTGCGCCGGGAGTGGGCGCGTTGAGGAGCCGCCATTGCCCGCCACTCAAGCCGATGGATTTGTCAGCCACCTGGAAACCGTATTCGACGGAGTTAACCACCTGTCCTGCGGCATTGAAGAGATAGGCTCCGCCGCTGGCGCCATCGAGTGCGCGTCCGGTGTTGAAATTACCAAGAGCGAAGGAGGCCGGAAGATCGCCGTCACACCGGACGACGAGATGGCCTCCGCCCGCGATGCTGGCACCAACGGGGAAAACCCACTGGCCGGCTTCCGATTTGCCCACGCTCAGGCTCATGCCCGCCAGGGAGAAGGGAGAGCCACTGGGGTTGAACAGCTCGACGTAATCGGCCACGCGCCCGCCGTTGGTCACCGCCGACTGGTTGCGCGCCAGCACTTCGTTGAGCACGGGGCCGGTGTAGCTGATGACATAGTTGCTGGCTCCGGGACTGGCGCTGCCGGTGAAATTGCCGAGGGTCGCCGTGCCATCCGGCAGACGCCCGCGCGACAGTCCCTCGACGGCGGCAGTGTAGCTCACGCGGTTGACTTCGATGGCTGTCGCGTCCGACAGCGCGATGAACGTGCCGGCGGCGGGCAGCTTGAAATCCACATGCGCCGGACCGACGCCTTCATCGGCGAAAATCTGGGCGAAGCCAAAGGGCGGCAGGAAGGACAGCGCAGTGAGCTGCGCCACTTCGTTCGTGATCGAGAGGTAAACTCCCTTGAGCGAAACCGGCAGCGCGGCGGTGTTGTAAAGCTCGAGCCAGTCGCTTTGACCGGGCAGGCTGTTCGCCATCCATTCGTTGATCGAGAGGCTGCTTTGCGAGGCCGTGGCGGCGGCCACATTCGGAGCGTTGGTCGTCGGAGTCGTCAACACCCACTGGCTGGCGACCCGGCCCACAGAGTAATCGGCGATCTGCAATCCCAGCGAGATGGCATCCAGGCGATTGGTGGCGGGGTCGTAGAGGGAGACGCTTGCCCCGGACGCGTCGAGGGTGAAGCCCGTGTGCAAGCCGGGGGAAGTGTTGGTAAGCGAATCACACCAGACCGTGAGATGGCCGCCAGCCGGCAGATTCACGGACGGGAAGACAAATTTCCGCGCGTTCCCGTCATCCGAGAGACTCCAGCCCGCGAGGTTCGCCGGGCTGCCGCCGGGATTATGCAGTTCGACGAAATCCGGGAAGGTGCCGCCGTTGTTCACCGAAGCCACGTTCACCGCGAGCACTTCGTTGATGAGGATGGAGGGTGATGCTGCCGGGGCCGGAACTGCGCCGGGCGAGCCGCCGTTGGCCGCGCTGGCGCGCCAGTTGGCCGGATCATCCGGGCTGCCGTAAACGTCGTTCAACTCGAGAGAGCGACCGAGTCCATCTGCCGCCACGGGCCAGCCGCTGCCGTCATCGTAATCCAAGGTGAAGACAATTGCTCCACCCGGCGTGCGCAGTGTGACCCGTTCGCCGGCGTTGTTCAGGCTGCCGCTGAAATAGCCGTGAACCACCACGCCGGGATATTGCGCGGCAAAGGCGACAGGATCCGTGTCGTTCGCCAGCACGAGGCGGGCGCCCGGCGCGAGCGTCGCGCCGCCAACGAAGGTGAAAGTAATGCCATCGGAGAAATACATCCCGCCGAGATTGATGGGCGCACCACCGATGTTCATCAACTCGATGAACTCATGGATGGAGCCGCCCGGCGGGTTGTACATGATCTCCGTCATGCGCAGCGGGATGCCCAGCGTGCCCGCGTCGAACACCACATCCGCCGCCGCGCTCCAGTTGGTCGCGAACAACAACGTCCGCGCCCTGATCGGCTGGCTGCTGGCGAGCGTGACCGCGCCGGTGTAGAGGACGGCAGAGTTGGACACCGCGCCGGTGAACGGCACGCGCGGGTCGCTGCCATTCGTGGTGTAGTAGATGGAACCACCCAGGGGGGCGCTCATTGTCAGCACGAAGCCCGGTGCCACCCGCCCGCCGTGCTGGCTGAGAATCGGCGCATTCGACGAGGCGAAGAATCCGTGCGTCGCGTTCG
>Ga0163144_10024980_pt1 | contig 11698 bp, 11 predicted proteins | sample OliLak19BULKMAT1_FD_123175 | JGI IMG/M metagenome (GOLD analysis project Ga0163144, IMG submission 123175) | Freshwater microbial mat bacterial communities from Lake Vanda, McMurdo Dry Valleys, Antarctica - Oligotrophic Lake LV.19.BULKMAT1 | ecosystem: Environmental > Aquatic > Freshwater >... | reverse complement strand
CGGCTTGGGCCAAACCGAAGGCCATTTCGCTGCAAAGGAATCCCGCGCCGCCAATAACGACCGCACTTTTGCCGCGCAAATTAAAAAACTTTTCTAAATAATCGGGCATAAACCACCTTTATGCAGTTGAAGCCAATTTCACTAACCGATGCCGCACCACACCGTCGAAAGTATTCATAAATGGAACTCGCATATTTCCGATGCGCGGTCCCTTCGGCGTGCGATGTGACGATAAAAAGAAACGGTACCACGGACAAACCTCATCCCAAATATTCTTGTCGCCGGCTTTCCACGGATAATCGGAGAGCCGCGAAACTTCTCCACCTGACATCACTTTTTCTTCTCGGTTGCAGCAATAAAAATGCCCGTCGGTATTTAGTGTCCTGCGTAAGAACTGAAAATAGCGGCGCAAGGTTTCGGAATTCATTTCCTGCATTGAGGCGATGTTGACCGCAAGGTCGAACTTCTCCCCGGACAAACTTTCTAAATCTTCCGCCGGACAAAAAACAAAATCGACATTAGCCGCAATAGACTGCTCACCGGCCAGACAACGAATACTCGCAGGGAAAGCCCTTTGACAATAATGCGCTTGAAACAAAAGTGTTTTTCCCAAATCGACACAGATGATCTTGGCGTCGGGATAATAATTCTTAATCAAGGCCGAAAAAAATCCATAACCGTCACCGATATTCAGAATACGAACAGCTTTAACCCGCAGGTACGGTTTCAATGCGACCACAACGCAGACTTGTCGAAACGCGTCATAGGTAAAATGCAAACCCATTTTGCGGGACAAACGCAGCGCCGACGGTAAGAGCCGGATGATCTGAAAACGATTCTTTAGAATGAGCAAGTAACAAAAAATCGTCAGACCCGAAAAGGTCCGGTAAACCAGCGACGTATTCTGAAGATCGCCGAACCCGCTCCCTGCCAGCTTAATGATCTTCTCGCCGTCGATTTCAACCCGGGCGTCCTGATGCAATTCGCGCCAATGCGAAGACGTGTGCTCATCGGCCACGCCGGACTTCGCGTAATATTCATCAAATAACCGGCGGACAATATGAGGAGATTCAAGAGACGGCATGAGCTTGTATTTTTAAATAGTTCGCGATTTCGTTCATGTCATTAAAGACGACCGTTTTTCGGCCTTCCCACGACCGCACCGCTTGCCGTCCGACAAAGTCGACCCCTGCCATTTGTGCCGCATCAAAATCTTCCGGGCTGTCCCCGATAAAAATCGCGTCCTGCGCCAGATACGCATTGCGCCGTAAAATATCGCGGATCGCGTCCGCTTTGCCCCACGGGTGTGCATACACTTCGCTGAAAAATTGATGAATTTTGCGTTGGGCAAGGATCGATTTCAATTCTTGGACAGGATTGATCGAAACAAGATATAACAAAGCTTTTGCATGGTACTCTTGTAAAAATTCCGGTGCGCCCGCAACAAACGGACAGTTCACAATTTTGTCGAAAATCATTTTGGAAAATTGTCCGCCAAGGCGGGTCGAAACCTCCGCGTTGTAGGGCTCACCAAGAATCTCTTCATAAATATAACGGAATTTTTCGTAACGGATTGTAGCGTTGTTCGCACGGTGATACTGCATAATCACCGGCAAATACGCCGGAAAATCTTTAAACAATTCGGCAAAGGCATCGTCCTTGATCCCGACGGATTCAACGACCACGCCATCAAAATCAAGGATAACGACCTTATAGTTTTTCATTTTTAGAACCGCTTATTTGTGAGAGATCAATGTTTTCATCTGTTCCGCCCACTTCCAGAGCAGAAACACATCAGACGATAAAATGACAAAAGTAAAACCCAACGAAACCGCCTTCTTAATCCGTTCGGGATTCGGTTCAACCAACTGCGTACCGCAGGATTTGCCGTGACGTTGGCAGGCCGCGATCACGCGTTTGCCCGCTTCGATAACCTTTTTGTGCTCGATTTGTCCGGGAATCCCAAGTGAGCCGGAAATATCATAGGGTCCGACCATAACGCCGTCTAATTCTTTGTAAGACAAAATCTCGTCGATGCGTTCGACCGCACCAATGGATTCGATCTGACCGATCATGATCGAACTGTCGTTCCAGGTCTTGGTGTATTCGGCAAAATCCATACCGTAACCTTGCGCCCGCGAAACGCCGAAACCGCGTTTACCCAGCGGCGGATATTTCATCCAGGCGATCATTTTTTCGACGTCGTCAGCATTTTGCACCATCGGGACGATCATCCCATCGGCGCCAGAATCCATCAAACGGCGGACCATTTCCGGATTGTGCGACGAAATGCGCGGCAAACACACCGTCCCGCCGGCTTGCGCGGTGGCGATGATACGCTGCGATTGTTCCTGGTTGATGGTGCTGTGTTCCAAATCTATGCCTAAAAAATCAGCGCCGGTACGAGAGAAAATCTCGGTGATCGATGGATGCGCCAATGAGGTCCAGGATCCAAAAATCTTTTCGCGGTTCTGAAATTTCTTTTTTAATATTTTACGTTTATTGATAAAGCTGTTCATTAATGTCCCGCCTTTTGCGCGTCATTCAAAAACATTTGTACGGTTTCTTTGGTATACGGATGAACGAGCATACCTTCGATGAAGTTCGGAGCAACCGTGACGATGTCCGCGCCGGCCATGAGCCATTCGGTGACGTTTAAAATTTCCCGCGTCGAGGCGGCAATAATTTTGGCCTTGAGTTGAAAACGATCCAACAGATGACGAAGTTTTTTAATTTCATCCACCGAGTTGTAACCCATATTGTTGACACGGCCAGAAAGGATGGAAACATAACTCGCTCCGGCGAGAGCGGCTAAGAAACATTGCTGCGCGCTCATCATCGCGGTCACATTGACGCGGATATTGTGTTTCGTTTCCAATTCGTGAATAACGGCCATATTATCGAGTTCACCTTTGGGACCATGGACCGTGATTTTAACGACGACATTCTTACCCCAGGTCGCCAATTCCTTGGCTTGTTTCAACATCTCTTCTGGATCATTGGTCGTGACTTCGAGCGACACCGGATGCGGATTAACAAGTTCCAAAACTTGCTGCATCGCTCCTTTCAAACCGCCCATTCCACCCTTGACGCCTTCTTTAAGCAAGATCGTCGGATTGGTGGTGACCCCGGAGATGATCCCCATCTTCGTATATTTGCGGATCTCTTCAATATTGCTAGTGTCTAAATAAATCGCCATGGTAACCCTTTCATTTTAAGTGACTGCAACCGATTCCCATTTATTGCTCATGACCATAATCCGCGGATCGGAAACAATCATGTGCCAAACCACACCTTGAAAACTTTCCGATTGCGGCGTGATCGTCGCCGGATTAAGCGGCGGAATGACCACACAGGCGTTAGCGACCTTAGCGGTATATCCACCGTCGCGACCTACGACACCCAAAATTTTGGCGTTCACTTTTTTCGCATAATCCAACGCATAAACCAAGTTGGCGCTGATATTCTTTTCTTTACTGCCGCCGCCGACGGAAAAAACAAAAATCGCGTCTTTCGCATTCAAACGGGACCCTTTAAGCCAGCCTTCGAAAACCGTGGTCCACCCTTCATCGTTGGTGCGGGCCGTCAATTCGGCGACATTATCGACCGGGGTATAGGCTTCGAATCCGCCGATTTTACGAAAATCATTGACCGCGTGTGAACAATTCGCCGCGCTTCCGCCAACGCCCAAGAAAAATAAACGGCCGCCGTTTTTGCGGACCTCCAAAAGAATCGAAATCATCTTTTCGATTTGCTCCTGATCCAGCGCTTCAATAATTTGTGCGGCTTCACGGCAATAATCCTGAATATATGACATCACGTTATCCTTTTTTACGAATTAAAATACGTCCGTACGAACTCATACAAGCACTTTGCAAAAATTCCTGAAAAGACCGTTTGGTCTGTTCGTCCTGACTTTCAATCAGATCGCGCACAAAACGCGAGATCGAAAGGTCCGGATTGTTCTCATATGCTTTGGCGACGATCTCGACGTCAAGAATACCCGGAGTGCTAAATTCTAGACATTCAAAACCGTGTTTGGCAAACAACGCCTTAAATCCCTCGACGGTCAAACAGTTCAAACGGTCCGGCGGATAAAGATTATCCGCTTTGTCCCACAAAACCTGCACATCAAAACCCGACGACAAGATCGCGGTCAGAAAACATAATCCACCTTTTTTGAGCATGCGGCTGGCGGCGGTCAATAATCCGTCGACATCGGAAGTATGATCGACCACTTCAAAGAGCGTCATCACATCACAGGAATCCGCAAGCGACTGTTCCCACCACGGTTGTTGAATAATTTCTAAGTGCGGATATCGGCTTTGCTCGACGCGCAAATAAGGATTCAGAAGAATTTTTTTAGTAAAAATATCGGCGTCAGCCATCGCATCAACATAGCTGTATTGTGTCGTGTTGACATCGATCCAGGTCTTGGCCGTCGCAAGGTGCTCACGGGTAGATTCGAGGATCCATTGAAAACGCGGTTTGACGATCTTCTCTTTACGTTTCTTGTCGGTCGCCTTGGAAAGCTCGTCCCGCCAAAAAGAACGGGCGCTACTTTTTTGGTAGTATTCGTTTAAGGTTTTGTCGTCTGGACGCGGAGAAACGTAAAGCGTGCGGCAATTGGAACATTCTTGATACGAAAGAGAGAATTTGGTGAAGGCCGCCTTCTTGTCTTTACTTGCGCAGGCTGGACAAGCGCAGTCCTGAAGTTTTTTCGGATCAGCCAGCATCTGACGAACATCCTCCTGTGTCAGTTCAATATAGCGTTTTAGTAAAGCGGAGGGCTTTAGATCAACGGCATTATAATCGTCGGAGATGACAATATTTTTCATGATTTAAAACTCTGCAAGGCTTTGCTGGTCTTTTGCGCATCTTCATAAGCGCGTTCAATGATTTCCATGACGCGCAACGCATCGCCGGAAGAACTGGTCACGACCGGCTGGTTTTCTAAAATGCAGCGGACAAACTCTTCGACTTCCAAGTCCCAGGACAAATCGCGGTCAAAATAGGTGACTTCTTCCGACGGATTTCCGACAGCGTGCGTTGCGTCTTCAAATTGACGATTGGCGACGATCAACTTCTCGCGACCGTAACTTCCTGACTTCGACAACAGTCCTTCAACGGTCATATATCCCTCTTCCATCGTAATATCTAAACGGAAGGTGTGTTTCCAGAATGTAGCGGATGAATGGCACAACGCGCTTTGCCCTTTGCGGTTCTGCAGAATAACAAAAGCGTTGTCCTCGACGGCAAATTTCCAAAAATCATCATTGGTAAAGCATTTAACATCCTCAAAATCTCCGCAAAAATGCGAAAAGAGATCCAGCATATGGATCCCTTGATCTAACAAAATACCACCGCCGGAGATTTCACGATTATTGCGCCATGATTTTTTGAAAGAAATCCCGCCGGACTTACCGTACAAACCGCGCAGATTAATGATGCGTCCGAAGCGTCCGCTGTCGACGATGACTTTGGCTTTAACGATACCGGGATGAAAACGATGATTAAAACCGAACATCAATTTGACCCCGTTCTTCTCGTGGGCAATGATGTTTTTAATGTCGTGGACATCACGGCCGGGCGGTTTTTCACAAAAAACGTGGATGCCCAGCGCCATGGCTTTGATGGAAATTTCCGGAGAAAAACAATTCGGCGTGCACACAAAAAGGATCTCGATTCCTTGCGCCAAAAGCTCATCTAAAGTGCGGAAGGTCTTGGTTCCCTGAATCTTGGAACATAGCGCGTCATTGGTGTCGAAAATGCCGACCAACTCTATACTTTCGGCATGACGTTCGATGACCGCACGACGGATTTCGCCCATATAGCCGTAGCCAGCGATACCGCATTTAAGAATTTTTTTGATCATGGTTTTAATTTTCGCAAACCCGCCCGCAAACTCCCTGCCTGCAGTCGGGTGATCAGATCATTGATCGTTTTAACTGCGGGATCAACACCAACCCGATCAAATAATTTTTTTTCAGTATTGATCAAGTTGGTCCCTCCACCCGAAAAGAAAATAGCATTAGCCCCAGACTCTAAAAGAACTTTTGTGTTTTGCGGAGTAAAACAACTTCCCGGTTGGCCATAAGGGTAGGCAAATAGCCTGCGCCCGCACGAATACTGATTGATCCATTCCTGATTTTCACGATACTCCTCCTTCAATTCATCATCACTCAAACGGGCGGCATTGTAATGATTGTATAAATGATTTCCGTAGAACACAAAAGGATTTTGGGCCGCTTCTTGCAAGTCCCGCGTCGTGCCAAATTCTCCATAAAACGTCCTGACCCTAGCTTCAAGATCAGGAGAACCGTATTTTTCAATATAATCTGCAACAGTCTTTGGCCCGCACAAAAGAAAAGCAGGAAGCTTGATGTGACCGCCATTTTTGGCTTCAATATATTTAGCGAATTGTGGATCGTACGCTGTTAAATACGTAACCAAGCCTGACCAAAACAATTTTCCCTGGATCGCTCCCATATTCAAAAATAATAAAGACGGTATCTTGAGTTTCTCCATAATCGGAACCGCTCGATGAAAATAACCGGCCATGCCGTCATCAAAAGTCACCATAACCGCTGGTGTTGAAAAATTCCCGCTCATTAACTCATCGGGACCGATGATATGAAAATGATCCTGGAGAAATTTCATTTGCTCCGTAAATTGGGCCGGAGTCACATTTAAAGCGTGTTCATTGCAAAAAGCACTGGTTTGATCAGAAACATCATGATAGACCACGATACTGACCGTATCCTTAAACATCCAGCGAAAGACTTGCGGCTGCGCCAAAGCTCTTCTGATACGATTCTTAATTGAAAAAGCAACACTCATGGCAGGATTAACCCGGAACTTTAATACTCGGTTGACTTTTAGTAACAATGACTTTCTTAAGTTTCTTTAAAATAGGAAGACGTGCGGCCAAGGCCTTCCCGCTATTGGTCGTTATTCTCTTTAAATCTTTGGGCCAAGCATGAAAGATCATCCATAAAATCGGTCGTTTTTTTAGAAGAACATTCCCTAGAACGAGATAATCCATATGGGTTCCCAAAAAACAGCGGATCGCATCCTGCGGCGTTTCGACGATCGGTTCGCCGTCGACATTAAAAGAAGTATTAAGAACAACCGGCACTCCGGTAAGGCGATGATAGGCGGCGATCAGATCATAAAAAATCCCATTGTCGGCGCGGTTAACCGTTTGAACGCGGGCACTATTATCCACATGAGTGATAGCGGGCACCGCTTCCGGTTTTTTGACTTGGGCAATCAACAGCATATACGGACTAGGGACAGCGAGTTCAAAATATTCTTGATTATATTCTTCCAGAATGCTTGGAGCAAAAGGACGAAAACCCTCACGATGTTTGACTTTAGCATTGAGGATGTCTTTCATGTCGCCAAAACGAGTATCACAAAGAATACTCCGGTGCCCTAAGGCCCGCGGTCCAAATTCCGAACCTCCCTGAAACCATCCGACAATGTTGCGTTGTGCAAGAAGCCGACTTGTTTCCTCAAGAACATCTTTTGTGTCCATGACATCGACCCAGGGACCATACTTAGTAATCGCGGCCTTGATTTCATCTTTGGAATAGTCACGCCCAGTGTAGGCGTTACGCATTTCCCAATTCCGGCTTTTCCCCAGAATATGCACCCAACCCCACAAAGCGTTTCCTATCGAGCAGCCGTCATCCCCGGCGGCCGGCTGGACAAAAATATTCTCAAAGGGTGTGGCATCTAATATTTTTTTATTGGCCACACTGTTTAAGGCCACCCCACCGGAAAGGCATAAATTCTTGACTCCCGTCATATCGAAGGCCTGACGAGCCAAAGCAATTAAAATCTCTTCCGTCGCGTACTGAACGGCCGCCGCAATGTCTTTATCAACCTGCCGCATCGGTTCGCCAGCTTTACGAGGAGCACCAAATTGGCCGCCATATGCAAGACGTCCATCATGAAGCGATTTATTAAATTGGAAATCCTGACTAATCGACAAACGCCCTTTTTCAAACGTTATAGCGTCGCGAAAAATCTTAAAATATTTATCCGTGCCATAAGGAGCAAGCCCCATGGTTTTACCTTCGTCTCCGCCTTTAAAGCCAATAAAAAGGGTGGCACTTTGATAAAAATCGCCGATAGAGCAATGTTGCGGATTAGCTAATTTAAGGGGTGAAGGTTCCCCATCAAAGTACTCTTTAATGACCTTTAACTGGTCATTTTGTCCATGATAAATCGATATGCGTTCTTCATGATATTTTCCCGGTTGACTAGCGGATTCAACCAAACTTCCGCCACCATCGGAAACAATCACGACCGCCTCCTTAAAAGGGGAAGGGAAAAAAACGCTGGCCGCATGGCCGATATGATGATCGACCACATGCACTTTTTGCGGGTCAACATGGGAAGGCAATTGGTCGAGGACTTCTTTTTTTGTCAGCCGGCGGATCCGGTAATCCTGATAATTAACCACCACACAGGTGGAAACAACAATCAAGGCCAGGTCTTTCCAGTCGATATTCGCCGCATCCAGGCAGTAGCGGATCGCCAAATGCGGGATATGTTTGTTCGTCATCCCCTCGTGATCGACCCCTCCGGTAAATCTTTTGACCCGGTTGAGCCGTTCTTCGGTGATCGCGACGACTAAGGCACCATTTTTGACAAGACATGCGGAAATATCATGGCTGACATTCACGCCCAGGACAAAGGTATCTGACATAAACTCCTGCAAAATAGGGATGTTTTTAGGAAGTTTGAGATATTTATTAACGTCGGATTTTATCCAAAAAGTATTGGGGTGTCAATGCTTAAAAAGCAAATTTTTAATGCGGATTCTGCGATGTTTTTAAAGCTGTAAGTGTAAATAAACTAAGGGCTTGGGTATTTATCGGATAAAAGTAATTCTCTAGATAACTCCGCGCTGAACGCTGGAGGGAAATAAATTCCGATTCAGGCAGACTATATATCTTATTTAATATTTCCAGCAGAGAATCCCCTTCCTTGGCGACCCATTTTAAGGACTTACATTCAAATAACGGATCATAGCTAAGAACGAAGCCATTATCATAATGAATCACCGGCCGGCCGATCCACAAAGCTTCCAACCCTACCGTACTCCCCCAATAAATCGCCGCATCACATCGCTGGATATCTTCCTTCAATGACAATCCTTTAGAAACTTCAAAATGGGGAAGCTGCTTTAAAGGAACGCTCAGCTTATGTTCGAAATCTTTGACCGGCAAAACCGGATGGGTCCGAAGGATCACTTTATAGCCAGATTCGGGCGGCAGATGCTTAATGACATAGTTGACCATGTGATAAACATCAAAAATCCCCTCTAAGCCCAACAAAATCGTTTTAGTCTGGCGGCGGGGCTGGACCGGAAGGTCAAAAAGATATTTGAAACGCAAAGCACAGGCGGGCGCAACCGGAAAACATTTTACTAACGAATACTTTCGAATAATACGGCAAGGTTCCTCCCCTACGGTCAGCAAACGGTCCGGATGCGGGATAATGTCTTTTTCATACCTGCTGATGAACATATTGACCGAAGCCTGCGGCACGACGGTATGTTGATAACCGGTGATTGTTGTCGACGGAGAAAACTGCTTAAAAGCCAAAAAACACATTTTTTCCCAAGGATTATTTTCGAAGCTGGTAATAAATTGCTCCACCTTAATCATTTTTAATAAATTGCGCATATAAGCAAAATGTAAAAGCTGATAAGGGCGTATACGGCAAAGCGTGCCGCGCAACTCATTATTCACTGTCCTAGTTATAGGGAGATCGGCAAACCGCATTTGTTCTTTAAGTTTTATCCGGTAGGTCAACGCTTGCCAATGGCTCTGAAAAATTTCTAACGGCCCAGCGAGATATTCCATGGGAATAATAGTCGCACGGGCCTTGGCAATTTTGGCCAAAGAAGACTCATAATCTCCGAGAATATTGGCAAAAATAAAGACCGGTCCTTTTTTCTCTAAATACGGGACCATGTCACAAAAAAATGCATCATGATATTCACCATCCTTTAAGAAGGAATGGTTATATATGAATGTTTTAATCAGCGTTCCGCTGCGGTATACAGAAAGTTTTTTTCTTAAAAGCTGGCCGAGAACTTGTTTAACTTTTATCGACTTATAAAGATTTGCAAAAAACTGCAGAACCAGTCCTCCCGTACGGCGCACGAATGTCCGCCAAAGCAAACGATTATTTTTGATGGTTTTTTTAAAGATACGGCACTCGGCACCTTGACCTTCAAAGAAAAATCTCAGGTCATCCATGACTTGCCAATGAACCCCGACGACCATGAGCAAAGTACCCACGGCTGGATCAGAGCTGGCAGCAGATTGCGCTGAAAAGACTTTTTTAATGAGTACCATTTGCTGTAGAAAATGGGGCAGATTGGAATTAAAACGGTTTTTCGATGAAAGGTCGGTGGCCCACCATAAATGTCCATTAAACTTCTGACTGAACTGTCCGATCAGGTCGATATAGCTGGCAAGGAACACTTCCCTTTCAGCTTCATTAAATTGGGGATGGGGGAGACTAACAAAACTATTTCTTTGGATCCACTCACAGCTAGCTTTTGACGGTTCTTCAAGAAAAAGAACTTTACGGCTAAAAGGGCTGTCAGTAAAGTCTTTAGAAAGAGAATGCAAAAACCCGGAATCTTGCAATAAAAGTATTTTAGTCATCACATTAATTCTTTAAAAATAAACAGTAAAATAGACCAGCAACGACAATGCGATAGATGCCAAACGGAATAAAGTTATTATTCTTAATAAAGTGCAGCAAGAACTTGATGCTCAGCAGAGCCACAATGAAGGACACGATAAACCCCACGGCCAAACAGGACATTTGTTGGCCGGTAAAATCATGACCGCTTTTGAGAAGATCTAATCCCGCCGCGGCCGCCATCGTTGGGATCGCGAGCAGAAAAGAAAACTCGACGATAGTGCGGCGCTTTAATCCAAGCATCAAGCCGCCGATGATTGTAGCTGCAGACCGCGAAACACCGGGGACGACCGCAATGGCTTGGAAAACGCCGATCCAAAATGCGGTCATAAGCGGCATCGTGCGCAAATCATCACGCGCATCCCCTTTTTCTTTGTGCAGTAATTCAAAAACGATCAACAAAATACCGCCGATCAACAATGACCAGACGACGACCATGCTGTTTCCCAACAAAAATTTCTTAACCAACTGATAGACTAGCAACCCAATAACTGCCGTCGGAATAAAAGCGATGGCGACTCTTTGCAAAATCTTAGTATCCACCAACAGCGACTTTCCGTAAAGAACCACCACCGAAAGGATCGCGCCTAACTGGATGACGATTTCAAAACTCTTAACAAATTCCGTGGCAGGCAGTCCCAATACTTTGGAAGCCAGAATCAAATGTCCCGTCGAAGAAATCGGCAGAAACTCGCTAATGCCTTCGACTACACCTAAAATAACTGCATCAATAATATTCATACCCAATTATCCAATGTTATTTTTTAACCCACAGCCAAACGAGAATTCTTTTTATTTTTCCTAAAAAGCACCGCAATTGAATCAATGGTTCATTCAATTGATGTCGGCGATTTGCCATCCTGAGCATCCTTAACTTCTCACTTACAACTTGCGGGTTTACCTGTTGAGAAAAGGCTCTCCCCGGCAGTCGTGACTTAGCTTTTCTTAACAAGAACCCCATATG
>Ga0163144_10024979_pt1 | contig 11698 bp, 13 predicted proteins | sample OliLak19BULKMAT1_FD_123175 | JGI IMG/M metagenome (GOLD analysis project Ga0163144, IMG submission 123175) | Freshwater microbial mat bacterial communities from Lake Vanda, McMurdo Dry Valleys, Antarctica - Oligotrophic Lake LV.19.BULKMAT1 | ecosystem: Environmental > Aquatic > Freshwater >... | reverse complement strand
CATCGCAAGGACTCCGTTGACCACGATCAACCCAAGAATGATCAGAATTTCGGTAAGCATGACTGTGGTGGAGTTAGGGCCTGCCCCCCGGTTCCGCAAGCGGGTTCGGCCCCGTCAAAGGCTCAACGACACACCTTCGCGCGCGGCAAGGTCCAGAAAGAATTGCCAGGCGACCCGGCCGGAACGTGCACCGCGAGTCCTCTGCCATTCCACGGCTTCGGCCAAAAGGCGGTCCTTTGGCACCACGACGCCATGCGCGGCGCAATAGCCATGGATCATCGACATGTACTCATCCTGGCTGCAGGAATGAAACCCGAGCCACAAACCGAACCGGTCGGACAGCGAGACCTTCTCCTCCACCGCCTCACCCGGATTGATCGCCGTGGAGCGTTCATTCTCGATCATGTCGCGCGGCATCAGGTGGCGGCGGTTGCTGGTTGCGTAAAGCAGCACATTCGCCGGCCGCCCCTCGATCCCGCCATCCAGCACCGCCTTCAGCGATTTGTAGTGCTGATCGTCATGGCTGAACGACAGGTCATCGCAAAAGAGAACAAAGCTGTGGGGGGCGGCCCGCAGATGCGCCAAAAGCCGCGAAACCGAGGGCAGGTCTTCGCGGGACAGTTCCACGATCTTCAGATCATGCCCTTCGGCCCGCACCTGGGCGTGCACGGCCTTGACCAGGCTGGATTTCCCCATGCCCCGCGCCCCCCAAAGCAGCGCGTTGTTGGCAGGCAGGCCGCGCGCGAAATGGCGGGTATTTTCCAGCAACGTGTCGCGGGAGCGGTCGACACCGACCAGAAGCCCGATATCGACGCGCGATAGGAAGATCACCGGTTCCAGCCGATCAGGTTCGGTGTGCCAGACAAAAGCCTCCGCCATGAAATCGGGGGCGGGCAATGGCGCGGGGGCCAACCGCTCCAGCGCTGCGACAATGCGGGTCAACGCATCCCTCACGGCTTGGTCTCCGGGTCCCCTGCCGCCTGATCGCCGTCGGTTTCCTCATCCCAAAGGCCCTCGGCCCTCAGATCAGCCTCGCGCCGCTTCTCGATCTGGCGGATCAGAAAAATCGACACTTCGTACAGGGGATAGACCGCCGCAAAGAGGATAAGCTGGCTCATCACGTCGGGCGGAGTAACCAGGGCGGCGACGATGAGAATGACCACGATGGCATATTTCCGCATGCCCGCCAGCCCGGCCGAAGTGGCAAGCCCGGCCTTCCCCATCAGGGTCAACAGGACCGGAAGCTGAAAGCAAAGGCCAAAGGCCACGATCAGCTTCAGGCTGATGCCAAGCGTTTCGTTGACCTTGCCCTGAAACACGATGTCGATGCCGGAATCGGCAACGGGCGCCACGACCTCAGCCCCGGGCACGGCGACCGCCACATCGCCAAGGGCCGGGATCAGCGCCGCGATCAGCGAATAGCTGTCGGCAAAGCCGAGGAAGAACGTCATCGCGATCGGCGTCACCACGAAATGCGCAAAGGCGGCCCCGGTCAGAAACAGCAAAGGCGAGGCAAGCAGGAATGGCAGAAACGCCTGCTTTTCAGTGCGGTAAAGACCTGGCGCGACGAACCGCCAAAGCTGGTAGGCGATCACCGGAAAGCTGACCATCAGCCCGGCCACGACCGAGATGTGGACAAGGGTAAAGAAATACTCTTGCGGTGCGGTGTACTGCATCACCGGGTTCGGGTCGCCCAGCGCGCGCATCGACTGTTCGATTGGGGCCAGAAGGAAATCGAGGATCGGCTCGGCGACTACAAAGCACAGGATCATTGCCACCATGAAAGCGGTGACCGACCAGATCAGCCGGTTCCGCAATTCAGCCAAATGCTCCATCAGCGGGGCCGCGCTGTCTTCGATGCTGTCGGTCATGGTGCGCTATCGCCGGTTTTGCTGGCCGGCTTCTTGACAGCTTTCGGAGCAGGTTTCGGCGCTGGTACGGTGGCCAGTTCCGCCACGGCAGGCGCTGCGGTCTTCCGCGTGCGGCCACCGCGCTTGACCGCTGGTGCTGCAGCCTCTGGTGCGGCGGCGGGTTGGGGCATCACTGCCCCTGGTTGGGCCTTGGCTTCGGCCAGCGCAGTGGCGCGCTCGGCCGCGGCGACCTTCTTGGCCTGAACCACCTCGGCCAGAGCTGCGGTCGCGGGGCCAAGCGGGGTCGCGGGTGCTGGCGTTGTCGCCAAACCGGGGCCCAGCGCGGGTTTGGGTGCCGCCGGTTTCGGCGTCGCGGGCTTCAGCGGGTCCCATTTGTCGAACTTGTCGGCAGCGGACTTGATCGCATCCAGCCCCATCGCCTTCGGATTGGAGATCTTGCGCAGATCGTCCGCTGCGTCCTTGAAGCCGGATTCCTTGGCGGCGGTTTCCAGGGCGCGGTTGAAATCACGCCCCATGGCCCGGATCTTGGCCGTGAAGCGGCCCAGTTCGCGGAACATGCCGGGCAAGTCTTTCGGGCCGATCAGAATCAGCGCCACGATGCCGACGACCATGATCTCGGACCAGCTGAAATCCATGCCTTACGTCCCTTGCACCCGACCTTAGGCTCAGACCTTGTCCTTGTCGGACGGCGTCACATCCTTGGCCGCCTCGACCTTGGCCTCATCCAGCTCTTTCGTGCCGTCCCCAACGCCGCGCTTGAACGCGGTGATGCCCTTGCCCACCTCGCCCATCAGCGAGCTGACCTTGCCCTTGCCGAAAAGCACAAGCACGACGACCGCAATCAGCAGCAGGCCGGGCAGACCGATATTGTTGAACATGAGAAATCTCCGTTTCCAACCCCGCATCTGGCGGGTATTTGCAAGTCAAGCCTGTACTACGGCCAGTCTGACCCAAGTTCCAAGGGCGAAGCCGCTTGCCGAATGCAGTCTACTGACAGTATTTTGTCAGTAAGTCGGGCAGGATTGCCCCTAGGCCAAGGGGCGGCCCATGAAACGCGACGCGCGCCTGTTCGACATCGTGCAGAACCTGCGCGACGGGCGGCTGCACACGGCGGCAGAGCTTGCCCGTGCACTTGGCGTGTCGACCCGCACGATCTGGCGCGATATGGAGATGCTGGCCGCCACCGGCATCCCGGTGACGGGCGAACGCGGCCTTGGCTACATCCTGCGCGCGCCCCTGATGCTGCCGCCGACCATCCTGACCCCCGAAGAGCTTGATGCACTGGTCGAAGGCCTGCGCCACGTCGGTCAGGACGGCCACCCGAACGCCCGCGCCGCGCGCAGCCTTTTGTACAAGGTGGCGACGCTCTTGCCGCAGACCGGGATCGACCCGGACCCGAAAGACAACTGACAGGCTGTTGTCAGTAGGCATCTGTCAGAAGCCCTTCATCGCAACCGATGGAGACCCCGATGCGCATTCTGCCTGCCCTTGCCCTGACCCTCCTCATGGCCCCTGCCGACTCCGCCCGCGCCGATGGCACCGCCACCGACAACCTGGTTGCGGGGCCGGTGATGGAGATCGTCACTTTCCGTCTGGTCCCAGACACCAGCGACACAGCCTTCCTTGCCGCCGCAGAAGGCACCGCAGCCCCCCTGCGGCTTCAGCCCGGCTTTCTGGGCCGCAGCCTGACGAGGTCGGCTGACGGGCTCTGGACCGACCATGTCCTTTGGTCCTCAATGATCACCGCCACCGCTGCGGCGGACGCAATGATGGCCGACCCCGCCTTTGGTCCCTTCATGGCACTGATCGACGGTCCCACGGTCACCATGCGGCATGATCAGCTTTTGTGGCGGATGGATTGACCGAGGGCCACCGTCCCGGCACCCTGACACGATGCGCCGCACCGACCGCCTGTTCGAACTGATCCAGATCCTGCGCGACGGGCGGCTTCACACCGCCCGCGACATGGCCGAGCGGGTCGAGGTTTCAACCCGCACGATCTGGCGCGACCTCGCCAGCCTGCAGGCCAGCGGGCTGCCCGTCGACGGCGAACGCGGGGTGGGATACATCCTGCGCGAGACGATTGCTCTGCTGCCCCTGACCTTGACCCCGGACGAGGTGGAGGCCCTGCGCCTGGGCGCTGCCCTCGTGGCGCGGGGGGCTGACCCCTCGCTCGCCCGCGCTGCGGAACTGTTGCGGGCCAAGGTCGAAAGCGTCCTGCCCGATCGGCTGCGCCTGCCGCCAGCCACGACCGTCCCGTTCATCTTTACCGGACGCGAGACGGAAGACAGCGCCATCCACCTGCCCGCCTTGCGTCACGCCTTGCGGGAACGACTGCGGATCAGGATCGTCTACCGCGACGCCGCCGGTGACTATACCACCCGCCTTGTCCGCCCGTTGCAGCTGGAATTCTGGGGCCGGGTCTGGACCCTCGCCGCCTATTGTGAGGCGAGGGCCGATTTTCGCACCTTCCGTCTGGACCGCATCGAAGGACTGACCCTGACCGACACGCCCTTCCCGGCCGAACCGGGCCGCGATCTGGCGGATTACATGTCCCGTCGCGACCGCCCGCCGCCGTCGGACGGACCCTGGGATATCGAGGGCACGGATCAGGACTGGGACGATGGCGAGGACTTGCCCCGGAAATGAACCGGGCCTGTTAAACCCCGAACACAAAGCAGCGGTCGCGGCGGATCATCAGCCACAGCACCGTCCCAGGTTTGGGCAGAAACACCCCCGGTACGCTGGCGGTCAGCTTTGCGCCCTCGAAATCCATCGCGAAATCGACCAGGCTTTCGCGCCCCAGATAGCGGCTTCGCAACACGGTGCCGCGCGCAGGGGTGCCGTCTTCAGGTGTCGGGTTCGGGCCCTTGCCGGCGCGGTCGAAGTCGATCCGCAGATGCTGCGGACGGATCACGATCTCGACCGCCGCCCCATCCGCATGCCCCGGTGTAAGGAACGCGCCAAACGGTGTTTCGGTCAATGCTCCCTTGGATACCCCCCGGATCACATTGATATCGCTGAAGAACGCCGCTGCAGCCTTGTCGACCGGCGCGTTGTAGACGTTGTAAGGTGCGCCGCGCTGGACAATCCGGCCATCGCGCATCAGTGCTATCTCGTCGGCCATCCGCATCGCCTCATCCGGCTCATGCGTGACCAGAAGGACCGCTGTCGCTTCTTCTTTCAAAAGCTCGAGCGTCCGGTCGCGCACCCCGTCGCGCAAACGGTTGTCAAGGCCCGAGAACGGCTCGTCCATCAGCATTACCCGCGGGCGCGGGGCAAGCGCGCGCGCAAGCGCCACCCGCTGCTGTTCGCCGCCTGACAGTGAATGCGGGTACTTGGCATCGAACCCGTGCAGGTTGACCTTCTCCAGCAACTCCCCCACCCGACGTTGCCGCGCAGACCGGTCTACCCGCAGCCCGAACCCCACATTCTCGGCCACGGTCAGATGCGGAAACAGCGCGAAATCCTGAAACATAAGCCCGACGGAGCGGAGTTCGGGCGCAGCATGGCGGCCCGGCCCGGCGACGAGTTGCCCGTCCAGCCGGACCTCACCGGCATCGGCACGCTCGACCCCCGCAATGATCCGCAAGGTGGTAGACTTGCCGCAGCCCGATGGTCCCAGAAGACAGGTCACCTGCCCTGCTGCAACGCGGAGCGATACATCCTCCACCACCGCCCGTCCGCCGAAGGACCGGACGAGGTGCGAAACCTCCAGACGCAGCGGGGACATGTTGGTCATCAAACCTGCCGAAATCGCTCAGGCTTTCCCTAGCAGCGCGGGGGCGAAGCGGCAAGGTTCAGAGGGTCGCGTTCGTCGCCCCGCCATCGAGGAGGATGTTCTGCCCGATGATGAACCCGGCATGTTGCGAACACAGAAACGCGCAAGCCGCCCCGAACTCCGCCGCCGTGCCATAGCGACCCGCCGGGATCGTGGCGGCGCGCTCGGAAATCGCGTCTTCCATGCTGATCCCGCGCGCCTTCACCACCGCCCCGTCCAGGGCAATGGCACGGTCGGTGGCATGAATGCCCGGCAGCAGGTTGTTGATCGTGACCCCACGCCCCGCCACCTGCCGGGAAGTCCCGGCGACAAAGCCGGTCAACCCCGCCCGCGCAGTGTTGGACAGGCCGAGCGCCGCAATCGGCGACTTGACCGACACGCTGGTGATGTTGACCACCCTGCCCCAGCCCTTCGCCATCATGCCAGGCAGCACGGCCTGCATCAGCGCGATTGGCGTCAGCATGTTGGCGTCGAATGCACGGATAAAATCCTCGCGGGTCCAGTCGGACCAAAGTCCCGGCGGCGGCCCGCCCGCATTTGTCACCAGAATGTCGAACGGCCCCTCGGCCAGCACCGCCGCGCGACCCGCCTCACTGGTGATGTCTGCGGCAACCGTGACCACATTCACCTGATGCCGGGTGCGAATTTCTGCCGCGGTCGCTTCCAGCACCTCAACCCCGCGCGCGTTCAGCACGAGGTCCACCCCAGCCTCGGCCAAAGCCTCGGCCGAACCGCGCCCCAACCCCTTGGACGACGCACAAACCAGTGCCCGCTTGCCCCTGATCCCCAGATCCATCCGCAGCCTCCAGATTCACTTGATAAAGTGCTAGGCGCAAACGCCTCAAACGTCCACTCGCGGACTTTCCCTTCTGCCCAAGTATCCTCAGGGGGTTTGGGGGCAGAAGGCCCCCATCGGCCGAGCCGGTTGGCGCGCGCCCTTCGCGCGCCAGAGGCGAGACAAAAGGCGCGCGCGGCACGCGCTCCACTCGGTCTGCGCAAGACAGGGCGTCAGGTGGCGTAGAAGAACTCTTCCCGCACGATCTTGCCATTCGCCACGTGGTAGACGCCGACTTCGGTCATGTCGAAGGCCTTGCCGTCGGCCTTGGTCGTGCCTTGGACCGAGAACACCACCGCAAACCGGTCTTCGCCATGCAGATACGGCCCGTCGACCTTGCCACCGGCGACGCTGTGGTTGTCGTCCCACCACTGGTGCTTGCCGTCGATTCCGGCCAGCCCGTGGGTCTCACGGCCCATGCCGCCCATATCAACCGCCTCTACCGATACCGCGTCTTCCGCGTACAGTTTCTTCAGGTTTGCACGGGCCCGGTTCTCACGGCAGCCAGCGACGAGTTCGTTTGCGACTTCGGACAGGGTCATGACATCCTCCTGATGTTCAGTGAATGTTCTCAGGCTACGCCGCGCCTGTGACGGCAGCAAGACAGTCTTGCGGTTGCGGGCAAGGGTCCGCCGTCTTATACCGCAGCCCATGTCGAACCGCGCCCCCCTGCCCGCCGAAATCGCCCGCCGCCGGACCTTTGCGATCATCTCGCACCCCGACGCCGGCAAGACCACTCTGACCGAAAAGTTCCTGCTGTTCGGCGGTGCGATCCAGATGGCCGGGCAGGTCCGCGCCAAGGGCGATGCGCGGCGGACGCGGTCGGATTTCATGAAGCTCGAGCAGGAGCGCGGCATCTCGGTGTCCGCGTCCGCCATGTCGTTCGATTTCCGCAACTACCGGTTCAATCTGGTGGACACCCCCGGCCACAGCGATTTTTCCGAAGACACCTACCGCACGCTGACCGCCGTCGACGCGGCGGTGATGGTGATCGATGGGGCCAAGGGGGTGGAAAGCCAGACCCGCAAGCTCTTTGAGGTCTGCCGGTTGCGTGACCTGCCGATCCTGACCTTCTGCAACAAGATGGACCGTGAATCCCGCGACGTGTTCGAGATCATCGACGAGATTCAGGAAAACCTCGCCATCGATGTTACCCCGGCGTCGTGGCCCATCGGCGTGGGGCGGGAGTTTGTCGGGGCCTATGACCTCCTCCACGACCGCTTGGAGATCATGGACCGCGCCGACCGCAACAAGGTGGCGGAGTCGATCAAAATTTCCGGCGTTGATGACCCGAAACTGGCCGAACATATCCCCGCCGAGCTCCTCCAAAAGTTCCATGAGGAGCTGGAGATGGCGCGGGAGCTCTTGCCCGCCTTTGACCGTTCGGCGTTCCTGAACGGCTCGATGACGCCAATCTGGTTTGGCTCGGCGATCAACTCCTTCGGCGTGAAGGAACTGATGGACGGCATTGGCGAATACGGGCCCGAACCCCAGCCGCAGAAGGCCGCTGAACGGCAGATTGACGCATCCGAAACTCCAGTCACCGGCTTTGTCTTCAAGGTGCAGGCCAACATGGACCCGAAACACCGCGACCGGGTGGCCTTTGTGCGCCTCGCCTCCGGTCATTTCGAACGCGGGATGAAGCTCCACCATGTGCGGACGAAAAAGCCGATGACCGTGGCAAGTCCGGTCCTGTTCCTCGCCGCCGACCGCGAACTGGCGGAAGAGGCCTGGGCGGGCGACATCATCGGCATCCCGAACCACAGCCAGCTTCGGATCGGCGATGCGCTGACCGAGGGTGAGACCCTGCGCTTCACCGGGATCCCCAGTTTTGCGCCGGAGCTTCTTCAGTCGATCCGCGCGATGGACCCGATGAAGGCCAAGCACCTCGAAAAGGCCCTGACCCAGTTCGCCGAGGAAGGCGCCGCCAAAGTCTTCAAGCCGATGATCGGCTCGGGCTATATCGTCGGCGTCGTGGGAGCCCTGCAGTTCGACGTGCTGGCCAGCCGGATCGAACAGGAATATGCCCTGCCGGTGCGGTTCGAAGGGTCGAACTTCACTTCCGCCCGCTGGATTTCCGGCGACAAGGCCGAGATTGAAAAGCTGACCTCGGTCAACAAGGGCCATATCGCGCATGACAGCGACGGCGACCTGGTGTTCCTGACCCGCCTGCAATGGGACATCGACCGCGTGGTGCGGGACTATCCGGGGCTGAAGCTTACCGCGACCAAGGAGATGATGGTCTGAGCCTGCCGTTCCGGCACTGCCCAGACGCGTCAGATCATGCCAGAACGGCGGTCAGTGTCGTTTCGGCCTTCAGCAGCCGCGAGATCGGGCAACCGGCTTTTGCGGCGGCCGCCGCTTCCTGAAACGCCGCGTCCGTGGCGCCGGGCACCTGTGCGGTCAGGTCAAGATGGACCTTCGTCACCGTCGGCGCACCGTCGATGAAATCGAGCGTGGCCGTCGCGGTTGTCTTGATCTCTGTCGCGGTAAGTCCCGCCTTGCCAAGCTCCCCCGAAAGCGCCATCGAAAAGCAGGCGGCATGTGCCGCAGCGATCAGTTCCTCGGGGTTTGTCCCGTCGGCGCCCTCAAACCGTTTGCGAAAGTCATAGGGGGCGGACACCAGTGTTGCGGACCGGGTCGAAATATGGCCTTCGCCGGACTTCAGATCGCCTGTCCAGATTGCGGAAGCGCTGTTGGTGACGGCCATGATGGATTCCTTCCAAAAGGGATGTTGAGGGTATGACGACCGTTCAACGCGTCAGACGCCTGAACCGATCCTTACCTCTCTCGCTGCCTTGGAAGGGTCGCATCCAATACTTTCGGGTCAACAGGAAGTTGAAGGTGCCCGCCCTGCGGTGCCAGACTGTTGACCCGGTTCGTAGCCGAAGCGATTGACCTTGCCGCCAAAATCGGCTACCGCCGCTGCATTCCGATACGGGTTTCCGTATCGGGTACCGACGCCGGGGCGCCCGGAAACATGCGTCCCTTCAGCCAATGCGGTCCGATACCGCATCCATAGGACGCAAATGACCAAATTTTCCGATCTCGCGCTTGACCCGCGTGTGCTGCAAGCCGTGCTTGAGGCCGGCTATGAAATCCCGACACCGATTCAGGCCCAGGCCATTCCCGAAGCGCTGAAGGGCCGCGATGTCCTTGGCATCGCGCAGACCGGCACCGGCAAGACCGCCAGCTTCGTGCTGCCGATGGTCACGCTTTTGGGCCAGGGCCGCGCCCGAGCGCGGATGCCTCGCAGCCTGGTGCTGGCACCAACGCGCGAGCTTGCCGCACAGGTGGCCGAGAATTTTGACACCTATGCCAAGCACACCAAGCTGACCAAGGCGCTGTTGATCGGCGGGGTTTCGTTCGGTGAGCAGGACAAGCTGATCGACCGCGGCGTCGACGTGCTGATCGCCACCCCGGGCCGCCTCTTGGACCATTTCGAGCGTGGCAAGCTCTTGCTCACCGGCGTGCAGATCATGGTGGTGGATGAGGCCGACCGGATGCTCGACATGGGCTTCATCCCGGATATTGAGCGGATTTTCCAGCTGACCCCGTTCACGCGCCAGACGATGTTCTACAGCGCCACCATGGCACCAGAGATCGAGCGGATCACCAACACCTTCCTCACCAACCCGGCCAAGATTGAGGTTGCGCGGCAGGCGACGGCGTCCTTGACGATCACGCAGGCGCTGATCGAGGTGAAGCCCGCCCGCAAGGATCGTACGTTCGCCGAAAAACGCTCTGTCCTGCGCGCGCTGATCCGCGCGGAGGGTGAGGCCTGCACCAACGCGATCATCTTCTGCAATCGCAAGATGGATGTGGATGTGGTGGCAAAGTCGCTGAAATCGCATGGCTTCAACGCGGCACCGATCCACGGCGATCTGGAACAGTCGATGCGGATGAAGACGCTGGACGCCTTCCGCGACGGGTCGCTGCACCTTCTGGTCGCATCGGACGTGGCGGCACGGGGTTTGGACATTCCGGCGGTGAGCCATGTGTTCAACTTTGACGTGCCATCGCACCCCGAGGATTACATCCACCGCATCGGCCGCACCGGTCGTGCCGGACGGCTTGGCAAGGCCTATACGATCTCGGTCCCGTCGGACGAGAAATACCTCAAGGCCATCGAAAGCCTGGTCAAGATCGAGATCCCGCACGGCAGCCTGCCCGAAGGATACGTCCCGGACATGAGCGAAGGCGGCCCCGACAGGCCCCGAGAAGAGCGGTCCTCCGGCGGACGCGAGCGTGGCGGTCGGGACCGGGGTGGTCGCGACCGTGAGCGGGAGCGGCCGCGCAAGCCGCATGACGAAGTGGCAGCGATGGAGCCGGTCGTTGTCGCTCAGCGTCCAGTGGTCGTTGTTGAAACGATCGTCGAGGAACGGCACGAACCCCGGCCCGAGCGCAACGAAAGCCGGGGCGACGGACGCCGTGACGGACGCCGTGACGGACGGGCCGACGGGCGCGGCGAACATCGGGAAGAGGCGCGCGGCGAGACCCGCGGCGACGCCCGCACCGACCGCCGCGAACCAAGGGAAGAGCGTCGCGACTATCGGCGCGACCGCGATCTTGGCCCTTCGGTCGTCGGCATGGGCGACCACGTGCCGGACTTCATCCTGCGCAGCTTCGCGCTCAAGTCCGCTACTGCGGATGACGCCGAAGAAGCGGCAACCGGCACCGAAGGCTGAGGGCAGCCCCGGATTTGATCCGGGGTGCGCCGTCACTCCGCCATCAGGCGGCTGATGACCACGGTCACCTCGGGTTTCTTGCCGATCTCTTCCATCGCGACCTGGCGAAGGACCTTACGGACCTCCTCTTCCAGCTTCACGTCGTCCTTCAGAAGCTTTTTGCCGGCCCGGTCGATGAACTCGCCAAGGTCAGCCTCCAGCGTCTCGACCAGGGGGCGGCCGCCCCGGCCGGTGGCGGCCAGGCCCATCACCTCGACCCAGGGCTCGCCCATCGGCTGGTCGTTTTCATCCAGGATCACCGTCACCAGCGCATGGCCGTTCAGCGCCATCCGGATGCGGTCGCGCACGACACCATCAAGCGCGCCAACCAAGGCGGTTCCGTCAAGATAGACCCGGCCGGTTTCGACATGCTCGACGACTTCCGGCACATCGCCGGAAAGGTCGACCATCATGCCGTTGGTGACCACGGCAGAGGCGATGCCCGCTTCGGTCGCGATCCGGGAATGTTCGCGCAGGTGCCGGT
>Ga0163144_10024978_pt1 | contig 11698 bp, 7 predicted proteins | sample OliLak19BULKMAT1_FD_123175 | JGI IMG/M metagenome (GOLD analysis project Ga0163144, IMG submission 123175) | Freshwater microbial mat bacterial communities from Lake Vanda, McMurdo Dry Valleys, Antarctica - Oligotrophic Lake LV.19.BULKMAT1 | ecosystem: Environmental > Aquatic > Freshwater > Lake... | reverse complement strand
CCATCGCCCGCGCGGTGTTCGCAGCGCAATCGCGTCACCCTGCCCCACGTCGATCATGTGCAGCTCCAATTGCCCGGGGCCGCGCGCGAGCACCGGTGCCCACAGCGCGAGCACGAGCGCCGCCGCACCAACGAGCAGCGGTGGCAGGACACGACGTCGTGCGGTACTGACGACGAGCGCCGCCATCATGACGCCCATGCACAGCGCGGTGAACCGACCGGGCGCAACGCTGAGCGCGGCGTGGGGCACGTCGCTCGCCACACGGGCGATGTAGTCGAGCGCCACCAGCGGCGCGGCGGCCGAATCGGCAACCCACAAGGCCACGCTGCGCAGCGGCGCCAGCAGCAACGCCAAAAACAGCACGAGTTGCAGAAACGCCACCACTGGTGATGCCAGCACGTTGCTGAGTGGCGCCACGAGGCTGACCTGTCCGAACGACCACGCCACGAGCGGTGCGGTGATCACACTGGCCAGTGTGCCGACGAGCAGTTCCTGCACCAGCTGCAGCCGCCAGCCAGCGAGGCGTGGACCGGCGCGCCTGAGCGCGTGCCACCGGCGCTCGACGGGCGCCCAGATACCCGTACCGACGGGGCGCTCCGCGACGAGTGGACGGGTGCGCCATCGCCGCAGGATGGTGCGTCCACCGACCAACGCGGCCATGCCAACAGCCGACAATTGCCACCCCAGCGAGGCCACGACACGCGGATCAAGCGCGGGCACCGTGACGCCAAGCGCGAGCGCCGTCCACGGATGGACGGGACGATCAAGCCGGCGCGCCAACATGACCGTGGTGAGCATGCTCGCCGCACGCGTGGCGGGCGCGGGGAAGCCGAGCAGCAACACATACGCGCCAACACTGACGAGCGCGAGCAACTCCGCGGTGCTCCGTCGCATCCGCAGCGCCGCCCCCACCGTGCGCAGTGCGCCCGCGATGATTGCCACGTGCAGTCCGGAGATGGACAATACATGCACCAATCCGGCGATGGCAAACCGGTCGCGGACCTCGGGCGCGATGCCGTCCTGATCGGCGACGAGCAGTGCCCGTACCAGCGGGGCGCGCTCGCGCCACAGCGTATCGATGATTGCGCCGGTGCGACCTCGCCAACCATGCACCCAATCCACCGCACCCGTTGGCGTGAGCTCAGCGTCATCCAGTCGGAGAATCCGTCCGGACGACAGTCGATGCGCCCGCACGGTCACCCACGCACCCGCGGGCGTCACGCCACTCTTGACTGAGATCGTGGCCGGCACTCGGCACGATGCCGTGGCTGGGTGGGTGGATCGTGCATCGGCGCGCACCCAGGCTCGCGGCGCCGCAGCGTCGTGTACACGCAACACGAGCGCGACCTCCGGATCTCCCAGCGCCTCGAGACATCGGGCATCGTGCACCCATGCGGCGTGGGCGGAGAGCAATGAGGCGCAGCCCACCGCGACGATAGCCGCGAACGTGTAGCGAGCCCCGTGGGTTGATGTGCGAGCGGCCGCCGACGCTCTCGCGGCGTACAGGAGCCAGCTGACGGCACACACCGCGGCGCACGCGATGCCCCACAGCACGACTGCGGAAAACGCCGGTGCGCCGGCCCGGACATCCGCGTGTGCCCACGCCGCGATCGTCGCGCCGAGCAACCACGCCGCCACCAGATAAACGAGGAGAGGCACGGTGCACCATGGCACCGATTGCCTCACCCTCCGTCATCATTTTATCGCGGCATCAATCACGAGCACGCACGGCGGCGCAATGCGGCGTGATGTTCTGCCGGGCGCCACTTGCCTCAGCTGGCCATCGGCAGCGGCTGCCGGGTCGGTTTCTGCAGATCGACGAACGTGCCGGTAAATGTGCTGCCGGTCGTCCCCGTGAGTTCGACCGTGTGGTAGCTGTTCACCAAAGATGCCTCACCCGGCACGAGCACCGTTTTCCAGTCGCGCGTACGTCCCATGAGCAGCGCACCGTCGCGCGCGAGGCGCTCGACAAGAATCTCCACACGCGATCCCAGCAACGTGAGATTCTGTTCGCGCGACTGGGCGCGGACGGTTTGGATAAGCCGTGCAAGACGCTCGCTGGCCACACTATCGGCAATCATCTCTTCGGCCGGCATGCGCGTGGCCGGCGTTCCCGGTCGCGGAGAGAACTTGAATGTGAACGCATCACTGAATCCGGCGGCGGCGACCGCCGTGAGCGTCTCGGCAAAATCTTCGTCGGTTTCGCCCGGAAAGCCCACGATGACATCAGTCGTGAGCACGAGGTTCGGCATTGCGGCGCGCAAACGGTCCACGCACTGCAGAAACTCCTCGCGCGAGTAGCGGCGCAGCATGCGCTTGAGCACGCGCGTCGAGCCACTTTGCATGGGGAGATGCACGTGTTCGCAGGCGGCAGCGACCTCCGCATGCGCGGCGATCACACGATCGGAAAAGTCGTTGGGATGCGGACTCGTGTAGCGTAGTCGCCGGACGCCATCAATCGCGCCCACCGCGCGCAAGAGATCGGCAAAGTCGTTCGTGCCATCGTTGTACGAGTTTACCGTCTGACCGAGCAGCACGATTTCGCTCGTTCCGGTCTCCACCACCTGCCGGACTTCGCGCACCACTTCGTGGAGTTGCCGAGAACGCTCCGAGCCACGCGTGTGCGGCACGATGCAGTACGTGCAGCGATAGTCGCAGCCACGCTGGACCGGAATCCAGGCCTTCACCGGATCCGTGCGTCTCGGGACAAAGTCCTCGTAATGCTCCTCGAGATCGAACGTGGTGAAGATGCCGCGTTCACCGTTGCGCGCGTTGTCGATCAGCTGCGGCAGCGCACGATACCCATCCGGTCCAACCACCAGCGACACGTGACACGCCTTCTCGAGCAACTTCGGTCCCAGCCGCTGCGCCATGCAGCCGGTGACCCCGACAATGGAGTCGGGTTTCATGAACCGGCGCATTTCCCCGAGTCGTCCGATGACCCGCTGTTCCGCGTGATCGCGAATCGCGCAGGTGTTCACGAGGATGACGTCGGCGCCATCCGGCGCGTCGACGGCCTCATAGCCGTGCGCAGCGAGGGTGCCGTACATGAGTTCCGAATCGGCCACATTCATCTGGCAGCCGTAGGTCTCGATGTACACGGTGGGGCGAGGTATGGAGGACATCCGTGAAAGATAGCCGAGAGCAGGACTCGGCTTCAACGGTTTGGCGCAGGCCGCGCGCGTCCCAGCGCCGCGTTGATCGCCTCCACCAGATCGGACGACGCGAAGGGCTTCGAGATGAGAGCCGCCCCTGCTTCAGGCAGCAGCGCGGCAGGCAGTGCGTCGCCAGTGTACCCGGAGATGTAGATGACCGGTCTTATGTCCCCGAGCGCACGACGCTTGGCGACGAACTGCGGCCCGGACAGTCCGGGCATCATGACGTCGGTCACAATCACGGCGATATCGTCAGCGGCCGCCGCCAGCACGGCCAGAGCGTCAAACCCACTTTCGGCGGTGCTGACGCGGAACCCGGCGCGCTGCAGCAGGCGCTGCACGGTGCGCAACACCGGAGCGTCATCGTCGACGAGCAGTACGTGCACGGGCGACTCTGAGGCGATCGCGGTGGCCGGCCTCTGTCGGCCGTCGGCTCTCCGGTCGGAGACCGTTGGCGATGACCGAGGTGTGGTGTTGGGTGAGACCAGCGGCAGCCACACGCGCACCTCCGCGCCCCCCTCCGGCACATTGGCAACCGAGACGTGGCCACCCATCTGCTCCACCCGTGCAAGCGTGATCGGCAAGCCGAGCCCCGTTTCGACATTTTGCTGCTTGCTCGACAGCCCCGGCTCGAACACGTTGGCCAGCTGATCAGCAGCGATGCCAGGGCCGGAGTCGACGCACCGCAACACGGCCCACGTTCCCGATGGCACTTCTCCGTGGGCGTGCGCCAGACGCGACGTGAGCGAAACGCGTTCGACATGTAGCGAGAGGCGCCCGTGTCCCTGCATCGCCTCGCATGCGTTGGCCACGATTGACCGAACGCCTTGGGCCAGCGCGGCCCGGTCGCCGGACGCAACGAGCGGGTGCGCCGACAGTTCCACGCGCAGGGAGATCGAGTCTCCACAGACCAGTCGAACTTCGCGCTCGATCGAAGTGACGACGTCGCGAAGATCAAAGCGCTCGACGAGCAGCGGTTCGTGACCACTCAACGCACGAAGCGCTTGTGTAAGCTCGGTCGCTCGACCGATCGCACCGACGGCGGCATCGATATCGTCGAGCGCGTCCCCGCGCGATTGCTCTCGTGCCAGCTCGAGTCGGCCCTGCACCACCGTGAACAGATTGGTGAGGTCGTGCGCGAGTCGTCCCGCAAACTGCGCCACACCGCCGAGGCGATTCCGTACCGCGCTGCGTGCGTCAGCCGCCACGCGCAAGTCGGCCGAGCGCGACGTGGTGACGATACGAAGGGGAGCTGTCTCCGTCGCCGGCACGACGTTCGAAGTGGTCTCTACCCAGCTGTAGCTTCCGTCCGAGCGACGAAAACGATACGTGATGCTCAGCGTGCGTTCCCCGGTGAGCAGCCGCTCATGCGATTCGCTCCGGATGCGTTCCGTGTCGTCTGGATGAAAACACGCGTACGGATCAGCGCCGACAAGCTCATCCGCTTCCCATCCGAGCACTTCACGCGCACCTTCACTTACCCACTCATACCGACCGTCGGCGGCGTGAAGACAGATCGCCTCACGCGCGGCCGCCGTCACGACGCGCAGCTGTCGTTCGCTTTTGCGCAGCAACTCTTCCGCCTCGCGTTCGGCCGTGATATCAACGAAAGTGGTGACCGCGCCGTGCAGGCCCTCGGGTCCCGACAACGAAATGGGTCGAGAGCTGATGCGAAGCCAGACCTGCGTGCTGTCGGGACGCTGCACGCCCATGACGAACGCTGTGAGGGGTTGCCCCGAGCGCAACACAACCATCGCGGGGTGCTCGTCGCCGCTCAGCTCGCGCCCATCGCCGTCGATCGTTTTCCAGCGCGGGGACGAGGAGGTCGTGCCAAGCAGTTGCTCGGCGGAGAGACCCAAAATGCGCTCCGTGGCACGGTTCCACAGACGAATCGCACCGGTTTCGTCCTGCAGCACGATGCCTTCTTCAATCGACTCGAGCACGGCGCGGAATCGCTCCTCGCTCTCTTCGAGCGCTCGCTGCTCGGCCCGTCGTGCAGTGATGTCGGCGGCAACGCCGACCTGCCCCTGCACCGTTCCATCGCGTGCTCGAACCAACGCCACGCGGACACTGGCGGTACGGCGTTCGCCGTCTGGGCGCAGATACTCAACGTTCTCCGGACCAAACGTCTCGTCCCGTTCCAGTGCGGTGCGCGCCTTGTCCAGCAGGTCACGCGACTCGGGAGCCAAGGCGTCCATCCACCCGTAGTCGAGACAGTCCTCAAAGGACAGGCCAACCATCGCCTTATATTTGGCGTTCACCCACACGCACCGGCCCTGCGCGTCGTTACGGAAGATTCCCACCGGCACGGTATCCGAAAGCACCCGCAGGCGCTCGACGATTTCCTCGTCCTCGGCGAGGTCCTGCATGACGGCCGAAAATCCTTCGAGCTCCCCAAGTTCGTTGTGATGTGGCACCAGCACCTGTCGCACCGAACGCTCGCCCTGCCCCGGCGGCTGCACGGCGGTCAGTCCAACCCAGTGACCCGTGCGGACCGCCGTTGGTCGGCCCTCGTCCATCAGAAGGCGGTGGACCCAATCGGGCCGGAACGCCGAGACGTTCTGGCCGACCAGGGGCTCCCCGATCAGCGCCTCCAGCGACCGATTGGCCCAGAGAATCGTGCCGTCAAGCGCCGTGGTAACGACGTAGTCCGGTGTGACGGCAAGCAGTTCGGCCAGTCGTGAAAGCCAAACAGAGGCGTCACTGCTCGAGTGTGGAAAGACGCTTGACACAGCGGAGAGTGTGTGAGGAAAGCGAAGTCAACTTCACCGACGGCACCGCCGGTCAACCGTCTCAGGCTGCGATCAACGCAGCAGCCGCCAAGAGGGCACGCACTCCGCAATTATACGGCTCTCGCGTCCTACGGGCGAATTGTGATCGCGGCGGACAATCCCCACGCGTCCTCACGCGCCTGATCTCCCTTGACGCGTCGCAGCGATCGCTGCACCGACAAATCCAGTGACGCGTTCTCGGACGCGATCGGGATGCCGAGTCCGCCGTGAATCCCGCGTTCTGACACAGGGAGATCGCGCAGCAGGAACGGGAGATCGCGCTGTCCGTAGCCGACGCGCCACAGGACCGGAACTCGGCGCAACGAGCCGGCCTCAAACTCGGTGCCGACCGACCAGTTGGTCGCGTCCTGCGCCGTCGCCGCCTCGCTGCCGAGCCCATTCATCGCGCTCCACTGTATCCGTTCGACGTTCGCGGCCAGAACCGTGCCGGAGAAGCCCTGATACAACACCCCAGCGCCCAGTCGCCCGGGCAGGTTGGCACTGCGCAGCGTCGAGTCGCGCCGCAACGCGTTCAATGCGCCGCCGACCTTCCAGCTCGCGCCGACCAGCAAGTCCCGTGAAACACGCCAGTTAACGCCGAGCGCTGCCCCGACACCTTCGAATCCGATTCGGGTGGAGTCGAGCACACCGCCGAAGCGCAGGGTATCGGGAAACGCCCGTGTGCGCACGACACTGTGTTCGCCCGTCACCGCCAGAATTGCCGCGCCGAGCCCGAGTTTCTTCCAGGTCCATCCCGCGGCCAGTCGCAACTCCGTCATGGCACCGCGTGATTCCAGTCGATCGGTGGTGGGTACGGCGGTACCATCGATGATGGCCGATCCGGATGACTCGGTGGTGAAGCTGCGGTCGAGCAACGTCGTGCCGGAAATCAGTAGTCCCACGCGCTTGACGCGCAGTCCTGCGGCGATGAGCGGAACGCGCTGCGCGGTCGAGTTCTCGCGGATGTCGCCGAAGCGCACGGTGCGGAACTCCGGTTCGCCCTGGACGCTGATGATACTGTTCCCGATCTCGGCGACCGCGGCCGGATTTCGGGACGAGAGCAGATCAAACTCGCCCGTGGCGCCGGCCGCTCCGAGTGAACGCGTACTGAGCCCGCCGGTGGGATAGCCAAATCCTTGCGCGCTCAATGCCCCTTGCGCCTGCAACGCCGTGCGAGGGAGAAGCACCACCACGACGCCGAAGACCGCCGCGCAGAAAATGGAGTGCCGCTGCAGTCTGATCATGGAATTGCGAACTCCGTTCGCGGCAAATAGGTAATGCGCAGACGTGGACGCAGCGCGGCGGGTGCTGAGAGATCGTAAAAGCGGATCTCTCCACCGAACGATCCTTCCCCATCGATCCGCAAGGCGATAAAGCGCGTGACACTCGAGTCGATTGTGCTCCAGCCACGCACCAGACTGACGATGTTGATGGCGCGCTGCCCACTGTCCTGCGGAACGAATCGCACCGGGTTGACGCCGGCCAGCAGTCCGTTGGCCGCGAGCGACGTGGCCAGATAGAGGTCGGACACCGCGTTGGTGGACACGCCGATGAATGGCTGCACACCGATGGAGTCGCCGCGATCCGCGCTGAACGATGGCCGCTGTGTGAGCAACAGTTCCGCTCGTACGACGGTGCTCGATTCAACGATTGCACGCGGAACGGCGAAACGGAAATACGCGCGACGGGACGGCCAGGCGCCAACGCTGACGGTCCCGGACGGCACCGGTTCGGAGCCGCGAATCGTGAGCGCATACACAGTGTATGCCAGCCGCAGCGCGTCATCGTTTTCGCTCCCCACGAACCCGGTGCGCGGCACGACATCCACCGGTCGGTAGCTGGTGTCGGAGGCGGGATCGAATGTGAGCCGAGGGGCGCCTTCACCTCCGGCGAACGCACCGAGGCGCAGCTGCGCATTGGCCGTGGACACAATGCGAACGCCCAGTCGCACGCGTCCGGCGAGCGCGATGCGTTGCTCGACAAACGCATCCGGGATTGGAATGCGCAGCGAGTCGGCTAACGCGCCCGCCGGCACAATCACCTCGCTGAGCTTGCGGTCCGGACGAAACAAGGTCCGGATTACCGCGGCCGACGAATCCGATTCGGTGGTGTCGACGTTGAATAGTTCGACGGTAAACGCACCCTTCGCCTTCGAGCCGGTGGTGTCCACAAAAAATCGCAGCACGGTGGAGTCGATCGTCGTAATGGCTTCCTGCACCGGCTGATTGTTCGGGCTGAACGTTGTTGGCAGGTTGTCAAAACGCACGATGACGTGCGTCTCGAGCGTATCTCCGCGCGAGGCCAGCAGTGCGCCGGTGGTGAGGCCGAGCACGGGATACGGGCCAAGCGTGGTATCGAGGTCGATGGCATTCAGAATGGTATCGACAAACGGCGCCTGAGCCTGCGGACACAAGAGCGGGCAGGCCGCACCACCTTGGAACTCTTCTGTGCACGCCGTCACCACAAGCACGGCGCCAACGAGGGCCGCCAGCAGACCGGCGCGAGACGTTCGGGGAGACAAAGGGGCCGCGCCGGAGAATGACGACGGCAGAAGACGAGACAGCAGCGAACGCTCAGGCATGCGCGAGCGATGAAGGCGTGAAGGGAAAAGGCAGCAAGTCGGCAAGCGACCACTGGGCAACCCGACCGTTGGCCGCCACGCTGACGACCTCCAGTGCAGGTGCGAACTCAACAAGCGCCTGCCGACAGATACCGCAGGGCGGCGCTGGAACATCGGCGTCGGTCACGATGACGACGCGCACAAAATCACGAGCGCCAGAAGCCACGGCCGACGCAAGTGCGCCTCGCTCGGCACAGATGCCGGCTGGGTAACTCGCATTTTCGACGTTGCAGCCACTGAAGATGGCCCCGTCACTCGCCATGAGCACTGCCCCGACCCGGAAATCCGAGTAGGGAGCCCAAGCACGCGCCTGCACCGACCGGGCCATCGCCGTCAGTACTTCCAGCGACGTGTCCGCTGCCGATGGACGCGACTCACTCATGCGAGCCCGCACGCGGCGAGAAACGACTGACCTTTACCGCGCCACGCGAGTCCAAACCACTCGGCCAGCGAGGCGCCGACGTCGGCGAACGTGTCACGCTCGCCTAGCGGACCGGGCCGCACGCGCGGCCCCGCGACGAGCACCGGCACCCGCTCGCGCGAGTGATCGGTGGAGGGCGTGGTTGGGTCGTTCCCGTGATCGGCGGTAATTATGAGCAGGTCATCCTCCCGAAGGGCCTCGAGCAGACGCGGCAGCACCGCGTCGAACGCGGTCAGTGCGTCGGCAAATCCGGGCCCGTCGTTCCGATGCCCGTACAACTGATCGAAATCTACCAGATTGGCGAAGCAGAACCCATGCCGATCTGAATCCAGCCACTGCATGAGGCGTTGGACACCATCAGCGTTGTCGAGGGTGTGCTCCGAGCGGAGATTTCTCCCGGCGAACAGATCGTCGACTTTGCCGATACCGTGGCGCGGAATGCCGGCCGCCGCGAGCTCGTCCAGGAGCGTGGAACCTGGAGCGGGCAGCGAGAAGTCCCGGCGGTTGGCCGTTCGCGTCCAGACTCCGCCCGCTCCCAGGAATGGCCGGGCGATCACACGCGAGACGTCGTGCGGCGGAACAAGTTGCGAACGCGCAATCTCGCAGGCCCGGTAGAGCTCCCCGAGCGGAATCCATTGCTCATGCGCGGCGACCTGAAAGACCGAGTCGGCCGACGTGTACACGATCCAACTGCCAGTCTCCCGCTGCGCCTCGGCGAACTGCGCAATCACGGCCGTACCGCTGGCCACGGAGTTCGCCAGCACGCCGCGTCCCGTGGCCTCGACAAACGGCGCGAGCACCTCGGGCGGGAACCCGTGCGGATACGTGGGGAATGGCCGTTCAAGCTGGACACCGGCGAGTTCCCAGTGTCCCGTGGTGGAGTCTTTTCCGGCCGACCGGGGAAGCGCCGCCGCCCAGGCCCCGGTCGGTGACGCGACCGCAGGCACGCCAGGGAGCGGGGCGATATGGCCTAATCCAAGGCTGGCGAGATTCGGCAGCACAAGGCCTCCCTGCTGCCGCGAGAGATTGCCCAGCGTGTCGCTGCCGCGATCGCCGTAGGCATCAGCGTCGGGCGCCTGCCCGATTCCCACGCCATCGAGGATCAGCAGCAGTGCGCGACGGGTGGCGCGGTCGGGGAAGGCCTGTGATGTCATGTGCGCTCCCGATACACGCGAGGGAGCCGTAAGCGCCATCCCACGAGCAACTCGTACGGAGAGAGGCCGCATCGCGATGCCACGTCATCGATCGTGAGCGTCGCCACGTCCTCACCCGGGGGGTTCCCGAGCACGGTGACGACGTCGCCCACGGCGCAGGAGACGTCCGTCACATCGAGCATGGTCATATCCATGGAAATCAGCCCCGTCACTGGCACCCGTCGTCCGTGCAGTACCATATCGGCGGAGTTTGACAGGGACCGCCGATACCCATCGCCGTACCCGATGCCCACGGTCGCGATGCGCGACGGACGCACCGCGGTCCACGTCGCGTCGTAGCCCACCGTATCTCCGACCGCGACATCGCGCACGTCGATCACGCGCGCGTACACGTGCAAGACAGGACAAAGGCGGAGCTCGCCCGCTGACGGCGACCCGTAGAGCGCGATACCCGGGCGTGCGAGATCCCAAGCACCCGCTTCATCCGATTTGCTCTCGGCGCGCGCCGCCAACGCATGCGAGTTGTCGGCGTGGCGCAAGGTCGCGGACGGCAGGGCGAGCTCGCGGCAGGCGGTGCGGAAGCGTGCTTCCTGCACGGCCCGCGAGCCATCGTGAGACAGTGCGCTGTGGAAGTGTGTGAAGACGCCCTCCGGTGCATGCAGGGCGGTCACGGGCAGCAGCGAAGCGATGCCGCGCCAGTCGATGCCTGCCCGGCTCATACCCGTGTCGACGGCCAGATGCCACGGCGCGCGACTCGCCTCACACCACGCCGTGATATCGGCCGCACGATGCAGCGCTGGCGTGACGCGCGCCACGCGCATCGCAGCATGCTCCTCGGCGAGCACCGGCGAACAACAGAGCACCCGACCGGTCCATCCGTACGCGCGCAGGGCCTCACCTTCAGCGACGGTGGCAACGCCAAGCGCCCACGGCGTGCTCGGCGCCGGAAGCGCAGCAAAAACGCGCGTCAACGCCTCTGCGCCAAGCCCGTAGGCGTCGGCCTTGACCATGGGAACAAGCGGGACGCCGGCGACTGCGCGCAGCCGCGTCACATTCGCACGCAATCCAGCAAGATCGATTTCGCACCACGCGCGAGCGTGCATTGATGCCCCTGATCCGGATACCGGTTCGTATATTGCCGCGTCGCGCGCGAATGATGATCAACCGGCGAGTCTAGGCACGGGAGCAACAGGATGCAAGATAACCAAGCGGGACCAACGGCTCGGCTTCCAAACGAGACACGCCGGCAGCTCGATGACGCACTGGCGCTCATGCGGGATCTGCGCGCGCGTTGTGAGTGGGACGCGGCGCAAACGCACACGTCGCTTCGTCCGTACCTCGTGGAAGAAGCGGCTGAGGTCGATGACGCAATCGCCGAAGGCGACGACGGTACCCTCCGCGACGAACTGGGTGATGTGTTGCTGCAGGTATTGTTTCACGCCGTCGTGGCCGAAGAGCGCAGTGCATTCGACATCGAAGACGTGGCCGGCGCACTGATTGCGAAGATGCGCGCGCGGCATCCCCATCTGTACGGCGATGGCGTGAAGCGCGGGTGGGAGTCGATGAAAGCGCAGCAT
>Ga0163144_10024977_pt1 | contig 11698 bp, 13 predicted proteins | sample OliLak19BULKMAT1_FD_123175 | JGI IMG/M metagenome (GOLD analysis project Ga0163144, IMG submission 123175) | Freshwater microbial mat bacterial communities from Lake Vanda, McMurdo Dry Valleys, Antarctica - Oligotrophic Lake LV.19.BULKMAT1 | ecosystem: Environmental > Aquatic > Freshwater >... | reverse complement strand
ATTATTATTTAGAAAATTATGAAACTGCTATCCGCTACTATATGAATGCATTAAATGCAGGTGAATTGAAAGAACGGGTAGAATATAATGTTTGGGAAAGTTGCCAATCTATTATCGATACGCTTTGTGACCGAAAAGAACAGATGAAATGGAAATTTTTCTTCACCGATAATTTTCCAGAAAGTAAACATGAGCTTAGTTTTTAAACAAAAGCTCTTCTTTGAATTTTAATTTAGAAGCAAATGGAAGAAGATAATAAAGCCTTGCTTGTCATGACAAGCGGGTTGGTAAAAAAGGACTTTGAGCTAACTGTTTCTGATGATAATTTCACCACAGAAGAAGCCTTAGAAAGAGCCTTGTCTGAGCGAATTTTTGAAATGATTGAACATGATTTGGAACATCTTTTCTCTATCCTTTATCGTTTAGACGTAAATGAGCGCAAGGTGCATGCGGCCTTGCAACCCAACAACTACGTACCTGGCAATATTGCAGTTGCTCGACTCATCATTGCTCGCCAAAAAGAAAAGGCCGCTACGCGCCTGAAATATAAGCAGGATGGACAAGATGAGGATGTGAGCAAATGGTGAATACACTAAAAAAGTTAAAAATTTTATCCAATTCATTACTTTTAATTCTCCAATGCCTTACAATCCCGAAGAGACAGATAAAATCAAAAAACTATTGCTTAGTATCGACGAAGGCAATAAGTTGCTGGCAATAGAACTACTCAAAAACGAAGATAATGTTGATGACTTTGCGGCACTGTTGGCATTTTTATTAGCCTTAACTCCACCTAAAACTGAGTTTTATAATAGCCTGCAAACTATTTTCAAAAATGTTTCAGCAACTGCAAAAACCCTTTGGACGGCGGCTTCGAAGTTATTGGCCGTTTACGAAACGGATAAGGAAAAAATAAGCAACCTGCTCGAAGATTATGAAAAACACATTCACATATTCGATGATTTTATGCGCAATGGCCCTGAGTATGCCGAGGCTTATCGCAGCTTGGGCAAAAGGTTGATGTCTATTCCTAAAAAGCAAAAAAAAGGACTGGAATATCTGCAAAAAGCAGCTGAATTTAATCCAAATAATTATGTGGCAAACTATGACTATGCCTATCATCTGCCTAGTACAAAAAAAAATGCAGACAAGGCCATCGTGCTTTATAAACAATGTTTATTTTTGGACAACTCTTTTTATGGGGCATTCCACAACTTGGGCAAGGCATACGCAGCAAAAGGCGATTTTGATAATGCTATAGAAATATACAAAGAAGGCCTGACAAAATTTCCGAACCAAGCAGATATGATGATTGAACTTTCGCTCTCCACCAAGCAAAATGGGAATGTACCCGAAGCGCGTCGCTTGCTAGAGTTGGCTCTTTCCGTCAGCCCCAATAACGATTTGGCACACAATAATTATGCTTTTATGCTTTGGAATAGCTACCAAGAATATGACCTTGCACTTGAACATATTAACAAAGCATTGAAATTGAGCCCAAAAAATGCAATTTATTCGCATACCTTGGCCGAGGTGGAATGGTATGGATTCAAAAACAAGGAAAAGGCTCTGGCCGCGCTCCACAAAGCTAAAGTAGTGGATAAAAGATATAAGGCTGGAGATAAGATGATTGAAGAGGTAGAAAAGGGGTAGTGTCTTTTTTGTATTAAGAACCACGTAGTGCTCCGCAAAGGGAACAAATCGCATCAGGTACTTGGTACTTTTGCAACACGAGGCGTTTTATTATTAACGCTTAATAATCAATATTTTACACCCCCTACTCATGAGCTGGACCACCGAGGAAATAGAAAGTCTGTACAATCTGCTCTTCAGCGCCGATGAAAACAATGTTTTATTGGCAATAGAGCTTATCAAAGCAAAAGGTGAAATTGAGCCCTTTGCGCCTGCCCTTGTTTTTATCGATGCCTTTGAAAATGGCTTAGAAACAGGCGAAGCCGCGAGGGAACTAATCAATAGTGCTATAACAACTGAGGAATTGACGCATTGGGGCAATAGCCTGCGCATGGTGCATAACGTTTGGTATGCAGGCCAAAAAGAGTTTATGAAAAACTTGGAGGCTTACAAAGAGAAGATGCCTATTTTTGATGATTTCATCAAAAGAGCCCCTCGCTATGCCTATATCTATCGCGAGATAGGCCGCCGACTTGCTGGTGATTTTAGGAAAAAAAAGATGGGCTTAGAATATTTGCACAAAGCAGTAGTACTCAATCCCGATTCTTACGATGCCAATTTTGACTATGCTTACTACCTGCCCGAACAGAAAAAATATGCCGATGAAATGATTAAACATTATCAACGTTGCATTGATATTGGCGCTCAGGGTTTTGAACCCTATCACAACATGGGCAGGGTTTATGCCTTTCAGAAAAAAATGCCCAAAAAAAGTGTTGATATTTTCAAAGAGGGTTTGGCAAAGTTTCCTGGCTCGGTAGATACAATGGTCGAAATGGCTTATACCCTCGATGATATGGGCGAATTTGAAGAGGCAAAAACTATCTTGGAAGATGCCTTGGCCTTAGACGATAACTATCATTTGGCTCATAACAACTATACTTTTATCCTTTGGAATTCTTACAAGGATTTTGAAAAAGCTCGTCATCATATCGAAAAAGCATTAGAAATGGCTCCAAAACAAGGGTTGTATTGGCATACCTTGGCCGAGGTGGAATGGTATGGTTATCAAAATAAAGAAAAAGCACTCGAAGCTTTGTATAAGGCTGATGCCGATAAAAAATATAAGGGTGCCAAACAAATGATTGAAATGTTGGAGGCATTGTAGGGAATATAAAATGTTATTTTATTTTTAATCCAATTCTTATTTTCCCTTTTCAAAACTAAATTAAACAGTTTTTTGTTATATTTGCATTTAGATTAAATCTAAGGAACAAAAACTACGGAGGTTAACTACTGCATCATTTACCTAAAAACGAAAGGGAGAGTACCTACAAAAATCGTTGGGCTGCCGAGTTTAGATAATGGGGTTATTTATATTTTCGATATTTTTCAGGCAGAGAACAAGACTTTTAATGTCGAAATTCATGGTTATTATAGCCTAAGACGCGATGCTATAGCTATAGAGCCGAAGTATTGTGAACAAATAACGTTTTTATCAAAATTTTGGGTACAATATTAGGAAGCGACCAAAATGTCTGGTCTATATCCCGACGGATGAAGCTGCTTTACTCTTTCACAAAAGATAGCAACCCACCTCAAGGAGTGTGGTTTTTTGAATAAAAAACAGCTTTTGAAGCCTTTATTTTAAAAATTTTGCCCTATATAGTTGAGATTTAATCAATTGCCATCACTCAGGAAAAGGACTCTTGCCTCTTCCTTCATCAATTTATAAAAATGGAAGTAAAAGAACAACCAAAACGTCCGCCTGTAATGCTTTACACAGAGCAGACTCCAAATCCGGAAACGCTAAAGTTTGTTACAAACCAGATGCTTTATCCTAAAAGCACTGCCGATTTCAAAGATGACCAAAAAGAGTTGGCTCGTGAATGGTCGCCGCTTGCGGCTGCTCTGTTCGATATGCCTTCAGTTAAAGGTGTTTATATCTGCAATAACTTTGTTACCATCACCAAAGAGTTCAACTACGATTGGACTGACATTATGCTCGATTTGAAAAACTTCCTCAAAAATTATATTCAAGAGGGTGGAACTATTATAAAAGAGGGTTTTGAAGTAGCAAAAACGGCATTAACTACCGAAGAAAGTGAAATATACACAGGCGAAAATGCCGAAATTGTACAAAAAATAAAAGATTTGATTGAAACTTACGTAAAACCCGCCGTTGAAATGGATGGTGGTAATATTGAGTTCAAATCTTTCGAAAATGGTGTGGTATCGCTCACCATGCAAGGCTCTTGCAGCGGTTGCCCCTCCTCTACCGTTACACTAAAAAGCGGTATCGAGGGTATGATGAAACGCATGATTCCAGAAGTGAAGGAAGTAATCGCTTATGCGGGTTAATATTATTAAAGTGCAAAGTTGATAATGTTTCCAAAAATAGTCAATTCGGCCACAAATAAAATATTTTTTCCAAAAAGGTTGTTTCAATGTAGCAAGTCTGCATGAAAACAGCCTTTTTTTTATTAGCTTTGTGGAATCACAAGCTGTTTTTATAAAACATATATAAATGCCATTTGTACCCGAGGTCATCAAGAACCTTATCATCATGAATGTACTCATGTTTTTTGCCTCTATGCTTTTTATGAGGGGTAATGAATCGATGATGCATGAATACCTTGCCATGTATCCCGTGAGCAGCGAGGGATTTAGACCCTACCAAATTATCACACACATGTTTATGCATGGTAGTGGTTTTCATATTTTTTTCAATATGTACGCGCTCTTCATGTTCGGGCGTGATACAGAATTGGCTATGGGGGCAAAAAAATTCTTACTTTTTTACTTCGCCACAGGTTTGGGTGCGGTACTGTTGCACCAACTTGCAGGCTATATAGAATTGCAATATGCCTTGCGGGCACTTTCGCCAGAGCAAATAAAAAACCTCTATGAAAAGGGTTTCGATTTGTATATTGATAACAAACCCTTTGTAGATGAAAATTTAGCTTATGCCAATTCGGTACTGAACCAACCTGCCGTAGGCGCGTCGGGCGCTGTATATGGCGTACTCATTGCTTTTGGTATGCTTTATCCCAATCGCATGCTCATGCTGCTCTTCCCACCTATTCCTATCAAGGCCAAATATTTTGTGCTGATTATGGGAGCATTAGAGGTGTATATGAGCTTTACGATGAACGATAACGTGGCGCATTTTGCGCATTTAGGTGGCGCAATTTTAGGGTTTTTGCTTATCGTTTATTGGAGAAAAACTGGAGAAAAATTTTAGAATCTATTTACTTTGCACATCGCCGCCCACAGCTTCTCTGCCGTTAAGTCCCAGGAGTATTGCAGGCGTTGTGTGCGTCCGCGCTCGATGAGCGTTTGGCGCAAGCCCTTTTCATACCAAAGGCGCAGCATTTGTGTACATACATCTTCTACCGAATAGGGGTCGGCCAAAAGACCAGCATCGCCCACCACCTCGGGCATAGACGAGCTTGCCGATGTGATGCTGGGAACATCGCAGTACATAGCTTCGAGCATTGGAATACCAAAGCCCTCGAACAAAGAAATATAGGTAAGGGCAAAAGCCGAGGCGAGCACCTTTGGCAGCTCTTCGGACGAGGTGTAGCCCAAAAAAATGACCTCATTTTTATACTGCATCTGCTGCAAATGTGCTCCCACTTCACCGCTTTGCCAAGCAATGCGGCCTGCCAAGAGCAGCTTGAGCGGCGCGCCGCTCTTCGATTTGAACAGCTCAAAAGCTTGCAGCAAGCGCAGTACATTTTTGCGCGGATGGATAGACCCTACATACAAAAAATAGGGTGCTCCTTCACTGTATTTTTCCCTCACAATAAGCTGTTCGGCCTCAGACAAGGGCATAAAGGCCTCGTTGCTGCCATCATAAACCACATCTATTTTAGATGCGGGCTGCTCTAGGTATTTTATAATATCTTGTTTGGAATATTCAGACACTGTGGCGAGCTGCGCGGCTTTTTGGGCAAAGCGTGGCATATAATATTCGTAATATTTGCGATGAATCCAAGGTATTTGTGTTGAAAAATGCTTCCAAGCGATGTCGTGAATCACCAAAAGTGTAGGAATATTAGCGGCAAGCGACATGAAACCATCGGGAGAGACGAACAAATCGGCCTTGTGTTTTTTGAAAATAGCTGGCAGTGACCATTCAAACCAACAATAAAATAAAAAAGGATGCCTAGCAGGCGGAAAGGCCACGACGGGTGTAACATTAGACCCCAAAATGAATTGCTCATCGTACTTTCTGTCGAAAATAAAGATAAACTCATGTTCAGGATGCCATGCAACCCATCGTTTTAATACTTCGTAACTAAACCAACCAATACCTTCTAATTTATTAGGAAGTAAAAAACGAGTATTAACAGCTATTTTTGACATATTTTGTAAAGAGTATAGACGGCAACGAATTACAAATCCCAAAAAGATTTTGGACGTTCTAGGTATTCGTACAAACGGCGAAAGCTGATAACAAAATAGTTGCCTGCCAAAAAAAGTACTACGGCTGCTAGTACCCAATGCAAAATGGTCACCGTAAAATAGAAAAAGGGGGCTAAAAAGCCAAAGCTAAGAAGTAACATGAAGGTGCCAACACCTAGTGTCAGCAGGCCATAGCCCAATACTTGTCGCATATTGTACAGATATTGCCGACGCTGCCAATCTTTGTATTTTTTCACCACATAAAAGGCATGTATAATTTGCCAAAAAGAAAGTAAGATGCCAAATAGGCTGACATAGTACAAAAGACCTTCGGCTGTAGGATGCAGCATTACCTGCACCGACAGGAGGATAAAGAGTAATAGTTGTACGCTCAAATCGAGCCACAACCGTATTTTGGTGGCGCGTATCATTTTTTATATTGGGTTATATCGTTCTAAACAACACGATGTTAATATCTTTTATAGTAATATACAAATACCAAAGGGACATTGCTGCTGTGAGCATAGGCAATAAAATAAAGAGTATTGTAGCAAAAGAGCCAACAATTACAACAAGCGATAAAAGCTGCATCAACATTAGTAATATTCCCCAAAACGCAAAAATAGCGATAAATATCATACCCGTAATTCGGACATAAAGCTTTTTTGAATCTCGTTCAAAAAATTTATAACTTAATACGCCATTTATAAACTGCCAGCCTGTAAGCGCCATAGGAAAAATTTGAAGTACTGCTAATGGATTTTCTGTTTTGCCCAACAACAGTCCGTAAAACAGTATGATAAGTGCCTGCATAAGTGCATCTATGATGAGATGTTGCTTATATGTCATAAGATTATTTTTCGCTTTTCTTAAAGTGTAACAATCCCGTCAATGAAAAATAATAAATGGCGATGCCATTTGATATAAATATTTTATACATATAGTCCACCGTCCCAAACATTTCTATAAGGATGTAGATAAACAAGAACACAAAGAAAAGAATTCTAGGCATCCGACCACGATTGCCTGCAATGTGAAATATAGCACTCAATGATTGGATACCAAATAGCGCTATGGAGAGAATATCCCAAGGGAGAAAATCGACCTGCTGCCCCTGGCGATAACGTATATAGTAACCTAATATACAAAAAATAAAATATCCTTGAACGATTGTTTCTACCCAAAGAATGATTTTGGTAAACTTGTCTGTTGTGTTCATACTTGTAAAGATTTAGAGTTACCTAAACAACCAATTGTTTATGTTATTTATTAATGCGCCGTTTATGCCTTTCCATAATTTTATTTACAACAATATCTGAGTTCTCAACCTTCAATAAATCGATTTCACTAGTAGGTGTGTCGATTTCTGTATATTTACCGTTTACCTGCATCAAAGTTAAAAACCAATAAAAAGAAGCCATAGATACTGGCACAACGATGCCAAATACAATCCACAATTTGGGTACTTTATCCATTGAAAAATCATCGAAAATAAACATTGCTGTCATGAGCGAAGCTACATAAGCAAAAGCTGCAAAAAAGTATTTTTTTCTTATTTGGCTTTGATGCCTAATACTGCGAATAATTGCAGTAGAAACCTGAAATATCCCCAAAAAAAACTGCAAAAGCAACCCAAGTATAACGGGCTCTTTACTAATAAAGATTGCACCAAAATACAACAATAGCATTGGCACATATAGTAAACTTTGAATAAAAAACTCTGCTTGGAGCATTTGTTTCGTTGGAATTTTCATGGCTGCTGTTTTTAATTGACAATATAAATAAAACGAAAAAACTGATACTATGTTTCATAACTTTCAATAAAAATTGAAAGTTATTTTTTCTTAAAAAAGGTTTCTGTGAAAGTTGAAACCGTCGGCTCCTTAGGTACAGCAAAACCGAGGATAAAGCGCTGATAAGATAAAAGAGGCTGTGACTGTGTGGTGGGCTGCGCCGTCAGATTTCGGGTTCCTTTCACTTGGCTGCTGCGCGGTTGCTACGTGGTCAACTTTCAACTCCTTCCCCCTACTGCCATTCCCAAGCAGTACTATAACATCCATGCGCCTCGCAATAATCTAAAAAGCGGCTATAAAATCGAAAGCCTCCCAAAGTAGCCGAGTCGCCAATGACCACCAATTTCTTTTTAGCCCTTGTCATTGCCACATTCATACGACGCGTATCTTTCAAAAAGCCAATTTCGCAATCGGCATTGCTGCGCACCAGCGAAATATAGACCACATCGCGTTCTTGCCCCTGAAAAGAGTCGATAGTATCTACGGTAATATCATCATTGGGATAATGGTCAAAATCTTTTTTGATACTATCTTGTATAAACTGCACCTGCTCGCGATAAGGCGAAATAATAGCAATACGCGGACGCATATCGGGCGAGGCAAAAGTAAGCAGATGGTCTAGATGCTGCCGCAATACGAAGTATTCCTCGGGGTTGTATGAGCTTAATGTTTCAGGATTTACCTTCTCATCGTAGCCACAACCTGCCGTGTCAATAAACTCTACTGGCCGCGTATCGGCACCGTCGGCCATTGCCAAAGTCCACTTTGCCACAAAATCGGCAGCTTGCAATTGATTGTTATAAAACTCCTGATTAGAAAAACCCATAATGAGTTCGTGCATACGATATTGCACATTCAGCAACTGCACATCTTGCAATCGTTCTACTGCTTTTTCCAAAAGTGTGACGGCAAGGCCACCCTTCGAAGCCTCCATGCTTTTTACGGTAGGTGGCAACTGAAAAGGGTCGCCAGCCAAGATAACCTTTTCGGCCTTGCCGATAGGAATCCAAGTAGCTGCTTCCAAAGCTTGCGCCGCCTCGTCGATAACGACGGTATGAAATTTTTTCTTTTCGATATAGCGATTCATCGCACCCACCAAGGTACAGCAGATGACATCTGCATCGTTCAATATTTTTTCTATCACATAATCTTCCAACATCTTAGCCTGCTGCATGAGGGTGCGCGCCTCGTTTTTGGTATCGCGTTTTTCCTCACGTTCTTTGGGGCCAAAATTGCGCACAAATTTTTCCGATTGTTTGAAAAGACTTGCAGCTTCAATTTTCATTTTTTTCACCTCCTTCATTTCGGCACGCTCATCCAAAATACCATCGATAGTATGTTTCAGCAAATCCTCATCTACCCGAGAGATATTGCCAATACGCACCACATTCAAGCCAGCCTTTGCTAGGCGCTCGGTGAGCAAGTCGGTAGCAGGATTTGAAGGCGCGCAAACCAAAATAGGGCTTTCCCTTTTGGCCAATTGTTTTATTGCCTCTACCAAGGTTGTCGTTTTACCAGTGCCTGGAGGGCCATGCACCACGGCCACATCTTTAGCCGCCAAAATTTTCATAACGGCCTCATTTTGCGAAGGATTGAGGTGCGGAATCTCAAAGGTATAATCCATCCGCTCAAAAAAAGCAGGCTGGTGTCCCAGCAAAATTTCACGCAACTCAGCCAAGCGATTGCCCTTTGCCTCCATCACATTGCGCAGCGCCCTATCCATTTCTATATAGCTCCGCTCATCGAATGCCAACTGCACACCGATACGGCCTTTTGTTACCCAAGAAGGGAGGTCGGTACCATAAAATATAATCTTCATTTTGTTTCTTTCTACAAAATGCACCACACCGTATTCTATGAGTTTAGATTCATTCAAAAACTGTTCGGCAAAAACGCCGATTACTTGTCCTGCACGAAATTTGTGGGGCGTATCCATTTGTCTGCTGCGTGTGACTACAATAAAAGGGTGTTCACCCAAACCCCAGCCCGAGCTTTCTACTTCTAAGGGAAACCAACAAGCTCCTTTTTTTATACGCTCTGGCAACGTCATTTGCTCCAAAAGCAATTGATACTGTCGAATTTCTTCCTCCTTTTCCAATTTCATCAGGTTCAATACCTTGCGCAATTCTTCGTTACTATTCATTATAAAATTTCAGATAATAGAATATAATATTTGAGCCTTTTGACCCTAAAGCCTCAGCTTGATAGGCGTTTTTTTATTCCTGCCAAAAACTCAGTTTGCAAAATAGGGAAAATTTATACGAATGGCAAAAATACAGCCCCTCTTTGCTAAAAGATTATTTTCACTTTTGATAACAACCCCTAAAGTTCCCTGCATTTTCTTTTTTTTATTTTAATTTAAGTACTTAGACAGAATAAAGCAATACACTTTATTTGCCTTTTTGCCCCAAACTGCGTTGCAAATGCCTGCTGCGGGGCTACTGCGTGGTCGCGATAACACTACTGTCGCTGCGGTTTCGCACCTTGTTTATGACAAAAGTTCTGCATAAAATTATGTGCTTGTTTATTGTGTCCAATCACTTAGAAGTTCTTATCTTGCAATAAAGATTCATTCATATAAACAAGCGAAAAAAGGAAATAGTTGATAATTGTTTGACAATGTATAAATTAAAACATTAATAGCAATAAAATTTCTTCCTCTTTTCTCCTTCCTCTTTTCTCTTTTTTATGGCAAACATAGCAGCATTCCGTCCAGCACTACCCGATTTGAAAGACATTGTTTCGTTCGATGATTTTTTTGGCACCGCCAAGCGAAAATTTCCAATTTATTTGAGCGATGGCTACTATCGGCAGCAGGAAAATCCATCTATTTTCATACAACGCATTACCCGTGTAGGCCGTAGCCATACTGGCATTATAGCATGCGCACATGTGCAAGATTATATTGACGGACATATCAAAAGACATGAACATACTTTGGCGGCAAAAGAAGTGCAGATGGATGACCTGTTTAAGGAGCGTAATGGTGTCATCAAACCTATTATGCTTACCTATCCAAATGTGTTGCAGATAGATGCGCTCATTAACAGAATTACCGTAGCGCTTCCTTATAGTTTTAAAATTCCTTTTGAGGATGAAGAACATACTTTTTGGCAAATTTCAGAGCCTTCTCATTTAGAGCAGTTCAAAACTTTGTTTCAAAAACATGTGGCAGCCTCCTATATTTGCGATGGTCATCACCGTGCCGTTACTGCCGAAAAACTCTATGAGACTTATGGCGATAAAAAAAATGCCGACAATCCTTACAACTATATCATGGCTGCTTATTTTCCAGCAAGTGAAATTGTTATCAATAATTTCAATCGCGTACTCACCTCACTCAAAGGGGTAAAACCTGCTGATTTTTTAGCGCGGCTGGGCAGTATTTTCCATATTCACGAAGAGCCTATGCCCTTCCGCCCTGCCAATAAACATCAAATGGGTCTTTATTTAGATAAATGCTGGTACCGTCTTTATTTGCGCGAAGCTTATATTCCCGACCCGTTGAAAACACCAGTGGCAGAGTGTTTAGATGTGCATCTGTTCAATAAATATGTATTGCAGCATATCTTGGGCATAGAGGATGTGCGTTTGGAAGAATCGATAAAATATGTAGAAGGGGTAAAAAATCTAGCTACGCTAGAACGCAAGGTAGATGGTGAAAAAGTAATTGCTGCTTTTAATCTTTATCCTGTAGCCTTGGAAGACCTTATCGCTATTTCGGATATCAATGGTACGATGCCGCCTAAATCTACTTATGTAGAGCCAAGAATGAGAAACGGTTTTATTGCACAGCTTTATGTTTAGGAATGGATTAGAAATAAGTTGAACAAAAGGAGTGTAGAGATTTGTAGAGCTCCTTT
>Ga0163144_10024976_pt1 | contig 11699 bp, 11 predicted proteins | sample OliLak19BULKMAT1_FD_123175 | JGI IMG/M metagenome (GOLD analysis project Ga0163144, IMG submission 123175) | Freshwater microbial mat bacterial communities from Lake Vanda, McMurdo Dry Valleys, Antarctica - Oligotrophic Lake LV.19.BULKMAT1 | ecosystem: Environmental > Aquatic > Freshwater >... | reverse complement strand
CGTGACTGCGAAATCCTCACTGAAACTCTGCCCCGTGACAGGTGCTGCGACCTGAATCTCGAGATCGGTTGCGAGGAGTGTCATCACGCCGTTCTTCGACTCGACCAATACGTTAGAGAGAATCGGCAGTGTCTGCCGTCGTTCGACGACGCCCGTGACTGCCTGCAATGGGTGGAGCAGCGCATCGCGGTCGAGTGTGATGTTCTTCATTTCTCTTTCAATCTGGTAGGTAATAATAAATGACCGACAGAACGGTGGAGAAAAATGCACATGCTAGACAGGACGCGGCTCGCAGGCGATTCAGCGACTCGAACGAGCCTCTGTATCGACTGTGGATAGATTCTGGACAGAAGTCCGGGGTGTGCATAACGGGTCGGTTATCCACAACTCATTCGCGAGTTATCCACGCAGAACTTGTATCAATGCGTCGAAGTCACGCGTGATGTCGGGCGTGCTGGAGCGAAGCTCTGCGATCTTGCGGCATGCGTGCAACACGGTAGTGTGATCACGTCCCCCGAACGCATCGCCGATGTCGGGCAGGCTCAAGGGCGTGAGTTCCTTCGCTAGCGCCATGGCTACCTGGCGTGGCCGAGCGATAGTGCGCGACCGCTTCTTTGAATACATCTCCGAGACCTTGATCTTGTAGTAGTCGGCGACCGTTTTCTGAATATTCTCGATCGAAACCTGACGCGTCTGCACGGCGAGGAGATCCTTCAGCGCGTCCCTGGTGGAGTCGACATTGATAGGGATGCCGGCGAAACGCGAGAAGGCGATCACCCGCTTCAGCGCGCCTTCGAGTTCGCGAACGTTGGACTGTATGTGGGTCGCGATGAAGAACGCCACGTCCTCGCCGACCGGTACGTTCTCGGCTTCCGCTTTCTTCAAGAGGATGGCGACGCGCATCTCGAGTTCCGGTGGCTCGATGGCCACAGTGAGACCCCATCCGAAGCGCGAGATCAGGCGGTCTTCCATCCCGGAGATCTCCTTCGGGTAGGTATCGCAGGTGATGATCACCTGTTTGTGCGAATCAACGAGCGCGTTGAAAGCGTAGAAGAACTCTTCCTGAGTGCGGTTCTTGTTGCTGAAGAACTGAATGTCGTCGATCAGCAGCAGGTCGAGGGAGTGGTAGTACTTCTTGAAACTGTCGAAGGACTTGTGCTGGTAGGCCCGGACCACGTCGGAGACGTATTGTTCTGCATGGATATAGCGAACTAGTGCGTCTGGCGAATGGTCATGCACCAGATTGCCGATCGCCTGGATGAGATGGGTCTTGCCGAGGCCGACCCCACCATAGATGAAAAGCGGGTTGTAGGCCGTACCCGGATGCTCTCCTACCTGAATCGCGGCCGCCCGCGCGAGTTGATTGGCCTTGCCTGCTACGAAACTGTCGAAACTGAACGAGGGGTTGAGACGGCCGCGCTCACGGACCGGTTGGGTTGCCTCGACGCGCACTTCGCGCTTGGGCAGTTCCGGCAGCACAGGCACCGATCTTTGGTGAGTCTGGACATCGGTCAGCATCAGGTGGACAACGGCATCATCCGCGGAAAGACGCTTTGTAAGATCTTCGATGGCGCGCAGAAACTTCTCCCGTACCCATTCGAGGACAAATCGGTTGGGGGCTGCCAGGGTGAGGGAGCTGCCGTCCTGGAACGCAGCGAGGGGCTTGATCCAGGTTCGGTATTGCTGCTCTGACAAGCTCTTCTGCAGCTCGTCCTGGCAACGTTCCCAGAGGTCGGACATGGGGTGGGAAGGAAAGGTAGGTCCGACGACAGCGGACGAAACGATGTTGATGTGCGAAGCTCTCGAGCGGCCACCAGAACGCGAAGTCTAGCAGAGCGGCAGTGAAGTTATCCACAGGCTCTGAAGGCAGTAGTTTTGATTGACAATCAATCGTATGCAAGTGTCTAATACCCCGCTTTTTTTCCGGGAGTGAATGATGAAACGCACCTATCAGCCGTCGGTTACTCGGCGCAAACGCACGCATGGGTTTCGGGTCCGCATGAAGTCTAAAACCGGCCGCGCCATCATCAATGCACGTCGCGCCAAGGGCCGCACGCGCTTGGCTGTCTGAACCTCCCAGTCTGGGCTGCGGAGATCTTCCGGGAGCGTCTCCCGCGCGCTCTGCGTCTCTCCGAGGCAGCAGCATTCGAGCGCGCCTTCCGGGCCCGGTGGCGTCAACAAGGCCGGTTCTTCGTAGTCCACAGAGCGCAGAATGCGCTTCCATTCGGTCGACTCGGCACTGTGGTGGCGCGCCGAACGGCCGGCTCCAGCGTCGGACGAAACAGCGTCAAGCGGCTGATTCGGGAAGTTTTCAGATGTCGGCAACAGGAGCTATCGGGGTGGGACTGGGTGGTCCGGGTGAAAGTAGCGCCAACCGCGGCGACGCGGCGCGAGGCGCGAGCGGAACTGGAATCGTTGCTGGTCCGGCCGCGCTGACATCGCTTGCCCTGCAGAGGCTCGTTCGCGGCTATCAGGTTCTACTAAGTCCGATAGTCCCAGAGTCATGCCGATTTCATCCCACCTGTTCCGAGTACGCCATCGAAGCTCTCACACGCCATGGCCCCGTTCGGGGATCTTGGCTTGCCACTCGACGCATCGCGCGCTGCCATCCTTGGAGCCCCGGGGGCCACGACCCGGTGCCCTGACCCTGACCCGACCATGGACGCACCCCGTCTCGTATTGCTGGCGATATTCTGTGTCTCGTTGTTCCTGCTCGGTGAAAAGTGGGTCAAGGAGTACGGTTCTCAGTCTTCCCTATCACCGAGCCTATCGGTTCAGCACCGTGCGGAAGATCTGGCGCCCGTGCCCGAGGCCAGCAAGAGCGCCTCGACTGGCGCGCCGCCTTCCGTTGCTGCTACCCCGAATTCCCTACCTGAAGCGGCGCCGGTCGCTGGTGGGCAAATCGTGACGGTCCGGACCGATTTGATGGCAGTAGAGATCAGCACTCTAGGGGGAGATATCCGGCGCATCGAGTTGCTGACCCATCGGGACACGGTCGATCCAGACCGAAATCTCGTTCTCCTGGATGCTAGCGCCAAACACACGCAGGTCGCGCAAACCGGTCTGCTGGGCCCCTCGATGCCCAATCACAAGACCCTCTTCGTAGCCGATCAACTCAAGGTGAGTCTGGCTGACGGAGAGGACATGGCTGTTGTCACGCTGGTAGCCATGGAGCCTGGAGGGTCCGCCAGGGTCGTGAAGACCCTCAAGTTCCATCGCGATAGCTATGTGATCGACATCGGATATCAGGTCGAGAACCGTGGTGGTGCGGCAGTAACGCCTTCGGCCTACTATCAATTGGTTCGCGATGATCATTCCCCGCCCGGTGAGTCCACGTGGGTACCCACTTTCACGGGGGTGGCCTTGTATACCGACAAAGACAAGTACCAGAAGATCGCTTTCAGCGATATTGCCAAGGGTAAGGCGAAGTATCCTAAGAAGAGCACAGACGGTTGGATCGGCACAGTCCAGCATTATTTCGTTACCGCATGGCTACCCAAGAACGGCGAGGAACGTGAGTTCTACACAGACTCGGTTGGAAACAACCTATACGCCGCGGGAGTAATCGTGGCGGGGCCCAAGATCGAGTCAGGTGAGAGCGGAGAGTGGACCGTTCCTCTGTACGTTGGGCCGGAGGAGCAGGATAAGCTCGCGGCATTGGCACCCGGGCTCAATCTGACCGTCGACTATGGTTGGCTGACGATCATTGCGACGCCTTTGTTCTGGGTTTTGTCCACGGTTCACGACTACGTGAAGAACTGGGGCGTCGCGATCATTATCGTTACCATCATCATCAAGCTTATTTTCTTTCCATTGTCGGCCGCTTCGTACAAGTCCATGGCGAAGATGCGCATCATGGCGCCCAAGTTGCAAAAGCTGAAGGAGGTCCACGGCGACGATCGGCAAAAGCTCCACCAAGCCATGATGGAGTTGTACAAGACCGAGAAGATCAATCCGCTGGGCGGCTGCCTACCGATCGTGGTCCAGATCCCGGTGTTCATTGCGCTCTACTGGGTGCTGCTCGGTAGCGTCGAGATGCGGCATGCGCCTTTCGTGCTCTGGATCAAGGACTTGTCGCGGCCGGATCCATTTTACGTGCTGCCGATTTTGATGGGTATCAGCATGATCGTTCAGACTCGGCTCAATCCCGTCCCACCGGACCCGATCCAGGCGAAGGTCATGAAGATCATGCCGGTAGCTTTCAGCGTGTTTTTCTTTTTCTTCCCGGCGGGCCTGGTGCTGTATTGGCTGGTGAACAACATTCTGTCCATCGGCCAGCAATGGGCAATCACGAAACGGTTGGAGACCGCCGGCCTTGCGGCTGGCAAGCGCTGATTCCATAGCAGCAATTGCCACCGCGCCTGGCCGCGGGGCAGTCGGCACGGTGCGCGTTTCAGGGCCACTGGCCGGGGTCATCGGTCGGGCGGTTACCGGTAAGGCACTTGAAGCGCGAGTGGCGACCTACACGGAGTTTCGCGAAGCGAGCGGAAACGCGATCGATGCGGGAATCGCGCTGTGGTTCCCGGGACCACGCTCGTATACCGGCGAGGATGTGTTGGAGCTTCAAGGGCATGGAGGGGGCGCCGTTCTCGGGGCCCTACTGGCTCGCTGCGTCGAACTGGGCGCACGCTTGGCGCAACCTGGAGAGTTCACGAAACGGGCGTTTCTGAATGGAAAGCTCGACCTTGCGCAAGCGGAGAGCGTCGCTGACTTGATCGAAGCGACCACGATAACGGCGGCCCGATCGGCAGTCCGGTCGCTGCGAGGCGAGTTCTCCCGTCGCATCGAGGCGCTGGGCCATGGGCTAATGGAACTGCGGGTGCTGGCCGAGTTGTCATTGGATTTTCCGGAAGAGGACCACGTCCTGGCCGAGGACGCAGTGATGGAACGCCTCAGAAGCATCGTCGAGCAGCTCGACTTGGTGCAACGTGCTGCTCGACAAGGTCGTTTGCTGCGGGAAGGCGTTCAGGTGGTCATATCGGGGGCACCGAACGTCGGCAAGTCCAGTCTGTTAAATCGACTTGCGGGCGAGGAGGTTGCGATCGTGACGGAGATCCCCGGGACGACGCGAGACATTCTGCGGGCATCCGTTGAAATCGAAGGCATACCGTTTCACGTCGTTGACACCGCAGGGCTACGGGATACGGATGACCCGGTCGAGCGGATCGGAGTGGCGAGGGGGCGGGACGCCGCGGCTCAGGCAGACCTTGTCCTGCTCGTCGTGGACGCAGGCAATCCCGTGGATGCCAAGTTAGTTCCAGGAAAACACGACGTCGTGGTCGAGAACAAGATCGACTTGCACGGTCTCGCCCCTGGCATTAACCGCGACGCCGGCACCCTTCGCGTGAGAGTTTCAGCGCGGACAGGCCGCGGTCTGGAACTGTTGAGGTCGGTTCTGCTCGAGGCTGCCGGACGGACTGAGCCGGAACAAGAGGGGGTCTACATGGCACGTGCGAGGCATATTGAAGCTTTGACGATCGCGACAGACCAGATTTCTCGCGCGCTAGAGATCGGGCCGAGTCGGCCTGATTTGTTCGCCGAGGAGCTCCGCTATGCTCAGGAATCGCTCGGGGGTATCACGGGTGGCCCGACACCGGACGAACTTCTCGGCGAGATCTTTTCGCGCTTCTGCATCGGCAAGTAGCGGGCGACTCGTGCCGGAGGTCGTATTTCTGTGTTCTTGTGCACTTATCGCCGGGTGGGTTGATGCCGTAGGCGGTGGGGGTGGACTGATACAGATCCCGGCTTTGTTCGCGGTATTTCCCAGCACGTCGCCGGCAGTCCTGCTGGGAACGAACAAGCTTTCATCGTTCTTCGGGACGGCTGTCGCATTGCTGCGCTACCGATCGCTGCATTTCGTTGAGCCTCATCGATGGATTACCGCTGTCGCTGCGGCTCTTGTCGGATCGGGTGCCGGTGCGTTCGTTGCCACATGGGTTCCGGCAAATGCAATGCGAATATCAGTGTTGGTGCTAGTGGGGTGTGTTCTCGCTTACATGATGTTCAATCGGGTCGCAACGACGCTGACCGAACGACCAGAGAACATTCCATCCAGGGGCACACAGGCGGTATTGGGCGGCGGGGCAGGGATGTATGATGGATTGTTCGGACCCGGTACGGGCAGCTTCCTCATTCTCTTCCTCGTGCGGTGGGGCGGCATGGATTTCGTACGCGCATCCGCGGCCGCGAAAGCGATCAATCTCGCGACCAATAGCGGGGCGCTCGGTTTCTTCGTGTTCGCGCATAGCCTCGAGTACTCCGTCGGCTTACCCATGGCGGTTTGCAATGTTCTCGGTGCATGGATTGGCTCGTCCATGGCCGGTCGATTCGGCCCGCGACTGGTTCGAGGCGTCTTGTTTACGGTCGTGGCGGCTTTGTGTTTCAAGCTATTGGTGGAGTTGTTTCTGGGATCTTGATTTGATCGCAACGTTTCACGTGAAACGGAAGATGAGCCGAGTCGAATGGTTTCACGTGAAACAAGTCCAAGCAGGCCTTCAAGCACACAATTTCAGCTATCATTCCAGGCCCATAAATACGAGCGTGATCATGCGGTTCCCCAAACATTTCGACGTGATTGTGGTGGGCGGAGGCCACGCTGGCACGGAAGCGGCCTTGGCTGCGTCACGGATGGGCCGGGATACTCTACTGCTGACGCACAGTATCGAAACGCTCGGCCAGATGTCCTGCAATCCTTCGATCGGAGGGATCGGGAAAGGTCATCTAGTCAAGGAGATAGATGCCCTTGGTGGCGCCATGGCCGCAGCCACTGACGAAGCGGGGATTCAGTTCCGGATCCTCAATCGCAGCAAGGGTCCCGCCGTTCGAGCGACTCGCGCCCAGGCGGATCGCGTCCTCTATCGGCAGGCGATCCGTCAACGCCTCGAGAATCAAGCGAACCTGACGCTGTTTCAACAAGCAGTCGACGATTTGCACCTCGACGGTAATCGCGTGTGCGGCGTAGTGACTCAACTGGGCATCCAGTTCGACGCTGATGCAGTCGTCTTGACTGCGGGGACATTCCTGTCGGGACTCATTCACGTCGGACTCGCGAGTTACGAGGCGGGCAGAGCAGGCGACCCTGCTTCAGTAAGTTTGGCGCACCGTCTTCGCGAGATGAAATTGCCCGCTGGGCGCCTCAAGACCGGGACCCCACCGCGCCTCGACGGTCGCAGCATCGACTTCTCGGGCATGACCCGGCAACTCGGAGATACCCCCGTTCCGGTGTTCTCCTTCATGGGCTCGCATGCGCAACATCCCGCACAGCGACCCTGCTGGATTGCCCACACCAACCCCCGAACTCACCAGATCATTCGCGGCGGTCTGAACCGATCCCCAATGTTCACCGGGGTCATCGAGGGTGTGGGTCCACGCTATTGTCCCTCCATCGAAGACAAGGTGACTCGATTCGCGGACAAGGATTCGCATCAGATTTTTCTGGAACCCGAAGGGTTGTCGACTCAAGAGATCTACCCGAACGGGATCTCGACGAGCTTGCCCTTCGACGTCCAACTCGCTCTGGTGCGTTCGGTCCAAGGGTTGGAAGAGGCGCGCATCGTGCGTCCGGGCTACGCGATCGAATACGACTACTTCGATCCTCGAAGCCTCAAGAGCTCCCTGGAGACCCGGGCGATTCGCGGGCTGTTCTTCGCGGGACAGATCAACGGCACCACCGGCTATGAGGAAGCCGCTGCGCAAGGCTTGCTCGCCGGCATCAATGCTGCTCTTCACGGGCGCGGCGAATCCCCGTGGTGTCCTGGTCGTAACGAGGCATACCTGGGCGTTCTCGTCGACGACTTGATTACGCGCGGGGTGACCGAACCATATCGCATGTTCACCAGCCGCGCGGAGTACCGATTGAGTTTGCGTGAAGACAACGCCGATCTGAGGCTGACAGAGGCCGGTCGCCGCCTAGGTTTGGTGGACGATGCCCGCTGGGTGCGTTTCGAGCATAAACGGGAAGCGGTCGCAAAAGAGGTCGAACGGCTCGGGTCGTCCTGGGTGAATCCTCGGTTGCTTTCGTTGGAAAACATGAACGCACTTTTCGGACAGTCTCTCGAGCGCGACCAGACCCTCGAGGAATTGCTTCGACGTCCCACTGTTGGGTATTCGGCTCTGATGACGTTGCCTGGTGCCGGTCCGGCGGTCACCGATGCCGAGATCGCAGATCAGGTCGAAGTTCAGGTGAAATATCGCGGTTACATCGATCGCCAGCGGGAAGAAGTCGCTCGGCAGCAGCATTTCGAGGACGCGAAATTGCCGTCGGACCTCGATTACCGGACTGTTCGCGGCCTGTCCTCCGAGGTGCAGCAGAAATTGAACGTCCACCGCCCGGAAACACTCGGCCAAGCTTCGCGAGTATCGGGGATAACACCCGCGGCGATCTCGCTGCTTCTCGTCCATCTGCGCAGGGGAATCGCGTCCAGCCGTCTTGCGGAGCCGGGCCCGGATGCCTCGCCGGTACAGGTCCGGTGACGTCTCTGGCACTCACCCTCCAGCAGGGCGTAGAGAAATTGAACCTGAGGCTCCCCCCCGGGACGGAAGCCCGGTTGCTCGATTACCTCGCCCTTCTGCAGAAGTGGAATCGCATATACAACCTTACCGCGATCCGGGAAACGCCGAGATTGGTAAGCCATCACCTGCTGGATAGCCTAGCAGTGGTGCCTCACCTGGTGGGAAGCACCATCCTCGACGTGGGTACGGGACCGGGGCTTCCGGGTATTCCGATCGCTCTCGCGCGGCCGGACTCGCGCGTGACGATGCTCGACGGCAACCACAAGAAAGTCTCGTTCGTCACCGAGGCAATCGGGGAGCTGAGCATTCAGAACGCCGAAGTGCGCCGCGAACGAGTGGAACAGTGGAGCCCGCCTTCGCGCTTCGAAGTGATCATCTCGCGGGCTTTTTCGGACCTCGCCGACTTTGTGCGTCTCGCGGGACATCTGCTAGCGCCAGGCGGACGATTGGCCGCGATGAAGGGTCTCCACCCGTTCGAGGAGATCGCGCAACTTCCGTCGGGGTTTCGCGTGGAACGCGTGACACCGCTTTCCGTTCCCGGAGTCGACGGGGAACGTCACCTCGTGCTGATCGAGAAGATCGAAACCTGACCGACTTTCCATGGCCAAGATTATTGCGATCACCAACCAGAAGGGCGGCGTCGGAAAGACGACGACCACCATCAACCTTGCGGCGAGCCTGTCCATGGCGGGCCGCCGTGTGTTGCTGATCGATCTCGATCCCCAGGGAAACGCGACCATGGGCAGCGGGATCGACAAGCGGCAACTCGCTGTGACGGTCTACCAGGCATTGCTCGGCGAAGCACCATTGACGGGCGTGCGCCAACGCTCCAGCACCGGAAATTACGATGTCATTCCCGCGAACCGAGAGCTGGCTGGCGCCGAAATCGAGATGGTGGCTCTGGAACATCGGGAGGCCCGTCTCAAGGATGCGCTCGCAGTCGTGGAATCGGAATATGACTTCGTTCTGATCGACTGCCCACCTGCGCTCAGCCTGCTGACGGTCAACGGACTCGTGGCGGCGCATGCCGTGATGATTCCGATGCAATGCGAGTACTACGCGCTCGAAGGTCTTTCCGACCTTGTGAATACCGTCAAGAAAGTGCGGGCGCATCTGAACCCGAATCTGGAGATCGAAGGCTTGCTTCGCACCATGTACGACCCGCGCAATACCCTCGGACAACAGGTCTCCGAACAGTTGCAGCAGCATTTCGGCGAAAAGGTATACCGCACGGTGATCCCGCGCAACGTACGACTTGCAGAGGCTCCCAGCTACGGGATGCCGGTGCTCTCCTATGACCGGCAATCGAAGGGCGCGTTGGCGTACCTCGCGCTGGCCGGAGAGATTCTCGGCAAACAAGCAGCGTGAGAGGCGCGATGGTCAAGCACAAGGGATTGGGTCGCGGACTCGACGCATTGCTCGCCGCGGATGAAGCCGCACCGGCCGGCGACGACCGGCTGGTCGATCTGCCGGTGACTGCGCTGCAGCCGGGCAAGTATCAACCACGCACGCGCATGAACGAAGAAGCGATCGCAGAGTTGGCGGACTCGCTCCGGTCTCAAGGTATGATCCAGCCGATTCTCGCCCGTCCGGTTGGCGGTGGTCGCTTCGAGATCATCGCGGGCGAGCGGCGTTGGCGCGCCGCGCAGAGGGCCGGCATCATGGAGGTTCCGGTGCTCGTTCGCGACGTGCGCGACGAGGCCGCGCTGGCGATGGCGCTGATCGAAAATATTCAGCGCGAGAATCTGAACGCGCTGGAAGAGGCGGCGGGCATTCAGCGACTGATCGACGAATTCGGGATGACGCATCAGAGCGCGGGCGAAGCAGTCGGTCGTTCGCGCACAGCGGTAACCAATCTGCTGCGTCTGCTGCAACTGCCGCTCTCGATCCGGCAACGGATGATGGACGGCGAGCTCGACATGGGTCATGGTCGAGCCTTGCTGGGATTGCCTGTCGCAAGACAGACGGAACTGGCGGAGCTGGTTGCCGCGAGGGGTCTGTCGGTCAGGGAAGTCGAGAGTCTCGTAGCGCGCCTCGATTCCGATGAACCCGTCCGGAAGCGCCGCGCCAGAACGGATCGCGACGTGCAGAGCCTGGAGGAGGAGCTGTCGGACAGCCTCGGGGCCAAAGTACAGATTCGCGCGGGAGCAAAGGGTCACGGCAAGTTGGTGATCGAGTATCGTTCGCTCGATCAGCTCGACTCGCTGCTGGCGCTGTTGAGGCGGTCGGATTAGGGCGGGCTCGCAGCATCCGAGTCGATTCCAATTCAGGTATAAGCCTGGAGGGGTCTGAGATCGAAGAGGAAGTCTAACATCTGCGTACCGGCTACCACTTGGCGCACCTGCTCGAGGGTGCGTACCTGAGATTTGTTCATGTCGATCACCATCGTTGCGATGATCGACCCGAGACGCCGACAGCCAGCCCTTCAGCTGTCTCTCGCCATCCTCAAACCTGCTCCAGGCTCATACCTCGTTGGAATCAGGCGCCTGGCTCCAGGCTCACACCTCGTTGGAAAAGACTATCCGTTGACCCACTGCCGCATCCGCCGTTACACTCCGGCGGTTTTTTTGCCACCAGCAGGCTCCTCGATGTTTCGGATCCAGAGTGCGCCTTTCCGCGCGGTGATGCGGTGGCAGGCCATGACAACAGTGGCCATGGCGATCGTGGTGGGCGTGTTTGCAGGGCTGCACGGCGCTGTCTCGAGCGCGCTTGGCGGCGCGGTGGCGCTGGCGGCATGTACCGGGTTTGTTGTGGTAACCCAGATGGCACGGGTCGCCTCGGCAAGCGCGACGCTGCTAATCGCATTTCGTGCTGAAGGCGTCAAAGTCGGCTTGAGTGTGCTGTTGCTGTGGCTGGTGCTCTCGGTCTACAAGGAAGTGATCGCAGTGGCATTCATCGGATCGTTCGCAGTCTCGATCCTGGTGTTCTCGATGGCCGTATTCGTCCGGGATCTCGGACGCAAAGCGTGAATGAGCAAGGTGTGAACGAGCAATGTCCTCCGGCAGCGAACTGACCCCCACCGAATACATCCAGCATCACCTGAGCTTCTTCGCGAAGCCCGTCGGCCAAGGCTCGTTCTGGATGCTTCACGTTGACTCCGTCATCACCGCGGGCTTGCTTGGAATCGTCAGTATCGGCCTCTTGTGGTGGGTCGTACGCGGCGCGACCGCCGGGGTGCCCACCAAGCG
>Ga0163144_10024975_pt1 | contig 11699 bp, 5 predicted proteins | sample OliLak19BULKMAT1_FD_123175 | JGI IMG/M metagenome (GOLD analysis project Ga0163144, IMG submission 123175) | Freshwater microbial mat bacterial communities from Lake Vanda, McMurdo Dry Valleys, Antarctica - Oligotrophic Lake LV.19.BULKMAT1 | ecosystem: Environmental > Aquatic > Freshwater > Lake... | reverse complement strand
AGTTATTAATTGTTTGGGAGTTACAAGAATCTCAATTTCAAAAGTTTCTTTTGCCGTTAAAATATTAGTCGTTGGGCTAATTAAGTTTAATTCATTCAAATTATCATTTTCAAATCTAATATTTTTGACTAATAACTCATTTTGACCTATATTGCTTATAGCAACTTTTATTAAATATGGTTGATTACATTCCAGTAAACCTAAATCGTAAGTAGGGTTGAAGCTGATATTAGTTTCTTTTGAACCAATTATAGCGAACAAATTAATTATTTGATTCTTGCATTTATTTGAAAGTAAATAAGATGCTTGCAGAGATGTATCTTTATCACTGCCAGTAAAGTAAAACTCAAACTGAGAATATTCATTTGGTTGGCAAATTATTGGTGTTATTGATTTTAATTCAAAATACTCACTCAAGAAAATCTCTTTACTCCAGTCAATAGAAATTGTACCAGTGTTTTTTACTGAGATTGTTTTGCTGGCGTTTGTATTGATTGTTGATACAATAAAGTTAATTGTAGTATCTTTTGTGTAAACACCTATACTATCTTTCTGACTTAATATAGCAATGGTGTGTTTATTGTTGCCATTCTCAAGTTTATTCGTTAGTAATTCAAATACATTGCTATCTTTCTTTATACCATTATCACTATATGAGCAACGCAAAATAATATTCTCATTTGGTTTTGCACTATTTTTAATTAAAATTAACTTGCAATTTGAATTACCGCTTACTTGCTTAATACTCTCTATTTCTAAAATCCCTTTGCCTGTGTTTGTAATATTTAAGATTGTATCAATCATTTCATTAGCACAATTTATTTTGTCTAATATGAAATTATTTTGTTTGATTGCAGGTGCTACACCTGTGCCAAGTAAGCTTACAAAAATTGGAGTGCAAGTCTCTTGAGTATTAAATCTCAATAAAGCATTGTATCTCTCAATATTCTTCGGCAAAAAGCTCACTTCAAAAGTAACAGATTTACTAGGAGCAATATCAACAGGAACATTAACTGGTAAGTTATTTTGAGTTAATTTGAAAATAGTATCTTTTGATTGGTATTCAAAGTTAATTATTTTCAAATTTACTGTGCCAGAATTTGTTATTTTTAATTGATTTGAAAGTAACTTTGTTTGGTCATAATTTATATTGCCAAAGTCAATTGTGCTATTTTCTACTATGTATCGAGGGTCGTATCCGACAGCAGTTAATAGCTTCTTAAAGCTAAAATTCCCAGCATAAACAATAATTTCTAAAAACTTTGTACCCTCTGTTTTTGGCGCAAAATCTATTTGTAAATCGAAACTACTCTTTGATTTAATTGTAATTGGGAAAATATTAGTTATATTAAACTCTGAATTAATATCGTTATTGATTTTAATTGAATCAATAACTAAGCTCGCATTAGCTTCATTTAAAATATACTTTGATATATTGTTTGTTTGCACTTTGCCCAAACAATAATTGCCTAAATTTATATTTTCTATTTTTAAATTTATATCTACAACTTGGAAATTGTCGCTTTGGCTTGTTTCTAAAATCTTTTTTTCAAATGGAAAATCATTAATATTCCATATTTGTAAACCTCCTCTAATATCTGCACTTGCTACAAATCCATTCTTATTCACATCGAAAGAACTAATTTGGTTGTCATGTCCAGTAAAGCTAAAAAGGACTTGATTACTCTGATTTGTCAAACTTATGCTACTAGAAGCAGTATAAAGAAGTTTGTTTTGAAAAGTGGATATATGATTAAATTGTAAATTATTTATTTTATTACTAAATCTCAAACTAGGTGAAAATATTGTATCATTTTTGAATAAATCATAATAATAAATCAAACTGTTTTTGGTGACTAAATATAGATTATTATCATCATTGGTAAGTTTCATAGATACAGCTACATCATTGTTCCCATAATTCAAAGTTAAAGTGTCATTAAATATTTGCCAGTTTAAACTTGAACGGAACTTTAACCAACTATCATTTCCTGTTGTTATGAGTAAATTCTTTTTTTCACTATATGCAATTGAATTTATAGCACCATTGTGAATTAATGGAAATGTTAGAGTTTGAGAGCTAGGATTAGTCATATTCCAAATGTCTAAATTACCATTAAAATCTCCTGAAAAAATCATATTAGATTGTTTATTCCATTCTAGTGATTTTGGTCTTTCTAAATTGCCTAATAATTTTACTGGTGGTTGCACTTCGTCTGCATCAAAAATAATAAGATTGCTATTAGATGTGCTGGCATCTATAGAAGTAGCTATTTTTGTCCCTGATTTACCGAATTTCAAATCGTTTATTTTTTTCAAATCAGAGCTAATTTTCTTTGGTGATAATTGAGTGAAGGGATTGATTGTATAAAGCTCTCCTTTATCAGTAGAAAATGCTAATATATCTTCACTTCCCCAGCTTATGTTGTCAATATATGTATTGTTTGGAACTGTGAAATAAAGTACCTTTTCATAAATATTTATCTTGGCTAACTCACTAATCCTAATTCTATATTGAGCAGCTGTATTTGGAACATTCCAGTTGAAACTATTGCTCGTAGCAGTTTCACTTATCAAGTTCCAATTTAAGCCATCATTACTAGTGTATTCCAGTTTAAATATGTCTTTAGGGTTAGTACCTTCCCATCTAATTATAGCGGGATTCCCAGCAATTAATCGTTCATTTAGTTTCGGTGCAACTATTCGAATTGTGCTATTATTATTAAGCTTAGTTTTTGTTCCTGCTTCAAAGTTAAAAGATAAAACTTTGCATGCTGTGCTTTGCACTGCTATTGTAGTTTTAAAATAGCTAGTGTCTGCTGTTTGATAAGTAAATTTCACTTTAGCACTTTTCTTATCAAATGCCAAAGAATCAATTATTGAATATTTCAAAAGCAAACTATTTGTATTTATATTTTGAATTATAATTGAATCAAATTCACTGAAAAATTCAACTATAGTATCTTTTGGAATTTGTGATTCTACCTTTGCAAAGGCAATAGTATTATTGGTAATTGGCTTTAAGTTACTTTTCCAAATTTCAGGAATACTAAAATTTAAATCATATTGTTGATTCAAATAAGACAATCCAAGTTCCAAGCTGTCATTACATATTTTGGAATTGAAAGATAAATTAAAAGGTATCAATTTGTAAATTTCTTTAATTACTTTATCTAAAGCAAAATCAAAACTCTTTTGTTCTGCAATAGTAGTTATAATTTTAAATCTATTAGTTGATTTTGTAAGGTTCACTAAGCTAGGTGGAGCTATATCATTGAAATAAATCAAATAGCAATTCACATTGTTTTGCTCTAAATAATCTTTAATACTATTGATATTTGACTCTGAATAGCTATCGGCGATAATTACAATATGTTTTTCAAAAACTGCATTCTTGAATACATTTGCAGAGCCTGCAAAGCTATGGAAAAAAACATTCTCGAAATTACTTGCTCCAAATAAACTGATATAAGGCAATTTATAAACTAATTTTGAATAATCAGTTGTCAAATCTTGATTTAGATAAGCAGTGGTATTGTAAGTGCTTAGTGCCAATTCTGGTTTGAAATAATTTAATCTAGGAAATAAATTCAATAGCCCCTGTTTTGCAATATCAAAATTTGTATAGTTGTAAGCATTTGATATATCAAGACTAATCAATATTGATTTGTTTGAAATATCAGCACTGGTAGTATTGTTTACTAAATTAAAATTTGCCGTAGCACTATTAAGCGATAATTTTAAATCACTTTTATTGACCTGATTTGCCAAACCATTATCGTCCCAAATCAGAAAGTCCAATCTGTAATCGCCAGCTTGTTTTTTCAAATCCAAAATGGAAACTTGAGAAGAGCTATAAATAAGCTGTGACAACAACAGCAAGAAAAATATGTAGAAACTAAAACATTTCATTTTAGAATAACAAAATAAACAGAAAATAGTTACACAAAAAGCTAATTAAGTACTTACAATTAGTAAACTTTCAATAATTTCAGTGAAACAAGTAAGACGGAAATGACTAAGAAAAACTTTATAAATTTCTCACCTTTTTTCAATGCCAACTTAGAAGAAATCCAAGCTCCTAATGATGTACCGACAGCTAATATCAATCCGTTCAGATAGTGAATTTCCCCTGCTAAAATAAAGATTATTAAGCTGGGCACAGTGAATGCAAATGCCATAAACACCTTGTGTGAATTAGCCCTCATCAAATCCATTTTTATAACACCTTGCAAGAACGCTAAGATAATAAACCCTACGCCTACTTGCATAAAGCCACCATAAAAGCCAATTAGCAACAATATTGATACATTCAGAAAATTAAATTTCACAATTGCATCTTCTTGTTCAAATTTTTTACTTGGAAGTACTAAGTAAACACCAATCAATATGACTACAGCTGCTAGAATTTTCTCGTAAAGTGCGTTCGATAAATGAGTAGATATCAAAGCACCTGCTATTGCACCTGGGATTGTTAATAATCCAAAAATTAAACTTAACTTAAATTCTTTATATTTTTCTCTATATGCAATAAAAGACGATAATGATTGAAAAAAAACACCAATCCTATTTGTGCCATTTGCCAATCCAGCTGGTAAACCCATCAGAATTAGAACTGGCAAAGTGATTATAGAACCACCACCAGAAACGGCATTAATCATTCCTGCTAAAAATCCGACAAAGAATAATAATATTTCAAAACCAAAAGGAATGTTAATCATAATTGAAATTAAGAAAAAAAGCCCCGCAAAAGCGAGGCCTTGTGGATTTTGTTGTTTACCAAATCTTTGTTCGTTCGTTCTCTGGTTTGAAAAGTTTATCTCCTTTCTTCACATTGAATGCTTTATAGAATGGAGTGAAGTTAGTCAAAACTCCATTTACTCTAAATTCAGCAGGAGAGTGGACATCAGTTTTTAATCTTTTCATCATTTCCTGATCACGTATGTTTTGTCTCCAAATTTGAGCATAGTTAATAAAGAATCTCTGCTCAGGAGTGAAGCCGTCAATTTTCTCAATCTTTTTGTCTTTATGAGCTATCTGCATAGCTTCATAAGCAATTGTTACACCGCCCAAATCGGCAATATTCTCACCAATTGTCAATGCACCATTAACAAACTGATTTGGCAATGGAGAAAACTTGTTGTACTGAGAAATAATGTCTTTCGCTTTCACATCAAATCTTTTGCCGTCTTCTTTAGTCCACCAGTCAATTAAGTTTCCTTCTTTATCATATTGGCGACCTTGATCGTCGAATCCGTGAGTAATTTCGTGTCCAATTACAGCACCAATTCCACCATAATTCACAGCATCGTCCGCTGTTGGATTAAAGAAAGGTGGTTGCAAAATTGCAGCTGGGAATACTATCTCATTGCTAGCAGGATTATAGTAAGCATTTACTGTTTGAGGTGACATTAACCACTCTGTAGGGTCAACAGATTTATTCACTTTTGCCAATTGGTATTGGAAGTTAAACTTAGCTGAAGCCAATGCATTTTCGTATAAATTATCTTTTACAACGGGAATGCTTGAATAATCAATGAATTTATCAGGATAACCAATTTTAGTTTTGATTGCATCTAATTTGTTTAATGCTTGCTTTTTAGTCGAATCAGTCATCCAGTCCAAATTATTCAAACGGATTTTCAAAGCTGCACGCAAGTTATTAATCAAATCGTTCATTTTGTTTTTTGCATTTGCTGTAAAGTGTCTTTCAACATAGATTTTGCCAATAGCTTCACCCATTAAATTACCAATCAAATCAACATTACGTTTCCATCTTGGCTTCAAAGTTTTAGTACCTGAAAGATATTTGCCATAGAAATCAAATTTTGCATTCACAAAATTTTGACTTAGTAAATCGCCAGCCCCGTTTACTAAATTCCAAAGTAAATATGCTTTCCAAACTTCTAAAGGCTCTTTTTTACTCATTTTAGCTATAGAAGTCATAAAAAAAGGAGAAGAAATATTTATGTCTTTCGGGTTGGACAAACCAACATTTGAAAAATATGACTGCCAATCTAATTCTGGAGCTAATTTTTTCAAACCTTGCAAATCCATTTTGTTATAAGTAGTTTGTGGATCTCTCAATTCCAATCTTGATTTAGAATAACCAGCTAACTTAATCTCAAATTCAAGCACTTGATTAGCCATTTTTTCAGCATTAACTTCATCTTCGCCAATTAGCTTAAACATTGTTGCCATATATTGAACATAATGTTCTCGCTTGGAAACAGATGCAGTGTCTGAATTAATGTAATAATCTCTATCGGGCATACCAAGTCCACCTTGATAGATGCTTGCTAAATAAAATTTACTATTTTTAGCATCTTGTTCTGGAAACAAGTTGAAAAGTGGTGCATCTCCACTTGAGTGCATTCTTGCAATTTGATACCAAATTTCATCAAATGTTTTGATTTTCTTGATTTCATCAATATATCTTCTTATTGGCTCAGCACCCAATTTTTCAATTTTATTAGAATCTGTAGCCGATAAATAGAAATCACCAACTAATTGCTCAGCAGAACCTTTCTTATGAGCTTTAATTTTACTAACTTCTTCCAAAATAGCATATTGTTGAGAATATGCACTATCTAATAGTTCATCGAATGAACCATATCTTGATTTTTCGTCTGGAATTGGCATTTTCTTCATCCAGCCACCGTTTACATAGCGGAAGAAATCATCTCCAGGCTTCACTTTAGTGTCGAAGTTACTGGTATCTATTGCTCTCACCACACTTGCTGACTTCAATTGAACCTCTTCATTATTCTTGCAAGAAAACATAGCAATAGCTAGCACACTTAGCATTAAATAAAACTTCATAAAACTCTCTAATAATTTTAAATACTTTTAGTTAACTTTGTATTGTTAGAAATACTTTTCTAACTTTTACTTTATTTCAATCTTCAAAATAACAATTTTTCGATTTATCTTATGCCTAAAGAATTCGATTCTAAAGATAACACTATAAAGAATATTCTTATAGTGATGCTAATCATAGCAATATTTGTAATACTCTATGTTTTACAATCGATTTTAGTGCCACTTGTGTTAGCACTTTTATTTGCAATAATGTTCCAACCGCTTATTTTATGGTTGCAAAAAGTAAAAACTCCAAAATGGCTTGTGCTTCCAATGATTACCTTTCTCACTTTGTCATTGCTCTTTATTATCTATTTTGTGATTTTAGAAACATCATCGGATATATTGGAAAACAAAGACTATTTGCTTTCTAGACTTCAATTGCGAACTAACGAAATTATACAATTCCTGCGTGGCATACCAATTCTAAAAATTGATAAAAGGTTAGACTGGAAAGGATTGATTGAGTTATTCACTCAATATAAAATTGGAGATTCGATAAGTTTTATAGCAAACTTTCTTGGTTCATTCACCACTTCTTTCCTTATGTTCGTTCTTTATTACATTGTTTTGCTTAGCGGGATGTCCAATTATAGAAGATTTCTGAACTATGTGAGTGGCGATGAAAACTATAGCGAACTCTTATTGACCTATGAAAGAGTGCAACGCTCAATCTATTCATATATGATACTGAAATCATTTGTTTGTTTAATGACTGGTTTCATTACTTACATTATCTGCTTAATTTATGGTATCAACTTCGCATTCTTCTTTGGTTTTATTACTTTTCTGTTGACTTTCATCCCTACAATTGGACCTATTTTAGGAGCAGTACCGCCAATTTTAATGTCAATTATTCAGTATGATACCTTCAAACCCGTAGTGATTTTAACAATTATCCTAATAGTTTTGAAAATAATTATGGGCAATATAGTCGAGCCATTGATTATGGGGGGCAAATTACGCCTTAATATGCTTACTGTAATCTTTGGTTTAGTCTTTTGGGGTTATATTTGGGGTATTGCAGGGTTAATCCTTTCTGTGCCTTTAATGGTGATTACAAAGCTTATATTCGAGCAATTTTCATCACTTAAGCCAATTGCTAGAATTATGGGTACTTCTGATTAATTTCAAGGTTCCTATTTTACTGTAACATTTTTGTAGTTTAGGTGTTAATTGTATTAAACAATGTACAAAATTTAAATTTATTTAATCCAAAGGATACTTTCCAAATGATAAAAAACTTACTTCTTGCTTCAATATTAATAGCAACTGTAACTAATGCAAGTGCTGAACAAGCTTTTGTTAATAGAATACCTAATGGTAACGCTAAAACTTGTGCAAATTGCCATGTGAATTCAGCTGGTGGTGGGTCTAGAAATAATTTTGGAACTGCATTTAGCGAAGCCGGAAAAAAATGGACAACTAATTTAGCTATGCTCGATTCAGATAATGATGGTGTTTCCAATGGTGCTGAATTGCAAGATCCTACAGGTGTTTGGAAAGTTGGAAATGCAGCTCCAGGAAATTTTGCTTTAGTTACTAACCCTAGCGATCCAAATGACTTTCCATCTTCTGTCGAAGAACTGTTAGAGCTTAGCAACCTAAGTATTTCGCCAATTCCTGCAAGTAATTTTATTAATTTCACTCTAAAAACTGGAATCATTGGCAATTTGACAGTATCTATTTACGACATTAATGGATTATTGGTAAATACTTTTAATTCAGTAAATTCTAATGGAGAGTATAACTTCGGTTGGAATTTGTTAAACAGCAATTCAATTCTAGTAGAATCTGGTTTCTATTTTGCAGAAGTAAAAATCAACAATTATGTTGAAAGAAGAAGATTTATAGTAACTCGATGAGATTTAATTTGAATAAGAAATCATTGCTTTTTGCTTCAATATTAATTGTAATACAGTGCAATGTTTATTCAATCCCAGCATTTGTTGATGAAATACCAAATGGCAATCAAAACACATGTTTGAATTGCCATTTTTCGTTAACAGGTGGAAGGTTAACTTTAAATAATTTTTGAAAGGGATTTTTTGCTATTGGTAACACTTGGGATGAAACCTTAGCTTTGTTAGATTCCGATAATGATGGCTTCTCAAATGGAGAAGAGCTTCAAGATTCACTTGGAATTTGGACTGATGGTATAAGTGGAGATTTAAGTAAAGTAACCTTACCAGGTAATTCAAGCAGTTTTCCAACTTCCATTGAAATAACAAACAATTTAGTAGGTTTTTAAAATCCAACCTATACCTGCATTAAATTCTATTGATTTATTAATTAGCAAACCGACTTCTAAAGATTTAAATATTTCTATATATGATTTAAATGGCTACCATTTAAATTCATTGAATTATTCAAACAGCTCAGAATCAATTATTACTTTAGATTTGTTTGATAATAATGGTGTTCCTTTTGAAAGTGGGATTTATTTTATCGAAGTAATATATGGCAATTACTTTGAGAGAAAGCATTTTATAGTGTCAAAATAAACTTTATAACTATATATAAAAAAAGGGTTAGTGAAAGCTAACCCTTTTTTATTTCTAATTTATTTTTTGTAGTATTTACTTCTCAATCAATACTTTCTTCATATCTTGGAATATCAATGATTTGAACTTAATGAAATACACGCCAGTTCCCAAATCAGATGTTGGAATTTCTACCGAGTGAACCCCAGCTTTCAGTTGACTTGTATTGACAGTTTTCACAATGCTACCAGCAGTACTTTGCAATTCGATTTCCACTGGACCATCATAAGGAATAGAGAAATCTATTTTCACTACTTCATTAGCAGGATTTGGCTGAGGACTACCCACGATAAATTCATATTGCGATATTTCTACCAATCTGCCTTCCAAGAAACAAACCCCATCTACAGTAATTTTTGTAGTCAACTCAATTGGACTTGAGCAATTAGTGTAAATTGTTGATTGCATTGATATTTCTGAATAAGTAGTGCTGCCTAAATATATTTTATAAGGCAATTTACATAAGTTACCATCAAAAGGAGTTTGGAAAGTACCAGATGCACGTAATTGCATTCTACCAGGACTCAATAGAACTGGCATTGACCAAGTCAATGATGGAACTGAAGTTGTTGGAGTTATATACATTCCCATATTGTCTTTCAAAAATGCTATTTCGTCTGCTTTGTAGATCACATCAATAGAAATTCCATCTTGAATTTTCTTATCCAAAGCAGCCACTTTCGCACTCACGTAAAGCATTGTATCCAATCCAGGTTTAAGTTTAATGTCATTTGCTATAATTGAGCTATGGTGAATATATACACCTTTACCACTCAATACATATTTCAATTTCAGATTTTGATTATTTAATAAATCAAAATTTGCACTGTAAGCAACTTCATTTGTTGGTTTGAAAGTTATAGTAAATGTTTCTGTTACATTTGGTTTAATCACCAAATCATTTTGCAAACTTAAGACAAAATTTGGCGAATTACCTTTGACATCTGGCGGACCAAAAATAACTAAATCATTTACTGGATCTGAATTTGTTATTGAATAAGTTTTCAATGGTTGAGAGCAAACTAAAGTGCCACCAAAATCAACTATTTCTTCTCCACCTGGTGAAATTGCATTGCAACTTGCATCGAATATATTCTCAAAAGGAATTGGATAAACATCATCAGTTAAATTTCCCTTAGAGTTATCAGCATAGATTTTAAATTTAACATCTCTTTTGCCAGCTGCTTGAGGAGTAAAGTTTAAAGTAATTGGAATATTTCCACCTTTAGTTACATCAGGAATTACAGGTAGAGTCTTTGTACCATTTAAAAATGTAAAATCTCCAGCATCTTGTATTTCAATTCTTGTGATTTTTGTATCAGTATTAGTAGAATTATTTGCAATTCTTAATGTCGCGTTGCCACTTTCACCAAATTTCAAAGTTGTATTAGGGCAAATCAATGTTGGATTTACTATAGGCAATGAACCAGTCCCATCTACTTGTACCGAATCAATTTTATTACCATTGTTATATCGAACGTAAGCCATTTGTTTATAATTGATTTCCGCACGTGGCAAGAAAGTAATGGCTACTCTTCCAGTATCTTTTCCAGGAATAGGATTTGGTACTGAATTGCCAACCACATCAAAAACTGTTTTATCGTTAAACCAAACTGAATCTATAGAAGCAGCATTTACTGAAGTGTTGTAAATTTTCAAAAGAGCAGGATGCTTAGCATCAACTCTTTTCAAACCAAATCTCAATGGATAAATAGTCAATTCAGAATTAACTCCTAAACCTGTTAATTCTGTTGAAACATTAGAGCAACCAGAATTAGGATCAATACCAAAATCTAATTGAGCAGTTCTTATTCCTTCATCAGTAGGAGTAAACTCAATTTCAATATCTACTTCGCCATAAGCATCAACATCAAAAGCTTGCCCAATAGTGTAAGTAGTAGAACCATTTGCAGTCATTTTTATAACTTTAAATTCAGTATTCGGAATTGTTTTAGGGTTAATTCTTACTAAATTATTATTCAAGTTTTTGAATACTTTATTAATTATTCCAGTTACAGGCACAGCTAAATTAGATTTACCAATATCATACTTTGGAGTAACTTCTATTCCACATTTGCCACAACCAGAAAGTGCAAGTGATATAGGTTTGGCACAAGCTCCAGTTATTGTTAAAGTTGCATTTTGAGTGCCGATAACTTTTGGCTGATAGTTGATAGTCAAATTTGCTGCATTTACCAATCCTGGCAAAACAGTTGTTGGTGGATTAATTAAACTAAATCCACTATTAGCTGGTGTAATTGTATATGTAAAATCAATTGGCAAAGTAGTAGGATT
>Ga0163144_10024974_pt1 | contig 11699 bp, 7 predicted proteins | sample OliLak19BULKMAT1_FD_123175 | JGI IMG/M metagenome (GOLD analysis project Ga0163144, IMG submission 123175) | Freshwater microbial mat bacterial communities from Lake Vanda, McMurdo Dry Valleys, Antarctica - Oligotrophic Lake LV.19.BULKMAT1 | ecosystem: Environmental > Aquatic > Freshwater > Lake... | reverse complement strand
TGGCGCTGCGTTGTTTCGCGACGGTCTTCACCCGAATCCGGCGGGCAATGCAGCGCTCGCCGATGCAGTGGTGCCGGTCGTGGTTCGCGCGCTGGCAGCCGACGACCACCGATAGTCGGGCCACGCGACGTCGGTGGCATCGCAGCGGGAACCGTTTTCAGTTCAGGTCGATAGCGGGGATTCGGCGACGGAGCATGTCAGCCCCCGACGGAGATTCGGAGTACCGGCCGTCATCGAGATCATTGAGCCTCGATAAGGTCCGCCCTGATCGCGAAGGCCGGCGGGTAACGCTTGAGTTGCCGGTAGATCTCCAGCATCGGCGCCGACTCCAGCAGCGTGCGCACCCGCCACGGATGGTTCTGACGATACTCCTGCTCGACCTCCAGGATCGCGGCAGTCAGCACCCCGCGCTTTTGTCCGTCGAGACTGCGCGCGGCGGCCGAGGCGTTGAGCGCTGCGAGCCACGCGACCTGCGCCTTCAACTTGATCTGGTCCGCCGGCGGAATTCGAATCGTGACGGAGGTCACCGCGGCGCCGGCTGGCGCCTTGAACGCGATCACTTGATAGGGCTGGAGCACGAATGCCAACACGCCGGTCGATAGCGGAATCGTTTCGCCGCTGGACAGTCGCTTAATCTCGCGCGTGCCCGCGAGTTGGATCGAAACCCGGGCCGGATAGCGCTCACGATTCACCGCATAGAACACAAAATCGCCGGGACGCGCGAGCGTCCACACTGCCACCGGGTCACGTGCGTCCGCTCGCGCGCTGAAACGCTCCGCGGGCAGGCTGCGGTACTCTTGCAGGAATTCGCGCAGCACGGGTTGCCCCAGCGAGTAGCCATTGCCACCGTCGCCAAGCATGACCGCATCGGTCTGCGCGAGCTGCACCGCGAAACGCTCGATCGCGTGCCGTCCGGCCGGGTTCGCCGCCGCGCTGGTCCAGGTCTGCTTGGTGTTGGCGGGGAATCCGAGCTGCGCGGGCGGTACCACCGCCTCGATCGCTTCGAGATAGCTCGCGGAGGTCAGTAGTGCACGTCCGTTGGCCCCGGTCGGCACCAGCGCGGTCTGGCGGGGATCGAGCAGCAGATCGCGGTTCCGTTGCGTAGTGACGGCCTCGGCTTCGCGGCGCCCGTAGGTGTGCAGCGCGTTGATCAGCACGACGCCGGGAATCGACGCAAGCAGATTCACATCGATGCCGGCCTCGCGCAGTGCTTCGCTGCCGCGATCCATGCCGTCCCACGCGAAGAGCGAGGAATAGACCACGAGATCCGGGCGCGCCTGCTGCACGCGGTCGCGGATGCGTGCGTAGAGCGCAGCGATCTTTCTGCAGCGCCACTCGACCCATGCCTCGCGCCCGGCGCCCGTCAGCCAGTCGTAGCGGGTGCGGGCGATCTGCGTGGTTATCCGGCCGCCGGGCGACGCATCTCCGGCAGGCACGCGCAGGCCCGTGTCGTTCTGGAACAGGCCGACGGTGTAGTCGTCGTAGCCCCAGTCGAGCGAGTGGAAGTTGTTGAGCGCCGGGTTCGCCCATTGCATCAACCTGAGATTGACGCCCATCAGCGCCGGAGAATCGCGGTAGCGGTCGGCAAGCTCTCCGATCATCGCAACGTACCAGTCCTGATTCGCTGGATGAACGGGGTTGTAGAGCGGCGGCCGGCTGCGGGATTTCCCGTCGCCGGCGTAGTAATTCGTGAGTCCACCCTTCGACACGAGCAGGTTGGGCTTGGGGTCGGCGCTCGCGGCGAACGGCCAGTCGAGTTCGTCGGCGCGCGGATGCAGTTCGGGCAGTACGCGCAGCCCGTCCCTCTCCGCCAGCAGCACGATGCGTCGCAACGGGTCGAGATCGGGCCGCGAAAACGCGCGGTTGAACCGCGACGGGTAGAGCGCGAAGTTGTACACCACCACCGTCGGTGCCAGCACCGAGATGCCGACGTACCGGGCGGCTTCCACCCAGCGCTGCGCCGCGACGCTTGCGCCCGGCGAGTACTCGTCGGGTGCGCCATACATGCTGGCGTAGTTCCCGCCCTCCTCGTACCAGTTCACGAACTGGCGCCCTTCGCTGGCAGGCGCCGGCAGCGGCGGCAGAGGCGCGTCGATGCGGTACACGCGAATCCGAACCGCAGCCGCGCGGCGCCCGTCGTGCGCATTGAGCAACGTCACCCGTGTGTCTTTGGCTCGTGGCCAGAACAGCAACGAATGCGTCTCCATGCGGCCGGAGCGTGAGAACTCACCACCGCTGTCGACGCCGCCCGACACCGGATAGGCGAGCGGCGCGCTTTCACGCAGCGCGATCGCAAACGTTCGCAACGCGTCATCCGGGTAGTCGATCTCGACCAGATACGGCCGCTGCGGTTCGATCGACTTCAACCGGTACGCGAACCAGCTCGGTTCCGCGAGCCCCTGGCGCGATGGACCCGGGGTACGCTGGTAGCGCGTGAATCCGGTGTCGCCGGACTCGCGATAGGTCCCGGCAGCAGTAGCGACCACGCGCGATTCGCCGCCGCCGGAATAGTCCGGAGGGGAGCGAACCGGGTCGATGCTCTCGACCAGTGTTCCTTGGAGCGAGGAGGTCGCGCCCGCATTGGCGGGGGCCTTGCCGGAGGGCCGCAACGGCTTTGCGGTTTCGATCACTTCGTAGGCGACAGAGCGAGCATCCCGGTGCGCGAATTGCCCCCCGTTCTCGCCGAACGACAACGTATACGCGCCCGGTTGCTCGCACGGGATTTGCCACTCGCGCCGCATCGGAACCGTTCCTGCGGGCACCGGCACGCGACCCGCGACGCGCGGACTCGCGGGCCCGTCCTTCAGCCACACCGTCAGGTTGGTCGGCGCCGCGTTCCCGCCGGCGTTCACCTCGAGCGACGGGCATCGACCCGCGCGGTAGATCGTCGTGCTGATGTCCGGCAACGCGACCCGGACCGATTTCGCCAAGGTGCCATCGCCGGCGCGCAAGGTAAAGCCGCTGATGCGCGGGAATCCGGTCCAGAAATACTTTTGCAGCCGGATGGTGTGTGCGCCCGCCACGATCCAGATGTTGGCGACCTTGTCGTCAGCGAGGCTGTCGCCGGAAGTGCCGTAGATGGTGACCGGCCTGGTGCCCGGTCGGGACGGCGGCGGGTCGAACACGTACTCCACCTCCAGACCTCCGCCCTGGATGGTCAACTCGTACCATCCCGACGTCGGCACTTCGATGTCGTAGTCCACGAAGCCGGTGATGCCCGAGTCGCTGGCACCCCCACTCAAGGTGCCGCCAACACGGATCTTCTCGGCGTGCGCGGGATCCACCAGACCGTGGCGGTCGAAGCTGGACGCCGGCCTGGACATGCTCCAGCTGCTTTGCGCGCGTGCGATTGCCGGATGCGTCGTCGCCCCGATGACGGCGAGCAATGCGACGGTGAGCAGGCCGACACCGCCGATCCAGGATACGGGCGCTGTGCGGGGCGCGTGTTCAGGAGGCGGGGAAACGGCAGCGTACAGCGACATACGCACAGGTTGCGCGCTGGTTGTTGCCAGCACGTGAATGGCTCCTGCTTTCTTGTTGCTGTCACAAGCCCGCCCTACCATCCGGCCACAGCAACAATTTTCGTTCTCTCGATCATCGCGCCGAGGCCGAGGCTGCTCGACCCGGGTTGCGCCAACGCTCTGTCGCCCATGCCGTCGCCCAATTGCAACTGCCCGTCGTGCCGTAGTTCCGATGTGCGGCTGATCGGACGGATTCCCGCCTCCGACCTGTTTGCCGGCCGCCATCTGGACGAGCCGTTGCCGGGCGGCGAACTGGTTCGTTGCAACTCGTGCGCGCTGTCGTTTCGCAACCCGCGCCTGGGCAAGGCGCACCTGGACGCGCTGTACCGGCAAGGCGGCATGGAAGCCTGGCAAGGCGACGAGCTGCACCCGCGCCGCGACTGGCAGCTCGCTGCCGACCGGATCGCGAGGCGATCCGGCCGCACCGGCGCGATACTCGACGTCGGTTGCTTCGACGGAGCGTTCCTCGCCGGGCTCGCGTTCGGGGGCGCAAAGAGCGGGATCGAAATCCACCCGGGTGCCGCGCAACGCGCGCGCGAGCGCGGCGTGGAGGTGGTGGGGAACGATTTCACCGCGCTCGCCGAATTGTCCGGAGGCTACGACGTCGTGACGGCGTTCGACGTGATCGAGCACGTGGAGGATCCGCTTGCCCTGCTGCGCGCACTGTTCGGTGCGGCTCGTCCCGGCGGGGTGGTGATCCTCTCGACCGGCAACACCCGTGCGTGGTCGTGGCGTTTTCTCGGCAGTCGTTACTGGTATTGCACCATCCCCGAACATCTTTCGTTCCTCTGTCCCGAATGGTGCGAGCGGGCCGCGCGCGCGCTCGGCGGTCGGGTGGGCGAGATCGCGCTGTTTTCGCACGACGACGGTTCGGCGCGGCGGTCGGCGTACGAGCTGGTGAAGAATCTTGCCTACGGGCTCGTGCCGCAGTTGACCGGCGCACTGCGCGCCGTTGGTGCGGGCGGCAAGAACGTCGATCTACATCCCGAGTTGCGTGACACGCCGCCGCGCTGGATCACGGCGAAGGATCACTTTCTCGCAGTCATTGCAAAGCCTTGTTGAATCGGACCGGCGCGGCCGCGATGCCATCCAGGGCGGCTACAGTCCCGATGTAACATTCCCTGCCTAGACTTCTCCGATGTTGGCTGCCGACTCCCTGCGCGTGTCCGGGCGCACCCTGAAACAGCGTCTTGTATCCGGCGGCGCATGGACATTCGGTGGCCGGGTCGTCGCAGCCCTCTCCGGGTTCGCGGTGAACGCGATGCTCGCCCGACTCCTGTCGCTGGACGACATGGGTGCCTACTTCCTCATCCTGAGCGTGGTCGCGGCCGGTGTGATGACTGCACAATTGGGCATGCATACGGTGGTCGTACGGCTGATCGCCGAAGCCCTGGCGCACGGGCGGGACGGGCGCGCCCGCGGCATCGTGTCGACCTCGGCAACCCTGGTGTTCTGCGGCGGCATCGTGCTCGGTGTCGTTGCGGCGCTGTTCGTCCGCTTCGGCGCCCAGCCGCTGTTCGGTTCGGCGGCGATGGCACAAGGGGCGTGGCTCGCGGGCCTGTGGATCTTCAGCATCGCTCTCATGACGTTGATCGGCGAAATCTTCCGCGGTTTTCACGACTACGGTGCGGCAGCGGCGTTCGGCCCGGCTGGAAACAACACAGTGGTGGCGATCGTGATCGGGGGTGTGTTCGTTTCGGGCGCGAGCGCCGGATTGCACTTCGCTCTGGCGGCGGGTCTGGCGGCGAGCACCGCGATCGCGCTCGCCGGCGCAGCAACGCTGCGTCGACGCTGCGCGCGCCTTGCCGCACCCGAGCCTGCGCCCGCGGGTCCATTGCTCGCGGTCGGCTTGCCGCTGCTGGTCGCTTCGCTCGCCGTCTTCGCCGCCACCCAGGCCGACGTATGGATCATCGGCCTGTTCCGCGGTCCGGACGATGTTGCCGTCTACGGTGCCGCGGTACGACTGGTGCAGTTCGTCATGATGCCGATGCTGGTGATGAACGCGGTGCTGGCGCCGCTCGTCTCGGAGCTGCATAGTCAGGGCAACCGGGTGAAGCTGGAGCGGGTGGTGCGCGGCTGCGCGGCGCTGACCGGGATTCCAGCCGCGCTCGTCCTTGCGGTGCTGTTCGGCGCGGCGGAACCGATCCTGGGGCTTGCCTATGGCGATTTCTACCGCACGGGCGCGAGCGTCCTGATTCTGGTGAGCGCCGGCCAGGTCGTCAACATCCTCGCCGGCCCGGCGGCGGTGGTGCTGATGATGAGTGGTTCGCAGCGCGCGCTGATGGCGATCAGCCTGGCGTGCGCGAGCCTCGTGGTGCTCGGCGGCTGGGCGGCGGTCGGGCCGTACGGCACGATCGGCGTCGCCGCCGCGGCAGCCCTCGGCACCGGGCTCCACGGGGTGCTGTCATGGCTGTGGGTGCGCCGTGCACTCGGCATATGGACCCATTTCACCCTTTCCGACCTGAATGCCGCCGCGCGCGCCCTGGTCCGGCGGCCAGGCTAGGGTACAGACCGATTCATCTCCCATGTCTTCATCCGTGCTCGCATCCGCCCCGCCGACGATTTCCATCGTCACCATCTCGTTCAACCAGGCACCATTTCTGGCGGAGTGCCTGCGCTCGGTGATCGATCAGCGCGGGCTGGATGTCGAGTACGTTGTGGTCGATCCCGGTTCCATGGACGGCAGTCGCGAGCTGATCGCGAACGCTGGGACGGGCATCGATCGCGTGGTGCTCGAACCCGACGACGGACCAGCGGACGGCCTGAACAGGGGATTCGCCGATGCGCGAGGAGACGTGTTCGGCTACATCAACGCCGACGACCGCCTCGCTCCGGGTGCACTCGCCTTCGTTCGCGCTTACTTCACGGCGCACCCGGAGGTGGACGTCTTGTGTGGGGCGATTCGCATCATCGATCGCGACGGTCATCCTTCGAACCGAGCACGCACCGCCGATCGGTTCGATCTGAAACGCTACGCCGCAGGTGTCTGCACCATCGGGCAGCAGGGCACGTTCATCCGCGCCAGGGCGTTCCGCAAGGCCGGCGGTTTCAATCGCGCGAACCGGATCAATTGGGATGGAGAGCTGCTGGTGGACCTTGCGCTCGCCGGCGCGCGCTTCGCAACCGTGGACAGGGTGCTGGGCGACTTCCGCATCTACACCGAGTCGATCACCGGTTCCAACAAGCACTACGACCGGTTACTGCGCGAGCACGCGCGGATCGCCCGCAAGATCGCCTCGCGCGAAGTGATCCTCTACTCCCCGGTTCAAACGCGGATACACCGCTGGCTGTACCGGCTCGATCCGTTCCGGCACATGAGGTATCTCCTTGTTCGCTGAATCCGCCCAGAGATCCGATGTACCGGTCGGCGCCACGCACGGCCCGGGAGCGGGACTGCGCGTACTGCATGTCATCCGCTCGCTCGACCCTGCCGGCGGCGGCCCGCAGGAGGGATTGCGGCAGATCGCGCGGGAGATGGCGACGCGGTCCGTGCACGTCGAGATCGTGAGCCTCGACGATCCCGGCGCGCCGTGGGGCGCGAACTATCACGTGCCGGTGCATCTGGCCGGACCGGCGCTCGGCAAGTACGGCTATAGCGGCCGATTCGGACCCTGGCTTCGAACCCATGCCGGGCGCTTCGACATAGTCGTCATCCACGGGCTGTGGCAGTTCCACGGTTTCGCCGCGTGGCGCGAATTGCGCCGGCAGCGGATTCCCTACGTCGTCTACCCGCACGGCATGCTCGACCCGTGGTTCAAGCGCGAATACCCGCTCAAGCACCTGAAGAAATGGCTGTATTGGCCGTGGGCCGACTATCGAATGACGCGGGATGCACATGCGGTGCTGTTCACCTGCGAGGAGGAGTCGATCCTGGCGCCGCGTTCCTTCTGGCTGTATCGCGGCAAGCCTGAAGTCGTCGGCTTCGGCATCGCGCCGCCACCCGCCGACACGGGAAAGCAGCGCTTGACCTTCCTCGATCGTTTTCCCGAACTGCGCGGCAAGCGCCTGCTGTTGTTCATGGCCCGCATCCATCCCAAGAAGGGCTGCGACCTCCTGATCGAAGCGTTCGCCCGAGCCGCGGCGCGTGATCCGGCGTTGCAGCTCGTCATGGCCGGACCGGACCAGATCGGCTGGCAGAACGAGCTCGCGGCGAATGCGGCGCAACGCGGTATCAGCGGGCGGATCAGCTGGGTCGGAATGCTCGGCGGGGACGATAAATGGGGCGCGTTCCGCTCCGCCGACGCGTTCGTCCTGCCTTCGCATCAGGAAAACTTCGGCATCGCGGTGGTCGAGGCGATGGCCTGTGGCCTGCCGGTGCTGATCTCCGATCAGGTGAACATCTGGCGCGAGATCGAGGCCGATGGCGGCGGTCTCGTCGAACCCGACGACCTGGACGGTACCGTGCGGTTGCTCCATCGTTGGCTCGATCTCTCGACTGCCCAGCGCGACGCGATGCGCGAGCGCGCCCGCGAGGGTTTCCAGTCGCGCTTCCTGATCACGGCATCGACGACGCGTTTGATCGCAGTGCTGTCGACGGCAGCACGACTGGCCGCGCCTCACGGCTGACCCCGCCGCGGCTCGGTACAGATCATGGGATTACTGCGGCTCTTTCTGGCGTTTTCGGTCTTCAGCGCTCATGCGTACAAGCCGCTCGGCGTCCAGCTGGTTCCGGCGGAAACCGCCGTCCATTCGTTCTATGTGATCTCCGGTTTCTACATGGCGCTGGTGCTCAATGAGCGCTATCTGCCGCAGAAGGCGACCTATTTCGATTTCCTCGGCAATCGACTGTTGCGGCTGATCCCAGCCTACGTGGTCGTAGCCGCGGCAACGATCGTTGCAGGTTTCCTGCTTCATGCGGCGAATAGCTCGTCAATCCCACCGGTCGATCAACTGCGCGCCTTATCGCTTCAAGGCGCTCCAGGCGAGTTGCTCGCATTTCTCGGCCTGAGCCACGCGACGTTGTTGCTCCAGGATTCCTTCTACTATTTCACGTGGACGCTGGCGAACGGGTTCGCGTTCACCCGGGACTTTCATCAAGACTCGGGCACGCTGTCGCGCTTCCTGCTCGTTCCGCAGGCATGGTCGCTGAGCCTGGAGCTGTATTTCTATTGTCTCGCCCCGTTTCTGGTCAGGCGGCGCATATCCGTTCTCGTGGCCGTTGTGGTTGCAGGCTTGGCGGTGCGACTCTTTCTTCTCGCGGGCCTCGATCTTCGAACGGACCCATGGTCCGACCGGTTTTTCCCGTCAGCGATCTCGTTCTTCCTCACGGGTGTGATCGCCTATCGTCTCCATCGGGCACAAGACATCTCGATGCCCATCAAGTTGGTCTCCCTCGGCGTTCTCGGCGCAGTCCTCGGAGTCGCCGATACGATCGGAGCGTGGCACACGGGGATCGGTCTCAGCGCCTACCTCCGCACCCCTTTTGTTGCCGCGGTCGTGATGGCGCTCCCGTTCCTGTTCGATCGTACCAAGTCGTGGCGATTCGACCGCTATATCGGGGAGCTTTCATATCCGCTCTATGTCTCGCATGTGCTGGTGATCTGGGTTCTCGCTGCAGTGGCTCCCGGCGGGGACTCGATGAGTAAACGTTGGGTCCTGATTGCCGTAGCGCTACTGAGTGCGGTCGCGTTGCATGAGTTCGTCGAGTCGAGGGTTGATCGGTATCGGGTGGCGCGCTTGTCGCGAAGGCAATCCCGCGATCGCGGGCGATTCCCGCTGGTCGGTGGCGTCGATACCGTAGGCAGGATCGATCGCTAGCCCGCGGGCGCACGGCCCCGCACTCGGTCGAAGCTGGATAAAACGAAGGCAGACATTACTTGGACACGATTGAGCGCGGCACGACGAAGATCAGGTTGACGGGGCTCGCGCTGATGAGTTTCCTCGTCGGCGCGGCGCATGCGTACAGGCTGAACGTGATCGGCGAGGCGACGCTGGACGAGCTTCTTCTTCCGGTTCTGGCGTTGTACGCCCTGACCAAGCCGGGCGCACGCCAGGCGTTGCGAACGCAAGCTTTTCGGATAGTGCTCATTGCGCTGCTTGTCACGTTCTCCGGGTACGTCGTCTCGGACCTGATACGCGAAAGCGCCGCGGAACAGTTTCTCCGCGGCTGGGGACGTGTGGCGCTGGTAGCGTTCGATTTCATCGCGCTGGCGCTGATCGTGGGCGCCCAGCGGCAATGCCTCTGGTGGTTCCTCGCCGGTTTCGGCATCGCCGGGTCACTCTACTTCCGGCTTGTTCTGCATGCGCCAATCAGTTTGTGGAAATTCAACTACTCGGGGTTCGGATACGCAGAGCCGGTGACACTCGTCGCTTTGACCTTGGCTTATTTCATGCCCTCGAGAATCGGTGCTCTTGGCGTTGGCGCGGTCGGGCTCGTCAGCATTTACTATGACTTCAGGATTCAGAGCGCTGTCTGCTTCCTCGTCGCTGCCGTGATTTTGGTGAGAGCCGGCAAATCATCCGGTTCTATGCAAAGTCGAGGCCGTATTGGGTTGATGGTTGTAGGGTTCGTTGCTGCAATGACGATCTTTACCGCGGGGAAGCTTACCGAAGACGACTACTCGGCCAATCGGCGCGCGGTGTCGGACGCCGGGCGATCGTTCGGTAAGGTCTTCGCGTGGAAGGCGATTCGGAATTCGCCCATCATCGGGTATGGATCGTGGAGCAGGAGTCCGGAATTCCTGCAGCTTCAGCGTGAGTCCGCGGAGGAGGTAGCGGGAGGACGAGCGAGTCGGATAGGGATTGGCGACAGCAGCTCGGCCACACATGCCATGACGCTTCAGTCGTGGGTGGAGGGAGGAATTCTCGGGACGGCGTTTTTCGTCGTCCTCGGCTTTATGCTTGTTCGAAACCTGGTGCCGCTGATCCTGACTCGACCGATGGATGCGCTGTCGCCGCTCCTGCTCTATTTCGTTTTCTATGGAATGTGGCACATCGTGATGAGCGCGTTCGCTGCGCCACTCCGGGTCCAGCTCGCGCTGTCGGCGGTGTGTCTGGTTTGTATGGAGCTCGACCGAAGGCAAAGTCGACACGAAGCGCAAATGCCAGTTCCGACAACGGCCGGCAAGCCGGGGCTGGCGGAAGCAGCCTCGAGGAGGCGTAAACATCGAAGGCGCACGCCCCGTCGATATGACGGCCGGTTGATCTGACCAGCTCGCCGAATTCGCCATTTCCATACCCCGCCGCGACCGAACCTTTACGTCACCCACCGACCTCGGTGATTGGTCCGTTGACCCGATCCCCGGGGCAGCGATGACCCGGAAGGAGTTGGCGCAAGTGAGCACTCGACGCGTTCATCGACGCTACCGCTGTCGAGCGTCTCTCAGTACGACCGTGGCTGCCTCACGCTCCTCGGGTCGCGTAGGCCGTGACCATTATGCCGAGGCCGGCACGATCCACCGCACCCAGAGCCAGCCCGGCGCATACCCCCACGACCGGTGCGGCAGCGGCAAAGCGGCGCCGGAGCGAGCGCGGCGAGATGCGCGAGGCCCACTCGAATCGCTTCACTTCGAAACCATGCCGGCGCAGCAGTCGGCCGAGGTTTCCATGATCGAAGTAGTTCAGGTGCGCCGGCGGCGTCACGAACGGATCGCGCTCCTGTAACGCGCGCCTGAACACGCTGCCGAAGTTGGGAACCGCGATCGCCAGCACGCCGTGCGGGCGCAACAGCGCCCGCGATTTGTCGAGCCATGCGTTGACGTCGAGCGCGTGCTCGAGGATCTGGCTCATCAGCAGGGCGGCATAGCCGTCGGCGCGGCCGGCGAACGCTTCGAAGGTCACGTCGGCCGGCATCACGCCGGTCAACTGCGACGCAATCCGGCGCTCGGTCGAGGCGAGTTCGATGCTCGTCACCTCGAACCCCTGGCTGCGCGCCTCGCGCATGTAGAAGCCGTATCCACACCCCACGTCGAGCAGTCGCGGCGCGTCGGCGCCGGCGGCGGGGAGCAGATCCCGTATGCCCCGGACGATGCGCACCGCATCGAGCGTGGAGTTGGGGAACGTCCGTTCCTCCTCGAGGACCGATTCCATTGTGTCGCCGCGGCTGCTGCCATCGGTAGTGTGGCCGCTTTCCGAATAGAACTTCGCCAGGAACGACGGCGTCGGGCGGGGATTCGCGAACGCGAATCCGCATGCGTCGCACCGATCGATCGCAAAGCGGCCAATCGTGGTTTCCTTGTT
>Ga0163144_10024973_pt1 | contig 11700 bp, 10 predicted proteins | sample OliLak19BULKMAT1_FD_123175 | JGI IMG/M metagenome (GOLD analysis project Ga0163144, IMG submission 123175) | Freshwater microbial mat bacterial communities from Lake Vanda, McMurdo Dry Valleys, Antarctica - Oligotrophic Lake LV.19.BULKMAT1 | ecosystem: Environmental > Aquatic > Freshwater >... | reverse complement strand
TCGGCAACGCGGTTGCTCCCGCCTCGACCGGAAATCTGAGCAGCGCCGAGGCGAGCATCTTGACCGCGTTGACCGGATTTCGCAGGTCGTGCGACACGAGGCCAAGCAGATCATCACGGTCCCGAACCGCCATCTCGGCGTCAGAGAGCGATCGCTGCACCAGCGCCTCGTTTTTTCGCTGCTCAGAGACATCCCGCATGACGACGGCGAACACCACACTGTGGTCGTCATGCGCGACGTGGGAGATCGCCGCTTCGGCGGAGAATTCCTCGCCGGACTTCCGGAGCCCGAAGATCGGCGATCGCTCGGACATGTTGCGCGCCGAACTTCCGCTCTGGCCGAAGGTCCGCATATGGTTCAGGTGGCCCAGATGGAAACGACTCGGCATCAGCATGGACAGCGGCCGGTCCATGACCTCGTCAGCCCCATAGCCGAACATCCGGCTGGCCCCTTCGTTGAAGAAGCAGATCGCCTGACGGCTGTCGACACAGATGATCGCATCCGACGCGATGTGCAGGATGCGGGCAAGCAGGCGGTCGGAAACGGCTTTATGGGTCATGGAGCCAATGGTAACTTCCCGGCGGCCCGAAGATGTCCGACATCGCCTGACACCGGCCAGGGGTCGGCTCCTGCACACTTGTGGCTGACCTGGAGGTCATCATGGACGACGACATCATCACAGTGCTGCTGGCGGACGATCACGCCGTCGTGCGGTATGGACTCAAGGCGGTCCTGCAGACGGCCCCGGACATCAGCGTCATCGGTGAGGCGCGCAATGGCCGGGAAGCCGTGGACACCGCGATGCGGCTCAAGCCTGACGTGGTGGTCATGGACCTGAGCATGGATGTGATGGACGGCGCGGCGGCCACGCGCGAACTCCAGCGCCTCGCCTGTCCGTCGCGCATCCTGATTCTCACCATGCACGCCGAGGATGAATATCTGGTACCGTTGCTGGAGGCCGGTGCCAGCGGCTATCTGGTCAAGAATGCAGCGGACCGCGAGCTGGTGGATGCGGTCCGCATGGTCGCCCGCGGCGACCAGTACCTTCGGCTGGGCGCGGTCCGGGCGCTGGCCAAGGAGCTGAAGAAGCGCGAACACCGGGTGGCGGAGCAGACGCAGTACGATTCGCTCTCGGAGCGCGAGCGGTCCATCCTGCGACTGATCGCCGCAGGGTACACCGGACCCGACATCGGTGCGCAACTCAACATCAGCGCCAAGACGGTTGACACATACAAGCAGCGCATCCACGAAAAAATCGGGCTCGCGCATCGGCCGGACTACGTCCGGTTCGCGGTACGACTCGGGCTGCTGGACGAGGAAACGCAGATGTAGGGGATTTCCCCACAGTGGTGTGGGGAATACATCCCGCCCTGACAGGTTTCGCCTGACAGTATGGTGATTCGTGGAAGGAGACATTGGGACGAGCATCCGCGCGCACCGCCGGGTGACCGTCCCTTTTGCCCTACGAGGTCTTCGCCGATGACCGCTGTTGCGGCTGCTCCCCCGAGCGCGACAACGCCCCTCGACGCGTTCGCTTACGACGACGCCATCGTTCGAAAGTTTCTGGTGGCCTGCGTGGCGTGGGGCGCCATCGGCATGCTGGTCGGCGTGCTGATTGCGCTCCAGCTGGCGGACCCGATGTTCAACCTCGGCCTGTCGTTCACGAGCTTCGGCCGCCTGCGGCCCCTGCACACCAACGCCGTCATCTTCGCGTTTGGTGGCAATGCCTTCTTCTGCGGCTGCTATTACTCCACCCAGCGGCTGCTGAAGGCCCGGATGTTCAGCGATGTGCTGAGCGCGATTCACTTCTGGGGCTGGCAAGCGATCATCCTCGCGGCCGCGCTGACCCTGCCGTTCGGCTTCACGCAGGCGAAGGAATACGCCGAGCTGGAGTGGCCGATCGACATCGCGATCGCCGTCATCTGGGTGGTGTTCGCCGTGAACTTCATCGGCACCCTGATCAAGCGTCGTGAGCGCCATCTCTACGTGGCGCTCTGGTTCTATCTGGCGTCGATCATCACCGTCGCGATCCTGCACATCTTCAACAACCTGTCGATCCCGGCGGGACCGCTGAAGAGCTACAGCATCTACGCCGGCGTGCAGGATGCATTCATGCAGTGGTGGTATGGCCACAACGCGGTCGCCTTCTTTCTGACGACGCCGTTCCTTGGCCTGATGTACTACTTCATGCCCAAGGCGGCCGAGGGGCCGGTATTCAGTTACCGCCTCTCGATTCTGCATTTCTGGTCGCTGGTGTTCATGTATATCTGGGCCGGGCCGCACCACCTGCACTACACTGCACTGCCGGAGTGGGCCGGATCCCTGGGCATGGTGTTCTCGGTGATGTTGTGGGCGCCCAGCTGGGGCGGCATGATCAACGGCCTGCTCACGCTGCGGGGTGGATGGCACAAGGTGGTGAACGATCCGATCCTCAAGTTCTTCGTGATCGGCATCACCGCTTATGGCATGTCGACGTTCGAGGGGCCGATGCTGTCGGTCAAGAGCGTGAATGCGCTGGCGCACTACAGCGACTGGATCATCGCGCATGTACACACCGGGGCGCTGGGCTGGAACGGCTTCATCACCTTCGGCATGATCTACTGGCTGCTGCCACGACTCTTTCAGGCGCCGCTCTACAGCAAGCGACTGGCAGAGCTGCATTTCTGGATCGGAACGTTCGGCATCATTCTCTACGTCGTCTCGATCTACTCGGCTGGTGTCACGCAGGGGTTGATGTGGCGCGCCTTCGATGAGACCGGGCGCCTCATGTATCCCGACTTCATCGAGACCGTGGTGCGACTGTTGCCGATGTACTGGGTGCGCGTGGTCGGAGGCTCACTGTATGTGGTCGGCGTGTTCATGCTGGCGTGGAACATCTTCATGACCTGGCGTGCACGACCGGCAGTATATGAGGTGCCAGTCATCCATGCGGCACCGCTGACGAAGCGTTGGAAGGAACCGGTCGTCGCGGCTCCGGTCGGTGAAGGCCTGATCGGTTGGGTGCGTGCCATGCGCTACCACCGGAAATGGGAAGCGATGCCGGTGACGTTCAGCGTGCTGGTCACGGTGGCCGTCGCTGTCGCCTCGCTCCTCGAGATCATCCCTACCTTCCTGATCAAGGCCAATGTGCCCACGATCGCAAGTGTGAAGCCGTACACGCCGCTCGAGCTCTACGGGCGTGACATGTACATCAAGGAAGGGTGCTTCAACTGTCACTCGCAGATGATCCGACCGCTCCGCTACGAGACGGAACGCTACGGCGAATACTCCAAACCCGGCGAGAGCGTGTACGAACACCCGTTTCTCTGGGGCTCCAAACGCAACGGCCCGGATCTGGCCCGCGAAGGGGGAAAATATCCCAACCTCTGGCACGTCACGCACTTCAACAACCCGCGTGACATCGTGACCGGTTCACTGATGCCGTCGTACCCGCACTTCCTGACCGACAGGATCAGCTGGTCGGTGATCCAGCGACGGGTGAATGCGATGGCGATGCTCGGCGTGCCGTATGGCGATGCCGTGACCAGGGCCGAATCGATGGCGCGTGCGCAGGCAGCGATCGTTGCCGCGGACATCGAGAAGAACGGTGGTCCCGCGAATCTGGCGGAACAGGACATCGTCGCGATCGTCGCATACATCCAGCGCCTCGGGCAGGACATCAAACTCGCCACCGCGAAGCCCACGGCGCCGGCGGCGGCGGTTGCACGGCGGACCCCATGAGCCTCACAGACCTGATGAGTGGCGCTGGCCTGGCTGGCTACGCCATCGTCGCGCTGATCCTGTTTTTCGGCGCCTTCCTCGCTCTGGTGGGCTGGGTCTGGTGGCCCAGCCACCAGGCGTGGTGGAACGAAGCGGCGCAGATCCCACTCGATGATGCATCGACCACCACCACGGAGCCCAGGTGAGCAATCCGAATGAGCGCGATCGGCTGATCGAGCACTCGTACGACGGCATCCAGGAATACGACAATCCGATGCCTGCCTGGTGGGTGTTCACCTTCTGGATCACGATCGTCTTTTCGATTTACTACTACATCAATCCTGCCGATACCGGCGTTGGCAAGGGCCGCGAGGCCGAGTACGCCGAGGACATGGCCGCGTTCCGCGCGGCGCATCCCGAGCACACCGCCGGCGGAGACGTGCCGACGCTGCTCGCGGCCACGAGGCGACCGGACGAGGTGGCGCAAGGCAAGATCGTGTATGCCGCACGATGCGCCGTGTGCCATGCCGCGGATGGCGGCGGCGTGATCGGCCCAAACCTGACTGACGACGCCTGGCTGCACGGCGGCACCATCGACTCCATTTACGGCACCGTCGTCAACGGCGTGCTGGCCAAGGGCATGCCGGCGTGGGGCAAGCTCCTCACGTCGGATGAGGTCGAGGAAGTAGTCGCCTACGTCTGGACGCTGCACGGCACGACACCCGCCAAACCGAAATCCCCGGAAGGGCAGGTCGTGCCACGGTGAGTGCTCCGCGCGCGGCTGGGCGTGTCCTTCCCACATTGAACGAGGACGGGTCCCGCTTCTGGATCCGCCCCCGGGTGTCCGAGGGCACGTGGTGGAAACGGCGGATGATGGTGGGCTACGCGCTGATCGCTTTCTTCGTCACGCTCCCGCATCTGCGATGGCTGGGCAAGCCACTGATCCTGCTCAACGTGCCGCGGCGTGAATTCACGCTGCTCGGCACCACCTTTCTGCCGACGGACACGCTGATCCTGATGCTGCTGCTCGGCAGCGCGGTCATCGCGGTGTTCCTGTTCTCGGCGCTCTTCGGTCGCGTCTGGTGTGGATGGGGGTGCCCACAGACGGTGTACATGGAGTTCGTCTTCCGCCCCATCGAACGCCTGCTCGAGGGTGGGCGAAGCGGATCGCTGGCGCTCGACAAGGCAGGTGGAGTGATGTCACCACGCCGAGTGCTGAAATACCTGATCTACATCCCGATCTGTCTCGGCCTCGCGCACACCTTTCTCGCGTACTTCGTCGGGACCGATACGCTGGCCGAGTGGGTACGCTTGTCGCCGTACCAACACCCGACGCCATTTCTGGTGATGGCGGTGACGACTGCGTTGATCTTCATCGACTTCGGCTGGTTCCGTGAACAGACGTGCCTGATCGCCTGCCCCTACGGGCGCTGGCAGTCGGCATTGATCGACCAGCGCTCGCTGATCGTGGCCTACGACGCCACGCGCGGCGAGCCGCGTCGCGCTGGCAAGGAACGCGGGCCGGATGCGGGTGACTGCGTCTCGTGCAATGCCTGCGTCTTCACCTGCCCGACCGGGATCGACATCCGGAATGGGCTGCAGATGGAGTGCGTGCACTGTACCCAGTGCATGGACGCGTGCGACCACGTGATGGAGGCGTTGCACAAGCCGAAGGGCCTGATTCGCTACGCCTCGCAGGAAGGGCTGGCAGGCCGCAAGAGCGGGCTCCTGCGGCCACGGGTGGTGATCTATTCGCTGGCGCTGCTGACCACGCTCACTGTGCTCGTGATCACGCTCTCGACCCGAAAGGCCGCCGAGGTCATCCTGCTCCGTTCGAGTTCGGAGCCGTATCGGATCGAGGATGACGGGCGGATCGCGAATCAGTTGCGTGTCAAGATCGTGAATCGGTCGAACGCGACGCAGCGGTACACGGCCACCGTGACCGGGCTCGATGGCGGAGCTGTCATTGCACCTGAACTGCCGCTCACCGTTGCAGCGGGCGCGCAACGCACGACGAGCCTGTTTCTGATTGCGCCATTGTCGGTCTTCCGCGACGGTCGGCACGCGATCACGCTGCGCGTCAGCGACGGCAAAATCTTTTCGAGCGATCTCCCCTTTGTCCTGCTCGGCCCATCACGAACATCGACGGGAACCCCATGAACCTCGTAATCCCCGAGGCACGCCGCTGGCCGATCATCATCGTTGCCGTGCTCGTCGCGCAGATGGGATTCGGCGTCTGGATGGTGCGCCTGGCAGGCAGCGATCCGCACCATGCGGTGGAGCCGGACTACTACGCGCGAGCGGTGAACTGGGACTCGACCATGGCGCAGTCGCGACGCGATCGTGCGCTGGGGTGGGACGCCGCCACCACACTCACGCGTAGCCGCGGCCGCAGCGCATCACTGCAGATCGCACTGGTCGACTCGCTCGGTGCCGCGCTCCAGGTCGATACGGTCCAGGTGGAGGCACTCGCGGTTGCACACGCGGGCACCATCGACCGGTTGACACTCACGCGCAGCGGTCTGGCCTACGGCGCAACGATCGCCGACGCCGGTGCCGGACTCTGGGAGGTCCGCGTCCGTGCCGTCCGCGGGGCGGATGTGTTCACCGCGATGCTGCGGACAGAGTTGCAGTGACGTTGCTGGCCGGCATTTTGGTGGCGAGCCTGCTTGGCTCGATTCATTGCGGTGCGATGTGCAGCGCCTTCGCATGTCTGGCCAATGGCGCTGGTCGACGAGGTGCGTGGTACCACGGTGGCCGGTTGCTGGCGTATGTGACACTGGGCGCGGCCGGGGGCGCATTCGGTGCTGGCCTCGACACGGCTGGGCTGCTCGCCAATGTGCAGAGCGGCGCGGCGCTTGCGACCAGTGCGGCGCTGATCGTATGGGGCGCGGTACAACTGCGTTCCGCGTTGCGCGCACGGCGGTTTGCTGGTGCAACCCGGTGGGGTGGTGTTCTCGGACGGCAACTGGCTCGCACCGCGCAGTGGGATCCGCGCGCTCGGGCCACCGCCATCGGCCTGACCACCGGACTCCTGCCCTGCGGCTGGCTCTGGGCCTTCGTCGCCACCGCGATGGGAACTGGCGCGCCACTGCGCGGGGCGGCAGTGATGGCGGTCTTCTGGGCCGGCACTGTGCCAATGCTCACCGCGGTGACGGCAGGTGTGCGACGCTTCGGCCCCCTCGCCTCCGTCCGCTGGCCATTGGCCAGCGCGTCACTGGTACTGGTGCTCGGCCTCGGCCAACTGGCGTCGCATCTGCTGATGCCACCGATGCGAGTGGACGCCAGCGCGACACATACTCACGAGGCAACACGCTGATGGCGACGATGGTGGGTCCCGCCACCGTCGCGAGCGCGACGGCTGCACCATGCACGCACTGTGGCCTGCCCACCCTCAGTGGAGACTGCGGCGACGGACCTGCGTTCTGCTGCAGTGCCTGTGCGACCGCCTATGCGCTCATCAATGCACACGGGCTGGGCGCGTATCATCGCTTCACCGAACGGCGAGGCGCGGCGGTGCGACCGTCCGGCCGCGGCTTCAGCGATTTCGATCACGAGGCGTTCCAGCAGCGCTACGTCACGATCGATGGCGATGGGCAGGCACACGTCGAGCTGGCTCTGGAAGGGGTGCATTGCGCGTCGTGTGTCTGGTTGATCGAGCGCGTTCCGCTGCTCGTCACCGGGGTGGTGCGCGCTGAACTCGATATGCGACACAATCGGGCGTCGGTGACATGGGATCCATCAGCGGCGGCCTTGTCTGCGATTGCGCGGACGCTGGATGCCCTCGGCTATACGCCGCACCCGTATCGCGGCGGCGAGCGGGCAGCGATGCGGCGGCGCGATGATCGCGCGATGCTGATCCGCATCGGGGTCGCTGGTGCCATCGCCACCAACGCCATGCTGGCGGCACTGGCGATCTACGCCGGCGAGCTGAACACCATGGATGCCAGCTCGCTCGCGCTCTTCCGGTGGATCAGTCTTGGCCTGACGATCCCGACGCTGGTCTGGCCCGGCCGGCTGTTCTTCACCAGCGCCTGGGCCGCGTTGCGCGCGCGCACCGTCCACATGGATGTGCCGATCGCCCTGGCGCTGGCCGCAGCAACGACGCGCGGCGTCATCAACACGATCTCGGGATCCGGGCCGATCTACTTCGACGGCGTCTGCGTATTGGTGTTCCTGCTCCTCGTCGGCCGCTTTCTGCAGGCACGTGGGCAGCGGGCTGCCACCGACGCCACGGAGCAACTCTTTGCACTGACCCCCGCCACCGCACGACTGATCGCGGTTGATGGCGCCACGCTCGACGTGCCGGCCGATGCGGTGTCGGTTGGTGCCACGATCGCCGTCCATGCCGGTGAGACCATCCCGGTGGACGGCGAGGTGATCGCCGGCGCAAGTCGGATCAATCGGGCGATACTCACCGGCGAGTCGAATGACGTTCGCGTCGAAATCGGCGATACCGTTTACGCCGGGACACTCAATCGATCCGCTGCATTGCAGGTTCGCGTGACGGCCTCGGGCGACGACAGCCGGCTGGCGCGCATCCTTGCCCAGGTCGACGAAGGCGCAGGCCGGCGCGCTCCGGTGGTACTGCTGGCCGATCGCCTCGCGTCCCGACTGGTGCTGGTCGTGCTGTCGCTGGCGGCGGCGACCTTTTTCCTCTGGCTGCGTCGCGACGCGACCGCCGCATGGGACAATACGATCGCGCTCCTGATCTCCACCTGCCCCTGCGCGCTGGCGCTGGCGACTCCGCTCGCGATGAGTGCGGCAGTGGGCCGAGCGGCTCGTGCCGGCATCTTCGTCAAGGGCGGCGATGCACTCGAGTCGCTGAGCCGGCCCGGATGGCTCGTCCTCGACAAGACCGGGACCCTCACCCTCGGCGAGACCACGCTGGTGACCTGGCACGGGGACGACGCGCTCCGGCCGATGATTCTGGCCCTGGAAGCAACGTCCACACATCCGATTGCCGCCGGTTTCCGCCGCGCCTGGAGTGGTGTTTCCGTCGCCACTGCGACGATGGTCGAACATACGATCGGCGGTGGTGTGGCCGGGGTGGTCAATGGTCACCAGCTCATGCTTGGTTCGCCCCGCTTCATCGCATCGAAGCTGCCGCAGGCACCGCTTGGCGAGCATACGACGCAGGACGAATTCACTCCCGTGGTCATCGCAATCGATGGCCAGATCGTGGGACGCGCGTCGTTCGGTGACGCCGTCCGACCCGATGCGGCCTCATCGCTCGCCATTCTGCGCGCCCGTGGCTGGAAGACGATCCTCCTCTCCGGTGATGCCGATGCCGTCTCACGCCGCATTGGAGCGTCGCTCGGCTTTACACCAGACGAGATCTTTGCCGAGGCCAGTCCGGAGGAGAAGGCAGCACGTGTTGCGGCTCTGGTGGCACGAGCGGGTGGTGGAAAGGCACCGCCGTGTGTTGCGATGGTTGGTGATGGCGTGAATGACGCAGCCGCCATCGCCGCTGCGACGGTTGGCATTGGTGTGCACGGCGGTGCGGAAGCATCGCTTGCCACCGCCGACGTCGCGATGACGCGCGAGGGGCTCGGGGCACTGGTGGCGCTGGACGAAGGCGCACGCCGATCGATGTCGGTCATCCGTCGCAACATCATCTGGGCGTTCGGGTACAACGCCGTCGGTGTGGGCCTGGCGATGACCGGACACATCACGCCGCTGGTGGCGGCAATCCTGATGCCGGTGAGTTCGCTGACGGTGGTCCTTGCGAGCTGGTTTGGGCGGACATTCACCCCGGAGACCCGATGAGTGTGCTCTTCATTGTCGTGCCGCTGGCCCTCGTGATCGTTGCGGTGGCCCTGGCCGGTTACCTGTGGGCAGTACGCAGCGGGCAGATGGACGATCTCGAGACTCCCGGGCTTCGGGTGGTCCGGGACGACGAATAGTGCGTCCGACGCCTGTCACGCGTCGGCCTCCCCGATCGTCCTTCCGGTATGTGTCCGACTGCCGCAGAAACGCCGCCTCCCGCAGAGCTCTCGCTCGGTGAGTTCGACGCCCGACCCTGGCGAAAGGACGAGCTCATCGCCCTGGCGAGGACGCTCGACATTCCGACGAAGGGCACCAAGGCCGACATCGCCGACCGGATTCGCATCACGCTGATCCGGCGTTCGATTGCTCCGGCCGTCGAAGTGCACACCGGGGCGCCTTCCGGTGGCTCCACGTGCACCCACGGTGGCCCGACAGCAGTGCATCGCCCCGAAACGCAGTCGGCGGTACGGACTGCGGCCGCGGACTTTTACCGCGCGAGGCCGGGCGAATCACGCGCGCAGGGGTTGGCCGCCTGGTTCGCGCGCCGAAGTGCCCGTCACAACAGTCGCTGACGACTGCTCGCACCGTCTACCAGATCACGTGAACGGTGTCACGCGTTGGCGCTGACTCGAGGCGCATTCGCGGCGCATCGGGCTCGGGCACCGTCGTGAACTTTCCCACCTCGCTGAGTGGGGCATAGGTAAAGTCTGTGTGCGTGCGATTTTCGGGGTTGCGCCAGCACGAGGCGTCGCGAAGTGATGGGCGCGCCGCGGCGCGCAGGAGCGTCGGCGGCGTCGACCGGTTCGACACGATGAGCGCAGGACACACCACAATGCGCACCATGCTGTCACCGCGGCTGACGAACCGGAACGTCATCCGGGTGTAGGCCTCGGCGAATCGCACCGCGTCGCCAAGGCAGACCAGCAAACTGTCCTGCCCGCGACCCTCGGCGTCGCGGCAGAAGACCTGCGCGGTCGCCATCGCAGTCCGAACTTCGCGGAGCGTCGGTGTCGGTCCGATGGCCTGCCGCACGTACTTCTCCGCTTCGTGCTGGCTCCGCGTGGTCGCGAACTGGGAGGTCCCACGCGGTCTCGTAGCAGGCAGCTGTGCCAGCACCGCTATTGCGGTCAATAGGACACCGGCCACGCCCGCTGGCGCGACCCATCGACGGCCCCGCGCTCGCCGGGCGACAACGCGAACCGGGATTGGTTCTTCGGCAAACCACGGGTTCACGAGGCGCGGAGGCTCGGCAAAGTCGATCATGGCGAGGAATGTGCCTTCGGCATCGAGCAGCCGACACTCCTCTTCATGCGCCACATCGCGCCATTCGTTTGTCTCATGCTCGCGCTCGCCGCACAGACCGAAGCGACGGCGCAGGACCGAGTCCCGCTCGTCGCCGGCCGCCCCGAGGCCGACTGGCGTGACGACCTGCGCAATCCGCAACCAGTCGTCCGGCAGGCCGCGCTCGAGGCATTGGTCCAGTTCGCCGATGTGACCAGCACGACGATTCTGTACCTGACACCACTGATCGGCGACCCCGATGTCGCCGTCAGGCGCACCGCGATCCGCGCGATTGGCCATGGCGGGAAGGCGGCGAAGCGGGCCGCCCCGGCGCTCTGGCGTGCCTGGCGAGACGACGACCCTCTGGTCTCGGCGGATGCGGGGATCGCGCTGGTACAGACGGGCGACGAGAACATCCGCGCCTTTCGCGATCGGCTGGGCGTTGGCGAAGCGCGCGACCGGGCCCGCGCCGCCGCCGCGCTGGCCAACGCCGGTGTCGCAGCGCGCCCCGCCATCCACGCGCTCCGCTCACACGTCGGGGACGAGGATGCGCGGATCCGCGGGGCGACACTGGCGGCCCTGATTGCACTCGATGAAACGCCGGGCAGCCGCACCGCCACGCTGGTCGGGCGCAGCCTGGCCCGTGAGCTGAGCGACTCGCCACTGCTCGATGGTGCAGCCGCCATTCTGAGGGCACAGGCCGCACTCACGCTGCTTGCGAGGGCCGGCAAGGGCGCCAAGGGCGCGCAGCAGCCGCTGCAGCTGATTCTGTGGGACGGGCCGGCGCCACTGCGTGCCAGTGCCGCGCAGGTTCTGGGCAAGATCCCCGGCGCCGGCGACAAGGCGCTCTCTCTGGCCCTCGCGGCCGGAGACGCCCGTGTCCGCGAGGCCGCGCTGACCGGTCTGCTGGTCGAGCGTGCGCGTCGCCGCGCACTGCCCGCCGTGCTCGAC
>Ga0163144_10024972_pt1 | contig 11700 bp, 13 predicted proteins | sample OliLak19BULKMAT1_FD_123175 | JGI IMG/M metagenome (GOLD analysis project Ga0163144, IMG submission 123175) | Freshwater microbial mat bacterial communities from Lake Vanda, McMurdo Dry Valleys, Antarctica - Oligotrophic Lake LV.19.BULKMAT1 | ecosystem: Environmental > Aquatic > Freshwater >... | reverse complement strand
GTCAATCAACAGATTCTCGGCTTGTGTTGGAAATGCAGCAGATACAGCAGCCTCTACCATAACATGGGCAGAATATTCAAAACTTCGAGTATAATCTCATTAGATATTGAATCTCTGAAACAAGATTGTGTGCGTTTGGTACGGCATGGGTGTGACAAATATGTGTCGCCCTTTGTCTTCACTATCGCAGGGCGTACGCAATCGAACGAATATTGGTTTTGGCTATCGGCTATCGGTCTATCGGCTATGCTCGTGGCACATGGAGGATGCGGTATGTCAATTGGTTTGAATGGCTTCTGGCTGCTATTGGTTGGGTTAATCATTGGATGGCTAATCGAATGGGTGATTGATTGGGTATACTGGCGCCGTAGAACGGTTCTTCGAGCGGAATATGATACACTTCAAGGTGGCGTTACCAAGCTGACATCCGAACGCGATACTGCAGTTGCGATGGTTGATCGGCGCACAAAAGAGGTTGCAGATCTGCTACAGCGCCTAAAGGTTGCTCAGGAAGCGGAACAGCAACAACAAATAGCAGTACATGCAGCCAAGGCAACGATTGAGCAATATCAGAGTGACCTTTCGGTGACAAAGCGGGTGGTTCAGCAACAACAGATCGATCTTACCGCTGCTCAGGAACAGATCAAGCGCAGTGAACACACGATTGGCACACTGAACAATACAATTGCGGCGCTTCAATCCAGTAATCAGCAGTATCAGGCCGATCTGGCACAATCACAGGGTATTATCGAGCAGCATGCCAATCTTGGCGCTCCAGTTGCATTGGATGTTCAGTATCAGCGCGAAATTGGGGGGTTGCAGGGCAAGCCAATCCGCGATCCACTGATTGATATCAATGGCATTGGGCCAGTGTACCAGGAGCGCCTGTATGCTGCGGAGATCTACACATTTGCCCAGATAGCAGAGCAGACGCCAGAACGATTACGGCAGATCGTCGAGGCCAAAGCCTGGCAGGATATTGAAGCAGATGCCTGGATCGCTGAAGCGCGTGAGTTTGCAAAGCAGGTCCAGGAAGGCACCTATGGAAAGGGGTTGCGCTGATGGCCAGCGAGCGCAACTCTCGAAGGTGGATCGGCTACGATTGGTTCAAGCTGATTGTTGGCATTATTCTGGTTGTGCTGATGTTCTGGATTGGTCGAGGGCAAGGTCAGGTTGTGACCAGTGCTGCATTGCCCACAGCGATGCTTCCAGCACCAACGACTATTCCTGCAGTGGCAGCATCCACGGCTGAACCAACGGCATCTGTTGCACCAACGGTTGAACCAACGCTAACAGTGGCGCCAACGACATCTGTTGCACCAACGGCTGCACCAACGGTCACGGTGGCACCGACGGTCACGATTGCACCAACACCGATCCCAACAGCAACAGTGAGCATCACCCCAACGCTGCCGGTTGCAGCGGGAGCACTCACAATCAGTGTGCCAAAAGAGGGTGAGCAGTTGCCTGTTGGCCCAATAACCATCAGCGGCACTGGTCCACCCGGTTCGCAGATTGAGATCCGCGATGGTGATCAGGTGGTTGGGACAACAACCGTGAAGGACGATGGAACCTGGAGTGTGACATACACCCCCAGTGTGCCAGGAACAGCGGCGCTGACAGTACGGCCAAAGGGTGGCGAAAGCGCCAACACGCCCATTCGGATCACCATTGGCGCTGGTGTTCAGGCCAATTGCGCGCAACTGGCCCTTGGCTGTGATGCATGGGTTACGCGTGCTGGTGGGTTGGCATTACGGATGCGCAGTGGCCCAGGCACCGATCAGGCTATCATCGTGCGGCTTCCGGTTGGTACACAAATCACGCTTGTGGAAGGACCAAGCTCGGCAAACGGATTGACATGGTGGCGAGTCCAGACCAAAGGTGGGAGCGAGGGTTGGGTCAATGGCGAGAATCTGGTGACACAACCAGATTAGGTGGAGCCATCATTGTGGCGGCCTCATTCCGCAACTGCCCAGCATAAGGTGCAAACATGGGTGCGCTCATATCCCTTCTCTGCTAGATGCTAGAGAGGGGATATGTCAAAGTATAGCATGGCACGATACTTGCTACGACAGGGGCGAGGTTCCATTCTAGAAAGGGTGCAAGCAACTATGCAGTTGCTGATCGAACCGGCGAGTAAGTTGGTGATGATTGGCGATTCGATCACCGATTGTCAGCGCGCTAGGCCAATCGGCGAAGGATTATTTGGGGCATTGGGGCAAGGCTATGTCAGCTTGGTGAATGGCCTGCTTCAGGCAAACTACCCACAAGCTGCGATCCGGGTCGTCAATATGGGAACCAGTGGCAACACGGTTCGGGATCTCGTTTCGCGCTGGCAGGCAGATGTTCTTGATCAGCGGCCCGATTGGCTCTCGATAATGATCGGTATCAATGATGTCTGGCGACAGTTCGATTCACCATTGCAGCCAGAATCGCATGTGCAGATTACGGAGTATGAGCAATCGCTGCAATTACTTATAGCCCAGACCCGCCCGTTGGTGAGGGGCCTCATTCTGATGACTCCCTACTTCATTGAGCCAAACCGATCTGACCCCATGCGAATGCAGATGGATGCCTATGGGCGCGTCGTTCAAACTCTGGCTGCCAAACACAATGCGATTATCGTCAATACACAAGCAGCATTCGATTCCGTACTGGAACACGTTCACCCAATGACACTCGCCTGGGATCGTGTGCATCCAACGCTAACAGGGCATATCATTCTGGCTCAGGCACTGCTTCAGTCAATCGGGTATTCCTCGGCAACCCAGGATGAGCTGCCTACTACCATAGGGATGGTTTCTCAGTAATTCATTATCTTTGATAGTGTATTCAAGTGATATAATTCACTATGTCATACAGTCAACCGAGCGAGTTGCGATTTGCACTTCAATTTCTATGTACCTAACATTCGCTGGTTGGCATCCAGGACTTTTGGCACACATCCGTGACTTATTGGTTATGTACTGTATGCTCGCCATATGATAGTATAAGTATATTAACCTTAACCTCAGCCATACTTAAGGAGAGAGCATCATGCGAAGCCCAAAGACCACCCGCCACAAGAATATCACCCGGATTGATCACCCAGCGAAACGAACCTTTGGCTATAATGTTCGGGTAGCCTGGAAGGGCCTGAAGTATGGCAAGTTCTTTAGTGATCGTGTCCATGGGGATCGGCTTGGAGCATTGGCTGCGGCGATTGAGTGGCGTGATTCCAAGGAGAAGGAAGTTGGCAAGCCACGCAGCGAACATCAAGTAGTGGGCTTTCATTCGCGTAATAATACAGGTGTGGTAGGCGTACGGCGGCGCACTCGCGGCGGTGTCGAGGTCTTCGAGGCCACATGGATGACACGCACGGATGATGGTAAGCGCAAGCGCCGGACAACCTGCTTCTCGATTGCTCGGCACGGCGAAAAGAAGGCATTCAAGCTAGCCTTGCGAGCACGTAAGAATGGCGAGCGTATGCGCTGGAGTACACCAAAGGTACGGCGCGAAGTTGCAGCAGAGCCGACATATCAGCCATGGATACCACAGGTATAGCCTGGGCGAATAAATACATCCATCCCAATTCAATAGCGCCTTTAATCTGATCTGCGAACGCTTCCATGGTGTGCAGCCGGTAGTTTGTTGCCTGCGTTTCGCGCTAAGTCTCCGCTTCTCAGCTTGCTATGACCTGATCATCTCCTACTATGGCAGTGTCGGTCGTGTTTTCGTGTGCAACTGTGAGTAGTACACGGAATGCAGCCCGTTGTTCAGCGGTTCCCACAATGGCGATACTCTGCCCAGCCTGCAGGATCTCATCTGGCCCTGGGTTGCTCACCGCAACACCATCACGCAGCAGCGCAACAATTGAGGCACCAGCGCGCACACGAATTCCACTCTGATCAAGGCGCTGCCCAACGATTGGCGCATCGGGTGGTAGGGTCAGCCATTCGATCTCAAGCGATTGCCGAATCCGGCGCAGTTGCCCAAGAAGCTGTGAATCGGTATGCAGCGTTTGGAATGGTTGATAGCGTTCCGTGCGGACTTGATCACTCAATCGTTCTATCTCGGCGGCAGGAATATCGAAATGCAACAACGTCTGTCGAACAAGCTCTAACCCTGCTTCAAACTCTGGTTGCACGATTTCGTGAATGCCATAGCGCCGTAGATCTTCGATCTGGCTTAGCCGCGCCGCCCGCGCCACAATATGCAGTTCTGGTTCGAGCTGCCGAACCTGGCGAACGACCTGCTCAACATCGAGCGCAGCAGAAACGACGACAAGCACAAGCCGTGCGCCATGAATGCCAGCTGCTTCCAACACAATCGGGCTACTCGCATTCCCATAGATAACCGGCAACCCACTGATCTTGGCCTGCTCCACAACCCGCTGGTCCTGCTCAATCACAACAAAGGGCATATTCAGTTGGTGCAGCACCTCGGCGGTGTAGCGCCCGACACGCCCATACCCAACGATAATGGTATGATCGCGTAGCCCTTCATCGGGAACATGAAATGCCTCTAGTGCTGGTTGCCCACGCCAGCGCTGATACCATTGTGCAAGCGGCTCAAGCGCTCGCGTCGCAAATGGCGTCAGCATCATCGTTATCACCGCAGTTGCCAGAATAAGATTGAATGTTTCGGTGCGAATGGCCCCTTCTGCCAGGCCGACTCTGCCAAGCACGAAGGCAAATTCACCAATTTGAAACAGCCCAAGCCCAACTGCCAACGGTATCTGGCCCTGGTAGCCAAAGGCGCGGGTGATGATGGTAAACAGCGCAGCTTTGCCAAGAGCGACGATCAGAACGACGAGCAGGATCATGCCAATATTGGCAATCAGGAAGGCGGGATCGAGCAGCATGCCAACCGAGACAAAGAACAGTAGGCCAAACACATCGCGCAGCGGCAGGATATCGCTGAGCGCCTGGTGGCTATAATCGGATTCACTGAGAACCATGCCGGCAACAAAGGCACCGAATGCAAACGACAATCCGAACAGGTAGGTTGCATAGCCGATTCCCAGCCCAATCGCCATAATCGCAACCAGAAACAACTCACGCGAATTCCAGGCTGCAACCCGTTTCAGAATGAATGGAATGATCCGTGTGCCACCATAGATCATCACCAGCAGAAACAGCGCCGCACGCAAAATGGCCAGGCCAAGGATTGGCAATCCCTGTTGCAGATCCTGGAGTTCGGGAAGAATGATCAACATGGGCACGACCGCCAGATCCTGGACGATCAGCATCCCAATCATAATCCGGGCAGCGAGCGTTCCAAGCGTGCCCTGCGCCATCAAGGTTTTGAGGATGACCATCGTGCTGGAAAGGGCGATTAACGCACCAAACCAGATTGATTCATAGATTGGCCAACCAAATAACTGGCCGATGCCATAGCCCAGGCCAATCGTCACCATGAGCTGGATCGGAGTGCCGAAGAAGGCAATCGAACGCACACGCTGGAGCTTGGCGAAGTTAAATTCGAGGCCAAGGGTAAACAGGAGTAGGGCGACGCCAATCTCGGCCAGCAGCTCGATTTCGTGGATTTCGGTGACGGTAATGCCACCTGTGTATGGCCCAACCAGCACACCGGCAATGATATAGCCAAGTAGCAGTGGTTGGCCCATTCGCTGCGCGATATAGCCGCCAATAAGTGCGGCAACCAGGATGATCGCAATATCTGCAGCAATACCCATGGAAACACCTCCAATATGGGTACGTCGGTGCTACGGCGGTCCACGGCGGAGAGGATACTACAGCAATGTGGGGTGCAGAGAATTATGTTCCGCCATGCGAATGAGCTTCCACGGCACGTGCGAGAATCCGCGAAGTTTCAACCAATAGATCTTCATTCAATACCTCGGATTTGCCGAGATAGGCTTTATAGATTTTACTGTTGGCATGACGGTATGCAACCCAGTAGTGCTGGCCGCGCTGCTTGCGTTCCTTGCGTGCGGTAAAATCCCCAGCCAGGTGTGAATAATGGAATGAACAATGTGTCGCTTCGGCAAGCCAGCTATACCACATGGGAGAGCCAACCTCGCCAACCTCGATAGTACCGATTTCTTGTGGTATCCGCAGAATTCCCCCCGATACCATCGGCGTTTTCCATGACATATTCGATCTCATTGACGAAAGTTACCTAATACGAGTATAGCAGATGTTGGGTAACTTTGCAAGAATCTCATGCCGATCACGATTGCGTAGAGGACGGGAGCGTGATTCATCTGCAGATTGCGCAGATTGCGCAGATTGCGCTGATGAGTGGTTGTGCCCATGTCGCACCCTGATGATCACCAGCTATGCTATACTTCGGCTCTGAAAAGCCTACCGTCATTACGGAGACAATGATCGATGAAACTGTTTCTGTATTCTTCCTATCTGCTTGCGCCTGAGCATCGTGATGCCATGAGCCGCTTGGTTGGTAAAGCGCCACAGGACATCACGTATGCCGCGATCCAGCATGCAACCGATGTTGAGCCAGATTCCAGTTCGTGGGTGCTTGCTAGCAGCGATTCGGTATGCATTCGTAGAGAGCAAATAGAGGTTATTGATCTGCAGCAGTGGCGCGATGATCGGGATGGCCTGCGTGAGAAACTGGCGAGTAAGGATGTGATCTGGGTGTGTGGTGGCAATGGCTTCTATCTACGCTGGATACTGCGGGTAACTGGTGCAGATGAGATTATTCGTGAACTCGTTCGCGCTGGAACCGTCTATGCTGGATGGAGCGCTGGCGCGATCATGGCTGGCCCAACATTACAATACTTCGATGCAGTCGAGGATCTGACTGTGGTTCCAGAAGTGTACGATGATGGCCTGAATTTGACCAATACTGTTGTGCTTCCGCATATGGATCTCGCGGATTTTGCCGAAGCAATGCTGCAGATCAACAATCAGCTTCGGCAGGCTGGGTTTGCAACTGCCCCGCTTACCGAAGCCCAGGCACTGATGATTGATGGCGAGAAACAAGAGCTGTTATGGCGGAGCGGGCGTGCTATATCGCGTCCCGGTAAGCAGCCTATTTGTTATGTTGGATGGCAATTCGGATGCTCTCGATCAGGTTACCACGTTGCAGCAGACCGGCTGGATCGGTGCGATTTTGTGAATCAGGTAGGTGCGTACCAGTGGAGCGCTTCATTATCCTCTACTCCCGCTGGCAGCTGAACGCTACCGGTTCGGCGGCGCGTTCCAATTAGGAGAAGCGAAAAATGGATACCCACAACCCATTCCAAGCATTGCTCCAACATGTATTTCGATTACCGGCAATGCCCCTTGATACCACGGAACGGCATCCGCCCGTGTGGGCCGCAGTTCTCGGCGGGGCCGGCCTCGGCCTTGTGTGGGGCATCGCTGCACGGCTCTGGATGCGGCTGATTACTACAACACCCGAGTTCTCCATCCCTGGCACGGCGGGCATCCTCATCATCACGACCGTCTTTGGCGTATGTGTAGGTTTGGCGTTCGTCGCACGACGGCGCGGATGGCGCGGGTGGGGGCACTATGTGCCGCGATGCCTCGCGGTGATTTTCTTCATCCCCTTTGGCATTGCGGGCGGCCTGCCGCTTATGCTAACCGTCCTCGTGGCGACACTCGGCATCACCCAGCGGGCGGTGATTGGCCTTTGGGTATTAGCCGGGTTAGTGCTGCTCGTGGCCATGGGCACGGATATTGTTATCCCAACGATTGTTACGGTCAGTGCGCCTGCCGGAGCCATTGCTTTGACTGTGTGGAAATGGTCTATCTGGCGCTGGCAGGGTGCCCCTTGGTTGTTTACGATAGACATTTGGCTCGAACGAATTGGGCGTGCGATTATGCTGCTCCTCGCCGTCTTCGGCTTGTGGACCGTCGCATCGGGAATTATGACCAATAAACCCGTGTTACTTGGCCTGGTGGCCATCTTCTTCTACCTTCTTCTGCTTTATCCATTGTTTCTAGCGTTACGCGTGGGGCTTAACCCAAAGGCATCCGTTGCGCCCGTGAGGCAACCCAATTAGAGAACGCTCAAGCGGCACACGAAATCCAGGACCATTCTGGGGCGGCGTGAGTGGTTGGTTGGTATAGCGCAAATCACCAGCCGCCCAACCAGCGCATGCAAGCAATTTGATCCGCTGCATCGCTGTTGGGAATCACGGTGCCATTGACACGATGCCTGTAATCACGCACACTCTAGACTGACTAGACAGGAGGTGAACAATGACACGCGTCTGGCAGCTGCAAGAAGCAAAAAATAAATTCAGTGAGGTGGTTGAGGAAGCCCTTCACCATGGGCCGCAAGTGATTACGAAACGTGGTGTCGAAGCCGTGATTGTGCTCTCCTATGCCGAGTATCGGAAAATGATGCTTCAAAACAAACCACTCTCGCAATTCTTTCAGGAGTCCCCACTTGCCCACGAGCCGCTTGATTTGAGCCGCGATATGAGTGGTGTCCGTGCGGACGTTGAGCTATGACCTACCTTTTGGATACCAACGTGATTTCCGAATTGCTCGCACCCCACCCAAATACGCTAGCCTACGCCCAGAGATGGGCATATTTGAGGCCGCTGCCGGTATTGAGCAGAACCACCTGTTCATCTGGTGCAATCCAGCCCGACTCAAGTAGTTTTACCTGGGCTGCCAGGCAGGCCCCACCCTCGGGTGCGGCGAAGATTCCGGTTGTGGCTCCCAACATATTCGTGTATGTCAGCATCTCCTGATCGCTTACGGTGAGTGCGGTTCCATTGCTGGCCCGCAGTGCCCGTATGATCAGGAAATCCCCGATTGCGATTGGTACCCGCAGGCCATCGGCGATTGTTTTGGCACCCTGCCAGAGTGGCGCATGTTCCTGGCCGTTTGCATATGCCTGGACGATAGGCGCGCAGCCAGCGGCCTGAACGCACACAAGCCGCGGGCGTTTTGGCCCGATCAACCCCATCGTTTCTAGCTCATCGAATGCCTTCCACATGCCGATCAGCCCTGTGCCACCGCCTGTTGGATAGATCAGCACATCGGGCAAACGCCAATCGAGCTGTTCGGCCAGTTCATAGCCCATGGTCTTTTTGCCCTCGATCCGGTATGGCTCGCGCAGGGTGCTGACATCAAACCAGCCATGCAATGCCGCGCCCTCGCGCACCCGAACGCCACAATCGTTGATCAGGCCATCGACCAGAGTAACATGTGCGCCAAGGGCTGCACATTCAGCCCGAAACGCAAGAGGAACATCCGCTGGCATAAACACATGGGCGGGTAGGCCAGCCGCTGCCGCATAGGCGCTCATGGCACCGGCCGCATTTCCAGCACTGGGGATGGCAATCGCAGTTGCGCCCAGTTCACGCGCCCGGCTGATTGCAGCAGCCTGGCCACGGGCCTTGAAACTACCGGTCGGGTTGAGCGATTCATCCTTGATATAGGTGGCAGCGCACCCGATCCGCTGGCCAAGCCGCGTCGCAGCGATCAGCGGCGTCCAGCCCTCACCGAGATTGATGATTGATGCAGGATCGCGTACCGGCAGCAGCTCCTGGTAGCGCCACATATTCGGTTGCCGCATACGCAGCGCTTCACGGGTGAGGGTGCGTGCGGCGCGTGCGAGATCATAGCGAACCAGTAATGGCTTGCCGCACATTGGGCACAGATTGATCAGTTGTTCGGCGGAATAATGGGTGCCGCACATGCCACATTCGAGATCGATCATGGCCGAACTAATTGATTCTGTTGAACTGGTTGAGATTGCCATACCGGTGCGCTCCAGGTTCTGGATTGTTCAGGGGATCGGGTGAATATTGGGAACTACCTCATCGGCCAATCGGGCGACAATTCCGGCTGGGTAGGGGTAGCGCAGATTGAGGATGATATGGGTTGCGCTGGCATCCACAAAGCGCTGCACGGTTTGGATCGTTTCGCCAAGGTTATCGTAGTTCACCGGGATCTGAATGGAATGCTGGATCGTCGCTGGATCGCGGCCAATTGCGGCGCAATGCTCATTCAGAACACTGATTTTGTGCGTAAAATCCTCGACACTGCCACCAGCAAAGTTCCAGATACGAGCATACTGGGCGACAACCCGCAGCGTCTTGCGCTCGCCACTGCCGCCAATCACGAAGGGCGGGTATGGTTTCTGCACTGGTTTTGGTTCGAGGCGTGCCTCCTGGAGTTGGTAGAACTTGCCATCGAAATCGACAGTTGCCTGGGTGTACAGGCGCTTGATGATCTCGCAGGCCTCACCGAAGCGCAGAATACGTTCGCCTGGTGCATAGAGTGGCAATCCCATGCTGCGATGTTCATATTCATTCCAACCAGCGCCAATGCCCATATCTAGCCGCCCATTCGATACAATATCAACCGTTGCTGCAATATGCGCCAGAACCGCCGGATGGCGATAGGTATTGCCCGTTACCATCAGGCCAATGCGGATTCGCTTCGTTTGGGCTGCCAGTGCCGCAAGCAGCGTCCAGCCCTCAAAACAAGGGCCTTCCACGCTGCCCATGATCGGGTTAAAATGATCAAACAGCCAGGCGTGTTCGAAGATCGGCAGCGCATCGGCATCCTGCCATACCTCCAGCATTGCAGGATAGGTCGTATGCTGGGGTGCCGTCTTGATTCCAAAGTTTAACGGTGCCATATGTTCCTCCACATGAATACTGCTCAACGGCCTATCATACGCCGCAGCCAGCGCACGAATGAATGCAATAGGCTAGATCGAGGAAGTGGCTCAGGCGAATCAGGCGAATCAGATGCAAGCAGATATGTGGTTTCATAATCCAAACGGCGCTGAAGCGTCGTCGGTGGCCCGAAGTGCTTTGGTTTGCACTGGTCGTTGGCGAGTTCGAATGCACGGTAATCCATGAATGAAGTATAGCGTATTCGGTGTGCTGCGACAAATGATCGAGGGGTTAGGGGTTCTTGTTGCTTCTCTTATCCGCAGATTAGCGCAAATTTCCGCAGATTTCCGATTCTGATGTATCCGCCGTTCTTGATTAAAGAATGCTGGTGGCCTCCAAATGCCCGTTGATCATGCCTCGGCTGCGATCAATCGGTGATTGTGGCTGCTTGTGCGCTTGTTCCAGACGCGAGGCATCGCGTCTCTCCTGGTTCTTGGTTCTTGGTTGGGCATTCTGAATACTATCAGATGCTGCCTGCGATGGATAGCAGATACCGCTCGCTCGTGGTACGATCCATGCTATAACACAAATAGAGTATGCCGATGTGCGGAGGTATGGTGTGTCGACGGTGGATGAACTGGAACCATATGCGACTGATCGTGAGTCGATCGAGCGCGATTCTGATATTACCTTTTTTGTTGCTGGCGGGCCTGGTGGCCAGCACCGTAATAAAGTCGCAACTGGCGTACGGCTCACGCACCGCCCAAGTGGCTTGGTCGTCACCGCAACCGAGCGGCGCTCGCAATCGGCCAATCGTGAGGCCGCTCTGGAACGGCTTGCTGCACGGCTGGAAGCGGCCAATTATGTGCCAACCCCGCGTATTGCCACACGCCCGGCACGAGCCGCAAAGGCCAAGCGCCGCACCGAGAAACGGCTGCGAGCGCAGACAAAGCAATCTCGCCGGCCTGTTCGCGATGAGTAGATCTTGCCCCAAAGATTATCCGCAGGGGCGCGATATATCGCGCCCGTACCTTTATGAAGCAAAGAGGTTTGCGATATATAGCACTCCTATTTGAGTTGTAACGGCGCGTAGCGCAAAGCGGGGTTTGGGGCCGGGTACCCTCTGGGTGTCCCGAAAGAAATCC
>Ga0163144_10024970_pt1 | contig 11700 bp, 11 predicted proteins | sample OliLak19BULKMAT1_FD_123175 | JGI IMG/M metagenome (GOLD analysis project Ga0163144, IMG submission 123175) | Freshwater microbial mat bacterial communities from Lake Vanda, McMurdo Dry Valleys, Antarctica - Oligotrophic Lake LV.19.BULKMAT1 | ecosystem: Environmental > Aquatic > Freshwater >... | reverse complement strand
GGCCTGATCTTGGACCCGCGATCGCTCGTCCAGATCCGGGAAACTCAAACGATCGTGGCATGAAGCCCGCGCGGGGCAGGGCTCTCTTGGCGCTGCTTTGTCTGTTTGTCTGGGGCATGGCTCCTGCCCGCTCCAGAGAGCCAGAGCCTATCCTGGCACCGTTCGGAATGAGCTGGGGATTGGCCCCGGATGATATCGAGGAAATCCTCCGACAGACAAAAATCCCCGTCTCCGCCAGGGAGCAGGAGGGCAATAACCTCAGCATCGAAGTCACAGGTCTTCGCCAAAAAAATCTCCTGCGGGCCATTTTCCGTTTCGAGGACAAAGTGTTTTGCGAACTCGAAATTCAGCTCGGCCGCGCCGAGTGGACCACGGCCGACTATAGCCGCTACTTCCTCGAAACCAAAAAAGTCCTCGACGTGCGCTACGGGCGAGGGTTTCCCCTGGTGATTGAGAAAAGTAAGGAGGGAAACCTGGACACCTTCATCGTGGGCTACTACTGGTCGCAGTTCGGAGGAAACATCCGCCTCTTTCTCTTCCAAGCCAGCAGCCCCGCCGGAGAAATCAGCTTCCTCAGCCAGCATTACCGGGCTTTCTGAGCGGCGGCCTGCCTTTTGCCGGAATGGCGACGAGGAGACCGGAAAAATTTGCCGCCCATGCCGCATAGTCGCAAGGCAGATTCTGCCCCGAGCCTCCTGCGGGCAAATAAAAAACGAATCGCTTTATAATTTTAATTTCTAAGTCACTGATAACAAGTGACTTATAAATGCTATTCGAGCACTTGGCACGCGATTTGCTCCTGAGTCGTTAACCTTGCGCTGCAGGGTAAACACTTAACCTAGAAAGAAAATCATATGTCAGTATCCATTAACACGAATTCTTCTGCCAGCGTAGCCGCAAGCAATTTGTCGGGGAACAACATGCTGCTGCAAAAAAGCCTGCAACGGCTATCCAGCGGCTCACGGATCGTTGACGCGGCCGATGACGCCGGCGGGCTTGCGGTTTCCATGAAAATGAGTGCAGCTATCCGCCGCACCGAAGCGACCAACACCAACCTGTCCAACGCACAGTCCTTCCTGAAAACTCAGGACGGGGCTTTCGCCACGGCCACCAAAGTGCTGACGCGCATGGCAGAGCTCACAACTCTGGCGCAGGACGTCACGAAGTCAACCGGCGACACGGCCAACTACCAGACCGAGTTCGCGGCGCTTCAAGGGCAGTTGACTGCACTTGGCTCAGGCACGTTTAACGGGGTGGGTTTGTTTGGCGCAGGCACAGCCGGAACGACTGTCACCGTCTATACCAACGAGGACTCGACCACGAGCACAACCATCAGCAAAGCCGCATTTCTCGGCGATGGGAATATGGCAGGCGCCATCACCTCCGGGCTATCGATTGCCACCGTTTCCGGCGCAACGTCCGCTACGACATCGATCAACCTGGCCCTCACCTCCTTGGCCACCATGCGGGCTCAGAATGGTGCGGAGGCGAGCACTTTGTCATTCGGAAAAGAGATGTTGGTTGCGAACAAGAATAACTTGGAAGCGGCCAACAGCCGCATCATGGACGTCGACGTCGCGGCGGAAAGCACTCAGCTCGCCCGCTTCACCATCCTGCAACAGGCCGGGACGGCGATGCTCGCGCAGGCGAACCAGTCGGCCCAATCCGTCCTGCGGCTCCTGTCCTAACATTTGGCCTTCTCGGGTTCTGGCAGCTTGCTCAATCTGTGCGCAAGCGTCAGGGCCGGGATTTTTAACAACTCCAAACTATGACCTCCGAACTTCTAGACGATTACACGAGCCTCTGCGACGAGTTAGAGGGCTTTATGCGTGATGAAAATACCGATCTCCGGTGTCACGAGAGCGATGGCTCCGTGTGGGTGGATCGCAAAAAGCAGATCATTGAGGACCTGAACATTCTTCTCCAGCGAATGAAAACCGAAATGTTCCCTGACGTCCAGCACCCCGGCCCAATGCGGGAGCTCCGCGACCAGGTAATGAAAAAGCTGCTGAAACTCCTGCTTCTAAGCCGGGAAAACGAGCACTTGCTCCTCAAGAATTCCGTGCCCCGTCGCTTCACGCCTCTTCCCGCCCACGCCATTGCGATCCGCGAGGCTTATCAAAGCGTCGCATGACATCGCCTCCCCGATCCGGGAAAACTTACCGTTTCGTTGTGGGCAGTGCCGCTGAAGCGGCAACGGCGATCCGCGAAAAGCTTGGAGAGAAGGCAAAAGTGCTCTCCGTGCGCCAAGTTGAAGGAGAAGGGCTCGCTCGGTTCTTGCGTGCTCCCAAGCTCGAAATCATTGCTCATGTACCCGACGACGTGGATCCTTCTGCAGCCACGGAAGAGTTTAGCCTGCCCGAGGAGCCTGTGCCCGTTACCTCTCCTCCCGAAAAGCCTGCCGCAGAGATCCCGCCGCCGTCGGCGCATGAAGAAAGCCGCCTCCTGCTCATGCTCAAGCGGGCAGGCCTGCCCGAGCCGTTTCTGATGCGCTTTTCACAGGATCCCGATTGGCAGCAGCTACAAACGATGCCGCTCTCCTCCGCTTTTCCCCGGGCCGTCCTCCACCTGCGCCGTGCTCTTCCCAAACGAGCGCTGCCCACAGGCGCCCGCCGGGTGGCCTTTTTTGGTTCTCCAGGCGTCGGGTCCACCACCGCGCTCTGCAAACAGCTGGCGACTGAGGTCTTTTTGCGCAATCGCCCCGCCTGCGTGATGAAGATCGACGGCGAAGACCCCAACGCCACGGAGTCTCTGGCCATGTATTGTGAGGCGCTCGGAATTCCGCTGCTCCGCTCGGCTGCCGAAATGCTCGATGTGGATGACGGGATGGTTGTCTATTTCGACGTTCCCGGCGCCATCTCGGACGCAAAAAACCGGGCCAGCCTGCAGCAAGCAATGACCGGCCTCGGTATCGCCACCCGCGTATTGGTCGTCAATGCCGCCTACGATCGCCAGCTCATCAAGCACTTCTATCAGGAATCCGACTCTCTTAATGCCACGCATGTCGTTTTTACCCACCTCGACGAGCTTCTGCATTTTGGCAAGTTATGGGAGTTCGTCCTCGATCCCGGCCTGACTCCGCTATTTGCGAGCACCGGTCCGAACCTGGCCGACGACTGCGAGCGCGATATTGTCGGACTGTTGGTTCAAAAGACCCTTGCGGCCGGAAAGACCGTTTCCCAAAAATGAATTCGCTTTTAGAACCCCTCCCATCCTTCCGCCAAACGATCTATTCCGCCTGCCAGGAAATGGCGAAGATCTGCCGCGCTCTTTCCGAAAACGATGCGTTCAACGCCGCAGTTGAGCAAGCGATCGAGATCTGTGTGAAATCCTTAAAAAACCAAGGAACCATCTTTTTCGGCGGCAATGGAGGCAGCGCCGCTGACAGTCAGCACCTGGCCGGTGAACTCGTCAGCCGGTTCCTGATCAATCGGGCTCCTCTGCGAAGCGTCGCCCTGAACGCCGACACGGCTATCCTCACAGCCGTGGGCAACGACTATGGATACGAACAAAGCCTTGCCCGAAACCTGTCTGCTCTTGCGAGGCCGGGCGATGTCCTGATCGTACTCACCACCTCTGGAGCCTCGAAAAATGTCATCGTTGCCTTGGAGGCGGCAAAAACCGCAGGGCTCGCCACCATCGGATTCACGGGTCGTGATGGGGGGCAAATCCCGCCTCTCTGCGACCTGGAACTCCGCGCCCCCTCGCATTCCACTCCGAGAATTCAGGAGGTCCACCTGCTGACCGGGCATCTTCTCTGCGAGGGAATCGAACAGCAGATGTTTCCCGGAGCAGCGTAGGCGCAGCTTCCTCCCGAAAGAAAAATTTCGCCGAAAAATATATGTCCAAGTCAAAAATTCTCGTTACCGGCGCTGCCGGCTACCTGGGATCCACTCTCTGCTCGAGCCTGCTCGAAGCTGGTTACGGGGTGGTCGCCCTCGACAACCTCTTCTACGGCGAGGTCTCGCTTTTCCACCTCTGCGCCCACCCGGACTTCGAGTTCGTTTGGGGAGATGCCCGTGACGAGCGCCTGATGAAGTCCCTCCTGCCGGGTGTCGATGCGATTATTCCGCTGGCTGCGATGGTCGGAGTCGGAGCTTGCAACCGGGATCCTGAGATGACCCGGACGATAAACTTCGACGCGATTGAACTCTTGAACCGGCTCCGCAGCCAGGAGCAACTTGTCGTCTATCCCACTACGAACAGCGGATACGGCACGAGCACTGGCGAGGTCTTTTGCACGGAGGAGACGCCGCTGCACCCGCTCTCGCTTTACGGAGAAACCAAGGCGCAATCCGAAGCACTACTGCTCGGGAGTCCGAATGCGATCTGCCTGCGATTGGCCACCGTCTTCGGGATGTCGCCGCGCATGCGCCTCGACCTCCTCGTCAACCACTTCGTTTACGCGGCGGTCTTTGATCGCTACCTTGTCATTTTTGAAAAGGATTTCAAAAGGAACTACGTCCATGTTCGCGACGTGGCGGACTGCTTTCTCCACTGCCTGGCGAATCCCGGACGGATGAGCGGACGGACGTTCAATGTCGGGCTCGACGCGGCAAACCTTTCCAAAGAAGAGCTCGCGCTCAAGGTCAAAGAGTTTGTCCCGGACTTTTACATCCACTTCTCGGAAATCGGAACCGATCCCGACAAGCGGAACTACATTGTCTCGAACCAGCGTCTCGCTGAGGCCGGATTTGTCGCGAAGAGATCGCTTGACGACGGGATCCGGGAGCTCCTCAAAGGCTACAAAATGCTCGGCCGCGGAAAGTTCAAAAACGTCTGATCTCCGCTCAACCCACGCCTGCCATGTTACCTCCAGAATTACCTGTCGCCATCCTCGCCGGAGGATTGGGCACCCGGCTCCGGTCGGTGGTCTCCGACCGTCCAAAGGTAATGGCGAACGTCTGCGGGCGGCCGTTTCTGGCTTGGTGGCTGGATTCCATCGCCCGCTATGGACCCCGCGATGTCGTGCTCTGCACCGGCTACATGGCGGAGATGGTCGAAGAGATCATGGGTTCGACGCACGGACCGCTTCGTCTCCACTACTCGGCGGAAAAAGAACCCCTCGGCACCGGCGGTTGCCTTAGGCTTGCGTGGGAATGTTTTCGTCCGGAAACTATGCTTGTGCTCAACGGCGATTCGTTTTGTGCTCCCGACTTCGGAGCCTTTTATCAATCCTTCCGGGAATCCGGGTCCGCAGCACGGATGGTTCTTAGGGAAATGGATGACACTTCGCGATACGGCAGGGTCGGTTTGGCGGAGACCGGGATGGTCACTTCTTTCTCCGAGAAAACCGGCCTGTCTTGTCCAGGGTGGATCAATGCGGGAGTCTATTTGTTCTCGCGATCGCTCATGGAAGAGTTGCCACCCGGATGCCCCACATCCATCGAACGAGACCATTTTCCGAAGTGGATCGCGCGGGGAATCGCGGGCTTCAGATACCGCGGACCGTTTCTGGATATCGGGATGCCGGAATCCTACGCCGCCGCCGAATCCTTTTTTCTCAACATCACACCGCACTTCGTAACATGACTGCTTAGAATCACGTCCCAACCCTCTCCCTCTACCTGCCATGATCATCACGCGCACACCCTACAGAATCTCATTCCTTGGCGGAGGAACCGATTATCCCGGATGGTTCCGCCAACACGGCGGAGCGGTCATCGCCACAAGTATTGATAAATACTGTTACCTGACATGCCGGTATCTTCCCCCGTTCTTTGAGCACCGGTATCGCATCGTGTATTCGCGCACTGAATCCTGCCTTCATGCGGGTGAAATTCAACATCCGGCTGTCAGGGAAGGGCTAAAATTTCTTGGACTCACGCGGGGGATCGAGCTCCATCACGACGGCGACCTTCCAGCCCGCAGCGGCATGGGATCGAGCTCCTCGTTTGCCGTCGGCCTCATGCAGATCCTCCATGCTCTCGAAAACAGGATGGCGAGCAAAGAGCAGCTGGCAAAGGAGGCGATCAACCTCGAGCAAAATATCCTGAACGAAAACGTTGGCTCCCAGGACCAGATCAGCGCGGCTTACGGCGGGTTCAACCACATCACCTTTCTCCCAAACGACGAATTTGTCGTGCGTCCGATCATCCTCGGACGCGAGCGGATGGCGCAGTTTCAAAACCATTTCATGCTTTTTTTTACGGGGATAAACCGGACGGCTTCCGATGTCGCGTCGAGCTTCGTTCCCAACATCGAAGATAAGAAGCGCCAGCTCCGCGTCCTGCGCGATCTCGTCGAAGAGGGGATGGTGCTGCTCTCTACCGGCGATCTCTCCGGGTTCGGCGAGTTGATGCATGAGTCCTGGCTCGCAAAAAAAAGCCTGAGCGACCTGATCAGCAACAGCGAGGTGGACCGTGTTTACGACTGCGCACGGGCGGCTGGAGCCCTCGGCGGCAAGCTGATCGGGGCCGGCGGCGGGGGGTTCCTTCTTCTCTACGTCCCTCCCGCCAAGCACGATGACGTCCGGCAGGCTCTCGCCGGCTTGATCCATGTGCCGTTCCAGTTTGAGTTCGAGGGAAGCCGGACCGTCTTTTACGAACTCGATCAGGACTATGCCGAAACTGCCGCTCGCCGCGAGTGCCAGAATATTTCGTCGTTCCGCGAATGGCAGAAGTCCCCCGCAGAAAATCTCGCGCAGGCCTGCTAATCCATCCTTTATGCCCATTACTAATCTTACTCCCGACGACCTCGTTCGATTTGAGGAAGACATCGCCTCGGAATTCAATCTCGGAAAAATCCGTGCGCCGGTGCATTTGTATTACGGCTGCGAACAGCCGATGATCGAGGTGTTTTCGCAGGTTGCCGCCTCCGACTGGGTGATGTGCTCCTGGCGCAGCCACTACCAGTGCCTGCTCAAGGGAGTTCCTCCGGAGCAGGTCAAAGCCGAGATTATGGCCGGTCACTCCATCACTCTCTGCTTCCCGGAATACCGCATTTTTTCCTCTGCGATCGTTACCGGAAGTCTGCCCATCGCGACCGGCGTGGCACTCGGTATCAAGCGCCGCGGCGGTCACGAAAAAGTCTGGTGTTTCCTCGGGGAAATGACCGCCGAAACCGGCCTCGCCCACGAGTGCATTAAATACGCCACCAACTTTGACCTCCCGATCCACTTTGTCGTCGAGGACAATGGGAAATCCGTTTGCACCGATACGCGGGCTGCCTGGAACCAGCCCGTCCTGAGCTGGGAAAAAACCGCCCATCCCAAAGTTACCTATTACCAATACGAAACCAAATACCCTCACGCCGGCGCCGGCATGAGGGTTCAATTTTAATTCCATGAAGTATTTTGATGAACTGAAGCGCTCGATGGACTGGCTGGCCCGGGATCCGCGGATCCTTTTTCTCGGGCAGGCGGTGGAATGCCCCGGCACCGCGATGACAAACACGCTTAAAGACGTGCCTCGCGAAAGACTTTTGGAGATGCCGGTGGACGAGGAGTTGCAGATGGGCATGACGACGGGCCTCGCGCTCGACGGATCGGTGCCTGTCTCGCTCTTCCCCCGATGGAATTTCCTTCTACTGGCGACGAACCAGCTGGTCGGTCACCTGGATAAAATCTCCGTGATGTCCAACGGCGGGTTTACTCCGAAGGCGATCATCCGCACTAGCATAGGCTCCCAGCGCCCGCTCCACCCAAGCCACCAGCATGTTGGGGATTACACAGACGCGTTCCGCCTCATGTGCCAGTCGGTCGAAGTCATCCGCCTCGACGAACCGGAACAAATCTTTCCGGCTTACGAAAAAGCCCTCCTCCGCGAGGACGGGCGCTCCACCCTGATCGTCGAATGGGGCGACTACTACAGCGAAAAATGACCCAGATCCTCGACTGGCCGCTCATGGCCAATAACGTCACGCGCGAAGACCTCGACCGTCTCATCGAGCATCTCCAGCAGGCCGATCCCCGCCTCACCCACGGACCCGAAGTTCGTGCATTCGAACAAGAGTGGGCGCAGTGGACAGGGACAAAATATTGCGTGCTTGTGAACTCAGGCTCGTCCGCGAACGAGCTCACCATGCTGGCGCTGCGCCACATGAAGGGCGAAGGGGAAGTGATCGTGCCGCCGCTCACCTGGGTCTCGGATATTTCCTCGGTGATGTTTGCCGGACTCACGCCGGTTTTTGCCGACATCAACCCGCACACGCTCGGCATGGATACGAAGGAAATCCTTTCCAAGATCACTCCCCGCACAAAAGCCGTCTTCCTCACCCACATCCTAGGCTACAACGCGCTGACCCGAGAGCTTATGGACGAACTGGCCGCCCGCGGGATTCCGCTCGTTGAGGACGTCTGCGAATCTCATGGCGCAACTTTCGAGGGCCGCCGATGCGGATCCTGGGGCTGGGCGTCAAATTTCTCGTTCTACTACGCCCACCATCTGAGCACGATCGAGGGAGGGGCCGTCTGCACCAACGATGACGAGCTTTACGAATTCGCCCGCATGGCGCGTTCGCACGGGATGACGCGCGAGATCGAAAATCCGGAGGTTCGCGCCGGCTGGTCCCGCCGCCACCCGGACCTCAACCCGGATTTCATCTTTGCCTACGCCGCGCACAACATGCGCGCCACCGAGATCCAAGGCGTCCTCGGGCGCTCACAGCTCCCGAGACTCGATGCCAACAATGACAAGCGCCGGAGCAACCTGAAGGAGTTTCTCTCCGGCCTCGATAGCACACGGTTTTTCACGGAGTTCGACCAGGAGGGCAGCAGTAACTATGCGTTCACGCTGATCCTCCGCCATCCCGACACCGCGCTGCGCGACCGCATTGAGGCCGCACTGCGTTCCGCGAAGGTGGAATTCCGCCGGGGCACCTCCGGCGGCGGCAACCAGCTCCGTCAACCCTACGTCCGCCGAGCCTTCCCGGAGATCCGCGCCGAAGACTTCCCCCGCGTCGAACACGTCCACTTTTTCGGTTGGTATATCGGCAACTACCCCGACCTTGATCCGAACCTCATCCCACAGCTTTGCCAGCTCCTTAACGAATCCTAGTTATGTCTCGTCCACTCGATGTCCTCTTTGTCAACGCCGACTCCGCCGCAGCCGCCTATCAAGAGCTCGCTAAGGAGTTTTCCGCCATTGAGCCGCCGACATGGTCGCTGCTGCTTGCGCAAAGCTGCCGGGCAAAAGGTTACGGCGTCGCCATTCTGGATGCCACCGCCGAGCAGCTCACCCATGAGCAGGCGGTAACCCGCATCGGCGAGATGAAGCCCCGTCTGGTGTGCTTTGTCGTTTACGGCCAGAATCCAAATTCCGGCACGACCAATATGATTGGAAACACGGTCTGCGCCGCGCTTCTCAAAGCCACACATCCGGAAATGGTAACCTGTTTTGTGGGCTCCCACACCAGCGCGGTTCCGCGCGAGGTGCTCTCCCTTCCCTGCGTGGACATCGTTCTTCTTAACGAAGGGGTTTATGCCCTGCACAACCTTCTCCTCACCGACTTGAGAAACGGCTTGGATAAAGTCAACGGAATCGGCCATAAGTCCGACGGCTTCCCGGTGTTGAATCCGCCGGAGCGCGTCGTTCCCACGGAGCTCATGGACATCGATCTGCCCGGCTACGGTTGGGATCTTCTCCCATTCCGTGACAAGCCACTCGACCTTTACCGCGCGCACTTCTGGCACGCGGGATTCGACCACGCAAATCGAGCACCGTTCGCCTCGCTCTACACCTCGCTCGGCTGCCGGTTCAAATGCGACTTCTGCATGATCAATATCGTCAACCGCGTCGATAACGCCGAAGGCACCGTCTCCGCGAACTCCCCAAACATGCGGTTCTGGTCGCCGGCGTTTATCCTCAAGGAATTTGAAAAGCTCGCCGGACTCGGGGTGAATACGATCCGCCTCTCGGACGAAATGTTCTTCCTCAACAAAAACTATTTTGAGCCGCTGGTGGACGGCCTGGTCGAGCGCGACCTCGGCTTGCGGATGTGGGCGTATTCGCGTATCGATACCGTCCGCAAACAATACCTGGATAAATTTCTTAAAGCCGGGATCGGCTGGCTCGCGCTCGGCGTTGAGGCTGCGAACCAGAACATCCGCCGCGAGGTTTCGAAGGGCAGCTTTGAGGAAGTCAACATCCGCGAGGTCATCGGCACCGTGCGGGAATCCGGCATCAGCGTCATCGCAAATTACATCTTCGGCTTTCCGGGCGACACGCTCGAGACTATGCAGCAGACCCTCGACCTTGCGCTGGAGCTGAACACCGAGACGGCCAATATGTATCCCTGCCAGGCTCTGCCCGGCAGCCCGCTCCACCAAACCGCGATCGCCAATGGCTGGAAGCTCCCGGACGATTATGCCGGCTACGCATTCCTCTCCTACGAAAGCCAGCCGCTCCCGACCAAACACGTCTCCGCTGCCGATGTCCTCCGCTTCCGCGACCAGGCCTGGCATACCTATTTTACCAACCCCGCCTACCTCGCTCTCGTCGAAACCAAGTTCGGCCTCCAGCAGAGGAAGAACGTCGAGGAGATGACCAAAATCCAACTCAAGCGCAAACTCCTCGAGGTGGATCCCGCGCTGCCTCCGCCGAACTGAGCCATGGGAAACCCTGCCGCAGATGACGAGATCCGAATTCTATTCCTCAACCCCGAGCAATATTTTGATTTTGAAAAAGAGCCGTCGAATCTCGAACTCCGGCTCCCGATTCTAAATTGCGGGCTGAAGATCCGCCACCGCGACCACATCTACCAGCGGGATCTACGCGCGCACGGGCACCAGGAGATGAACAACGCTGTTTGGCGGCAGATTCTCGACTTCAACCCTCACCTCGTCGTTTATTCAACGACCTGGCCAAACGAGGCTCTCAGTTCCAGCCTGCTGAAGAAAATCTTAGGCAGGGGCATACCTGTGCTGACCCATGTCTGGGACACTCACATTGAACCGGCCCCGCACGAATTGGACTGGTTTTTAAGCTGCTCACATTTTGCGGTCGCAGATTCCGTCACGAATTTTCTGCGCTATTACTCCCAGGCAAAAAGCTTTGGTTCCCCCAAAGTGCTTTTGACTACTGGCAACCTGGTCTTCACCGACATTTTCCAGCGCAAGCCGCTGGAGAAAATCTACGATGTCGCGATGGTCGGGAGCATGGAGGGGAGTCGGGGTGAATTTATCAACATCGTGAGTGAACGGGTCGCATCGCGAGGGCGGAAGCTCCACGTGGCAGGCGGTCTGGTGGATAGCAAAAAAGGCAGCGGGAGCAGCGCGGCAAGCGACACATGGGTTTCCCACGAGGAATACGCCGCGATCCTCAACCAAAGCAAAATCGGGCTCAGCACGCAGACAGACCCTCACCGGAGCCAGATCAAAGGGAAGGTCTTCCACTACCTGGCCTGCGGGATCTTGTGCCTCACCGACCGGAACGCCGAAATCGAGCAGATTGTTCCGGACGATTGTGTTGTCTATTTTGAGTCGGAGGAAGATTGCGCAGACAAAATCCATTATTACCTGGAAAACGAGGCCGAGCGGAATCAGATCGCCGACAGGGGTTACGACTGGTTTCATAGCACTTTTGACTACAAGAAATTCTGGTCGGCAACGCTGCCTTCTATCCTGAAGCAGCAAGATTTTCCGAGCCCTTCGTGGCTCAAGGCGGCGACGCCCTCGCCATTTGGAGTCGGTATTGTTTCCGGAGAGTCCGCCCACGCAGAGGCGGTGGAGGAGTTTTGTGGTGGAAACTTTGTGGCTGTTGC
>Ga0163144_10024969_pt1 | contig 11701 bp, 7 predicted proteins | sample OliLak19BULKMAT1_FD_123175 | JGI IMG/M metagenome (GOLD analysis project Ga0163144, IMG submission 123175) | Freshwater microbial mat bacterial communities from Lake Vanda, McMurdo Dry Valleys, Antarctica - Oligotrophic Lake LV.19.BULKMAT1 | ecosystem: Environmental > Aquatic > Freshwater > Lake... | reverse complement strand
GGGATCGACTTCATTCAAACGGGCCTGCTCGGTCAGGCGGTGGGGATCGTTGCGGTGGTGTCGGTCCCCACGCCGTGGGTTTCGGCGTACTGGTTTTGCGTCGTGCTGCTGATCCTGTCGACCGTCCTGCTCCTGGTGGGAACCCGGCGCAACGCCTGGATGAAAGGTCATTCGCCGAGACTCGGCGTGATGCTGGGCCTGTTGAGCCTGCCCGGCGCGGTCGCCGTCCTGCTACTGAAAGATCGCGGCAGTCGCACTGATATGCAGCGGGGGTTCGATGTTCTCCTCTCCCAAAAAGTCTCCGGGACGTGGGTCACCGAAGAATCCCTGACCGACCCGCGCCTCAACCCGCGCCCCTGGGGCAGCGACGAGGACCGCGCCAAACTTTGGCGCAAACCCGATTGACGACACGCAACAAAACAAAGTTTTAGCCGCAGATGAACGCGAATGAAGACAGATCAGAAAGAATGACTGGCTTTCCCCTCAACGGCGTGCATCTGCGTTCATCTGCGGCTCCAACTGTTCTCAGGTTGACGGAGCGAACCAGCACTATCCGCTGAAAAATTCTTGGACGTCAGGATGATTGGCCGATAGCGCCAGCAGGGTCGGACGTGGCCGGGGACGGCGCGGACGGACCGGGAAGGGACGTTACGTCGACATGGCATTCATCGTTATCACCGCCGACACCGAAGAGATCGAGCACAGGGAGCTTTCGGCGTCGCTCACGATCGGGCGTTCGCCAGAGTGTGACGTGTCGATCCGCGACGTGCTGCTGTCGCGCAAGCACTGCCGGTTTGAGTCCGCAGACGACGCGGCGGAGCAGTGGCACGTCGTCGACCTCGACAGCAAGAACAAGACGAAAGTGAACGGCCGGTCGATCGAGCGTCACCTGCTCGACGACGGTGACATCGTACGCGTCGGTAAGACGCGCATGATGTTCAACGCCGGCGTTTTCACCGCGCCTTCGAGCGACTCGAGGCGGCGTCGCATCCGGCCCGCCGACCCACACGAGGCGCTCGCGGGAACGGTCGCGGGCTTCGAATTGCTCGAACCCGGCAGCACGCCACGTACCGATTTTTTCCCGACGCCTCAGCCCAGTCCGCGTAAGCCCCGCGCCTACGAAACCGACAACGTGGAAAGCCTCGTCAGTGGCATCGCGTCGAGCAGTTGGGATTCGATCGTGACCGGTGCCCGGACTCAGACCCGCACGGTCAGTGCCAAGCCTAAGCCTATCACGCACGCGTCGCAGTCGGAGCAAGCCGTGGCCGTCGACGAAGTCGTTGAAGCGGCCCCGTTGCGCGGCCCCGTGAGTTGGTCGCGCGGTTTGGATGATCCGCAGACTGAAATCGAATCAGCCCCGCGGGTGCTGACGAAGATGGAACACGCCGCCCGACAGTTGCAGGCCGACGTGCGTAGCATGGACGCGCTCGCGGTCGACGCGCTCGTGGCGTTGAGCGAAGCGGTGGCGCTGGTGCAGTCGACGAAACATGCCGCCGTCGAACCGGTCGTTGATGCGACCGAAATAAAGCCGGTCGTGCTCACGCGTAAGACCAGTTTGCTAGAAGTGTTCGTCCCGACGCCCGGGTCGGTGGGGTTACGACTGGTGACGGGAATCCTCGTCGCCGCCGGCGTGATGATCGTGGGCGGGAGCTTCCTGATTCGCGTCGCGTTGGGTGTTTGAAATTATCTCAGAATATTTCCGGAGATGCGCCGAATCTCGCCGGGATCGGCGCGGTCGTGGCAGCCGGTGGACGTGTCGCCGAGCATGCAGACGAATTCCGCGCCGATTTCAAATTGTCCCGCTCGTTTCGATTTGCAGTGGGCGACGGCGCAAAGGATGTCTGAAGGAGACGTGCCCGCGCGCGGCAGGCGCACGATGAACTGCTGGCCGGTCTGCATCGATACCTTGCTTTCAATCGCAATGCCGCGCGGGGAAAGATCGCGCACGTCCACGGTGAGTGGTTGCTGCGGCACGCCGAGCACGTAAGGGCTGATGGTGACGCGTGCTTTCAAGCCGATGCGTCTGGCCCGTCGGAGCTCGTGCCCGCCGGGCGGAGCCTCGGGCTTTTCGAGTGACGAAACGAGCGCGGTGAGCACGTCCTGCGGAATCGTGGCGTGGTTCGACATCATTTAAGACATCGACCAACTTGCGGGGCGACTGAACGAGTGGATCGAGAGTTATCGGTCGTTGGGCTTCAAAGTTGAATTCGCCGCTTCACCCGCCGGCAACTTTAAGCTCTTCGCGTGAGAGCATCCAAATGATGACGTTGTTGACGAATTTCGTCGCCCAGTCGCTTTCGTAGCCGTTGTAGCCGAACGTGCGCACGCCGAGTAATGCGGTGGTGAGATCGAGTTCGCAGAGCACGACCACGCCCCGGCCGGCCGTGAACATGAAGGGTCGCACGTCCTGGTCGCGCATCGAGAAATTAGAGAAATCGTTCAGCACCGGTTCGTGCAGGTCAGAGGTGAACGGCGTCCCGTCACCGGTCAGGATCGGGTGCTTGGGGTCGATGCGCGACAGGCCTTGTTGGGGGAAGGAACTAGGGAGCAGGCCTTCGCGCACGGATTTGATGAAGGCCGAGTCTCCGCCGGTCGCGTCGATGAGGAGGACTCCGCCGGTTTCGACGTAGTCGCGCACGGCGTCGACTTCTTCGACGGAAAATCGGCGCGGGCCGATGCCGGTGAGGTGCGCGACGGGCGCGTCGGTGAACTTCAGGCCGTCGAGCGGCTTGACGACGGTCTTGAGGTTCAAACTGCCGTGCGCCTGCGTCCAGCGCGACTGGCGGTCCCAGGCTTGGGGTTCGGGGTCCCATTGACCGTCATATTTGAGTCGCGCGACGGGAACGTCCCCGACGATTCCGCTGGATAGTCCCTGAATGTACGGAGATTCGAGCCGGTTGCGATAATCACGTTTGCCCGCGGCGTAGATGAAGACGTTGGCGGCGGCTTCGAGGGCGAATCGGCGTTGCTCGGCTGCGATCTCGCGCTCGGAAACTTTGACGGTTTTTCCATCGACCACGATCGCGCCGGCGCGGTTTTCGTCCACGTCCTGCCAACGCCGCGCGAGGTCGGTGGGGGAGTGGACCATCAGCAGTCGCGCGCCGCGCGTCACGCCCCACAACACAGGTCGGGTCGGCGCGGGGTTGGTCGTCGGCTTGGCCGCGGGTTTGAGCGAAGGCAAGACCGGCTTGGGAGCGTCGTCCGGAACGGCGGGGCGGATATTGAACAGTGCGTTGTAAAGAGGGTGATCCGGGCTAAGCGGCGCCAGTTCGGCGCCTCCGGAGATTCGACGCGCCAAGGCCGCCATCGCCTGCGTGAACGCGGGGCTTTCGTTGTCGGCGTTGGAGAAGATCAGTCCGCCGGCGTTGACGAAACCGGTCACCTGTTCGATCACTTTCGGGTCGTTCAGAAATGCCGGCGCCTCGTGCCCGGTGAGCAGGATGACGGGCGTGTCGAGCCATTCCTGCCAAGTTCGGTCGATGTCGACGACCTGCCAGTTCAGTGGCCGCTCGACCTGCTTCGACACGAACTCGGTCAGGTGCATCGCGTCGTCCGGACGATTGGCCCACGCGCCGGGGTAACGCAGCTTGCTCAACGCGACGCTGTGCCTGCCACGCGTGAGCGTGAGGGTGATGAGGCTCGTCTCAATCCCCGGGTGCATGTAGCCGTTCCACGAACCATTAGGAAGCTGCGTCCGCACGACCTGACCGGCGAGCGACTTGTACCAGTCGTGCTTGCCGAAGAACCGGAACCCCGAAGCGAGTCCGGCGCGTTCGATGGAGTACATGGTGTACCCGCGAAAGTCTCCGTCGATTTTGATCGCATTGTCATCGGCCGCCAGCCAGTCCAGCCCCTTCTGTAGCGCCGGAGAATAAGGCGGCAAGCCGACCTTGCCCATCCGGGCATCGTCGGCCAGCTTAGACCGCGCGACAAAGAGCATGTTCACGCCCGCGGACGTGAGGGCCGGGTTCGGGTTCCCGCTGGTGTAAGGCCAGCGTCCGTCGCTCATTTGCCTGGCCGTCCAATATTTTTCGACGTCGCGCCAGAAGAGCTTGGGCACATAGACGCCCGCGTCCGACGCCAGCCACAACCCCAGAGCGCCGTACTGCGAATTGCTGCAATCCAGTGCGTAAGACTCCCGCGCCGCGTTTGCCGGTGGCATGTCGTATCCGAACCCCCCGTCAACGGACGACTTCAGCAGGAACTGTACGTCGTCCTCCATCACCCTCCGGTCGACGGGTCTGTTCAACATCGACAACGCGGCAATCCGTAAAGCGCGGCTGTAGGTCGCGTGGCCTGTCGCGATCGACAATTTCTTCATGTTGTCAATGAGCGGGCGCATCACGACGCTGGTCGACTTCAGGCGTTCGTCGGGGAGTGTCGCGGAGGCGTGTAGCAACGCATAAACCGCCAGTGAGTGAAATCCGTCGTGGACGTCTTGATTGTAAGTCAAATCCTTCCGCAAACGTCCGTTTTGAAAAAGCGAGAGGATGTACTCGACGCCCTTTTCAAGCGCCTGCCCGATCTGCTCGTCCGTGACCGGCTCGGTGTCCGACCGCGCCGGTTGCCTCGGCTTCAAATTCGTTAGAAACAAAAACGGCGGCGGAGGCGCGGCCGCGACGGTGGTCGTCGGGGCGGCGGGTGTGACGGACGGAGCAACTGCAGTCGGAGGGGCGATCACGAGCGGGCGCGGCGGAGGGGGAGGTGGCGCGGTCGTCGCGGTGCTTCGCTCCCACGGGCGCGCCGCGATCAGGACGACGACGCCGATCAAGATCATGAAGACCACCACGCCCACCGCGCCGATCATTACGAGGTTGGTGTTGTCGCTCATCCACGCGAACGGCCCGCCGCGGCGCGGAGGGGGCGTGTAGTAGACCTCCGGCCCGTCGGTCACACTCGAACGTGGCAACGCACTCCCGCCCACCGCGCCCGCGAACGCCCACCCGCAGCGCGGACAGAATTTCCCGTCGCCGCCCAGCTTGACCGTCTTTCCGCATCCCGGACACTTCACATTCATCGCACGCCCTCAATCTACGCGCTCGTTGCTTCGCATCGCATTCTATCTGCCGACCCGTCGTTCTGAAGCGATCATTTGACTGAATCAATCTGAAGTTCTGATTGGCGCAGGAAAAAATCATCCGAGGTCAACTCGAATGATTCTCAAAGTTCGATGAATTGGACGTGCACGCCCGACGGCGATCAGTCGGGCGTCTGGACGTTCCAGACCGACAGACGGCTGCCCGGACGGAGCAGGAAGACATGATCGATGTCGTCCTGCATCTGGGCTGCGTCGTAGCTCATGCCGTAACCGATGTGCTCGAAGCGTTCGCGCCCGCTGTACGCGGGAGTCGAACAACCGACGGAGAGCAGACCGGTCGCGAGCACGAGCGTGGTGAGTGCGGTGAGTGCGGTGGCTTGGAGGAGTTTCATACCTCGCCTTCCTGTTGAGTCGCCGTGGGTGAGCCTGGGTCGTCGGTCTGGTAGGACCGAACGATCTCCGCCTGAACGATGAAAAGTGTAACAAGCGACGTAAGCGGTTGTCAAAGCGTAAGTCACGGAATGACAGGCCCGCAACATTCTACCGTTCTGTGACCGCTCATGCGTTACAACGCAGGACCGTCTCGTGCACGAACCGGAGTTTGTCGACTGCGGGCTTGCTCAGGACGAACGGGTAGGCGTCACCGATCCCGAGCCCGCGATTAAGGTTGTTCAGCATGTAGGTGAGCGGGTCCCAACTCTTCATCATGTCGTCAAATGAGACGTCACCCCTTCCGACGGGATTGATGACGGCGGGCAGCGCGGGTTCGTCGTCGCGCCGCGGCTGCGAACTCAGCCCACACGCCGCCGCAGTCTCGAGGGTGTCGGTCATGTGAAGGTAGTGGGCCCACGTCTCGGCCCAGTCCTCCCACGCGTGCGACGTCGCGTAGGTGCTGATATACCGGTCTTGCCAGTCCGGCGGCGGACCTTGGCCGTAATGCTTCTGCAACGCCAGTCCGTAGTCCGCGCGCTCGTCCCCGAACAGGTCACGAAAATCCATGAGCCGGGGCGCGTCCCGGATCAGCCGGTCCCAGTAATAGTGCCCGACTTCGTGACGAAAATGCCCCAGCAGCGTGCGGTACGGTTCGTGGAACTGCCAGCGACGCTTCTCACGCTCGGCGTCGTCGGCTTCGGATAAGTTCAGAGTAATGACCCCGCCGTCGTGGCCGGTCAAAACCTTGGTGGCACCGGGGGCGTCGGAATCTTCTAAAAAATCGAACACCAGGCCGCGCTCAGGGTCGTCGACTTTATTCTTGACCGGCAGCTTCAACTCCACCAGCGTGTAAACCAGACGCCGCTTGGCGACTTCGAGCCGGTACCAGTAATGCTTGTTTACTTCCTTGCCCAAAGCGGGAATCGTGCGCGTGAGCCTGCACGACTTGCACATCTGGTGCGCGTCATCTGCGGGCAAGGCCCAGTTACAGACGTTGTGATTCGTATAGTTTTGGCAGAGTTTGTACAGACGCCCCTCTGCGCGCTCTAAAGGCGACGTCCAGCCCGAGTCACCGGCGGCATCGAGCGACGTCACGACGTTCAGGTCGGGCGCGTAAGCTAGGACGTGCTTGCAATGAACGCACTGGACGTTCTCGAAAAAGACGAGGTTCCCGCAGTGGTCGCAATGAAACACTCTCATGGCAGTACGAGCATAACGGGCGGGAAGCGCGTCGGACTACGTGCAAAATGGATGCGCACAGACGCCGGATCACCAGTCGCGCGCGAGGCAGGACTTGCCGCCCGTATGACGCAGCCTGCTTACTTCATCAGCTCGTCGTGCACGGGCTGCGTGGTCGCGCCGTCGCGCTTGGCCGGCATGGGCAGGACGGTGACCTCGCCGAACTTTTTCAGGCCTTCGACCACCTTGTCCGCAGGCGCGACGACGACCACGACCATGCGCGCGTCGTCGACGTACTTCGTCATCAATTCCCGCACCTGCGGAATCGTGACAGAGGCGACGCGCGAGGGGAGTTTGTCGTAGTAGTCGATCGGATAACCGTTGAGGATGCCTTCCAGCCGGTAGTTCGCCTGCTGGCCGACCGTCTGCATCTGCATGACCATCTGACCGGCGACGCGAGACTGAGCTTCACGCAGTTCCTTTTCCGTCACGTCCTCCGTGCGCATCCGACGGAACACGTCCCACATCGCCTGCACGGTGTCGGGCGTCGATTCGATGGCGGTCTCCGTGCCGGCCTCGAACGACCCGACGTTCCTCCCGGGTTTGAACACGCCGTAGACCGAGTACGCCAGACCTTTTTCCGCCCGGACGTACCTGCCTAGCCTCGAGTCGATGCCGCTGGTGAGGATGACGTTGGCGACGTTACCGATGAACTTTTCTTCGTTCTGAATGGTGTAGGTACGCAGGCCCATGCGGATGGTCGCTTGTTTCGATTCGGGCCGATCGACGACGAGAATTTGCCGCGTGGTCGGGCCGGACGGGAGCGAATAATCGACCGCGGGGACGGGTTGCGTGTCGACCTGCGCGCTTGGGTCCACGCCAAGGAATTTCGCCGCCAGGTCGCGTCCGCGCTCGGGCGCGACGTCGCCGGCGAGGATCAGGACCGCGCCAGTCGGTCGAAAAAATTGCGCGTGAAATTTCTTCACGTCGTCCAGCGTGATCGCGTGCACGTCTGCGGGCGTTTGGATGCGACCGGGGATGCTTTGGCCGTACAAAAGACGGGTCAGGTCGTTCTCGCCGACGGTCGTGGGGCTTTCGAGCGCGACCTGGAGCTGGCTCAGCGACTGCTCCTTCAGCTTGTCGAACTCCACCTGCGGAAACGTCGGCTCACGCAACAGTTCTGCGGCGCGGGTGATCATGGTGTCGAGCTGGTCGGAGGTGCAACTACCGTTCAGCCGCGTGTTGTCGTCCGACGAGTTGATGCCGAGGGAAATGCCCCGCGCCTCGAGGTCTTCGTTGAGTTGTTGATACGTCATTCCCTTCACGCCCCGGCGGAGCATTTCACCGGTGAAGTCGGCCAGGCCCTGCTTGCCGGCGGGGTCGTTATCGGAGCCGGCGCGCATGGCGTAGTTGAGGCTGACGGTCGGTAGACGGTGGTCGGTCATGACGATCACACGCACGCCGGCGACGTCGAATTCGATGCCCTTGGCAAAGTCCGCGCTGTTGGTCGCGACGACCGTCGGTGGGGCGGTGGGGTAGTCGGCGGGGAAAACGACGTCACGCGCCACGACGGGCCTTGTCGACGGTGCGACGTCAAACATCTTGGCGGCCTGCGCGACGGCCTTACGGCGTTCGACGCCGAGCGGGTCGGGTAGCATGTGCACGATCGTCGCCCCACCAGCGGTAAAGTATTTCTGCGCCACGCGCCGGACGTCCGCGGGCGTGACGGCGCTGATCTTCGCGAACTCGGTGTTCACGCGCGACGGGTCATTGGCGAACAAGGCTTCGTTCCCGATGTTTCCCGCGATCGCTTCGCAGGTCTCGCGGCTTTTGATCAGGCCGACGCGCTGGCTGGCGCGGGCGCGGTCGAGTTCTTCCTGCGTCACGCCATTTTTAGCCACGTCGTCGATCGCGCCGAGCAGGACTTTTTGCACTTCGTTCACGTCACGCCCGGGCAGGACCATGCCGTACGCGCCGATCACTCCGCCGTCCTGCAATTGCATGTAAGGACTGGAAACTTCGCTGCACAGGGGCTTGTCGTTGTTGACCAGCAGATTCGCAAGCCGGCTCGATCGGCCACTTCCCAGAATGTCGGACAATAGGTTCAAGGCGTACACGTCGTCACTTCCGTAAGTCGGCGCGTGATAGCCCAGAAACACGACCGGCAGAGGCACGTTATCGGGCACGTTTTGCGTGCGCGTCTGACCCTGCACCGGCTCGGCGGGGATGTCACGCACGACGTCTGCGCCTTTCGGGATCCAGCCGAAATAACGACTCACCATCGCACGGGTCTTCTCGACGTCGACGTCGCCGCTTACGACCAGCACCGCGTTATTCGGCACGTAGTACGTGTTGAAAAAGTCCTGCAACTCCGACACCTGTGCGGCGCGGAGGTGGTCCATGTTACCGATCGGAGTCCAGCGGTAGCTGTGCGTCGTGAAGGCGTTCTTTAAGAACGTCTCGAACAGATTGCCGTAAGGCTGGTTCTGTCTCATCCGCCATTCCTCGGCGACGACTTTGCGCTCGGTCTTGTAAATCTCGTCGGACACTTTAAAGCTCGACATGCGGTCGGCTTCGAGCCACAGGATGGTTTCGAGGTGTTCGCTCGGGACGGTGTTGATGTAGACGGTCTGGTCGAAGCTGGTGAAGGCGTTGCTCATTCCGCCGACCGTGTTGACCATCCGCATGTGCTGCTCCGGCGCGACGTGTGCGCTGCCACGGAACATCATGTGCTCGAACATGTGCGCAAACCCCTGCCGGTCGGGCCGCTCGTCGCGACTGCCGACGTGGTAGAGCACGCGCACGTGGACGACCGGCGCGACGGATTCCGCCGCGCCGTTCTCGCCCGTGCGGGTGAGCGGGGCGTAAATGACGCGCAGGCCGTTGGGCAGGGTTTCGTCGACGAAATCAATCTTCGCCGGCGCGGGAACTTCCGCGGCGCGGGAGGCTGTCGCCAATAAGAGTAGGCCTACCATTGCGAGTTTGTATGAATGGCGGAACGCGTGCATGAAGACTCCCAAATAAAAATCGCTCGGGCAACGATAGTAACACGCGTCAGGCGGAAAGGTTACGAGGTCTTTGGATCGATTTCCGAGTAAAGCAAGCTCTCGCCACAGTCACATTTGAACCACTTCATGCGTCACTCCGCCACACTTGCATGCTCGCGATTGCATCCATTGGTGGGATGTCGATAATTCACGCCCCAGGTCTTGCGACCTGCATTTAACTTTTTTGAAAGGTTCACGTCATGAAGCAGCCGATTCGCGTCGCCGTCACCGGGGCCGCCGGGCAGATTGGGTATGCGTTGTTGTTCCGGATCGCGTCCGGGGCCATGTTCGGTCCGGACCAGCCGGTCATTTTGCAGCTCATCGAAGTACCGATGGAAAAACCGCAGGCGGCCCTCAAGGGCGTCGCGATGGAGCTGGAGGACTGTGCGTTTTCGACGCTCGCAGACATCGTCCTGACCGGCGACGCGAACGTCGGGTTCAAGGACGCGAACTGGAGCCTGCTGGTCGGCGCCAAGCCACGCGGGCCGGGGATGGAACGCGCGGACCTGCTCAAGGACAACGGAAAGATTTTCATCGAGCAGGGACAAATCATCGACCGCGTCGCGGCGCACGACGCGCGAATCGCGGTGGTCGGAAACCCCGCCAACACGAACGCGATGATCGCGGCCAGTCAGTTCAAACGCCTCACGCCCGACCGGATCACCGCCATGGTGCGCCTCGACCAGAACCGGGCCGTCTCACAGCTCGCCAAAAAGGCGAACGTCCCGACGACGGCGGTTTCGGACGTGTACATTTTCGGCAACCACAGCCCGACGATGTTCAGCGCGTTCCACCTTGCCAAGATCAACGGCAAGCCCGTGCCGAGCGTGATCGGTCACCACGAATGGCTCCGCGCGGAATTCCAGGAGACCGTCGGCAAGCGCGGCGCCGCCATCATCGCGGCGCGCGGGCTTTCCAGCGCCGCCAGCGCCGCCAACGCGCTGGTCGACCACGTGCGTGATCTGGTCACGCCCGGCAAGGTCCACAGCATCGCCGTCAAGAGCAACGGCGAGTACGGCTTCGACCCCGACGTCTGGGCCGGGATGCCCGTCAAGACCACCACCGCCGGCAGCTACGAAGTCATCAAAGGCCTGCCGCTCGATGATTTTGCTAGGGGCAAGATCTCCGTCACGAACAAGGAACTTGTGGACGAACGGGAGACCGTCAAGTCGATGTTGAAGTAAAAGCGATCTGAGATTTTCAAACCTGGGATCACGCCGGACCCACACGGGCCCGGCGTGATTTTTTTTGCAAGAGAGTGCGGTAGACGCGAAAACACCTAAGCGTATTGAGAGTGTTCGTAGCACGGGCGCCTCGCCCGTGTTCCTGTTTTCAAGGCGTGGCACAGACGAGGCACCCCTCCTACGACAGTCAACGCGTGATAAAGTGGTGGAATCGGCTCCAACGATTGCCTCGACTGTTACCTGCGAAATCTGCGGTTCCAACCGTCTCCCGCTTGAACCGCGACGCGTCGTCGTCGATCATGGCTTTGACACATGAGCAAACCGTTTTACATCACGACGCCGATTTACTACCCCAACGGCGAACCGCACCTCGGGCACGTCTACACCACGCTCGCCGCCGACGCGATCGCGCGGTTTCACCGGCTCGCGGGCGACGATACGTTCTTCCTCACCGGTACGGACGAACACGGCGTGAAGATGGTCAAAACCGCCGCCGAGAAAAAAATCGAACCCGGGGCGCTCGCCGACCTGAACGTGAAGATTTTTCAAGACGCCTTCGCCGACCTGCACGTTTCCAACGACGACTTCATCCGCACGACCAGCGCGCGTCACAAGGCCGGCGTGAAGACGATCGTCGAGCAACTGGTCGCGTCGGGCGACATTTATCTCGGCGCGTACGAAGGCTGGTACGACGAAGGGCAGGAGGAATTCGTCACCGAGACCGAGGCGAAGGAGCGGAATTACCTCGCGTTCAACCGCAAGCCGCTCGTGCGTTACGCCGAGCCGACCTATTTTTTCAAGCTGAAACACTACGCGCCGGC
>Ga0163144_10024968_pt1 | contig 11702 bp, 7 predicted proteins | sample OliLak19BULKMAT1_FD_123175 | JGI IMG/M metagenome (GOLD analysis project Ga0163144, IMG submission 123175) | Freshwater microbial mat bacterial communities from Lake Vanda, McMurdo Dry Valleys, Antarctica - Oligotrophic Lake LV.19.BULKMAT1 | ecosystem: Environmental > Aquatic > Freshwater > Lake... | reverse complement strand
TTTTTTTCATTAATACAAAACCCCGGCATCGGTATTCAAGATCACCTGAAATACAGTTTTGCCTACCGCATAGAGAGTGTTCTTATCAATATTGCTCATATTGTCATCATGGGTATGCCAATAAGTGCCAAATCCTGATTGGGTATTTGGATTGTAATCAATTATATCAATCGTTGGAACTTTGGCCTCAAATGAAACATATACATGGTCGTCTGTAATTCCACTTTTATCAAGTCCAATAAAGAAATTTCCAAATCCAAGCGAGGTAGCGGTTTGCCAAACCTGTACCAAAAAATGATTATCAAACCTAACTGACATTTGTTCGCGAGCAAAAAGTGCATTTCTGCTCCCTACCATATCAAGGAGAATACCATTTTTAGCTCTATAATCTTTTACATGTGTATTTTTACTCCAATACTGAGAACCTAGACACCAAGTATTTTCTAACTCACTCTCATTGGCACCACCGTCTTCTACATCAAAAAATATGATATCAATACCAAGGGCAGGTTTTTCGATGTGAAGTTGTCTGGCAATCTCTAACAAAACGCCAACCCCGCTTCCACCGTCATTTGCACCATCAGAAGGCGTGGTAGGATCTTTTTTATCTTGATCAGCCTGTGGCCTAGTATCCCAGTGAGCACATAGCAATAAACGATTTTTGCTTTCGGGATTAAAAACGCCGATAATATTTTTTGCTTGCCAAGCTTCACCTTTATAGCTTTTAGCTACAAATGACTGAACATAAACCGTATCACTCCATTTTTTAAGCATGCTTTCAAGCCAAGCAGAACACTTTCGGTGCGCTTCGGAATTGGGCACCCGCGGGCCAAAGTCCACCTGCTTTTGCACATAACTATAAGAACTGTCGGAGTCAAAATTATTTGGAATACAAATTTTAGCACTCGCGGTATCTGTGGGGTCATCTTGATTGTCAGAATCCTTAACAGGTCCCTTGCAGGAAATCATTGTCATTACCAACAACACAGGAATTAATTTTATAAATGGGTTCATGAAAATATTTTTTTAGTTTTTATTAATCGAATAGGTTGTGCCTTCTTTGCCGTCTTTAATTTCAAATCCTGCTTCTAATAGCTTGTTGCGAATATCGTCTGCTTTTTTAAAGTCCTTTTCGGCTTTTGCTTCATTGCGCATGTCAAGTAATATTTGAATCAAAGGATCAATATGGTCTTCATGTGCGTTTTGTTGCTCATCTTTCAAACCTAATACATCAAAGACAATGGTATTGATCAAAGTTCTTAGGTCATCAAGGTCTGAGGCATTAAGCGTTGCCTTACCATCGTTCATCTTATTAATCCAAGATGCGGCCTCAAACAATTGGGCAATGGCGATAGGGGTGTTGAAGTCTTCATTCAGTGCGTTGTAAATATTTTCTTTCAAAACATTCACATCAAAATCAGAAGTGTTACAACTATTGAGCGTTGGCATTAAACCAACAGCATTCATCAATCTTTGCAAACCTTTTTCGGCTGCCCTCAGTGCCTCATTGCTAAAATCGAGGGTACCGCGATAATGCGCCTGAAGGACAAAAAACTTAAGCGTCATTGGACTAAATGCTTGTTCCAACAAGGGATGCGTGCCTTTGAAAAGTTCTGTAATAAGCACGCCATTATCCAATGATTTAGCCATTTTTTGATTGTTGATGGTAATCATGTTGTGGTGAATCCAGTATTTAGCCGGATTGCTATGATTGCAAGCCGTACTTTGAGCAATTTCGCTCTCGTGGTGCGGAAACAATAAATCCATACCACCCCCATGAATATCAAATGTATTACCAAGGTATTTGGCGCTCATGGCACTGCACTCTATATGCCATCCAGGAAAACCTTGACCCCAAGGAGAAGGCCATTGCATAATATGCTCTTCAGATGCTTTCTTCCAAAGTGCAAAATCATTGGAATTTAATTTTTCTTCCTGCCCTTCAAGTTCTCTTCTTGCTTCGCCTGCCCCGGCCAATAAATCCTCAAGAATTCTGCCTGAGAGTTTACCATAATCATGCGTTTGAGCGTATTTGAGAACATCAAAATAAACAGAGCCATTGGCTTCATAAGCATAGCCATTGTCTATGATAATTTGTATCATCTCAATTTGTTCAATAATATGTCCCGAAGCCCTGGGCTCAATGGAAGGCCTTAAAACATTGAGCTGATAGATGGAATCATGGTAAGCATCGGTATAATGTTGAGCAATTTCCATGGGTTCAAGTTGCTCTATCTTGGCTCGTTTGGCAATTTTATCTTCCCCTTCATCGGCATCATTTACAAGATGTCCCACATCCGTAATATTTCTAACAAAGCGAACCTTATACCCAAGGTGTATCAAATAGCGGTGAATTACGTCAAATACAATAGGACCTCGGGTATGCCCAAGATGCGGGTATCCGTAAACCGTAGGTCCGCATAAATATAAGCCTACAAAAGGCGGATTAATTGGTTGAAAATTTTCAATTTTACCGGATAATGTATTGTATATTTTTAACTGGGAGGGCATAAAGTGCAAAAATACTCGATTTTAGAGTGTGAAGGATATTTTGTGAGAAATTAGAAATTAGATGTTAGACTTTTAGATGTTAGATGTTAGTTGCTTAGATGTTAGATAATTTTGGTTGTAGAGACGGATAATTATCCGTCTCTTATAGGGCAGGGTGAATACCCCTATTTACAATTATAAATTGGATTACTAGAGAAGGGAATGGGGACAAAAGATTGGCGAGATATGATTGAAGCTTGGGGTTGAAGACTTATTAAATGTATCACAAATATGAGTTTACAAATTTTTTATTTAAAAGGTTTTGAAAAGCATTATAAAATCTTAATTTTGCACTTCTCTAAACAGGGCCTATAGCTCAGCTGGTTAGAGCACCTGACTCATAATCAGGTGGTCCCTGGTTCGAGCCCAGGTGGGCCCACTAGTAAAATCAAGGACTTCAGCAATGAAGTCCTTTTTTGATTTAAGAAGTTATCTTTTCCCCGTTACTATCTTGGCTTGTTCAACTCGATTTCAATATCGCAAGACTTATTCTTTCAATTCAAAATAACAGTCTAGCCAAAGCTTCATAATTTAATCAGACCTCCTTCTTTTGGAACTATGTATCCACAAATAATTTTTTAAAACATTTTACACCGACATCCTTTGGCGGTTCAAGTCAATATTTTTGCACTTTAATCATAAAACATGAACGCAAAGACTATCAATTTTAAGCCATCTAGCAAAACATTCGAGTTAGAAAGAACCTCTTCAATAATGGGTATTTCAGATGTATTCAGTTCGAGACCATCAATTTACCTGAATGAGTTTACACTGTTTGTTTCTTATTATTATGTCATTCCAAATTTTATTCATGAAATAAATATTGATAGCAGAAAAGCTCACACATGGTTTACAAAAAAATTTTAATAATGAAGTAATTGAATGTTATTATTCAAAACGATACATTATCAATAAATTTGAGTACGATGATATCTTCTATTTTTTATATGATGATTTGCTGGTTAACTTTGACACGAACCGTTCTATTGTTCGATTTCTTTTCAAAAAAACTGATCTAAGCAAGGTTGAAAGTATCATTGCTGAAATACGAAAATTTAGAGAACGAAAAACACCGTCGTTTCCTACAATTTCGATATTAGTAAATATAGATAGAGGTATTGATACCAAAACCTTGCAAATCTCAAAATCGAAATTAAGCATTGAAGACAACTATAACGATGATTTCAATCCCATTCATGAAATTATACTAAAACGACTTTCAAAAAAGAGTGATAAAGGTTTGATATTATTGCATGGCAAACCCGCAAAGCCCTCTGATAAATGACCTCTTGAAATCCATTACCTAAAGTATTATGCACCTTTATAGCCGCTCCAATTTTTTTGGAAGTTAATTCTGAATATTTATATTGCTCATTTATCATTTTCTATATTTTTTTTCAAATTGTGGTCTGAACCGTTGATTTTTTTGATTTATTTGATTGCTTTGATTTTTCATTTATCATCATAGACCATCATAATAATCATCCTAAATCAGAGGTTCAGCCCCCCCCTGTCTGAACCACGGATTAAACAGATTAACCGATCTCACCGATTTTAACTTCCCCTAATCCGTATAATCCTTTAATCCCCTTAAAATCTATGATTCAAACTTTTTTTCTGATTTCAAAATCCAAACTATTTTTTTTCTCGTAAGTGCTGTTAACTCATTTAAAAAAGTTACACATGAAAAAATCAATTCTCAAAAACCTAGTTAGAAAATTCATCCTTGTCGGAGGATTTTCAATGCTGTTTTGGGGACATGGCTTTGCTTCCAGTCACAGAGAAGCGCCATTGATCTCCAATGATCCACTGGCAGACAACACAGATTTGTATGTCTTCCGTAGCCCTGATAATCCTAACACGATTACAATCATCGCTAACTACATTCCTTTCCAGTTGCCCGATGGCGGACCTAACTGGTCGTCCTTTGGCCAGAACATTCGCTATGAAATTTATGTTGACAACAACGCCGCCAAACCTGGACCCGAGATTGTTTATCGATTTACATTTTCAGTTAAAAACGGTGATGCCTCAACATTTTTTAACATTCGTTTAGGTAAAGAAAACCTTCAGACCACCTACAAACTTGAAAAAAGTAGCGATGGTGGAATGACTTTTAACAGTGTTGTAACAGCCGGTGTGGTGCCACCACCAAATATTGGTATGCGTTCAATTACAGGTGCAGCCGGATTGGCTGTTTCTAGTTACGGCTCTTTGGTTCAAAATGCCATTACCAATGCTAGTTCAGGTGAAAAAGTATTTTGCGGTCCATCAGATGATCCATTTTTTGTGGATTTGGCCGGAGCCTTCGACTTGGGAAATTTCAGACCGAATGGAAACGGAACCAATTCACCTAAGGATGGCTGCGCTCGATTCAATGTTCACTCAATTGTTCTGCAAATTCCTATCGCTATGTTGCAAAAAGATGGTAAAGATGTAAGCATGTCAGCAAACATTTTAGACCCAGATTATGTAATCGGAGTATGGGCAGCTGCCAGCCGTCCTCAAATCAAAACCCTCACTGGAACATCTGGAAACGCTAATTATTCGGGCAACTGGGTTCAGGTATCTCGCTTGGGAATGCCTTTAACCAATGAAGCCATTATCCCTGTTGGGGATAAGGACAAATGGAACGCCACCAATCCTGCTAATGATTTACAGTTTGCCAAATACTTCAGCAATCCTGAATTGGCATTATATATGGATGATTCAAAATTTGGTGGAGCAGTGCCTTCCCTAAACGAATTGAGAATCCAAGCAAAGTCCTTAGGCTCATTTGATTTCAGAAACGGACGTTCAGGTTTATTTGGCCTAAAAGGTTCCGCTGCGCTAGATGGAACTGCCTTATCAGAGGCCAATTTTGGATCTATATTATTGCCAGATGCAGTTAGCCCAAGAGCGGTAGACATTCTGCCAATATTTTATACCGGTGTACCAAATTTACCTCCTTATCAATTGGCAACTGGCAAAAACGGCAACCCTTTGGCCGCAGGAAAACCATTTATTAATAACTTTTTGCCAACACTTGGCGATATGCTGAGATTAAATATGGCTGTGCCACCAACACCACGAAACGACCCTAAATTCAGCTCTCTTGGATTGATTCAAGCCGCCGTATTAGGTTTAACAGACCCAATGTATAACGCCAACACCAATTTACAAATGATACCCAATATGGACGGCTTTCCAAACGGAAGACGCTTAGAGGACGATGTTACTACCATCGAACTACAGGCCGTATCAGGAGTAGTTCTTGCCGCCATCGGTTTATGGTATGATGATTATCCAGGTACTGGCAGCCCTGTAACTTATCGTTTGGGTAAAGTACTTGGTTTTACAGCCGGTCCTACTCAAAACGACACGACATTTAAATCAGGTTTTCCTTATGTTCAAGAGCCTTGGAGAGGAACAGATTATACTTCTAGAGCTAGGTTTTAAACATTAATAATTAAATAAATATAACAATGAAAACAAAAAATAGTACACTTATAAAAATAATTATGGCTGCCCTGTTAATGATAAACAGCAGCATAATGATGGCTTCCAGTCATAGGGAAGCACCGCTAATATCAAGCGATCCGGTGGCTGACAATACCGACCTTTATGCCTTCCGCAGCCCTGATAACCCAAATTTCATCACCATTATTGCCAATTACATACCTTTTGAACTGCCACAAGGCGGACCCAACTGGTCGTCGTTTGGTGAAAATGTGCGTTATGAAATTAACATTGATAATGATGCTTCCAAAGCGGGTCCTGAAATTATTTACCGTTTTACCTTTACCAAAACAAATGAAGACGGAACAACATTTTTCAATATTCGCCTTGGAAAACAGAACCTAAAAACCACTTATAAACTTGAACGCAGTGTCAATAGCGGCATTAGTTTCACCACAATCGTTGCATCAGGCATTGTGCCACCTGCCAATATTGGCCCACGTTCCATACAAGGTGCAGCAGGTTTAGCGGCCACCAGTTATGCAGCTTTAATGACGGCGGCTATTACTAGCAGTACCAGTGGTGAAAAGGTTTTCTGCGGCCCAATTGATGATCCCTTCTTCGTGGATTTAGGCGGAGCCTTTGACCTTGGAGGTTTCAGAAAAGCAGGTAGAGATGGCGTGGCCAAATTCAATTGCCACAGTATTTGCATACAGGTACCTATTTCTGTTCTTCAAAAAGATGGAAAAGATGTTAGCTCAGCTGTTAATATTTTAGACCCTGATTTTGTAATAGGAGTTTGGGCTTCAGCAAGCCGTCCTGCAATTACAACCCTAAGTACAACTGGCAGCAATCCAACCGTTTCAGGCAACTGGATTCAAGTATCCCGCTTAGGAATGCCACTGACCAATGAAGCTGTTATTCCTATTGGTGACAAAGACAAATGGAATTCTGTAACGCCAGCCAATGACATACAGTTTGCAAAATATTTCAGTAATCCCGAATTAGCACTTTATATGGATGATTCTCAATTTGGTGGAGCCGTTCCAGGATTAGCTGACTTAAGAATACAATCCAAATCATTAGGTTCATTTGATTTCAGAAATGGTAAAAAAGGTTTGTGGGCACTAAAAGGATCCATGGCTGTTGCTGGAACTGCATTAGATGATGCAATTTTCGGAACCATCTTATTGCCCGACTCCATGAGTCCAAGAGCAGTTGATATTCTTCCAATATTTTATACTGGTGTTCCCAACATGATTCCTTACCAATTAGCTACAGGCAAAGGTGGAAATCCATTAGCCGCAGGTAAACCGTTCATCAATAACTTTTTGCCAACACTTGGCGATATGTTGAGATTGAATATGGCTGTGCCTCCAACGCCTCGTAATTCTGCAGATTTCAGTTCATTGGGCATTGTTTACGCTGCCGTTTTAGGTTTAACTGATCCCCGTTTTAACGCAAGCACTGCTATTCAAAATATCCCTAATATGGATGGTTTTCCAAACGGAAGACGTCTTGAAGATGATGTGACTACAATTGAATTGCAAGCTCTAGGTGGTGTAGCTTTGGCTGCCATTGGTTTGTGGTATGATGATTATCCAGGAACAGGAAGTCCTGTAACAGCCATGTTAGGAAAAGTACTTGGATTTCATGCTGGTGTTACAAAAAATGATACTACCTTCCAGGCAACATTCCCTTACGTTCAGCAGCCTTGGGCAAGTTTCCGTGGAGCATCTTATTCCGCAGCCGCTCTTCCAACTTTGGGCATTTCAAAATTAGGCGTTGGTACTAATGGTCAAATCGTTGCAAGCAATTATCCGAATCCGTTTGTATCAAATACAGTTATTAAGTATAACCTTGTATCACCTTCACATGTAAGTATTGACATATTTGATATTAATGGTAAAAAAGTAGCCACAGTATTGAATAATGAAAATCAAAATGCTGGAATTCAAAATATTGACTTTAATGCCGCGAATTTAGGTTCAGGTATTTATTTCGCCAACATTGTTTCTAATTCAGGAACTGCGAGTATTAAAATGATTATTTCAAAATAAATTTAAACTTAAACAAGGGCGGGTCAATACCTTAAAATGACCCGCCTTTTATTGATTGACAAAAAAAAATTAAAACCAAACAGAAACATGAAAAACAAGACATTAAATATAATTATTGGATTAGTTATAATCGGGTTAATAGCCTGTAACAGTAACAAAGCCAATACAATAAAACAAAAAGAAGTTCAATTTTCACCACTAAAAGAACGCAACTCTGAATTAGCAAAACTACCAGATTGGGAAACAGTAAAAAGCAAGGCTACTGAGTTCTTCAACAACATAAAAAATGATTCACTTGATACTAAATCAAAATTATTGCTGGCGCAGTTATATATGCAGGAAGCACGTATCACGGGCGAACATCCTTATTATTATCCAGCAACTCTTACAATATTAGAAGATGTTATAAAACATAATCCTGAAAATTTCGAAGCCTATGCATTTAAGGCTTCCGTACTTTTATCCCTTCATCATTTTAAGGAAGCTCTGGAGGTAGGGACAAAAGCGGCAGGAATAAATAGAAACAATGGTTTCATTTGCGGGGTACTTTGTGATGCCAATGTTGAGTTGGGCCGCTATGAAGAAGCCGTGAAAATGTCAGACCTCATGCAATCCCTTCGTCCCGGACTAGAATCTTATTCAAGAGCTTCGTATTTGCGTGAAATATATGGCGATAATGTTGGAGCCATTGAAGCTATGAAACTGGCTTTTCAAGCTGGACTTGCGGGCTCAGAAGAAGCTTCATGGGCAGGAAATACATTATCACACTTGCATAAAAATACCGGAGACCTAAAAAAGGCGGAGGAAATTTCACAAATCATTATTGAACAGCGCCCAGGTTACGCTTTTTCACTCAGCACTTTGGGCCAGATAGAAATTGGCAAAGGCCATTATGATAAAGCCATTGCAAGGTTTGATGAAGCGATAAAAGTAATGCCAGAGGTAGCATTTTTTGAAAACAAAGCCATTGCACTAAATAGAATGGGGGAAACTGCCAAATCCCAAGATATTTACCAAAAATGCATTAAAATGCTGACTACAGATGCGGAGAGCGGTCATTATGTGGATATGGAATTAGCCAAGATATATCTTGAACTTGGAGACAATTTTAATGCCATGAAATTTGCTAAAACTGAATTTGAAAGAAGACCAGAAAATATTGATGTAAACCATACCATGGCCCGTGTTTATTTTGCAATGGGAGATTTTGTGACAGCAAAAAAGCACATAGATATCGCCATGAGAATGGGTACAAAAAATGCAGAACTGTTGGCTCATGCTGGCCAGATAGAAAAAGAATTGGGAAACGCAAAAGTGGCGGCAGAATTGATGAACAAATCCAAAAAGATTAATCCATTTTTATATAAACCTCAGTTAAAAAAATCATAGGGTTTCTTGTGTTTATTTTTGAATTTTACCACATTAGCAAATACCTTTCAGATGAAGTGCCCTTAATTTTAATGAATGAAATAGTTTAAGGTCGTTTCATGTTTCTTTACCAAATGTCTCTCTGGGTCTTGCCGGAGAGGCATTTTTTTTATTTAAATGTCGTATCCTAAATTGAAAAAAAATCTTGCAACAGATAGCAAGGATATTCTCGAATGCGTAAAATGTTTCAGATGAGAAGCTACTTAAATTTGTGCTAATTGTTTCCAAATTGCCATTTTATGTTGTGCCTGAAATATAATTTGGAAATTTTTCCTTTTTTATAAATCCAAAAACCATTTTTTTTAGTATATAAAAATACATCAACAAAACATGAAAAGAAAAATTCTACTATTTTATATATTATTCTTCAATCTTTCAATTGGATTTGCTCAAAGCGGTAAGCTTTCAGGTACAATTTTAAGCAATGGTGAACCAGTTTTATATGCAAATATTTCAATTAATTCCATATCCATTTTCACTTTATCCGATTCCATGGGAAAATTTGTTATTGACAATCTAGCCGATGGAAATTATGAACTTCACATCAATAGGGTGGGGCTTGCTGGGCAAGTTAAAAAAATTAAAATAATCAATATGGCACACGTTCAAATAAATATTAATATGGTTCAAAACTTATATTCTATAAAATCTGTGACCATTGAAGCTAATAAGGGATCCCAAGGCAATATCATCAACAAACTAGATTTGCAATTGCGACCCGCATCTTCTTCTCAGGATTTGCTAAGACTTGTACCTGGCTTATTCATTGCCCAACATGCAGGTGGTGGGAAAGCTGAGCAAATATTTATGCGGGGATTTGATGTTGACCATGGGACAGATTTTGCCATTTACGTTGACGGAATTCCTGTTAATATGACCTCACATGCACATGGACAAGGATATGCCGACTTGCATTTTTTGATTCCCGAAACCGTCAGAGAACTAGAAGTTAATAAAGGTCCTCATACCACCAAGTATGGTGATTTAGCTACAGCAGGATCGGGAGAGTTTAGAACATTGACCCGTCTTGATAGAAATTTGGTAAAGATGGATATAGGGAGATTTGATACTAAAAGATTTTTAGGAATGTTCAATCTTTTGGGAAACCAAAAACATATTTTTTCTAAAAAAAAGGAAGATATTTACTCGGCTGTAGAAATCCTCTATACCAATTCCTATTTCGATCATAAACAAAACTTTGGCAGATTTAATGCTATCATAAAATATACCGGTGAACTAAATAATGGTGATAAACTAAGCTTTTCGCTCTCTACATTTCAGAGCAGTTGGGATGCCAGTGGACAAATACCTGTCCGTAAAGTGAATGATGGAACAATTTCCCGTTTTGGGAGCATTGACCCTACCGAAGGAGGCAAAACTGGCCGATCTAATTTTAACCTAATGCATGAGAGGAATTGGAAATATTCCACTTTAAAAAACCAGCTCTATTATTGCCGATACGATTTTAATCTCTACTCTAACTTTACATTCTATTTAAATGACACCATTAATGGAGACCAGATCAAACAGACAGACCACAGAAATATGCTTGGATATTTTTCAACGTTTCAAAACAGCAGAACATTTTTGCGTAAAGTATTAATTTCAACTTTTGGTGCTGGGGTAAGATATGACAATTCAAGCATTGGCCTGAATCATACCGTAAAACGAGAATTTTTAAAGGCGATGGTCAATGGAAAACTGAACCAAGTAAATGGATATTTTTATGCGGATGAAAATTTTCAAGCCACAAAAAAGTTGAAAGTAAACCTAGGCATGAGGTTGGATGTTTACAATTTCAATTTTAAAAATAATGTTTTTGATACCGCTTCAGGAAATTCCCTTAAATCAATCAGCAGCCCGAAGTTAAACCTGTTTTATAAGTTAAGTAATAAGGTTCAATTGTTTGCCAAATCCGGTTTTGGGTTCCATTCTAATGATGCGCGTGTTGCAGTCCTCGGACAACTTGAAAACACCTTAGCGCGCGCTTTTGGAAATGAATTGGGTTCAACTTTTATGCCTACTGAAAAAATGATTGTAAGCATTGCCTTTTGGGCCCTTAGAATGCAAAGTGAACTTGTTTATGTTGGAGATGAGGGGGTTGTTGAAATAGCAGGAAGAACACAAAGGGTTGGGGTAGATGCTGGCGTGAGGTACCAGCTTAACAATTACTTATTTTTAGATGCCGACGTAAATCTAAATAAAGGAAAGCTCAGAGATGAGCCT
>Ga0163144_10024967_pt1 | contig 11702 bp, 11 predicted proteins | sample OliLak19BULKMAT1_FD_123175 | JGI IMG/M metagenome (GOLD analysis project Ga0163144, IMG submission 123175) | Freshwater microbial mat bacterial communities from Lake Vanda, McMurdo Dry Valleys, Antarctica - Oligotrophic Lake LV.19.BULKMAT1 | ecosystem: Environmental > Aquatic > Freshwater >... | reverse complement strand
TACCATTACTTAGATCAAATTAGTCCAAAGGATAATTTGGGCTTAGTAATGTAAATGCCGATAGAGTAGCTGTTTGAGTTCAATATCTATTTTGATATTGGACTAATACAGATACCGTATCGGTATAAGGTAATATTAACATACATCCAAATACTGTAACCAAATAACCGCAAAAAAAAGCGTCCGGCACGAGCCCAGACGCTTTTTAAAATATTTTGATGACTTGATAATACTAGGCTACATTCGCCTCCAACAACCCATTAATTTCCTTCACTCCTTTAGCGCTCTCCTCTAATTTTGCTTTTTCAGCAGCTGATAATTTAATTTCAACGATTTTTTCGATTCCGTTTTTGCCGATGATGCAAGGAACACCAATTGCTAAATCAGATAAACCATATTCGCCAGAAAGCAAAGCGGAACAAGGGAACATCTTTTTAGAATCTAAAGCAATTGCTTGAACCATTGCACAAACAGCTGCTCCAGGAGCATACCAAGCACTTGTGCCCAATAATTTTGTTAATGTTGCTCCACCTACTTTTGTTTCTTCAACTACATAAGCTTGTTTATCTGCAGCTAATAATTCAGTTACAGGAATGCTGTTTCTAACCGCTTTTTCAATTAAGGGAACCATACCTGTATCGCTGTGGCCACCAATAACCATCGCATCAATATCTGACGCTGGACAATCCAATGCTTCAGCCAATCTATATTTAAAACGAGCGCTGTCTAACGCTCCACCCATTCCAATAATTTTATTTTTTGGATGTTTAGTTGCTTTATGAACCAAATAAGCCATTGTATCCATTGGGTTACTCACCACAATGATGATGACATTTGGAGAATGTTTAATCAAATTCTCTGCTACTGTTTTTACAATTCCGGCATTGATTCCGATTAATTCTTCTCTTGTCATTCCCGGTTTTCTTGGAATACCGCTGGTAATAACCGCAACATCACTATTAGCTGTTTTTGAATAATCACCGGTTGTTCCGGTAATTTTTGAGTCAAACCCTAGTAATGACGCACATTGCATCAAATCCATTGCTTTACCTTCAGCAAAGCCTTCTTTAATATCAATAAGCACAACTTCGGACGCAAAATTTTTCATGCCGATATATTCTGCACAACTTGCTCCTACTGCTCCTGCTCCAACAACTGTTACTTTCATTTTTCTATTTTTTTATGTGATTAAATAAGATTCTTTTGTAGAGCGACGAATTTAAGAAGAAAATGGTTCGTGTTACCGTTTTTTTGGTGATTTTTGTCATTCAAATAGGATTGCCTCGAAAAAAAAATAGATCTGTTGGCAACCCTACGATAACTTATTCGTCTTTTAACTGTAAACACCTGTGGAAACTAAAGAAGATTTGCAAAAAATAGTTGACGGTTGCATTAAAGGCAAGCGCAAATATCAGGAGCAACTTTTTAAACTCTACTACGGTAAAATGATGGCTATCTGTATGCGTTACGCCAAAGATCAAGACGAAGCGCAAGATATGGTTCAGAATGGTTTTATCAAGATTTTTAGTAAGCTGGATGTTTACAATTTTGAAGGTTCTTTGGAAGGTTGGATTAGACGTATCATGGTTAACACTGCTATTGATCAAATTAGGAAAAACAAACGTGATCCTTTTTCGATAGAAGATGACCAGCGAGTTCAGAATTTGGAGGAGGACATTCCTTTTTCAGATGAAGATGATTACGAAGTAAAGGTTAAAGCAGAAACGGCGATAAAAGCAATTAGCAATTTATCACCAGCATATAGAACTGTTTTTAACTTATATGTAATGGAAGGATTTACTCATAAAGAAATTGGTGAGTATTTAGGAATAAGCGAAGGAACGTCAAAATCAAATCTGGCAAAAGCCAAACAAAAATTAAAAGAAGAATTAACATTAAAATTTGAACATTAAAAAATCCGTCATGGATAAATTTGATAAAATATTAAAAGAAGCGGTAGAGGGTTACGAAGCACCTTTCGATCCGCAAGCGTGGGCTAATGTTAGCAGTCAACTGGGCTTTGACGCAGTAGTAAAAAAAGCGGTGGAGGGCTACCAAGCGCCTTACAATCCACAAGCATGGGCTAATGTTAGCAGCCAATTGAGCTCTAACGGTAGCATGATGAAATGGATCATCGGTTCTGCTGCGGTAATAACTTTATTGGTTGGTACTGTTTATTTCATGCAAGAAGATAAAATAACACCTTCTAATCTTGCTGTTACAAGTAATACAGTTGAACCATCAAAAACAGAAACAGAATTAATTGTAGCGAATGACAACGATAAAACTGAAAATGTAGAAACTGTTGATGAAACAACTAATACTGTTAACCCATCTGTTAACAATAATGGAAACTCATCTAATAATGGAAATGTTGTTGTCACTCCAAACAATAATGGCAACTCACACATTGTCCCTAATTTAAATGGTGGCCATACAACCATCACAAATACAATTCCTACTAATGATTCTGAAATTGATATAGTTGAACCAATCTTGGTAACAATTAAATTAAATTCAAGATTCAACACAGCATCATTAACAGCGTGTGCAGGAAATGAATTCATCTTTACACCAGAAGACATTAATCAAAATGCAATTTACGGATGGGATTTTGGTGATGGAACTTATAGCAATTCAAAAGTTGGAACGCATACATATACTCGTTCAGGAAATTATGTTGTTAGCTTAATTTTGAAAGATTTTAGATCAAACAAAATACTTTCAAATTCTACACTTGACATAGTTGTTAACCCAACACCAACAACACAATTTTCTTGGGAAAAATCAAACGAAATTATTCCAACAATTAGTTTCATTAACTTAACTGAAGATGCTCAAACTTGGGCTTGGGATATTAAAGGAATGAAAACTTCTGCAGATAATCAATTCGAATATACTTTCCGTAAAAAAGGAACTTATTTGGTAGAGTTAACTGCTGAAAATGAATTTGGATGTCAATCTAGCGTTCAAAAACCAATTCTAATTGAAAGTGATTACAATTTGTTTGCTCCAACAGCATTCAGTCCGGATGGAGATTACAAAAACGATATGTTTATTCCAGAAGCATTAAGAATGATGGATGTAAACTTTACAATGGTGATTTACAACAAAGCTGGTACAGCGGTATATCAAACTAACAATGTTAATGCTCCTTGGGACGGAACAAATATGAATGACAATACAGTTGCAACTGATGGCGCTTATGTTTGGAAAGTACAATTTAAAAATGCCAATGGCGAAACAGAAATGTACGAAGGGCAAGTTATTATAATTAGATAACCAAGTTGGTTTTCTTTGCAGAAAAATCCATCGGCATGCACCGGTGGATTTTTTTTTGTTCTAGATTTTTCATTCATCCTTCTTGCAGATATTCTAAATTTGCAGTCAATGAGGGCACACTATTTTTTTCTTTTTTTGGTTGGAATATTTCAAACACAAATTGTGCTCGGGCAAATAAGACCTCCAGGATTGGGTAATACTAATGTAGCTACATGGAGTGCATTTGCTTTCAGGCAAGCGCTTGATACAACAAGCCAAAAACAATCGGTTACCTATATTGGATATGCAAGAATTAGTCATCCGGATAATTACAACGCTTTTCAAAAACCCGGAATGCTAATTATCAATGAAGAATTTTACAATCAATTTGCGCAACATTGGCAATACTCCTTGGCATTGAGTTATCGCCGTCAAGCTGAATACATTGATATAAGTCCATTTTCTAATGATGTTCCAAGTATTAAACAAGAATTTAGAATTTATAGTCGCTTTACTTATTTATGGAAAAATTCAAGATTGAAATTTGCGGCAACTTTTAGGCAAGAGTTTAGAAAATTTTTCACTCCTGATTTTCAACACTGGAATGAAACTTATCAATTTCGTTCGCGAATTAGATATCAATTAGCATTAAATCTTGACCAACATAAAATACATAAAATTATTTTAAGTGGCGAACAACTGTTTTCAATAAGTCGAGAAATTATACCCACAAAAACATGGACAAATTTTAGTTACAAAGAAAGTCGATTTTGTATTTACTATTCTTTTGACAAAAAAAAAACACCGTTTATTTTTAACCTAGGCTATATGAATAATCTTGTTGGTTCAAAGAATGTTTACAGCGGGCATTATATTGCGGCAGATGTGATTTGGGAAAATCCTTTGGACATTTTTAAAAGCAAAAAAGGAAAACACGTTGAAGGATTGGAATAGAAATTTTTCAATTTCATTCTACTGTATTTTCTTTTGAGCTATTAAACGCCGCTCTTTTTCTGTCTATTTTTTCGATATGCTGTTGCTTTACGGTTGCATCGGCAACTAGCAGCCGATGATTTTTTAAATTTACTAATTCACTTTTTAAACTGACAATTTCTTTTGTTCTCTGGGAAAAATAAGAATCAGAAAATTTATTAAAAACATATTCAATTGCTTGCGGTGTTGGATGAATCATATCCTCTTTATAAAAACGATAATCGCGCAAATCGTCAACAATTAATTCGTATGCGGGGAAATAAAGTATGTTTTCAAAATTATTTTTTAGATGATTCGATAATAAATGTAGAACCGATTTACTCAAATTATTTTCATGCAAACCATCTTTAATATGGCGAACAGGACTAACAGTTAATATTACATTTAACTTTTCGTTTTTCTCAAATAACTGAGCAAAAAATGTTTGACACCAATTCTTCAAAGATTCAAGATGCATCAATTCTTTTTGAAATTCTGATTGCGCAACTTTATGACAATTCGCTACATATTGATTGAATTTAATATGCTTATAAACCCAAGCAGTGCCCAACGTTACAATTAATACGTCAGTATTTAATAGATTCAATTTTGTTTGATGCTGCAGTTCAACTATTTTTGACTTCAATTCATCTTTGCTTTTTGATGTTATGCTTGAATGATAATCAAAATGAAACCAATGGCCATTCCGTTCAACAAATAAATCTTGATTAATTTTTTCGTTCAACGAATTATCCAACGCATCAAAAATAGAAACAGGATTAAATAAAATTCCAAAAGGATTATTGACAACATTAAATTCATACTCTTTTAAACGAGCGCCCATTTCATCCGCAAAACAAGAACCAATTGTAAGAATTTTTGACTTGTAATTTATCAAATCTGAGACAACACTTAGTTTCAATTCCGTTCTAAAATTCATATTCCAAAAGTTTGTTTTATTTTGGGTAAAAACTGATTGGGCTCATTTAACGCTATCATTTTTCCTTCAGAAATTAATAATACAGCATTGCAATGACTCTCAAGTAAATCAATGTGATGCGTTGAATAGATTATTAGTTTATTTGTTTCAGCAACAATTTTTTTCAGCACATCCGATAATTTATAACGATTCACAACATCCAAAAAAGCACCAGGTTCATCCAATAAAATTATCTGGGTATCTTGAACCAATGCTCTACCAATCATCACCATTTGTTTTTCGCCGTCACTCAAAATCAAGAATTCTTTATCGATAAAACTTTCTAATTCCAAAAGCACAATTATCTTTTCTACAACCTGAATATCTTTCTCTGTTACTTTTGCAAATAAATTTTGATACGGCAAACGTCCCAATAACAAGACTTCTCGAACTGTATGATTACCAAAAATTTCAGGTTTGGAATACACCACCGAAATTAATTTTGCTCTTTCTGACTTCTCAATTTTAGAAAGTTCAATATTATTTAATCTAATTTCACCGCAATAATTTTGATGTTCACCTAAAATAGTTTTTAAAAAAGTTGACTTCCCAGTTCCATTTCTCCCTACCAGTGCAATTAATCCTTTCGTCAATTTTAAATCAACCAAATTAAAGAGCGAACGATCACTTACACGAATTTCTATGTTAGATAAATTAAGCAAAACGCGAATTCATTTTAATGATCGTATAAATAATAACCGGTGCACCAATTAGCGCAGTAACTGTATTTAGTGGAAGTGAATTATCACTAAGTCTTACTGTAATATCCGCAAGTAAAGCAAGGCCTGCACCAAAAAGCAAAGCGAATGGAATAACAACCAAATGATTTTTTGACTTGACAATGATGCGCACTAATTGTGGTACAGCAATTCCGATAAAACTAACAGGACCACAATAAACAGTTACGATTCCTGCCAATACTCCTGTAATAATGATGATGTAAATTTTTGTTTTTTTCAAATCAACTCCCATTGAGGAAGCATACTCAGAACCTAATACCATCGCATTGAGTGGACGAATAAGCAAAAAAGAAAAAAGTATTGTTATTGAAACTAAAATTAGAAAAATTCCCATTTCGGTATTTTGCAAACCTTCAAAACTTCCTAAACCCCAAACCACATATTCACGCGTATCTGCGAGATTGGCCCAAAGAAAAAGTATGTTGATAATAGCCGAAACAAAATAGCCGAACATCAAACCAACAACCAATAAAATAACGGCATTCTGAATAAATCTTGAAACTAATAATAGCAAACCCAACACCAAAAAAGCGCCCATAATTCCGGCAGCAATGATTCCTACACTTCCTAAAAAAGTTCCAACACTTAATCCTCCAAGCACAACAACTGCAACACCTAATGATGCGCCTGATGTTATTCCCAAAACACCTGGACCAGCCAATGGATTTCGAAAATAAACTTGCAAAATTAATCCGGACAACGCAAGTGAGGAGCCTGCGGCAATTGCCATGATAGAGCGATTTAATCGAGCTTCAAGAATGTAAGACCAAGAATTATTCTCCACAATTCCACCTGAAAGAAGTGTAAAAATTTCAGACCACGAAATAGTTACTTCACCGATATAAATATTTGCACAAAAAAGCAAAATTAAAATTGCGAGTCCTGTGATTAAAACGAATATGTCGGTTCTCTTGGTCAAATCAAAATTTTGGTTGAACAAATTTAACTTAAATTACCTCAGAAGAAAAAAGTATTTTGGCTGATGCTCACTCAGCTTGTGCGTTGCAAACAATAAGTCTTTCAGCATGATTTGTGGTTCTACTACTCCGTTTGCAAAATAATCTGTTGTAGCAGTATTACAGAATATAACTTGTTGATGAATCACTGATTTGAATTTGGCGTAAACTGGTTCTTCAGAAATCAAATCAGCCAACGAAAAATCTTCTGGGCGATTTGCAATTATTATCCAGTAATCAACAAAAATGGCATCGTTCCAAACTTCTTCTTTTGAATGTAGATCATTTTCAGTAGCGCCGGTTTCTTTATAAAAATAAGTCATTCCAGCATCTTCCATAATTCTTACAGTTAGCGAATTAGCAGAAGGCATGAACCAATTATCTTCGTACGGAACATTCAAAATAAATTTTTTATTCGTGTCGAGTTCTGTTTGTCGCAACGCTAAATATTCTTTTTCAACTTCATCAAAATAGGCATTAGCTTCTTGCGCTTTTCCAAGAATTAAGCCAACCAATTTAATCCACTCAAGTCTTGCAAGTTGAGTTTCTTCTAAGTACTCAGCAATGTGTAATGTTTTAATTCCTTTGCTTGAATATTTTTCGTTTCCTTCACTTCCAAAAGGATATGTAAAAAATAAATCAGAATTTACTTCTAATAATTTTTCCATATCAACTCGTTCTGCTAAACACAGTTCGATTGTTTTATTCTTTGCAAGTTGTTGGTTGATTTTTTCATTTTGAACATAGTCCATGCCACACAAAGCCTTGACTTTATTGACGGCGTTTAATACATCCAAATAAGCTAAGTGTGTTGACGACTGACAAACCAATGATTTAATTTCAGGAGAAATAATTTTTGAACCTGTTGTTATTTTAGCATCCGATTTTGTTTGCAAAAAAATGGTATCGCTGAAAGTTTCATTATTTCCAAACGAATGCGTAATGATTTGCACAAAACCATCACCGTAATTAACATCGAAGCCTTGAGCGTATTTCACTTCAACCTTTTCTTGTTCGGCGAATAAAGCAACCGCAACATTATTTTTTTGATGATTGACGCAAGAAAGAGTTGCAATTAAAAGCGAAGAATAACTTAGTATTTTCATCACACTAAATAAAGTCATCGTCGAATGCTGAATTTTCCTCACCATGCTCCTCAACAAGGCTGATGTTATAATCTAACACATCTCTCCAACCTTTCCATTCGCCCAAATCATTAATTGAACTATTGTGCCAAATACACATTAAAACACCACCAACTTCTTTTACATTTTCTGTCAGATTCTTAATTTCTTCTTTGGCTTGTTCTGCAGATAATTTCAAGCTATCTTTCATTGCACTATCCATGTATGCGAATGGAAAAATCAAAAGATTGGAAACTTTATTTGTGCGCAAATTAAAAAAGTGAAACGGAAAAGATGTACCAGCCCTAAATCCAATTTCATCGGCATAGCCCATCGTAAAATCTCGTTGAATACCAAGCGCGGTAAGCATTTCGTATGACTCAGGAAGTTTTAATCTTAAAAAGTGTTGCCGACTTTTTACAATTTCGTGACCAACTATTTGTTCCAATCTTGAAATTTCTTTTTCAAGTTGTTCTGGTTTTAAATAAGATTCGTAGGATGGATGAATTCCCATACCTCCAGATGAATTTAATCCACGAATAAGCGAACGATAATTTTCATTTTTCCAGTGAATATTTTTATCGTACTTCGACCAATCACCTAGTAAAGAAAAACAAATAATACGTTTTACTTTGGTTGAAATTTCGTTGATGTGGGCGTAAGTATCATAAGGGTCTTGGGCTTTTCCAATATTAACTTTGATGCGTTCTTTTAAATTTCCTTTTAATAAACCGGCACCAATTCTTCGGGCTAATGTTCTGTTTTTATAGGCCCACGCTACATCAATATCAAAAGATGGAACACATTGAAATCCTTTTTGAATGATTGAATAATCCAATTCGATTTTTTTCCAAATATGTTCAATTAATAAATCTGCAACTGGTTTTTTCTGTTTTCCGTTTTTTACCAAAACAGAATTTGTTGCAATAAACCGGTCGTGTTGGTCACGTGGCGACTGCAAGTATTCTTCATATCTGGTAAGCATCGAAAAAACAAGAGCAAGCTCATCTTTCATACCATCAATGAAAATTTCATCCTTCTTAAATTCAATTTTTATATCATCGCGAATTCCTTCTTCAAATAAAATATCGTGTGGCTTAATTAAATAATCACAAGGAACAGGGAGATGCGAATAATTAATGCGAAACGATTTTATTTTTGCCCATTCGGTAGAACTCGTAATAACAGAATATTCAAATCCTTTTTCAGCAAAACAAAAGTCGAGCACGAACTTTAATCTAGGGCTGGTATGTTCACTAAAAATAGAAATCATCCTAAATGAGAAATCATTTCAGAACAAATAAATTCGGCCGCTTTACCATCACCAAAAAGCAAAGGATAGGTCAAATTTTTTGCTTCACTTAATTTTTTATACGCTGCTGTGATTCTTGATTTGTCTGCATCACACAGAATTGCATTACCGTTTTTTACAATTTCTATCCACTCTGTTTCTGGTCTTAAAATGATACAAGGCTTTTGAAAATAGAATGCTTCTTTTTGAACACCACCGCTATCTGTCATCACAAAACTCGCATTTTTTTCAAGCGCAATCATCTCTAAAAATGAAACAGGTTCAATTATTTTAATATACTGTGATGCGTTGATTTTATTTTGCAAATCAGTTGATAAATTTACTTCCATCATTTTTTTTGTTCGTGGATGCAAAGGCAAAACTACTTGAATTTTATAAGTTTCAGATATTTCTAATAATGCTTCAAAGATTGAAACAAGACGTTCTGGAATGTCTGTATTGTTGTTTCTATGAATAGTCGCCAGAATAAAATTTTTGCTCAAATTCAAATCCGCAATGATTGATTTTTTCGAAGCTAACTCAGAAAAATAAAGTGAATTATCGTACATGATATCTCCGCAATGATAAACACATGGATTATCAATTGTAAAAGGTTTTTGATTTGACACCTTGAATCCTTCTCGTTGTAAATTTTCAAGTCCTTGTTTTGTTGGAGAAAATAAAAGTGTTGACATGTGATCACATGAAATGCGATTAATTTCTTCGGGCATACTTTTATTAAACGATCTTAAGCCAGCTTCAATGTGAACAAGCGGTACCAATAATTTTGATGCGGCTAAACCGCCAGCAACGGTAGAATTTGTATCACCATAAACAAGAACGGCATTCGGTTTTTCTTTCAAAATAATTTCTTCAATACCTTCTAACATCTTTGCTGTTTGTGCCCCATGATTTCCGGAACCTACATTTAAATTATAATTTGGTTTCGGAATTTGAAGTTCATCAAAAAAAATGGTCGACATATTTTCGTCGTAATGCTGACCCGTGTGAACAATTATTTCTTGAATTTTGGTAGAATAGTGATTTCGAATAGCTCGACTGATTGCAGCAGCTTTGATAATTTGCGGACGAGCACCGATGATTGTGATGATTTTCATGTAAAGTGTTTGTTGCACAAATTTAGTGATTTTGGGGTTGTGACAATGTTTGTCAAGTTAACCACGAATTGCACAAAGAAAAAATGCACAAAGATCACAGAGAAAATGCCTTTGTGTCCTTTGTGTATATACCTGCAAATGCAAGTTATATGGCCTCTTGGTGTAAAAAAATTAAATCATACCATTGTCGGCAAAACTGTAAAAATTTTGCTCGGCTACAATGATGTGATCAAGCACCGGCAAATCGATGTAAGCACCAAAGGTTTTCATTTTTTTTGTGAGGTCGATGTCGGTATCGCTTGGCTTTAAATTTCCGGAAGGATGATTGTGACACAAAATAATACTTGAAGCACCTTTCTCGAGCGCTTTTTTAAAAATCACTTTTCCGTCGGCGACTGTTGCGTTTAAACCACCTTTTGAAATTAGTTCAACACCTAAAATTTTATTTGAACGCGACAAAATAATGACATGAAATTCTTCGTGATTTAAATCTTCGTAAAGATGGCTAACGGCATTGAATGCATCTTTAGAAGTTCTTATAAAATTTGAATTGGCGCCAACATCTGATTTTTTTCTACGACTTAATTCTAGAGCAGCAGCTATTGTAACCGCCTTGGCTTCACCTATTCCTTTAAATTTCATTAAGTCGTGAATGGTTAATCTTGCCAATTTATTCAACTCATTGTCGACCGATTTTAGAATTTCACGGCACAATTCTACAGCTGATTTTTCACGCGTTCCAGAACCAATCAAAATCGCAATTATTTCGGCATCAGAAAGTGCTACGCAACCTTTCTCCAACAGTTTTTCACGTGGCCTATCGTCTTTCGCTAAATTTTTAATTGAAGTAAATTCACTCATTGCGAGCAAATGTATAAGAATATTTTTTTGACTTCTCTTAAAAAATCATTCTGTTGATAAACTCTTATGGAAAAAGCAAATTAGAATTTAATCGCTAAACCGCCTTGCAAAAAACCGCCGCCATAAACACCTACCTCGGCATGAACGCCAATGTTTTCTGTAAAATAAAAATGTCCACCTGCTGCTGCTCGCAAGGATAAAGGTATATAAGGGCTAGTTGTAAACATTTGAACGCCATCTACAGACGATTCTGTTTTTATATTTTTACCGCCAAGTCCGCCTCCAACGTATACGTCTAGGTGGGATGTTCGGATTAAGTAATAATTGGCACGAATCATTAACCTAAATGTATTACCACGAAATTCATGAAAGGCATCTTGGAACGTTTGTGTAATATTAT
>Ga0163144_10024965_pt1 | contig 11702 bp, 7 predicted proteins | sample OliLak19BULKMAT1_FD_123175 | JGI IMG/M metagenome (GOLD analysis project Ga0163144, IMG submission 123175) | Freshwater microbial mat bacterial communities from Lake Vanda, McMurdo Dry Valleys, Antarctica - Oligotrophic Lake LV.19.BULKMAT1 | ecosystem: Environmental > Aquatic > Freshwater > Lake... | reverse complement strand
GTCGGGCGGAACACCTTCGATCGCCAACGCTTCATCGACACCCAGTTCTCCGCCTCCAAGGACTGGCAGATCAAGGAGCGCCTAACCGCCACCTTCCGCTTCGACTTCCAGAACCCTTTCAAGTGGTTCAACCTCTCGGCCCCCAACACCACCGTGAATTTCACTAACCCCGCCGTCTTCGGCAAGGTCTCTACCTCCACCTCCGACGAAGGCACCACCGCCAACGCCGGCGGACAAGGCCTGATGAACATTACCGTCTCCTTCCGCTTCTAGTCACTTATTCGACCGCGTAGTGATTCGCAATCAGCTCCCCGATCCGGGCAATAGCATCTTCTAACTGCGCCGGCACCCCGAAGTGGTTCGCCGTAAATACACAAACGACGATGTTCCGCTTCGGACTTTCAAACACGCCGACGTCATTGCCAATGTACGGCAGAAAATCACCCGTCTTGTGCGCCACCCGAAAACCCGTGACGTACTTGGGCAACCGCGAAGAGTAGATCTGCCCCCGCAGCATCGTCATCATCTGCCCACTCGCCGCCTTGCTCACGGCCTCGCCCTTGGCGATCCGTTCCAGCAGCTGCCCCATCTCCCGTGCGCTCGATAACCCATATGGTGCCTTCCCCTCCCGATGGAAATCCGCCGCCGACTTCGCCGCCCGCAACGCTGCAAACCACCCGCTCGAAGGCGTCGACGCGCGCGTATGCCGATAACCTTCTTTCTCTAGCCGCGCATTCACCACCGCCGGCCCGCCCACCTTCTCGAACAGAATATCGGTGGCCGAGTTATCGCTAATAATGTTCATCAACGTCAGCGCGTCTTTGATCGTGATCTGCGCCCCCGCGTCCAAACTCCGCAGCACCCCCGTCCCCGGCCGCTTCATCGCTTCCGTCAGCGTAATCTTATCCGTCAACGAAAACTTCCCCGCCTCTATCTGATGAAACGCCTCCACCATCAGCGGAATCTTGATCGTGCTCATCGTGTCCATCTGCCGGTCAGCGTTGATCGCCATCTCTTCGCCGGTCTCGAGCACCTTCACGTAAATCCCCCACTGAGCATTCACCGACCGAGTAATCCGCTCAATGTTTTGCTGCAACCGGGTCGGCTGACCCCACACCACCGAGACCGCGAAAAGGGCGAAACAAAAAGTGCGCATAGGTTCTGAGGGTAGCAAGAGAATCGCTCTGCAATCCGCCTGCAACTCTGCTGTCATCTTCCTGAAACTGATGAACTGCGAAGCTAAACTCATGAAGCTTCAGGACATTTTCGGGCTCTTCCTCGTCAGCATGGTACCCCTTTTCGCTCAATCGGTTGCGGGCCTCGGCGCCATCACCGGCACCGTCAGCGACTCGAGCGGCGCCCGCGTTCCCAACGCCGAAGTTCTCGTCGCCAACGCCGACCGGGGCGTCAACCGCAAACTGCTCACCAATGAAGCGGGCATCTTCATCGCCGGTTCCCTCGTTCCCGCCTCTGGCTATCAGATCGTCATCACCAAGCCCGGCTTCGGTCGCACGGAAGCCAAAAATCTGAATGTACAGGTCGGCCAATTGGTCGACATTAAATTTGCCTTGGCCATCAGCCAATCCGCCACCGTCGTCGAAGTCTCCACCGATGCCCCTACCGTCGACGCCGCCAAGACCGGCGTCAGCCAGGTCGTCGACGCCGAACAAATTCTGAACCTGCCGATTAACGGCCGCCGCGTCGATTCCTTCGTCCTCCTCACCCCGGGCGTCACCAACGATGGCACCTTCGGTGGCATCACCTTCCGCGGCATCCCCGGCGGCAATGCCTTCCTCATTGATGGAAACGATAGCACCCAGCAGTACTACAACGAAAACGCGGGCCGCACCCGCATCTCCGCCAACATCTCCCAGGACGCGGTCCAGGAATTCCAGGTCATCACCGGCGGCTCCGCTGAATTCGGCCGGGCCTCCGGCGGCGTCGTCAATACCGTGAGTAAATCGGGCGGAAACAGCACCCACGGCACCGCTTACTGGTTCTATCGCGATCAAAACTTCAACGCCCGCGATCGTTATGCCAGTTTTCGGCCGGACGAAAAACGGAACCAGTTCGGCGGCTCCCTCGGCGGCCCCATCAAGAAGGATCGTCTCTTCTATTTCTTCAATACCGAAATCACCCGCCGCGACTACCCCCTCATCTCCAGCCACACCGGCCAGCCTCTTTTTAACAGCCAAGGCGTCTACGTCGCCCCCTGCGCCGCCTCCGTTTCGCAGTGTGCCAACGCCCAGCGCTTTCTCGATCGCTTCAACAAAATTGTCCCTCGCACCGCCAACCAGGAACTTCTCTACCTGAAGACCGACTACAAGGTCAACGATCGCAACACCATCAGCGCCAGCTTCAACTACCTCCGTTGGATCTCGCCCAATGGCATCCAAACTGGTGCCGTGCTCAACAACGGCGCCGCCACCGGCAACAATGGCCTCTCGACGGTCCGTACCCGCAACGGCCGGCTCGCCTGGACGGCCCTCCCCACCAACTCCATGGTCAACGAATTCCGCTTCGGCTGGTTCAAGGATCGCTTATTCGATGATTACGCCAGCGAATATCTGCCCTACACAGGCTTCGCCGGTACCCTGGCCATCAACGGGGTATCCAATCTCGGCACAGCCAACTACGTTCCGCGGGTCCAGCCGACGGAGGATCGCTTCCAGTTCGCCGAAAGCCTCTCGCTCAGCTGGGGACGCCATCTCTTCAAATTCGGAGCCGATCTGGCCCAAACCCGCGACATCCAGGATCAGTTACTCAACACCCGAGGCAACTACGTCTACGCCAACGTCACTAACTTCGCCCTGGACCTCAGCGATAACCCCACGGGAGCCAAGCGTTGGCAGAGTTACACCCAAAACTTCGGTGACCCCCTCTCCACCGTTTGGATCAGAGACTACAACTTCTTTGCCCAGGATCAGTTCCGCGTCAATAAACGCCTTACCCTGAACTACGGGCTGCGCTACGAATTGGCGACCTTCACCCAACCCAAGGAAGCCGTTTCCGGCTACGCCCTCACCGGTCGCATCCCGGAACCGAAGAAAAACTTTGCCCCCCGCGCCGGTCTAGCTTACGCGATCATCCCCGACAAAACCATCCTCCGCGCCAGTTGGGGCATGTTCTACGCCCGATTCCCCGGAGCCTTGATTACCAATATCAATATCGCCAATATCCAGCAACAAAGCTTCAACCTGCAAAGCAACAGCGCTGCTCAATTGGCCACCGGGCCGGTCTTCCCCAATAATCTCCGCACCTCCGCCGGGCTCGCTTCGGGAAGCCGCAGCTTGAGCTATGCCGGCGAAAATTTCCGCACTCCCTACACCATGCAGGGCGACCTCGCCATCGAACAAGCCCTCGGGCGCCAAAGCTCACTCACCGTCAGCTGGGCCTTCAACCGCGGGCTCCGTATGATGAGCATTCGGGACGCCAACGCCGGTACCGCCGGCGACCCCGTCACCTATCGCATCACTGATGCCGCCGGCGCCCAGGTCGGCAGCTACTCGAATCCGGTTTACCGGCTGGCTAACCGGGTCGATACCCGCTTTCAGCGCCTAAATGTCATCGAAGGTGCCAGCAACATCTCTTACAACGCGCTCCTCGTCCAATTCGCCGATCGCAAACTCACCGCCGGCCCCCTCGCCATAAGCGGCAACATCAGTTACACCTGGGCCCATACCATCGACGAAAACCTCGGCGGTGCCGGTTCCAATCTTTTCTTCTCCGGCGGCCCCACCAGCTTTATCAATGGAGATTATCGCAACGAAAAAGGCTCCTCCGCCCTTGATCAGCGTCATCGCTTGGTCGTCGCCCAAACCATCGGCTACAAACCCTGGAGCAACAAAAGCGCCTTCGCCAAATACGTTGTCAACGACTGGCAGCTTTCCTTGCTGGGCACCTTCGCTAGCGCGTTCAGTCTAACGCCCACCGTCAATGGCGCCGGCATCGTCATCCCCGGCCTCCCCGCGGCCTTCACCGCCTCGCTCAACGGCCTCGCCGGAGACAACCGCGTCCCCTTCCTGCCCCGTACCAGCCTGCCGATCGACCAAGCCAGACGGATCGACGCCCGGCTTTCGAAGATGTTCTCGCTCACCGAGCAATACAAGCTCACCTTCAACGCCGAAGGCTTCAATATCTTCAACACCCCGCTCGATACGTCGCGCCGGTCACAGCTCTATAACGTAACCTCCGGAAACATTCTCACGCCCGTGGCCAACTACGGGGAAGGTACCGCCAGCGGCGGTTTCCCGGACGGAACCAACGTCCGTCGATTCCAGGTGAGCGTGCGAGTCACCTTCTAACTCAGTCATCATTGAAAAATGCGCCGCTCTCCCCGTTGGCCACTCACAATCGCCCTCGGACTCGCCACCCTCACCGGCTCCGCGCCTAGCCAAACACCGCTCGAACCCTGGACCCCCGGGACCCTCGACATCCACCACATCCACACGGGCCGCGGCAACGCGGCTTTTGTGCAGTTCCCCGACGGAACAACCCTGCTCATCGACGCCGGGGCCATCCCGGAAACCTCCAGCTCCGCCGTTGGCCCGGCCCGGCCCGACAGCACCCTGCGGCCAGGCCAATGGATCGGGCGCTATATAGCCAAACGAGCCGCCACGCTCGACTATGCGCTCGTCACCCACTATCACGACGATCACTTCGGCGCTTTGGCCATCGACGCGCCGAAAACCGCCGCAGCGGCAGGATACAAACTTACCGGCCTGATGGACGTAGCCGACATGGTTCCCATTGCCCGACTGTTTGATCGCGGAGAGACGCCCCCTCCCCTCCCCAGTCCAATGCTGGCCAACTATCGGGCCTTCCGCCACTCGCTCGGCCCTCGCGCCGCCGTCCTCGAAGCCGGCCGCGCCGATCAGATCACGCCCCTGCACGGCGGCCAATTCCAGGTCCGCACCCTCGCCGTCAACGGCCGCGTCTGGACCGGGTTCGCTACCCAAACCTTTAACGCCATCCCCGCGAACTGGCAGACGCTCCCCGTCGAAGATCGGCCCAATGAAAACCACTTCAGCGCTGCCATCGCCATTCGTTATGGCGCGTTTGATTACTACACCGGCGGCGATCTGGTGGGCGTCCCCCTTGACGGCGCCCCGGCATGGCAAGATATGGAAACCCCCATCGCCCAGTCAATTGGTGCCGTCGACGTCATGGTCCTCAATCATCACGGCTGGCTCGACACCACCAATCCCGTGTTCCTGGCCGCGCTTCGGCCCCGCGTCGTCGTCATTCCCACTTGGCACGCCACACATCCCGATCATGGCGTCCTCCGCCGCCTGATCGCCCCGCGGAGCTATTCCGGCCCTCGCGATCTGTTCGCAACCGGGCTTCACGACGCTCCCCGGGCGGTTTTCAGCTATTTGCGCCAAAGTCCCTTTGCCAGCGAACAGGGCCATGTCGTCATCCGTGTGGCGCCGGGAGGCGGCAGTTATCGGGTATTTGTGCTCGATCATACAAACGATCGGCAGGAACTGAAAAGCATCCACGGGCCCTACCAGTCCCGCTGAACGCCGATAATCACGCGGCATATGCGTTTGGCGCTGCAATTGCTCCAATTCGGGCATGAAGCAACTCTGCTCAATCGCGTTCCTCCTCGCAGCGGCACTTCAATCCGGATCGTCTGCCCAAGCCTGGAACAAACACCCGCGGCCGAAAACGCCCTCTCGAGTCGTCAATCCCGCGAGCGCGATGGAAAAAGTAAATGACGCCAGCGATGTAACCAACGTGATTCCCGGCTCCTCCGGCGTTCGCGTGCTACGGGCTCAAATCCTGATGGATCGAGCTCGGTTCTCCCCTGGCGAGATCGATGCCCGCTTCGGCCCCGACCTCGAGATCGCCGTCAAGGGATATCAGGAGCGGCATCAATTGAAGCCCACCGGCATCGTAGACGGCGAAATGTGGTCACTTCTCAACAAAGATACCGACGACCTCCTCATCAACTACAGAATCACTCCCCAGGATATTCGGGACCCGCTCGTCGCGATTCCCACTGACGTTCAGGAGCAAGCCAAGCTCAAGCGCATGGGGTATCAAACCGCTGACGAACGCGTCGCCGAGCTCTTTCACATCTCCCCCCAACTGCTCATCCAACTCAATCCCGGCAAGAAGTTTTCTACGGTCGGTGAAGAAATCCTGGTGCCCCGCCTCGCCCAGGCTACCGCCACCCGGGCCGCCCGCGTAGTCGTATCGAAATCAAAGCGCACCGTCACCGCCCTGGCTGGAAATGGAACCGTGCTCGCCCAATATCCCGCCACTATGGGTGGCCCTCACGACCCTCTCCCCATTGGCTCCTGGAAAATAGCCAACGTACAACCAAATCCAGTCTTTTATTACAATCCGGAGCGCTTCTGGAGCGCCAAACAGGATGGGTCTAAAGCGCAACTACCGCCCGGACCAAACAACCCGGCGGGCACTGTCTGGATTGGGCTATCCAAACCCCACTACGGGATCCACGGCTCTCCCGAACCGGGAACCGTCCGCCGCACCGAGTCGTTCGGTTGCATTCGCCTGACGAACTGGGACGCGTCCAATCTCTCAAAAATGGTTCGCGTCGGCACCCCTGCGATTCTAGAGGAATAGGCGATGATACGGCGCCTATGGCTCGGCTTACCTCTCGCGCTAGCTGCTTGTCCCAACGTCGAAATGGCGCTGGTTCCCCCCATCGAGGGCCTCGCCCTAAAGGACCTTCGCGATACCTTTTCGGACCCTCGCAGCGGCGGAAGGCACGACGCCATTGACATCGCGGCACCGCGCGGAACTCCCGTGCGCGCTGTCACCGGCGGCACCATTCGCAAGCTATTCCTCAGCAAGCCGGGCGGGATGACGATCTACCTATTCGACCAGTCGAGTCAATACTGCTACTACTACGCCCACTTGGATGGCTACCGGCCGGGACTGCGGGAAGGTGCCACGGTTACTCCCGGCGAGATCGTTGGATACGTAGGTTCAACCGGGAACGCAAACCCCCGCGTACCGCATCTCCATTTCGCGATGGTAGAGTTAGGACCCGGGAAGGAGTGGTGGAAAGGAATGCCGCTAAACCCCTATCCCTATTTGGTGCGGGCGGTGGACCGATCGACGGCAACTACCAGCCAACCTGCCGAGTCGCCCCACCCGCTATAAGCCCGCGCCAAACCAATGCGGCAACGTCCGCTGCACGTTCCAACCCTCCCCCCGGAGTACCAGCGTCACCGCCGATGGCACCAGCTTTGCGGCCTCGGCCCCTAACATCATTCGCCCGTTGGCGTGGGCCGGAGAAATCAGCGTAACCTTACGCGGCCCGATCAGCGAGAGCACCTCGGGCAGATCCAGCTTCCCCAAAATCCCGGGCACCACGATCCGCTCCAACCCCCCATGCATCGTCGCCGCCGCTACATCCATGTAACTCACAATCGACCGTTCCACCACTAACTCCCCAATCGGAGAATGCAGCGCCGCCGCGAACTCCGCCGCCGGTCCCAAAGTGCCCTTCGCGTATAAAGCCAACGGCGCCTCCGTCCGGCTCGCCAAATACCGCGCCGCAGCCACCAAATCCGCCGTCTGCATCTCCAACAGGTTCCGCCCCAACAGCATCGCCCGAGCCGCTAACTGATACCCCTGGCTATAGCCTGTCCGCCCCGCCGCCCGATAGCTTTCGCCCTCGCCCCTCGGGTCCATCGCCAGCACCATCGCTCCACCCCGCACGAGCTCCCGCACATCCGGATCCGCCCCCTTCCCGAGCGAAGACGCGAAAACAACCGCCCGCCGAACGGTCCCCGGATGCAGCAGCAGCGCCGGAATCGCCACGCCCCCCTCCACGATCAACTCCAACTTCTCCACCCGAATCCCCTCTTCGCTCGACTCCCCCCGCTTCCGCCCTTCCGGAACCGGCGGCAGCCCCTTCCAACCAATTGCCTGCCGCACCGTCTCCAAAGAAGCCGGTCGCCGCCCCGCCGCCAGCCGGCGCGCCTCCGCCAGATTCATCGACCGAACCGTCGATCCCGCCACTTGACCCGTCGGCGTCGCATAGAGCACCGACTCCTCCTCGGTCAAAATCGCCGATTCCCTACCGTCCGTCTCCCGGCCCTGAAAATTCTTCGCTAAAAACCGGGAAGCCGCTTCCCGCCGCGGCTGGCTCCACCCATGCGTATCATCGAATTCAAAGTACCCCGCTTTCTCGCTCTGGCCCAGTAAGTCAAACAGCCGCTGATTCTGCTTGTAAGTCATCCGCGCCCCCGCAATCGGAAAATAGTCCCGAATCGCCGTTGTCATCAGGAACGGACGAGGAGCATACGCCAGGGCGAAGTCCCCAAAATCAAGCCCCTTCTCCACAAAACCCGGAAACACCTGTTCGGCGTCCTGCGGCCCCGGCCCCGACCATAGCTCCCGCCAGCGCGTCATGTAGCAGGATGAAACCACCGCCGCCAACCGGGGTTCAAAAACAGCCAGGTAAGCCGCCTGCGTCCCTCCCCCGGAGTTACCCGCCACCGCAATCCGCTTCGGATCGATCTCCGGGCGAGTCAGCAGATAATCGAACGCCCGAATCCCGTCCCACACGAAGTACCGAGCCAGCGTCTGCCCCGTCAGCAGCGTCTGCAAGCCAGCCATATTGTGTTCGGCCACCCCCGGTCCCGGCCGCGACCGGCCCGTCTCCGGGTCCAGATACTCCAGCCGCTCTCCTTGGCCCGGCGGGTCGAAGGCGAACACCGCAAATCCCTGCTTCACAAAACCGATAAAAGCCGTCTGGTAAGTCGACGAGGCCTTCCCATTCACTGAGTGCCCCGCCACTCCGAGGATCGCCGGAAACGGCCCCTTTCCAACCGTCGGCAGATAAAGGTTCGCGGTCACCAGAAACCCGGGCTGGCTTTCGAAGATCACGTTCTCCACCCGATAGCCATCCCGGGAAAACGATCCGGTCGTGCGGGCGTTGAGCGCCGTCTTTTCCGACGGAAGACCCCCGATCAACTCGAGCATCGTGCGCCGAACGTATCCCTGCCGTTCCCGAATCTGCGCCGCCGTCGAAAGCCCCTGGATCGTCTCCTCTCGTTGCGCCCAATGGCCCTCCGCCTGCCTCGTCAGCCAAGCCTCAAACTGGCCGGCGTAGTCGCCGCCGACCGCAAGAGGAGACTGGGCCCGCAACCCCAAAACACCAAGGAACAAATAGATTATGGCTAAGCGCATCGCAGATCCAGCATACCTGCAAAGATAGGCTCAGGGCCAAGCTGATAACCTCTAACTCATGCCTGTCTTCCTCATCGCCCTATTGCTCCTCCTGCCCACCATCACTCCCGCCGCCCTCCAACTTACTTACGCCAATCTCCCCTCCGGCCAGGCCTGCTGCCTCGTCGCCGACCCCCAAGGTAACCTCTACGTCGTCGGCATCGACCATTCCAACGTGTCCGTCACGAAGTTGGACGCCGCTCACCGCATCGTCGCGACCTTCCAGTTCGGTGGGGGAGGCGACGACCAACCACTCGCCGCAGCCCTCGACGCCCAAGGAAACCTCCTCATCGCCGGCCAAACCAACTCCACCGACTTCCCCCTCCGCAATCCCCTTTTCCCTTCCGTTGCCACCCCCTTTCCTTCTGGCTTCCTCAGTCGCCTCGATCCCGTCACCGGTCAGCTTCTCTCCTCCACCCGGATTGGCGGGAACGGCACCACCTCTATCCAAGCGGTCACCGTCGATCCCACCGGCAACATTTATGTGGCGGGCTCCACCACCGCCGCCAACTTCCCCATCACCCCCGACGCCTTTCAAAAAACTGGAGCGATGATAACGTCCTTCGGCTCCATACCCTTCGGCTTCGTCATGAAGCTCTCCCCCACCGGCGACCGTCTCCTCTATTCCACCTTTCTCGGCGGAGCCACCGCCAACTGTATCGTCGGGGGCAGCCGCTGCATCAACAAGTTCGGTTTCACCTTCATCAACGCGATCGTCGCCGACCGCAACGGCATCGTCACCGTCGCCGGCTTCACCAACGCTAGCGACTTCCCCGTCACCCCCGGGGTTGTCCAGTCCGTCTGCCGTTGCGCCGACAACGCTGCCCATAACGGCTTCATCACCCAACTCAACTCTACCGGCAGCGGGCTCCGTTGGTCTACTTTTCTCGGCGGCTCACCTTATGGGACCACGAATGCTCCGCAAGGCATCAACATCATCAAGGCCCTCGCCCAGGACCCCAACGGCAACATCCTCGTCGCCGGGTATACCAACGCCTACGATTTCCCCACCACCCGCGGCGCTCTCCAACCCCAGTTTGGGGGCGAACTCCTTGCCTTTAATCGAATCACTGACGGCTTCCTTGCCAAATTAAATCCCACCGCCACCGCCCTCGTTTTTTCCACCTTTCTAGGCGGACCCGCCGCCGACCAGATCAATCATCTCCAGCTCGATCCCCAAAGCAACATCTGGATCACCGGCATCACCGGAACCTCGAACACCTTCTTTGCCCTTGTCGCCGCCGATGGATCCCGCCTCCTGGCCAACCAGTCAGCCCCCGCCAGCGCCGCTGGCCAGGCCATCAACCTGTCGTCGAACCTGCTCTCGATTCTGGGCCCTTCCGGTGCCGTCCTCCGCGCGCCCGCCGCCCAATTATCCGGCGTCTCCATTCTCGGCCTCGCCGGCAGTTTCGAAGGTCCCAGCAAAGGGCAGATCGCCCCAGGTGAGTTTGTCTGTTTATATGGCAACCTCCTGGGGCCGGCCACCGGGGTCGGTGCCGCGTTAGACGGCAACGGCCGCATCGCGAACCAGTTAGCCGGCACGCAAGTGCTCTTCAATGGCATCCCCGCCCCCCTGCTATACGTCAGTGAAGGCCAGTTAAATGCCCTGGTCCCTTATGGCATCTCCGGCACCGCCGCTACGGTCAGCGTGCAAGTGAACACCTCGGCCGGGAACTCTCTGCCCGCCACGGTCCACGTCGCCGTGACGCAGCCGCAGGTATTGCGGAATGGCAGTAAGGCCCTCGCCTTCAATCAGGATGGCACCCTCAATTCCCTTGCCGATCCGGCCGCCCCTGGCTCTGTGGTGACGATCTTTGCCAGCGGTGGCGGCCTCCCACGGAATCCTCTGCCTGACGGTTCGCTAGCTGGGCCTCCAACTCTCCCGACTGTCGGCGTTCCTGCTTTCCCCGTCGCTGTACTATACGGCGACCGCTCTGTCGAAGTCCTTTACGCTGGCACCGCCCCCGGCCTCGTCGCGAACCTGCTCCAGGTCAATCTCCGCTTACCCAGCCGACTGGGCGACGGATTCCGACTCCTGATCGGGGATCAGTTTTCTGAATACTTTGGCATTCATTAGCAGCGCTTTGTCGAAATCTCAGAGTGCTCCAAGGCGAGGAGCGCGACGACCTATGGCCTATAGAATAAGCAATAGGAGAGGAGTCCAAGATGGCTGATCTGTCTGATTTTCCGGCGATTTCGGATGCGTCCGAAGGACGGACGGACTGGTGAACAATCCTTACCTGAAACTGCTCGGAATCGACCAACGGGAGATAATCGCAATGAAGAAAGTTGGAGTCGCTGTCTCGCTTGGAACACTGGCCCCTGCCGCCCCCGTCATCGCCACCACCCCAACCTGGCGGACTATCGACCTTAGCGGTGTTGGGAAAGTCCGCGCTCGTCGAAGATTCGAAGGTGCGGAGGCCGGGAGATCAGATGGAACTGGCGCCTAGAATCACGCAGATCGAGTCGCGGCGACAACTTGTCGTCTT
>Ga0163144_10024963_pt1 | contig 11702 bp, 14 predicted proteins | sample OliLak19BULKMAT1_FD_123175 | JGI IMG/M metagenome (GOLD analysis project Ga0163144, IMG submission 123175) | Freshwater microbial mat bacterial communities from Lake Vanda, McMurdo Dry Valleys, Antarctica - Oligotrophic Lake LV.19.BULKMAT1 | ecosystem: Environmental > Aquatic > Freshwater >... | reverse complement strand
TTTCCGAGAAACCATTCTCGCAGGCGTTTCGGGAGTAATCACCCAAGAGGCGATCCGGCCAAGCGCTGCGGACATTCAAGTCACTAAATGACTCACGAAGCGGTGAAGATTCTTCAGATCGAACCGCTGGATCACGTCATTTGCTTATCCGAACGTTAAAACGATTTGAGTGCCGACTTAGCATATTCCGGCACTCAGCAATAAATCGTTGGCGCCGCGAAATCCGACCCGCTAGGTCGCGGATTCTTCTCCCTCAGGGAGGCCGGCTATCTGTGAGGCCACGCGGTCGGCACATCGCTCCACGCCATCACTAAACGTCGGCGTGTCTTGACGAATCTATTCTTACCTCGATTCTTACTTCAAGGTCGCTAACAACGCAGAGGCCCGTAACTTGCTAGAATTACGGGCCTTTAGAAATTGGCGTCCCCACGGGGATTCGAACCTCCAGCAGTCCAACAACACAAGAGCTTCGTTAAGCGTGTTTTGAGTTGTTTATGTGTGACTTAGAACGAGCAAGAACATGCACGAAAATGCGACGAAAATAAAGCAAAAACAGGGTGGCTGACAAATCGGTGGCAAATAATTTCAGCTTCTCCCCAAGAGGCGTTTGGAGGTCGTCGATCATGCTGAACGATAAAAGACAGTAACCTTAATGGTCGCCGATGAACCCGACGGTGTAGCCCGCATGGCGAAGCTGCGCGAGGAGCCCGTCTTCGCCGGGTAGGTGGAGCACTCCCACTGCAATCAAAGTCGGCCGCGCGGTCGACGCGATCTGCTTAATCTTCTGAAGCCACCGTTCTTCTCGTTCCTGCAACATCGCACGTCGCTTCGAAGGCCGCAGCGGATCCATTTGCGATCTCAATCTGCCGAGTGCGTCAAAGTCGCCTTTTTGAAACAAGGTGAGGAGTTCCTCGTCTCCTTCGACGCGCGGAAAGTGTCCGTGCGTGCGCCGGTAATCCAGCTCAGCAACGATCTCCTCGAGCGGACCTGTCACATAGGCCTGCACTTGCGTCGCGTCGGTTTCAAGAAACTGCACTTCCTTTTTCTGCGATTCGTATCGGCTGCACACCGCGCGATCGATGCCCCATTCTTCGGAATACTTTGCGGAACCCTTGAGGGCCTGTTTGACGGCCTGGTCCAGCTGAATCAGAATTCCAAGGGCGCCGGCGACGTGCGCATCGAGTGGATTTGCCCATCGATACCCTTCAGCTCGCAAATGGCGATAAAGCACGTCGCCGAGCTCTTCCGCCAACGTCGTCTTACAGGTAGCCGACCTCAGCATCAGACTCGTGTCCCGTTTCGCGAAGGGGTCCAACTCGAAGTAGGCAACGTCGTGGCACTCGATAAACGCGTCAGCAAAACGCGGGAACCTGAATCCGCCAGGCGGCCCGAAATGAACCGTGCCCAAGAGGTAGATCGGGTGTTCCTGAATTTGCCACAAGGGGGCCTTCGGAAGAATCGTTGGTGAGTAAAACATGACGCTGGAGAATCGGCACAGGACTTACGTCAGGCCACTAATCAGCGGCACGTAACCGATTCCAAACCCAATCCGCGATCTTCTTTCAGTTGCCCGAGGCTGCTTCGCCGATGGACGTCTGAGGTGAATTCTGATCGCGCCGGTTGCAGCCGGACCGGAGTCTCCAGCTACCGCGAGGGAACGCCCTTTGCGAATTTACGGCTTCGCGATTCAATGACCTAATTCATGGACGCTCCCACTACCCCTGAAGAAGGCCGCACGATCCTCGATGCGTTGCTCGGTATCACGTTGAACTTGGTTCGGGTCGACAACCCTGAACGACCCACCGAGCCGATCGGCTTGGCTTCGGGCTTCGTGATCGAGAAGGAAGGGAAGCTATACCTTCTCACCGCTGGGCATGCCGCGATGAATAACCCATGGTTCTGGGAATGCCCGCTCGATCTTGCGGAGGGCTGCCTACTGGTTCCCGTTGGACCTTTCATTCGTTACGCGAGAGCATCTCTTTTGAACGGCGGATTGACCATCGATGAGAGCAAGGTTCCCGCAGCCGATTTCGCGTGGGCTCCGTTCGACCCGGCGGCTATTGGGAAAAAACTGAATTCGTTTTCGGGCCCGAAGGAGGAGATCAATTTCGAACTCTATCGGGGGCGGCTCGACGCCACACTTGCCCCGGGCGAAGTGTGCGTGCTGGCGACGAGAAGCCGCGGTTTGATTGAGAAGGCCCGACTCACCTATCTTCACCGGGATTTTTGCGTCCAGGATTTGGAGTATCGGCACACGAATGAGAAGGGTCATCACGTTTTCGCACCGGTCGGCGGTCACCAAGGACACGACTATTACAAAGGCGCGAGCGGAGCGCCGATTGCCAATGGCGACGGCGTCATTGTTTCGATGCTCATCGGGGCAGCGATCCCGGCGACGAGGTCTACGGCCAGCCACTGCCGCTGATCGCGCACTTGGCCGGCTTCGACCCAACGGCTGGCTGAACTTCGGTGTGACCGCCCGCGACAGCCCCGCCGCGATACTCCAAACGGCGCGGAAAATCGAGGGGCCAGGCCGCCATTCGCCCGCCGTCACCCAATCGGCCAACTTAATGCGCTCCCCGGGCGTGCAGGCGCTCGTGGGCGCACCGGCAACCCTGGCAGCCTTTGACAACGTTGCCCACATCCTCAAACGTCACGGGCCACACGCTAAAGAAATCTGTCTGGAGGATTGATTTCCCCGACGCCGCGCGCCGATATCGGGCAAGTGGGAATCCCGGAACTCAACGACAGCGGAATCAGGCGGGCGTTGATCCAAAAATTGATGGATCAGCCCGCAAGCCCGAAGGCGATCGTCGAGGAGCTTTGGGTGCACAATGGAAACGCGATCGCCGATGTGGTGGCGCTCGAAAGCGAGGCCCATTGCTACGAGATCAAGGGATGTAATGACAAAGTTGAACGGATCCTCGTGCAGGGTAGCTATTACAATGCGTGCTTCCGCCGAATCACGCTAGTGACAACCGATCGCGGCTTGGCCAAGGCCCTCAAGCTCTCCCCCCATTTTTGGGGACTCATGATCGCGCGGATCGAGGGTAACCAAGTTCGACTTCACGAAGTTCGGATGGCCAAGAACAACCCAAACTTCAGCAAGCACCTGGCCGTGCTAACCCTGTGGAAAAGCGAGATGCTAAACTTGCTCGATGACCAGTCGCATCATCGCAAGCCGCGTGAAGCCTTAGCACGCTTGATCTCTGCCTCCAAGGGCAAGATCGAACTTAGCGCGGACATTTGCGGACTACTGGTGACTCGGCACCGCGCGGCATCCTCAGAAAGGCAGGACCGAAACCATGTAGGTGATATGCGCGTTCACCGTCGGCTTGATCACAGCAGCCGGCGTGCAATAGCTGCCTGACCCTCGGCCTTTTTCTTCCAAGTAGGCATCACCGGGGGAGAATGCTTTGCCTCGAAAAAAGCCTTTTCCGCACAGCGTCTTGGCCATCCCGAAATATTGGCCATAGTCGCCCTTGATACGTCCGCCACGAATGATGAAATGACGACCTTTCATCGTGTAGATGAACCGAGGCGTCATCCTCGTCTGCAACATTTCGGGAGGCAGCGTCACTTCGGCGTAATCGGGACTCACAGTTGCGTAGTCGCCGAACACCAGCGCCATGTGACCGTGCTCCGAGAAGACTTTCTGAAAAATGGCCAGTTCCATCCGGTCTAGGACGAGCTCGGTCCGAACCTTCACTAGCGTGCTGATCGACGACGGAATCGACGAACCAGTCACGACCACGCGTCGAACCTGATGCTCCGCACAAAACTGTTTCGAGAATTTGACGATTGCTTTGCTCACCTTGACAGGGTCCGCGCCGTCGCAGATGCGGCAATCCAACACCAGATCGAGGTCTTCAAAGTGCTCAAAGATCGGAGCAAGGGCGGCGATCTCATCCTGTACCGCACCATAACTCTCGAAATCTTCGAGACTGAGCCTAAGCGCGATATGCGCGGAGGCGATTTTTCCCTCCTCCTTCAACTCCTTGACGGCGTCGTTGCGCGACTGGTCGCGGTCTAGCCCGACGACCGGGATTACTGGCCACTCCGAAATGTTTTCGAGGAGATATCGATAGTTTTGAATGCCGTCGATGAGCAGGGTGTCTGAAATGTCATGGGTATCGAAATAGAACTCCGCCAGATCGGGCATGTGCTTGCCGAGCGCGCGATCAGCCTTGGCAACCATTCCCTTGAATTCGTCGGCCGTGAGGCCCTCTTTCTTCGGAAAGTCGAAAAACGGGCAGATGGCGGTTTTTACATCGTCGTCCAAGGCGCCAATGGCGTTAACCTCGCCGGTCTTGAATTTCAGAAACGGAACGTACGTGATCATGGCTGGAAGATTAGGGCGCGCACATCCACCTCGTTCACGAGTTCACTATAGCGGGTAAAGTCATTCGCCTCCTTGCGAAGGAGGCCGGCCACGAGGCTGGGATGGACGTGAATCTTCCGGGCAAACGATACGACGGCCTCCTTGTTCTGATTGTACTTGGGCTCGCAATCGCGCCACACGCTCCGGTCAACTATGGAGGCCTTGGCCAATCGGTTGGCCTCCACTTCGATTTCATCCGTACCGTCGGAATCGAGCTCGTCACAGATTGGCTCGTCCAGGAGTGCCGCATGGCGGACGACGTGAGCGAGTTCATGCAACAAGGTGAACCAAAAATAATCCAGGCGGGAAAAGCGAAGGCTGAGGGCAATTGCAGGGTTCCCGGACGTGAGTTTGAACACCACCCCATCCGTTTTCATTCCTGGCAGTGCAGCGAGGAACACCAAGACCACTCCCTTGCGGGCAAGCAAAGTAGATAGTTCTAGGACTACACTGACGTCCACGCTGAGCTGCGCGATCGACCGCAGGTCCTCTTTTGCCAGGCCATCAAAGCGTGCGACCTTGCGCTTGTGATACGCCAGTTCGGCCTCGACCCTAGCACGTGAGAGCCAGACCGCGAGCAGCGGAGTCTTTGCTTCCTTCGATTTCCGATAAAGGAATTGGTTCTTATCGCCGTGAAGCTGGAAGAACAGGCTGGAAAGGGCGCCGATATCGTTCTTCGACTTCATCCACCCGTGCTTCACGAGATCGGCCTTGGGCAGTGTATCGACGTAGGCCATAAACGACTGATACGTTTTGAACAGGTCCCGGCCGGAGGGCGCAGACTTGGCAGTTGAATGAACGAAGTCCTCCCAGTCGGCCGCGTTGAAATTATCTCCCGACTTCTTCATGCGACCCCCATGAGTTCAGTGGCCACGTCCGCGGGCAGTTCGAAATAGGCGAGCAATCCGTCATCATGTTCCTTCAAGTTTACCATCTTCAGTTTCTTGTAGTACATGGCCGCCTGAGGGAGGGAAAGGAGCGAGAAACCGGCGCTCAATTTCAGATGACTCACAGAATACCTCAGGGCCGCCCGAAGGAGGGCGGTCCCCACTCCTTTCAATTGGCGCTTACGGATTGAACAATCACGGTTCCAGGGGGCCACCGCGAGAAAGTCTACGTAGAAAATATTGGCCTTCGACAGGACGCTCTCCTTGGGATGGTAGATCACGCACACTCCCTGGGGCTTACCATCCGCAACGAGGTAAAACCATTCATAGCCTTCGGAATTGAGAAGACTCGCCTTGGTGGACCAGTCCCAGTGGCTGTCCTCGGTCTGCATGCTCAGGAGCACTTTCGCGAGTTCGTCCCCGCTGAAACCGTGATGAGCGATGAAATGGAAAAATTCGACCGTGTAGGCTCCCCAAACCCTATCGCACTCCGCGCACGTGTCCGGGCTCCATCCATTCCGAACCTCATAGCTGACCGGGTGACCGTCCGAGTGAACGAGTACGCCTGTGTCGATTGTCTTCATCGTTTTTCATGGCGCGGGGATCAGCGCGGTGCGCAGCGACCTCGCGAATGCCGATGAAACGATCAACCGGCGTTGACGGTGTGGGGAGAAGAAGGGCTGGGGTTGAAGCTGAAACGCTGGAGTGCGCTGCATCATAATTCAGACAAGATCCGGTACGTTGCAACTTTCTGACCCGGCGCTTGCTCGTAGGGCGAGATTCGCGGCGGTCAATCCGAGCTTCGATTCGGGAGCGGTGACGGGCACCACCCCCATCGCGGCCAACTCCGAAGCCTTGAACTGGTGGCCGCAGGGAAGTGCGCTGCAACGTTGGGGATTTCGCAGATCAAAGCTCGCATCATCGAAAGTGACTCCCCGGTTGAAGACGCGGAGCATCTCTGCCGTGGCGAGCGCCCCGGCGATGGCTCCGACGAAGCTCGTGGACACGGATTTCCCCGCGATATCGATCGCCAAGGCTCCGCAGACCTCGTCTGCGCCCGAAGCGAAGAGCTGAGCAATCGCTTCCGAAACAGGGGGTTTCCTATCAGAGAACGCTCCCCACAGGCTGTGCGCCGAATGTCGCCGACTCGGGAAAGTGTGTATATCGATCTGATCGAAGTCGGCTAAGCCGCCGCCGAGACCACACTCAAGGACAAGGCCAAATCCCGCGGTGTCGAGGCCCTGCCGGGCCGAGACGTTGTCGAAGCCACAGAAGGCTACGGCGGGGTCGGCATCGCCGCAACGATCGACCGTCGTGAACCGGCGTTCCGTGATGCGGGTGGAGAAACCGAGGTGCTCGAGCCAATCCGCGCAGTGTCGCGTCTTCTTCCGCTTGAGGGCGCCCTGAACACAGAGAAGACCTGAGCCAAAGTTAGACTCGTCGATCTGGTCAAAGTCGTGGAGCAGAAATTCCACCGAGCCGGGGCGCGGGAAGGGAAGGAAGGCCAGGCTCCAGAGATATCCCTGACCGAGATGGCCCAAACCGAGCATCCAGTAACGGATTGGGAGCTGTCTTAGCCTGAGTCCCTCCACAGGTTGCCGCCAGTCCGTCGATGGATCCCAAAGAGAAAGGCCACAGGCTTGGTCGAGGCACTGCCCCGGAAGATGCGCGGCGCGGACGAAGCACCGGTGCACGCCAATAGCGCCGGCGCAGATACCCCCGAGCCCCAATGGATCCTGATCGCCCATCAGGAAGTTGGTCGCCTCCCTGACGTCGCATGCCCCGCCGCGCCATGCATCACAGAAGATGACAACATCGTCCGGCTGCGCTCGGTCGTCTGGCGGTCCAATATAAATGGTGTAAGTCGGATTCGAAAGTGCGACAGAGAAGACGCCTGCCCACTCGAGCGCGGCTTTGAGTGTCGTCACCCTCGGAATCGAGATCACGAGAGGGACGTCGTCAGGCAACTCCACTTGGACGCCGCCGAGGAACGCGCGTGCGGCCGTATTGGCAGCGGTGAGGAGGGCGAGCTGTTGAGCCAACGTGCCGGAACCCGGAAGGGCCCACACGATCCGTAGGCTCAGGTTCCGCAGTTTCTCCTCTGCTTCTTGATAGCGGAGGCCGCGAGCACGGGCGAGACCGATTGCCATCCGGTTCGCACCGTCAGGAGTAAGGGAGGGGTTCATAACACGGATAGAGTCACATTGGAGTGGATGTCGGACCAACGGCCATCGCCGTGGTACAGGTAAGCACCGATCCCACGCATGTGATTCCGATTGGAACGGGCAAATGACGGAAGGATGAGGGCAACGTGGCCGCCCCGTGGCATCATAGGATGATCACGGTCCGCCTGGCTCTGACCCGTCCACGTTCCAGGGTGTGTATGTACGTCGGCCACGACAGAAAGACCTTCCCGCTGGCAGAGCTGCGTCAACGCTACGTAACCCGAGTCCTCGAACACGATGTAGCCTTCGTCGAGGCAGCCCGGGCAGAGATCGTCGTAGTAGGAGGCTCGCTGAATCCGGCGGCTCCCGCTCGCCGCGAGCAAAAATGCTCCGCTCTCGCGACGGTTCGCGCCGCGCCGCTTGAGGTCGCCGACCAAGCAAAACCAGAAGTAGCGCCCAAAACTTAGCTTAACTGCCGTGGTAGTCGCTGGTGGCGAGGAGTTCATGGGTGAGGTGGAGATACTGCACAATCGTTTTGGTCGGCTTCCAGGCGATGCCGGGAAATTCCGTCTTCCAATTGGGATGGGAATCCATTCCCGCGCGGTCCCACGGCGCGTAAAGCGACGTGGCGTCGTTCCAATTCGTGCGGAAGGCCATTGCGACATCGCCAGAACCCTTCGGCCACGAGGCCGGGTCGAGCTTGGCGTTGGCTGTGACGTCCCACGGCATGGCTGTAGGGCCCTTTTCCGGATAATCTTGGAGATTGAACCGAAATACCCAGCGGTCAGGACCCTTCGGCCGGGTAGCCGCCGCGATCCACAACAAAACGTACGGCCATTCCACGCGCGGGTCATCGATTAGCCCCCAGTGACCCGCGGATACTCCCGCCTGAAAGGCGGGCGTATCGACGTGCTCACGGAAACACTCCTCGGCAAGGCTTACCCCTGGATACGGCATGTGGGAGCGAAGTAGAGGGTGAGGCTGCAGTGGCCCGCCTTGACCAGCGATCCCACGTGGACCGCGTGGGCGAGGGGCTCACCGTCCGCGCTCAGGCGGAGCGCGTACTTGCCGTTCTGGTCACCGCCAAAGGCATGCTTCGCCCAGTCCAAGAGTTTGCCGATCGTCGCGCCGGCCCGGAAGACGCGTTCGCGCTTCTGGTCGGTGTACAGGAAAGTCACGTCGACCTTCCGGCAGCGGTGGGCATGGATGCGTTTGCCGTGATGGCCCTGATTGAAGCGGTGGTCGCTGGGCAGTTCGTCGTCGGAATCTTCCTCGAAAAAGAAGATATCCTCGACCTTGCCTTCACCAAGCTTCCCGGTTCCCGAGACGAGCAGTGCGACCGCCGTCAGGGTCAAGCCCTCCTGCAATTTGCAGGCGAGCGTTTCGTCAGTTCCACCGAGGTGGACGTGGAGAATTTTATCTGTAGACATAAGTTTGAAAAGAAACCAACTTAACTGAACAAGGCTATCGTTAGCTAATGTTGGCTTACATTCAAGACAAGAAAAGCCTCCGCGCCGCAACCGTTTGTTTTATCGCCTCTTAGGACCGTAAAGATCTTGTAGCTTCGCAGCGATCTCCTCAGGCGTCAGCGTCCCCGCATTCACTTGGTTCACCATGGAGCGGAAGGCGAATCCCAAACTCGGGGCGGCGTCAGCCATCCGCTTTAGGTCGTTTACCGCCGAGCGGGTATCATGTTCCTTCAGGGTCTCGATCGCTACACCGAGTTTCTGCGCTATGAAGGCAAGCGTCTCCTCCTTTGGGAAGCGTCGCCCTAGCTCGACGTCTGACAAGAAAGGCGCAGAAACTTTGGCCTCCCGAGCAAGCTCCCGCAGTGAGATTCCCGCGGCCTCCCGCAGGTCACGTAGCTTTCTTCCCATGGTAATGTTTTCAGGCATGTGTTAGCTTATGACAGCTAACGAACGAATGTCAAAATAAAATGTCCATTCCTCTCGTTGCAACGAATCCGTGGCCTCGGCCGGGTTAAAGCTTGCGCTGATCGTGACGAAATTCGTTAAATAACAACAGCAACAAATCCTTGACAATCTATGGGTTTTTGCTCCACCGCGTTTTCCTTTTAGATAAAATGTTCACTCAGGCCCAGTGCCCCATCTATGCAAGCCCGATGGAAGTCGCCGGGAAGATCGCTGCTTCGCATGGCGAAAAGCCTTCGGTTGTTTCTATCCCGATGATCGGTTCCAACGACGTCGAATCGTTTGTCACACAGATTCTGACTGCGCAGAGCGAGGCTCATCGCGTAGAGCTGAACTTGGATTGACCCTCGGAGGCCCCGCCCCAGCCTCGGCCGGATGTCGAGGTTGACCCCAGCCACCAAGATCGAATTCGTCGACCTTGGGCGGCCGAGTTCGAATTTTCTGTTCGTCGAGCAGAACTTCAAGGCGAGTCAGCCGCTTCGAAGAATTTTCTCCCAGGCGCGCAGCGCTAAATGCACGTCGCTCGTGATCGAACACATTCCGCCGGAGGGACCCGTGGCGGACGAGAATGCAGAAATCGCTACACTTGTTGCGGACCACACAATGGCGGGCCTACGGCGGCTGAGTTTCTGGAAGAAACCGGTGCGTTCACTCTCTGAGATCGATGCCAGCGCGGATGCAGATTGCTTCGGCTATGCTCTGGTAAAGCACGATGTGTGTCCTTCCCGCAAAATCGATAAGTGGCATGTCTTCGAAGCCGCCATCTCGAAATACGATCATTTTCATAACTATTGTCCGTGCGCCAAACCGATTTCATTCCTCATCGGGGGGAAGCAATTCCAAATCACTTCGATCCTCTATTGCCAGCAGAACAGCCTAAACAAAGCCTGCGCCCAAGTCTCACTCCGGAGTCTATGCGCGCCCTATCTCGGCAACTTCGACCTCACGTACCGACAGATCAATGATCTCGCCTTCGCTGGGGTCACGCCTCGGACGCCGTGGGAGGGATTACGGGCGTACCAGATTCCCAAGGTGCTCAATGGCCTCGGGATTCCCTACTTCGAATTCGACTATCAGTCGCCCACCGCGACGAAAATGCGCGACTCATTCCCGTATCAGAGAATTGTATACAGCGGCATCGAAGCAGGCGCTGGAGCCCTCGTGGCCTTCACCATGACCGGACCGACTGCCGGGGCGGATGGCCACATGATTCCGTTTTTCGGCCATACTTTCAATGAGGACAGCTGGGTGCCGAATGCGGACAATGAGTATTTCAACGTCGGTTCGGCAATTCGGTATATCCCGAGCGACCTTTGGCTCAGCAGCTTTATCGTCCATGACGACAACTTCGGGTCGAACCTCTGCATCCCGAAGGCATACCTCCGGCGCGACCTCGCGCAGTACGTCGTGGCACTCTTGCCGCAGGGCTACTCTTACAATGGACTGTTCGCCGAGGTCGCAGCCTCGGACTATTTTTACTCGATGCTGGCGCAAATTGCGCCGGGCGCATCGTCGAATGTCTGGATCAACCGTCTTATCACCTTCGCGTTTGATCGCCGGCTCATCTTGCGACTCGTCCCGATAACGCGCGACTGCTATCTTGACCATCTTCAGGCGGCAGAGGACTGGGACAATACGAGAGAAGACAGCACCACACTCACCCATCTCAAATCGATCAAGATGTCGCTCATGTGGATGATCGAACTTTCCGTGCCCGATCTATTCGCCACCAACAAACGAAAGATCGGCGAGATTCTCCTGGATGCCACATTGCCGTTCAGCCCCAAGGTCGATTTCAAGACCTTTATTCTAGCGCGGCTTCCGGGCAGCTATTATTTTTTCGATGCATTGGATGCCAACGGGCAGCCGAAATTTGGAACGGTGAAGAGCAATTTCATTTCACACACCGAACTACTGGTCCGCTAGGCCGCTTTCGGCGACCGCATGTTTCAGTGAACCGAGAGGCGCTCATCCTCTGCGCGTTCTTTGTTCATCGCCGACAAGAACTGAATGCGTCGCGGTGGCGAGGATCCCCGCCAAGACTTCCATATGCACGCAGCGGCGACGCAACACCTCCTGCTGCAACGAGGGAGGGAGGCATTCGTGAAATTTCAGGGCCTCGACCGCATCCTCATCAAAGGACGTCCGCGCCGCGACGTCGTCCGGACTCAAAGCAGCAATCGTCTTCAAGAGATCATCAACCTGCGTGCCATCCGGGGCTGTCGCGACGGGGTCAGCCTGTTGAACGTTGCACCAACTTTGAAGCGCACCTATTCCTGCCGCTCGACGTTCCGACAAGAACCGAGCTAGGAATTGAGTCCACGTTACATTGTGATCG
>Ga0163144_10024957_pt1 | contig 11704 bp, 9 predicted proteins | sample OliLak19BULKMAT1_FD_123175 | JGI IMG/M metagenome (GOLD analysis project Ga0163144, IMG submission 123175) | Freshwater microbial mat bacterial communities from Lake Vanda, McMurdo Dry Valleys, Antarctica - Oligotrophic Lake LV.19.BULKMAT1 | ecosystem: Environmental > Aquatic > Freshwater > Lake... | reverse complement strand
GGCACCGGCTTGCCGACGGTGTCGAACCGGAACGCGTCGGGCCGGTTGAGCGTCAGCGTCGGCGAGGTCTCGGTCAGGCCGTAGCCCTCGATGATCAGCAGCCCCGCGGCGTGGAGCCGCTGCTTGATCTCGACCTTGAGCCCGGCGCCGCCGCTGAGGCAGAACCGCAGCCGTCCGCCGGTCAGCTCCTGCACCGTGCGGCCCTCGCTCACGCCGCGCCCGAGCTTCTCCCAGTAGGCGGGCACGCTCATGAACACGTGCGGCGCGACCTCGGGGAGCAGCGCGAGCGCGTCGGCCGGCGTCGCCAGCCAGCTCTCCCAGCCGAGCGAGTTGCCGAGGCACAGCTCGCCGAACCCGAAGATGTGGCTCATCGGCAGCCACAGCAGGTCGCGGTAGCCGCGCTCGAGCAGCGGCGCGTTGCAGCGCAGCCAGTCGGCCGCGTTGACGCCGACGTTGCGGTGCGTGAGCGGCACGCCCTTGGGATCGCCCGAGGTGCCGCTGGTGTAGAGCATCAGCGCCGGCGCGTCGAGGTCGATCGCGGCGAGCCGCGCGTCGACCGCGGCGAGGTCGCCGGTGCGCTCGAGCTCGAGGTCGGCGGCGCGGAACAGCAGCTTGCTCTGCGAGTGCCGCATCACGTACTCGACCTGCGCCGGCGTGCTCGCCGGGTAGATCGGCACCATCACCGCGCCCGCGGCCTGGATGCCGAGCGCGGTCGCCGCCCACGCCACCGAGTTCGCCGCGTGGATCGCGCAGCGCTCGCCGGGCTGGATGCCCTGTCCGATCAGCCACGCGGCGACGCCGCGGATCTGCGCGGCGAAGTCGCCGTACGTCACCGCGCGCCACGAGCCGTCCGGGTTCCGGACCTGGAACCGCACGTCGGCGGGGCTCGGGTGATCGAGCACCGCGCACGGCGCGGGGCGGACCTCGAGGCTGATCGTCGCGGCGTCCATGGTCAGTGCTCGTCGTCCTCGAGGCGCTCCTCGAGATCGAGGAGGCGGCTCTCGAGCTGGTTGAGCTTGTGCAGCGACCGCTCCTGGTCGCGGCGCGTCGGCAGGCCGATCGCGGCCCACCACGAGTGGACGGCCTTGTCGGTGGCCGCCTTGGTCTTCATCGCCGCGGTCAGCATCGTGCCGGCGGGGCCGAGCACGGCGGGATTGGACAGCACCTGCTCGAGGTACGTGGCCGTCGCGGTCTCCCACGCGGCGAACCCCTGCTTCCACATGCTCCACGGATCGAACTCGGTCTTCATGATGTCCTCACAGGGCGAAGCGCCGCAGCGACGCGGCGGTGGTGAACTCCTCGGCGGCTTCGTCGGGGCGGCTGTCCGCCCGGGCGATCTCGCCGAAGCACTCGAACAAGAACGAGGTCTGGCGCCGCGACGTGGTCACGCCGCCGGCGGCGGGCGCGATCTCGACGCGGGTGTGAACGCGGAGGACGGGGTCGAACCGCACGTACGGCAGGTCGAGGAAGCCCGCGGCGTCGGCGGACACGTCGTAGGTGTCCTCGCCGACGTACGGCAGGCCGTCGAGCTCGCCGTCGGTGATCGAGCCGGTGGTGGTCCACGCGTCGCCCTCGCGGAGCGGCAGCCGCAGGACCGACACCGGCGCGGCGTAGACGAGCAGCGTCCGGCCACCGGGCGGATCGGGCTCGCGCGACGCGAGGCCGTGGAGCCACAGCCCGAGGTCGTCGAGGTGGTAGACGCCGTCGAGGTCGTTGCCGGCGTCGATCACGAACGCGCCCGACGCGAAGTCGTCGGCGTACCAGTGACCGGCGAGCGCCGCGGCGCCCACGTCCACGATCAGGTCGTCGGGATCCTCGTCGGCGAGGTCCCAGCCGCCGCCGGCCTCCTCGAGATCGACGCCGCGCGTCTGCCCTGGCGGCGACTGGTAGTACTGGCCCACGACGTCGATCGCGATCGGCAGCTCGGCGGCGGTCAGCACGCCGTCGCGATCGGGGAGGCAAGGGATCGGCGGGGGGATCTCGTCGGAGGGGGTGGGGGTCGCGTTCGACTGACAAGCAAACAGGACGAACAGAAAACCGGGGACAGGGAACAGGGAGCGGGGAACCGGGCATATCAGCGCTCTGAGCATTCCCGGTTCCCGGTTCCCGGTTCCCGGTCCCCTGTTCTCTGATCTGATCAAAACGCGTACCCCAGTCTCACGCGCACCAGCTGCGCCGGCGCGGCGTCGAGGCCGGCGGCGGGGTTGTCGAACGCGGGGCCGGGGAGGAACAGCGCGTACTCGAGCGCGGCGCGGAAGCCGTCGCGGCTGACGAACACGAGGCTGGGATCGAGCTCGACGCCGAGCGCGCGCGCGCCGCTCGGGGTGCTGGTCGGCGCGACCGCCCACGACGCGATCGCCGCGAGCTCGGCGTCGATGAACGCGTGGCCGAGATCGGCGAGCCGGAGCGCGCCGTGCGGACGCGCGTAGACGGCGTCGGTGATCGTCCCGAGGATCTCGCGAAACAGGATGCGATCGACGCGGTAGTCGGGGTGGAACCGGAAGTTGTTCACGGTCGTGTCGCTGGGCGGATCCGCCTGGGGACCGTCGAGATCGCCGGGCTGCGCGGCCGCGGCTCCCGGCGCCGGGAACGCGCCGAACCCGGGCGCGTCGTCGCCGCTCGCGAACCCGGCGTCGAGCCCGAGCCGCACCACGCCGAGCCGGACCTCGGTCTCGAACGCCAGGCCGACCTGATCGGAGGTCGCGGCCTGGGTCAGCTCGACGCCGGGCACCAGCGATGGCTGGCCGACCCGTGCGTGCACGTAGACCGCCTCGGCCTCGAACCGGAGCTGCGCGGTCACGATCCGCAGCCAGCCACCGGCGCTGGTCGCGGCGAAGTCGCGCGCCATCAGCTGCGTCGCCGCGGGCACCGCCACCGGCAGGTACGCCGACGGCACGTCGTCGCGCTGCCAGCGATGGCTGACGTAGCCGCCGTACTCCACCGTCGGCAGCCCGACGGCCGCGCGGCGGAGGATCGCCGCGGGCGAACGCGTGCGCAGGATCGTGCCGGTGATCGTCGTGACGTCGTCGGTCGGCGCGAGCTCGACGCTGCGCGCGTCGTCCTTGCGCGCCGTCTGCGGGCCGCTCCAGCCGAGGTCGTAGGACACCGCGAAAAGGTGGCCCGCCAGCGGCGACACGAACGCGATCCGGTCGGCGGCGTCGCCGCCGTCGCAGTCGTCGCAGTCGCCGCCGTTGGCGACGATGCCCAGGCCCCAGTGCGCGCCCATCCGGCCGGCGGCGAGGATCCCGACGGGCGTCAGCACCTCGCCCCACACGCGCTCGACGCGGACGACATCGAGCGGCGGCTCCTGCCCGGGCGACGCGGCCGGCGTCGGCGCGCGGCCGGTGCCGACCTCGGGCGTCGAGCCGAGCCCGACGTTGTCGAGGACGTCGACCCGCGCCTTGACCGCGACGCCCGCGCCGGCGGCGCGGAACCCGAGGTCGGTGCGCAGCCGCAGGTCGCCGCCGTCGAGCCGCTGACCGCCGTCGAGCGGCACGGTGAACGCCGGCCGACCGCTGGGGTCGAGGCCGCGATCGAGATCGAGGTTGTACAGGCTCTCGCCGCGCACGCGCAGCAGGCCGGTGATGTCGACGCCGGTCCGATCGCGCGGCGCCGCGAACTTGCGCGGCGCGAGCTCGGCGCCGAGCAGCGCGAGATCGGCGGCGCCGCGCAGCGGCGGCAGCTCGGTCTCGGGGTTGACCGCCGGCAGCGCCGGGACGTCGTTCGGATCCTCCGACGGATCCTCGCCGGGGACCTCGCGCAGGAACGCGAGCAGGTCGCGCGTCGTCGGGACGCGGGCCTCGACCATCGGGATGTGGCCGCAGTCCGGATAGACCTCGAGCCGGGCGCGCGGCAGCTCGCGCGCGAGCCGGCGGGCGTACTTGAGCGGCGTCACCTGATCGTCGTCGCCCCACAGCAGCAGCACGGGCTCCTGGATCTCGGACCACCGCTGCTCGAGCGCGGCGTAGCGCTGGCCGCGCGCGGCCGCGAGCGCCGCCGCGGTGCCGCCCTCGCGGGCCAGCTCCTCCTCGACGTGCTCGACCCGCGCCTGGGTGACGTAGCGATCGTCGTGGTACGCGAGCGCGACCCGATCCTCGACGCGCTCCTGGTAGAACGCGCCGAACAGCGCCTCGCCGATCACGCCGAGGCGCGCCCACCGGAAGAAGCTCGGGACCTGGGCCTCGTAGACGTACGCGGAGTACAGGGCGACGCGGGTGATCCGCTCGGGCTGCGCCAGCGCCATGGCCAGCACGACCGACGAGCCCCACGAATGGCCGACCACCGCGGTCGCGACGACGCCGAGCTTGTCGAGCGCACGCCACACGATCGCGGCCTCGGCCTCGGGGCCGTAGTCGCCGTCGGGCCGCCCCGACCAGCCGAACCCGGGCAGGTCGACCGCGATCACGCGGAAGTGGCGCGCGAGCACCTCGTGCACGCCGCGCCAGGTGTCGAGCGAGGCGCCGAACCCGTGGACGAGCACGACCGTCTGCTCGGCGTCGCCCAGCTCGCGGTAGTGGATCGGCACGCCGTCGACCTCGACGAACGTGGCCTCGACGGGCGCGCCCGCCGGCGACTCGGCGTGGAACCGCGGGCAGCCGGTGAGCACCACCAGCGCCACCGCCAGGAGGAGTCTCACGGAGCGAGCCTCCGGACCTCGGCGGCGGCGGTGAACTCGCTGCCCGCCTCGTAGTCCTGGGACACGACGGTCGCGACGGTCGCGTAGCACTCGGCGACGAACGCGAACGTGCGCCGCGTGGTGACCAGTGCGCCGACGGTCCGGGTGAGGTCGATCGCGACGCGCGAGACCGGGAAGTCGCCGAACGGCGTGTCCATCGTGCCGAGCGCGTCGACGCGGTAGTCGTAGCTCTCCGAGTAGAACGCGCCGATCCCCTGCGCGACGCCGGTGACGGTCGCGTCGATCATCCACGCCGAGGTCGGCGCCAGCGGCAGCTGCAGCACGTCCACCGGCGGGTCGTAGGTCAGCTCGGTGCGGGTGTTGCCCGCCGTCGGTGACACCACGCCGAGCAGGCGCAGCTTGGTGTCGGTGAGCTCGAACACGCCGAGCAGGTCGGCCTCCGCGGACAGGGTCGTCGCGTAGGTCGCGCCCGGGAACACGTCCGTCCACCACTGGCCCGCCGGATCGAGCAGCGCGACGTCGTCGTCGACGTCGCCGCCGAGCGCCTGCGAGAGCTCCCAGGTCCGCGCGCCGCCCGCACCCATCACGCCCGCGGTGTCGATCGTCGCGTCGAGGGCGACGCGGTACGTGGCGGTGCGGCCGGCGGCCAGCGGCAGCTCGTCACGCGTGATCGTGCCGTCGTGGTCGGGCGAGCAGCCGGTGCCCGCGTCGGGCGCGTCGGGATCGGCGTCCGCGGTGCCGGCGTCGTCCTCGGCGGGGGCGCACGTGTGATCGGCGCGGCAGAAGTCGCTCGGGCAGTCGCTGTTCACCTCGCAGCGATCGGCGTCGCCACCGGCGCAGCCGGCGAGCATCGTGCATTGCACTGCAGCAAGAAGGGCGAGGCGCATCGGGTGACCGGGGCCGACACTACGGAGCGTCTGCCGTGAAGTCAACTCGAATTTGTGCGACGCAACATGAATCGCGCTTGCAGCCGTGCTGCGCCGCAGCTACGGTCCGGCCATGCCGCCCCCCACGGTGATCAAGAAGTACGGCAACCGGCGCCTCTACGACACGGGCGACAGCCGCTACATCACTCTCGAAGAGCTGGCGGTCAAGATCCGGAGCGGCCTCGACGTCCGCGTGACCGACGCGCAGACCAACGAGGACCTCACCTCCGGGACGCTCGCCCAGATCATCCTCGAGAGCGGCAGCGCCGCCCGCCTGCTGCCCGCGGCCCTGCTCACCCAGCTCGTCCGCCTCGACGACGACGCCCTCGCCGAGTTCTTCGGCCGCTACGTCTCCGGCGCCCTCGACATGTACCTCCAGGCCAAGCGCGGCGTGCAGTCGCTGGGTCACCTCAACCCGCTGGCGCAGCTCCCGATGTGGATGGGCGCGTTCGGCAACTACGGCGCTCCGCAGCCGCCGCCTCCCGCCTACTACCCGCCGCCGGCCGCCCGCCCGCCCACCGCGCGTCCACCCACGGAGCCGCCGCCCGACGACGACGACCACGGCGATCGCCGCCGCGACGACGACATCGCCGCGCTCCGCCGCGAGCTCGACGAGCTCAAGCGCGCGGGCCTCGGCAAGCCCGGCGCCCCGCGGCGCAAGAAGAAGAGCTAGCCCCAGCGATTAACGCCAAGGACGCCAAGGGCGCCAAGCTGAGATCCAGAGGGTTTTCGGCCGTCTGATACACAGAGGGAGCGGTCGCTCTCCCTCTCAGCATCAAGCCGCCGAAAACCCTCTGAATCTCAGCTTGGCGCCCTTGGCGTCCTTGGCGTTAACCGCTGGGTCTCAGACGTCGCGCACGATCGGCGCGAGGCCAGCGCCGGCGGTGACGCGGGCGGCGACGAGGCTGAGGGCGGCGACGGCGGTGGAGACGAGGATGCCGACGGTGGCGGACTCGGCGGGGTTGGCCATGACGCCGGCGAAGTAGAGGGTGAAGTGGACGGTGGGGCCGGTGAGCGCGGCGGCCGCCGCGCCGGCCTTGCCGAACGAGGGCGCGAGCACGCCGAGGACGACGGGCACGGCCGCGGCGGAGACGACGCCGTAGACGCCGAGCTGGCCGAAGATGCCGAGGAGGTGCGGCGGGTGGAGCGCGATCGCGAACACGATCACGCCGAGGCCGACCAGGATGACCCGGGCGTTGCGGCGAGCGTGCGCGGGGCTGCGGGACGGGATCAGGTCGTTGCCGGCGATCGACGACAGCGCGACCAGGATCGCGGACATCGTGCTCATCCCGGCGGCGAGCAGCGCGACGGTGACCAGCGCGAGCGCGTAGGGGCCGAACGTCTGCGCGAGGTACGCGCTCATCACCCGGTCCTGGCCGACGCCCTCGATGCCGGCGACGCGGGCGTAGATCCCGGCGACGAGCACGCTCGAGAACACGACGCCGAGGATGATCGCGAGGGTGAGCGCGCGGCGGACGTGGCGCGGGTTCTTGATGTAGAGCGCGGTCGCCATGATGTGCGGCTGGCACATCAGCGCGAAGCCGATGATGAAGCCGGACACGTAGACGGAGAAGAAGCTGCCGAACAGCGGGCTGGCGTGGTTCACCGGCGCGACGAGGTTGGGGTCCGCGGCGCGCAGCGCGTCGCCGGCGCCGCCGAGGCTGCCCAGGCCGCTGCCGAAGATCATCAGCGCGACGATCGCCATGATCGACGCCTGGACGATGCTCGCGTAGGCGTTGCCGTAGGCGCCGCCGACGAAGATGCAGCCGAACACGAACACGGTGACCGCGATCAGCGCCTCGAGGTTGGACAGGCCGAGCGTGGACTGCACGACGATCGACAGCCCGCCGACGATCAGCACGACGAAGCACAGCGACAACAGATTGATCGCCGCGAACAGGACGCGCAGGCCATGCGAGCCGTAGCGCTGGCCGATCCACTGGGGCAGCGTCACCGCGCCGTTTGCTGCGTTGCGGAACCGGCCACACACCACCGCCTGGCCCAGGGCCATGCCGAGGCCGGCCGCCACGCCGAGGTGGAGCAGCGCCGAGACGCCGTGCACGTAAACGAACCCGGGGTTGATCACGAACGTCGCGATCGACGCGTGGGACGCCGCCATCGTCATGCCGCCGATGGTCCAGCCCACCTTCCCGACGGCGTGACCGTTGGCGTCGGCCTTGGCGCGACGCCGGCCGAGCACCGCGAGCGCCGCGATCACGACGAGGTAGGCGAGCACCATGGTCCAGATGACGGGCCGGGCGGCGAACAGATCCAGGTAGCGCATGAGCGACGTTCTAGATCAACGCGATGCTGCGTCGCAAGCAGATTTTTATTGCACCGCACAAATGCGTGGCTAGGATGGCGCCCATGCCCAACCCCGAGACCCCGAAGCCCGACCCGATCCACACCATGTTCACCGCCTACTGGAACGAGCTGTCCTCGTTCGAGGCCGCCGCCTACGAGCGCGCCAAGGCGACCACCGCCGACCTCACGAAGATGGCGTCCGAGTCGTTCGCCTACGCGAACCAGCTCGCCGCCGAGTGGCGCAAGCTCGGCCTCGACGCCGCCCGCAAGCTCACCGAGCAGCTCTCGTCGTTCTCCACCAAGGCGTAACGATGCTCGCCACCCCGAAGCTCGCGCAGACGCCGCGCGCGACGATCCACACCGAGGGCACCGCCTCGCTGTACCGGTTCGGCGACGGCAAGGCGACCGGCACGCCGCTGCTGATCGTCCCGTCGCTGATCAACCGGTGGTACGTGCTCGATCTGCGCCCCGGCGCCAGCGTCGTCGAGGCGCTGGTCGCGGGTGGATTCGACGTGTGGCTGCTCGACTGGGGCGTCCCCGAGGCCGAGGACCGCTACCGCAGCTGGACCGACGTGCTCGACACGCTGGCCCGGGCGACGCGTCGCGTGCTGCGGCACAGCAAGCAGCCCCGGCTGGCCCTGATGGGCTACTGCATGGGCGGCACGCTGGCGGCGATCCACGCCGCGCTGCACCCGACACAGCTCGCCGCGCTCGTCGACCTCGCCGGGCCGATCGACTTCGCCCAGGGCGGCATGCTGCGCCGCATGGTCGACCCGCGGTGGTTCGACGCCGGCGCGATCGCCGACGCCGGCAACGTCGCGCCGTCGCAGATGCAGGCCGGGTTCGGCGCGCTGCGGCCGACCCTCGATCTCGCCAAGATGATGTCGATGCCCGAGCTCGTGGGCGATCCCGAGGCGCAGCTCGCGTACCGGGCGCTCGAGACCTGGTCCTCGGACAACATCCCGTTCCCCGGCGAGGCCTACCGCACGTACATCACCGAGCTCTACCAGGGCAACGCCCTGTTCGAGGGCCGGCATCGCGTGCGCGGTCAGCTCGCCGATCTGACGCACATCACCTGTCCCACGCTCGCGATCGTCGCCGACCGCGACGCGATCTGCCCGGCCGCCGCCGCGACGGCGCTGCTCGGCAAGGTCTCCACCAAAGACACCGCGACCCTGCGCGTCCCCGGCGGCCACGTCGGCGCCGTGGTGGGCCGACGGGCGTCCCGCGACATGTACCCGGGCCTGATCGCCTGGCTTCGCGCGCGGATCTGATCTACGAGGAATCCATGAAGCTCGACAGCCTGAAGATCATCGTCACCGGCGCGGCCCAGGGCATGGGCGCGCACTTTGCCCGCCGCCTCGCCGAGGCGGGCGCCCAGGTCGCCGCCGGCGACGTCCGCGACGACCTGCTCGCCGAGGTCGCGAGCAGCGTCGCCGGCCCCGGGAAGATCCACACCCGCAAGCTCGATGTCTCGAACGAGTCGGAGGTCGCCTCGTTCGTCGACTGGGCGCACGGCGCGATGGGCGGGCTCAACGGCCTGATCAACAACGCCGGCATCCTGCGCGACGGCCTGCTCGTGCGGAAGGACCGCACGACCGGCGCGGTCACCAAGATGAGCGCCGAGCAGTTCAACGCCGTGATCGGCGTGAACCTCACCGGCGCGACCTTCATGGTCCGCGACACCGTCGCCAAGATGGTCGAGACCGAGCAGCGCCCCGGCGTGATCGTGAACATGTCGTCGGTGGCGCGTCACGGCAACCGCGGCCAGTCGAACTACGTCTCGGCCAAGGCCGCGCTCGCCGCCAACGCCGTCACGTGGGCGCGCGAGTTCGCGCCGTTCGGCATCCGGGTCGGCGCGATCGCGCCCGGCATGGTCGAGACGCCGATGACCCAGGGCATGAACCAGAAGGCGCGCGACCAGATCGTCGCGTCGATCCCGGTCGGCCGGATCGGCCTGCCCGAGGACCTGTGGATCGCCGTGAAGTTCGTCCTGGAGTGCGACTACTTCAACGCGCGCACGATCGACGTCGACGGCGGCGCCGGATTGTAGTTAGTTGTCGGCGTGGCCGACGGTGACGAGCTCACGCTCGACGGGATCCTCGAGCGCGTGGTGTTCCGCGCCGACGACACCGGCTTCACCGTCGCCCGCCTGCAGGTCGACGGTCAGCCCGAGCCGGCGACGATCGTCGCCAACCTGATCGGCGTCAACGAGGGCACGCCGCTGCGGCTGCGCGGCCGGTGGACGGTCGACCGCAAGTTCGGCCGCCAGTTCCGGATCGAGACCTACCAGACGCGCACGCCCGAGACGACGATCGGGATCGAGCGGTTCCTGGGCAGCGGCGCGATCCCCGGCGTGGGCGTGGAGCTCGCGCACCGGCTCGTGAAGCGGTTCGGGCTCGAGACCCTGGCCGTGATCGAGCGGACGCCGCAGCGGCTCACCGAGGTCGACGGCATCGGCCCGGTGCGCGCCGGCAAGCTCGCCGCCGCGTGGGCCGAGCAGCGCCACGTCCAGGACGTGATGGTGTTCCTGCGCGGGCACGGCGTGTCGCCGTCGGTCGCTGGCCGGATCGTCAAGCGCTACGGCAACGACGCGATCGCCAAGATCCGTGAGAACCCGTACCGGCTGGCGCGCGAGATCTGGGGCGTCGGGTTCCGCACCGCCGACGAGATCGCGATGAAGCTCGGGCTCGCGCGCGACGCGCCGGCGCGGCTCGAGGCCGGCGTGCTGCACGCGCTCGGCGTCCACGTCGAGGACGGCCACACCCACGCCCCCGACGACGCGCTGCTCGCCTCCGCGGGCGACCTGCTCGGCCTCGACCGCGCGACGCTCGCCGAGCCGCTGGCGCGGCTGATCGCGTCGGGCCACGTGGTCCGCGAGACGCTCGGCGACCGCGGCCAGGTCGCCTCGCTCGCGACGGTGTGGAAGCTCGAGAAGGACGCGGCGACCGCGTTCGCGGCGCTGGTGCGCACGCCGGCGCGGCCGCTGACCGTCGACGTCGACGCGGCGGTGCGCGACTTCGAGGTCGCGACCTCGCTCGAGCTCGCGCCGCAGCAGCGGCAGGCCGTGGTGTCGGCCGCGATCGACAAGTGCGTCGTCGTGACCGGCGGCCCCGGCGTCGGCAAGACCACGATCGTCAAGGCGATCGTCCACCTCGCGAAGCTGCAGCGCCGCACCGTCGGGCTCGCGGCGCCGACCGGCCGCGCCGCCAAGCGGCTCGCCGAGTCCACCGGTCAGGAGGCGCTGACGATCCACCGCCTGCTCGAGTTCCAGCCCCACGAGGGCGTGTTCGCGCGCGGGCCGTCGAACCCGATCGAGGCCGACGTCGTGGTCATCGACGAGACCTCGATGGTCGACATCGAGCTGTTCCGCGCGCTCGTGGTCGCGCTCCGGCCGGGCGCGCAGCTCGTGCTGGTCGGCGACGTCGATCAGCTGCCGAGCGTGGGTCCAGGCGCCGTGCTCGGCGACGTGATCCAGTCCGGCGCGGCGACCGTGGTGCGGCTGACCGAGATCTTCCGCCAGGCCGCGAAGAGCCAGATCATCGTCAACGCCCACCGGATCAACCAGGGCGTGGAGCCCGACCTCGACGCCGCGCCCGGCGGCGCGAGCGACTTCTACTTCGTCGGCCGCGAGGAGCCCGAGGCCGCGCGCGCGACCGTCGTCGAGCTGGTCGCGGAGCGGATCCCGGCGCGGTTCGGCCTCGATCCGATGTCCGGCATCCAGGTGCTCGTGCCGATGCACCGCGGCGAGCTCGGCACCGCGGCGCTCAACGCCGCGCTGCAGGAGCGGCTCAACCCGGCCCGCCCCGGCGTCGCCGAGCTGACCCGCGGCGACCGC